>Ga0315909_10003402_pt1 | contig 19412 bp, 23 predicted proteins | sample LakEriMetagenome_11_FD_203527 | JGI IMG/M metagenome (GOLD analysis project Ga0315909, IMG submission 203527) | Freshwater fungal communities from buoy surface, Lake Erie, Ohio, United States - Buoy 2 MA125 | ecosystem: Environmental > Aquatic > Freshwater > Lake | place: USA: Lake Erie, Ohio... | reverse complement strand
CGTGGTTGAACATCAGCTGCGTGGTCGTATTGTTGAGCAGGGCGTCAAAGTCCGCAGCTTCGTGTTCAGTAAAGATCAGGGTAGCCGAGAAAGTTGCTTCACGCTCAAGGACGATGGAGGAATCCACGCCCGTCTCTGCGCCCAGCTCCTCAACGTCCGTCTTCGGGGTGTTGACCGAGAAGGACACGTTGGACGCCTTGCGGTGCGTGGACCGTGTGTAGTCGCCGATTAGAAGCTCGTTATAGCGGACCACGTTCGGGCCGTTATCGTCGTAGCTCGGGGTATATGCCGGGCTGTAGGTCTGGGCGTTGTCGCTGGTGTAGGTCAGGGCCCCGGTATCGTTAGCGGCAACCGAGAAACCCAGCGTAGTGCCTGCCGTGGTTGCCGTGTTAGTGCCCGTATTCCACATCAGCTGAAGGGTACCCGACGCCTTAGAAATGGTAAACTTACCCGTTGAGCTAGAGTAGCTGCACGAGATAGTCGCGCTTGAGATGGCGGACATCTTGGTCGCGATCTCGCGTGCGACGTCAAGGGGGGTCTTGTATGCCTTGGCGGTAAGGGTGGCGGTCAGTTCTGAACCGCCGATGTTAAAGTCAATGTCGTCATTCGAGCCCGACGTAATGACAATGGGGTTATGATAGAAGCTAACCCCCTCAACGTCGAAGCCGATGGTTGCCAGGTCGTTGACCGGAAATTCCATCGACATACCGACCGTGCGGCAGCCCGCGATGGCCTGATGCATGGCCGAGGACGATGCGGCCTGATAGAGGTGAGCCGTGTAGGTCGGGTGTCCGGTAGCGGCGGGGCTGAATTGGATAGCCTTACCCAGGTCCACGCCTACAGCAGGAGCGCCTGCCAGATTGTAGTTGATAGTTAGGTCATCGGTACTGATAGTCTTGACGTTGCGGATTGCGTACCCGTTGGTCCCGTCCTTAATTAGAACGGCCTGGCCTTTGGCAAAGTTAGCGCCTTCGCCCGTATCAACCTTAAGGATCGCAGCAGCCGAGGACGAGCCAGCCGTCGACGAGGCCACGGTATTGTACTGTGTGCTGTTAGTGGTCTGTGCCCCGAAGGCGGACTTAATCATGAGCGCGTAATCAGGGGCCTGGCCCTCAACGCCGCTGTGCTTGAAGTACTTGGGGATACTGGCGGTCGGGCTCTCGCGTGTCACGAAGCCTTCGGACGCGCCGATATCGTTGACAAGCTCGTCGGAATCGACCGTCTCGACGCCCGACTGGAAGGAGAAGCCGTCACGCAGGACGGTAAACTGTGAGGCGCTACTGATAGCAATGTAGGTGCCTTCGGTGGACTCTTCGCGAATTGCGAAGACAGAACTACGGACTTGCTTAGCCATTGTATTATCCTTAGGTTAGTGTCTCGCGTATCGCGCCTAGAAAGGACACGCTTATCGTCACTATGGGGTTATTGCTCGCATCCTGAATCACTTCTACAGCGGAGGTAGACACGTACTGGAAGCCTTCTAGGTCCGCCGATATGGCGTCTCCCCGCTCTAGTCTGGTCATCAGGGTAGTAGCATCTTCCTTCAGGGCTGTGATGGCAGCCATCAGGGGCTCTACATTGTTATCGGTTGAAAGTAGCTCTCGCGTTAGCTCAAAGTTGAATGTAATGACGTCCACGGTCGAATTAAATTCGGCTGCCCCTGGGCTACTCGCGCCGACCGTCAAGCCCCAGCCGTCCTTAAGCATACCGATGGGGTTACTTAACATTACGTAAGGGTTGGGTATCTCAGTCTTAGTGGTGAAGCCTGTGAGGCCCCCCACCGTAGACCTTAGGGCTGTGAGTATCGCGCCGAATTTAGCTGTCATCTGTAAAGCCTCGTCACTTTAACAGTGGTTGCCTCTGCCCCGTCCGCCCGGCCATTCTGATTCGTATCGACTACGAATATCTGGCGGTCCATTCTCTTTCGGTATTCCGCGTTGGCAACTTTAGCTTGTTCGTCGAAACCCTTAAGACCGTTAAAGATAATCTCGGCAGTCTTGGACACGGTAGCCAGGGCCAGTGCGTCCAGCGCAAGGACTAGCTGAGAGCCCTCACTTACGCTGAGGCGCTTAAGGTCCTGAGATACGAGGCGGGAGGCTACCCTACGCTGGTCTTCCCAGGTGGTCTTACCTGACTCGTAGGCCGTCTTAACCGCCGACCGGCTTAGGTCGGGGTACTCCGCGCCTAGGTCGGAATCGCTGGCGAACAGGTCACCGGCCCACGCGAGGGTAGGCGTAGCGGCACCTGAGAAGGTGAAGCGCACCCAGTATAGGTCATAGAGGGTTACGCCCCCTAGCCCGGTTATCTTGGTAGCCCCGTTGACGGTCGTATCGTCGGGACGCCAGGAGTACCGCTTGTCTGCCTCCCAAGATACGTATCCGCTAGCTGCTAGGGTAGCCCCGCCCGAGGCGGTATCGTCGGTAAGGGTAGACACGGCCCGCCATTCCGAGCCATCCCAATAGTGGGCGGTAAGGATGGCGGCCGTGGCGTTAACTACGGACACCTTGAAATATTTACGAGTAAACGGAAGCTTACTGCCAATAAACAGGTAGTCCTCGGCAGCTACCACTGATAGTGCCGAGGTACCTGTGTAATAGTCCTCAAGTACAGTGGTCTTATCGCTCAGTGTACCGTTATCACTAAAGATATACTTATTAAGCATAAGACCTACATAATCAAGGGTGATGGCGGAACGTGGTTATGAAGTAGCCTAACACGGAGAAGACGACAGAGAACGCCCCCAGGACGGCCCGCTTAACCCAGGCGAGATCGGTTTCGACCTTAGCGCTTGCGATCATGTGGGCGTTCACTGCCTCTTTCAGCGCAACTACTTCTTTATGAATGTCCTCTAGTTGCATACGTAGCCCCCGACAAAAAAGGGGGCGTAAGGCCGAAACCCTACACCCCCTCCTTAGTATCAGCTACCCGTTGCGTTGGCCGTCACGTTACGCTTGCCGCTGTCCAGGATTTTCGCCCCGAAGAGTGCGCTCAAGCTGTATTCCTTGGCCAGCTTGCTCAGGTTGCGGTCTTGCTCCCACTTCGGCTCGACCTGGCGAGCAAACGCGCAGGAGGTGCGGTGGTAGTACAAGGCCACGTTGGCCGCGCAAACCGTGGTCTTGATGACCTTGAAGCCGTAAACCATACCGATCTCGCCGTTGAGGAGAGCGGTGCGTGCGCCGTACTGGCTGGCGTCAATGAAAGCCGACAAGGCCAGAAGCTCGGACTCTTGCTCAGGATTGATAACCAGGAAGCGGTCATCGTCCGGAACGTCCTGGTCGTCAAGGAGCTTGCGAGCCGAGAGGATCTTAGCAAGAGTCAAGGTACCGGACGAGCCGAATTGATCAATGATATGGTCAGGGTTGGATGCCGAGGCGCCAGCTACGAGCGTGTCGTAGATAAAGCTGTCCATTTTCTTCGCCATACCCGCGCCTGCGCGCTCAAGGATGTCGCTCTCGATATTGAGGACCGATTGGATCTCGGCCTTGTCTTCGAGGCGGACGAACGTGTGGAAGTGCTGGTCAAGGGTCAAGGTGTCAACCGCATACGTGAGCGCGATCGATTCTGATGCCGTGTTCTCGGACTTGGCAACCGGGGCGAGTGCTCCGGTGCGGGGGAAGGCAACCGAGAGGGCTCCCTTGCCTGCGCGGGCCGACTCGTCCTGGACCGTAAACATCAGCTTCGCCTTGGCGATAAGCTGCTTCTGAACCATGGCAGCAACAATTGCCTGGCCTGTGGCGCTTGTTTCTGTTACGCCCATATCTGCATCTGACATAGATACCTCTCAACAATGGTTAGTGAATTTACTTCTTACTTGCAGCTAGCATAGCTCCAAGCTCTGCCATGCTATGCTCATGGAGGGGCTTACCCTTGGGGGGTTGAAACCCCGTAGCCGAATCATTCGGGAGGCGTGAAGTCTCCTTAGAGGCGACTAGCTCCGGGTGAGCCTCGCGAAACTTATTGGCCGCTGCTTTAACCGTGTCCGGGTCAAGCTGGCCGTTCTCTAGGATGACGATAGAATCGAGATCGGCGAAAGATAGGTACTCGTCCTTACGTACACCGCCAAGGGCGGTCTTAATGGCTGCCCGCTTCCTGTCAAGTGCGGACTGGGTTTCGGCTTGCTTAATCCGGGCCGTCAGGTCCTCGGACTTCTTACGCTCGGAAGCGTAAAGCTCCTCGAATCGCTTTTGCTCCGCAAGTTTGGCTGCCTCAGCCTCCTCGCGTTCGGCCTTTATGCGATCCAACTCAGCCTGAAGCTCTCGCGCCCTAGACTGATCAGCCTTACGCTGGTCTAGCACGCGCCTGTAAGTCTCATACTCGACAAGCTCTTTCTCTTTAACCGTAGGCTCGTTATTCTCTGTCGTCATGTCCGGCACTCCTATCGAGGGCACTACCCCCTAAGGTTTCTCTTTACAAGCCGTTCAACGGCCTGCCGTATCTTAGTAATCTCACCCTTGGACAAGTTAGCCCAAGGGCGAATCTCGTTAGTGAATATCGCCTTTTTCATGGCCTCGCCTCTACGTACTGAGACGATTACCTCGCCCTTCTTTATGACGTAGTACAGACCGTCTAGCATCTCGCCTGTGTAGGTTAGGTTAGATCTAGAGGGGCTTGTCTCTGGGTGCAGTGCTGCGAAGCGGGCCCGCTGTGCTATCCACTTAGGGGATAGGGGCTTAAGACGGCGGGCATTGACCCCCTCGCTCTTAACCCCCTGCCCTTTACCGCGCACGCGCTCGCGAAGCATTTCTACGGCAAACTCGCCAACCTCAGTTAGGGCTGCCTTCCCCGTCATCTGGAGCAGCAGGGCGTTCAGCTGATCTTTCAGGGATCTCGCCATTTGTCTGCTCCTTTCTCAGTACTGCGACGTCTGGTAGTGCCTTGGTTATCCCCTCGGCTACCTCGTCCGTTAGGCCAAATGCCACCATGATTACGGCCTTAGCTGCTGCTTTAGGTATTAATCCTTGACCGGCTTGCGATAGGATCTCGGTTAAGGCCGTCACCTGCGCCCCGTTCAGTAGGGTACCTCCGCTGGCTTGCTCGGCCTTCATCTCTGCGAAATGGCGCTCTACCTCGTCATCAGACCAGAAGGGGTACACTTCGCGCAGCCCCTGTTTGACGCCCATCAAGCCTCGGTCTAACTTAAGCCCTACGGTCTCAATCCGCTCCCGGTCGGTGACTACCGGCTTCTGATCGCCGAAGCGGGCCGATACCGCGAAGTCCTCGCTAAACTTGGATCGCGATACGGTAACTTGTTGGGTGTCTACCCAATAATTGTGTATGTCACGTATAAGCGTCCACAAGGCCCGCTCGGCTACCTGGAAGCGTAGACACTGGGCTTGTCGGTCCTGCGTAGCGTCCGACTCGTCGATTATCCTGGCTACGCCTGAGGCGGCGTCTCCGGGGGATACCTGCCCCAAGTCTCCGGCCTTAATGTTTCGCGATTCAAGCCACATAGATAGGGTGACTTCAATCAGGCGTATCACCTGCTCGATATCAACCGTAGGCTTGATTGTATCCACTCGGCCTTGGCGGGTTTCTTCGCTGCTCTTGAGATTCCATACCGTGTCGGGGGCAATCGCCAGGTCGGCGGGTAGCTCCATGTCCGTGGCTACGAACACGCTATGGGATTGAAACTGAACGGCATAGTTCAGGTCGGCCAGCAGCTTGGGTATTAGAACCGTGTTGTCCAGCGTATCGGTGTCCGGCAGCGGCACGAGCCGGAAGTCCGACCGATTGATGTATACGGCTGGAATGCGTCCGAGGGGGTTGACGCCGCTAACCTCCTGCGCGAGCATTAGGTCGTCACGCACAGCACCGTCCGAATCGATAATCAGGATCTCGTCGTCAGAGTAGAGGTGGTAGGTCTGGACAAGCCGAACCTCGTCAGGCTGCTGAATACGCCCGTCCCGATCGGTGTACGTAATCGCTCGCGCCTGCCCCATAAACTTAATGAATACCGTCAGGTTAAGTGGGTTAACCGGGTCATCCGAGAACGGTAGAAATTGATGCGCTGGCAGGACTCGAATGTGGGGTATGCCGTCTTGGATAAAGGGCTCTAGAGCCACGCACTTATGCAGGTTAAGGATCTTGTTAGCCGAAGCCATCGTCTCATTAACCCCGGCTTCCCGCTCATACATCTGCATCAGCGGCTTGTCGGTATCACTCGATGGCGTCCGCTCAACCGGCTCGCTGTATACCCGGCTTAGCTTGTCGATAATGCGAATAAGCAGGTTAATCGAGGGTACCCGTTGGATAGCCTTGGCGTAGGCCTTGGGGCTCAACTCCTTACGAAGACTGTCCTCGATCTCTTTCCGCAGCTGCCCCTCGTGCACGAGGAACAGGCGGTTATTGTATTCCATGTAGGGGATATGGTTCTGAATATGAACCATGATCTCAGGCAGAAGCTCCCTAAGGGGCTTACGGGTAGCCATGTGTCAAGCCCTCATAGGTTAATCGTGCTTGCGGTGCGGCGCTGGCGCTTGAGCGGGAATATTTCCCAAGCCAGGTAGCCTAGGGCGTCCGAGATGTGCGTTAGGTAGCTCGGGTTTTTCTCGTGCTCCACGCGTTCAAGGTCCCGAATAAGCTTGACGCACTTAGGATCGACGTAAAGCCTACCTTCGCGCAGGCGCCCGTTGACCGTGTTGTATCTGTCCTCGACAGCGGGATTACGGCTACGCGTCCTAACCTCAAAGCCAGCTTCACGCAGAATGGCGTGGTCCGACTGGGTTGAGCTGGACTTGCGTGCACTACCTGAGGCGTCCGGGGCGATTATCAGCTTGCGGTGGGGGTACTTCTGTCTAATCGCGGCTACCATGGCGTAGGTATTGGCGTTAGGCAGGTACACCTCGTCAAATACATGAAGCGAGCCGTTGGCCACGTAAGCCAGGACCGCCGTCATGGGGTTGACGTTGAAGTCCATGCCTACCCAGATAGCCCCAAAATCGAGCGCAAAGGTATCTCTAACGTGTTCTGTGCGGTCGAAGGCGTGATAGACACGGCCCTCGGTCATCGCGACGAAATCGGCGTATATCTCTTGCTTGATCTCGCGGGGGCTATACTCCGCCGTCATCGACTCGATGTAGCCCTCGGGGAGGTACGGGTTGTCGTAGCTTGTGGCGTGGATTAGCTTGTGCTGGCTAGTTTTGTTCTCGCCAGCGAATTGATCGTACATGTGGTCGTAGCCCCGAGGCGTAGACACGTACCGGCCTTCAAGCCGTTGACTGTGCTTGCAGCGAAGCCGTCCGATCAGGACCTTCTTGGCCTCTGGCTTAATCAAGCAAGCCTCGTCAACGCCAAACCACCCTATCTCGATACCGCGCAGCATTTCGTAGTTCTCAAGCGAGAACGTCTTAATCCGCGCCCCATTACACTCTAATGTAAGAAAGTTAGTAAGTGTTGAATATCCGTACTTTAATCCAAGCTTGTCTAACTGCGCAGTTAGCTCGGCTAGGGTAGTATCTCTAAGCTGGCTATACGTGGCAGCAGCCAGCAAGCCAGTCGTCTCGGGGTTGGTTAGCATTCGGCTAATCGCGTATTCCGCCAGCGCGAAAGTCTTACCCGTCCCGAGGCCCCCGCAGAACCAAGCAAACTTGGCTGGCGTGGTTAGAAATTCATACTGGAACGGCAGGAGACTCACTATGTGTCTCATTGCCTTTATCCTCTTGAAAAATAACCTCAATAGTGCGATCTGTGTCCGCAGGTATTGGGTCAATGCCTTTGACCTTCGGGACGATGTAGCTAAGTAATTCAAGCCGGACGCGCACGCGGTCGGCGGGCTTATCTAGTAAGTCTATATCACACTCTAACTTATTAGAGAAATTAACGGAATTAACGTATTCCGAGAGCCACGCCTCAACGTTATTCGGCATAACGGGCTCCTCGGTTAAACGTTAGGTCCGGTTTTTGCGGGGGTGCCGGTTCCCCGGAGGAGCGCAAATAAGCCTCTCTCATACTATAGAGGTTAACTCTAGTAGTATCTTATAAGTATATAGTATTATTATACTTGTCTTATAGTAGTAATATATAGTATAATATTATTAGTATATTAGTATACAGTACTAATATTAGTATATTTAGTATATAGTATATTATATATTATAAAAACCTTTGTCCTCTCATACTTTAGATATTAACCTAAGTAGAATCAGGAGACGTACGTAAAGGTTCTGCGCGAGGTGCCGATAAGCTGTTCAACGCCCCAGCGGGGCCTAACTGATGGGGTGACGATGTGAGTATCGGCGGCAGAAAGAGACGGCGGGATGCCCGTAAGGATACCCCCTACCTACGGGACCTACCCGAGGCGGAGCGGGAGTACATGGAGGTGTTCCTGGACGCTGAGTACAGCAACCTGTTCGAGGCCCAGACGGCGTTAACAGGCGACCACGCAAAAGCCAAGGCGTGGCAGTCGGACGTCAATGCCGCTGCCTACGCCGAACGCACCGACCTAACCCACAACCTTAAGCGGGTTGCCTATGAAACGGTCGTCGCACAAGACGAGGGGGTGCCTCTAACCGTGGGACCCTCAGGGCCTGCCGTAAAGCCGTCTATACGCGCTCCTAAGTACTCGGCGGCAGATTATATGCCCGCACCTCCAGCGAGCCCGGAAGAGGCCTTAGCGGGGCTTCTAGACGGTACTGCTGAGGATAGCCAATTTGAGCCATACGGGACCAGTCCCGAGGGCCTCATGCCAGGGCATAAGGTGGTCATCTGCCTGCCCGCGCACTACCTCAAGGACCGTACCGGGATAGTGCGGGCGTACCGGCAGTGGACCGGGGATTACCTGATCGAGGCAGACCGCCCAGCACGTAGAGGCAAAGACGGGCCAGGAGCAAGCACCACTTGGGCGTGGATACCGCTGGCGGGATTGCGACGTAGAAAACCATCGCTAGCCAGGTCAAGTTTTCAAATGGAAGTCCGATAAGAAAACCGGAGGTGAGAAATGGCAGACACCGAAGCAGACATCAGGTTCAAGGCGGTCAAGTTTGATAGCAACAAGCCCCCTATGGACCTTATCCCACACGAGGCCATGGTAGAGGTGGCAAAAGTCTTGGATTTTGGCCGAGTTAAGTATGCTGCCGATAACTGGCGCAAGGGCTTCCATTGGCGTAGATTGGCGGGGGCGTGTTTGCGCCACGTATATGCCTGGCTTGGAGGGGAGGACAAGGACCCTGAATCGGGCCTGTCTCATATCGCACATGCCATCTGCTGCCTTATGTTTCTTATGGCGCACATCTCAAGCGAATTAGGCGAAGACGACCGATACAAGGCGGACACTAATGCGTAAGTCGATCTATCCGTCGCAAGCTGCCTTCATGTGGGGCGAAACGGTACTTACGCAGTACTCCTCGGGATGCCTACGGGCAATCCTGATATCGGCCCACGGTATTCGCGAGAGCTTCCCGCAGGTATATGCGGACGTAGGCGCGGCGCATGAGGCATGGTATGAAGGGCAGCAGGGCGGCAATCCTCACCTGCTATCCTATGAGCGGGAAGTGCCGGTCAGGCGCGAGATTCCGGGAGTGCCGGGAGTTACGTACAGCGGACGTATTGACGTGCTTGAGCAATACGCGGTTGGTCCGGTTATCGTAGAGACCAAGGGCACTATCAGCAAGGATACCCGCCTGTCGGTTATACGTAAGGGCCTGGTAAAACTAAACCAACTGGCGCAGCTTGTATCGTACATGATTGCCACAGAAATCCCACGCGGTAAGCTGGTAGTCGGCTACTACGAATACGACCTAGAGCAGGCCACGTTTCGTCACTGCGAAGGCCGGGAGTTTAAAATCGAGATCGACGACCACGGCATGATCTTGGTTGACAAGATTGCCTCGGGGTACGCGGTCCAGGACGCCCTGGCACACAGGCAGGCAGCAGCGGCAGTACTTGCAGCCAACTCGGTCGGCAGCAGGCCGGACAAATGGGACCAGGCCTTCGGAGGCCCCTGCCGCATGTGCGTATTCAAGGACGCGTGCGCTAAGTACGACGCCGATACCCCAAGCACGGAGGAGTTTTTAGATGCCGCCCGATACGCCACCCTTACCGCCCCAAGTAGACCCGAGCCCGCCGCCCACGTCTACAAGCCGAAAAAGCCTAGTGCTAGTAAACCGAAACGACCCGACAAAGCCCGCACGTCCTCTGAATCGCAGGACGTTAAGGACGTTGACTAAGAGCCAGCTAGTAGACCTTATCTTAACCCTAAGCGAGGACCTGAGCAATGGAAGCACCTAAGTTTAATCTCAACGCTAAGAGTATCGGCCTGACCGACGAGGCACTCCAAGGCGAATTGGAGAAGCAGGGCGGCAAGTATTTTGAGCCCGGTAACTATGATCTCAAGATTGTGTCGGCGGACTTCCACGCCAACAAGGACACGCAGTCGATCTACTGCACAGGCGACGAGACGTGGTTCAACGTGGCCCTGGAGCTTCAAGGCGTCGATGACCGCAAGACTAAGTACTGGCTGCAAGTCCCGACGTCCAAGGTTACGTTCGGTAAGAAAAACACGTTCTTTGTGTTTAAGAAGTTTGCCGAGTTTATGGCCGCCATCGGCAGTCCAGTCGTCGCGACGAACCTCGGCAAGGTCGTCCCTAAATTCTTTAGCGCCCCCAAGGATACCCTTGTAGGCCTTAAGCTCAATGCCGATATCGGATACGACGGCCCTTACGTAGATCGCGTAGGCGAGACCGAGTACCGCATCATTAAGGCAAGAGACAAGCCGGTGCTGGACGAGGGCGGGGAACCGATGACGTTCCCGGACGCCGCCTCAGCTAAAGCGGCAGCTGACGGCATGGGCATTAAGACGGGATTTGCGGGTATCATTAAGTTTACCCCGGTTAAGGTCGCACCAGCACCGGACGCGAAGCCTGAAAGTGACGACTGGTAAGAGAACCGACGGAGGGAAGCCAGACTCTCATGGAGAGACCCTACTTACTGCGGGGCACTGGCACACGCGAAAGTAAGTGATCCCGTCGAACGAGACCTGGGCAAGTCTTTAAACGGCCCACATAAGGAGCGCCTATGTGCAAGTTTCAGGACCGGCAGGCCCGTCACATACGTGTCCTTGACGTGTTGGACGGCTACTCCAAGGAATTTCTATACATAATGCTGCGCCTGCCGTGGGAGGACTGGCCCCCCGACTTCCAGGAAGTCCTGCCGTTCGATCTCGTGAACTACTTGGGGCTAGACCCCTCTGATTTAGTAGGTGGTGACCGTGACCCTCTACCGTGAGTGGTGCAAGACACCCATGTCGCGCAGGGGCGTAATGCTGCCCGAGAGCCAGATAACGCTTATATGCAAGGGCTCGGACTCGGGATACGCTTCCGTGTATGCGTTTGACGAGGACGCCGCACATGAGATAGTCGAATCGCGATCCTCCTCTGGCTTCTCCCGCTTCCCCGTGTACGTGGACCGTCTTACCCTTGACTTGGACGACGGGGCAGACCAGCTGCAAGCAGTAGAAAGCGCGCTATCCTACCGGGGCCTAGCCTACTCAGTATTTGACTCCGGCTCTAAGGGGTATCACGTAACCATACCTCACCACGAAATGCTCTACGGGCAGTCGATACCATACTCCCAGCGGGTATGGGTAGAGGCGCTAGATGTTGCGGCAGACCTAAGCCTATACCAGCATGGCAGGATACTCAGCCTGCCGGGCCGAGTACACCCCAAGACCAAGCGTAAGAAGACCCACGTTAAGGACGTGCCGGGTATTTCGCTAGAGCTACCTATCCTTACTCCTCCAGCGGGCCCTATGTTTGCGTTTGGGGCTGAGGGGGTTGACGACCTTGAGGCCGGTATATGGAGGCTGCTGCACTCGCTAGCCGACGAGCCTGCACCGGGGAATAGGCACACACGCCTATGGACTACTGCCAAACACTTCGCGGACGCGGGCCTAAGCTACGCTTGGACGTGCGAAATACTACAAAGGATTAATGAGAAATGGCAAAACAGCAAAAACCCAAGCGAAGTAGAGCTAGCAGTGAGCCAGGCGTACCGAAAAAGCCCAAGCCCCCCTTCAATGAGCGGACCAAAATAAGGAGCGCCTTGCGACAGGCTTGGCGCATGCACCCGGTCCTCCAGGTAGTCCTTAAGCGAGATCGCCTTGAGCGTCCTTACGTTAAGAAGGACGGCACTACCTCAAGTAAGCCCCGCGTATGGTTTAAGTGTACGATATGCGATAAGGAATATAAGAGAAACGAGGTTGACATTGACCACGTAGAGCCCGTAGGCCCTACGCCCGGAAGCCAACTGGCCCCTCCTGAGCTTACGTGGGATATGTTTATTGCCCGCATGTTTTGTGGCCCTGAGAATTTACGTATCGTATGTAAGCCCTGCCATAAGGAGCATACTATGCAGGACATGAGAGAACGTCGCGAAGCAATCAAAAGGCTAAATAATGCAGTTTGACCTTAAGACGTTAGACGGGACGGGGCGGCAGGCGCGGCCTAAGCAATTAGAGGCCCTGGCTTGGCTGTCGGCTAACTGGGCAAAAGTCCCCGTCCTCGCGTTGCAGCTGCCTACGGGCGTGGGGAAGTCATTCCTTGCGCGAGTAATACAGCGGGCAACCAAGGGGCGTATCGTCGTCCCGTCTAACCTGCTTATGGGTCAATATATCGCCACGTATCCTGAGGTTAATTTTCTCAAGGGGCGGACGCATTACGCTTGTCACGAGGGGCTTGGCAGCTGCGACGACCGCAAGTCCTTAGGTATGAAGCCTTGTCCCGGATGCCCGTATCGAGAGGCCCGACGCGCAGCAGCAGAGGCAATACCTACGATATTTAACCCTATGAGCATGTTTTACCTAGACCGAGACCCAAACACGGTACCGCCTACGGTCCTAATCGTAGACGAGGCGCACTCGCTAGTTGACATGCTCAAGACCCTGGCTAGCAAGCGATTCCCTGTAGATAAGTGGGGTAAGCCCGATTCCCTAGATCAGGTCGATATCGAGGCATGGCTAGAGCGCCAGACCATGGTCGTCAAGCACCTGATGGCAAAGGCAGCTAAGACCGACATTAAGGCATTTATCCGCCACAGGTCGGAGCTAGATAGCATTGAGCTAGTGCTTGAAAGCTACCGCGCCGCCCCCGAGCACTATGTTATCACCCGGGAGCAGGACAAGTACCGAGGTAAGGATAGCGAGAGCACGTATCTCAGGCCGATATTCCCGCCCCCGGTTCTAGTGCGGCAAATGCTCGGGGCGCATAAGATAATCCTAATGAGTGCCACATTACTTGAGACGGACGTCAAGCTACTAGCAGCCGGGCGGGAGTACCTACGCCTCGATTCCCCGAGCCCCATCGATAAGGCTAGACGGCCACTAGTATACGCCCCGCTAGGACAGCGGGTAAACTACCGGACGCCTCCTGAGGCCCTTGCTACGCACGCCTTGGCGCTACTGGCGAGGCACCCGGGCGAGAACGCGATAATACATGCAACCTACGAGCTAGCAGCCAAGCTAGCCCCTCTACTGTCGGCGCGAATACCGGGGCTGATAACGCATACGGCAGAGACTAAGGAGTCACAGCTTGATGTGTTCAAGGCTAAGGGGGGCGTGTTCCTAGCGTCCGGCTGCTCGGAGGGGGTAGACCTTCCCGGAGACCTGTGCCGAGTAAACATTATCCTATCCTTACAGCGGGGCAATCCGTCCAGCCCCGAGGTCCGGCTTAGGCTGGCCTTACCTGGGGGGCGGGAGGAGTATGAGCTAACGGCACTTAAGACAGTGATACAGCAGACGGGGCGATCTACGCGGGGAGAGACGGACAAGTCCGTGACTTATATATGTGACCCCCAATTCCCGGAATACTACCTAAAGCAAAAACCAAGGCTACCGATAAGCTTCTGTGAGGCTATCGTGTGGAAGCTACCAACAAAGGCGGGGAAGTAATGACTCACGTTAACCGTAACCAACGTATCTTGTTTCTGTCGGACATGCACAAGCCGTATGGGCATCGGGATACCCTCAAATTTCTGGCTGCACTTAAGAAGAAATACGCGCCTACGCGGGTTATCTGCGTGGGGGACGAGATCGACGCCCACGCCATGAGCTTCCATGACTCCGACCCCGACCTGCCTAGCGCAGGAGACGAGCTTAAGCTGGCCATCCGACACCTAAAACCGCTGTACACGCTATTCCCAAACATGGACTTAGTGGACAGTAACCATGGGTCCATGCATTACCGCAAGGGTAAGCACCACGGCATACCCCGCAAATATCTTAGGGATTATTCCGAGATATTGGAGGCCCCGAAAGGCTGGCGTTGGCACCTGGACTTGCTGCTTACCCTCCCGGACGGCAATAAAATGTACGTACACCACGGCTTAAGTAAGGCCGTTATGAAGGCCGTAGCGGCCCGTGGCGTGTGTATCGTGCAGGGGCACTTCCACGAGGACTTTTGTATAGGATACCAGGGCAACCCTCATGCCCTCTTATGGGGTATGACGCTAGGCTGCCTTATCGACAAGGAGGCCATGGCCTTCGCATACAATCGGACTAACCTTAACCGCCCCATTATCGGGACGGGCCTGGTAATCGACGGGCAGCCTAAGTTGGCCCCCATGGTACTCACGAAGGGAGGACGCTGGAATGGATATGTACCTTGAAGGCAAGCTCACCCCGCTACTCTTACTGGCGGACGAGTATCAGGACGAGGTGCGGAGGACCGCTAGTGCCGACCTGCCCTACCCTATGATGCAGTGTATGTTTGCGCTGGGGGTAGCGGGTGAGGCAGGCGAGGTAGCGGACATGATTAAGAAGCACGTAGGCCACGGCCACACCCTTGACAAGACCAAGCTGGTCAAGGAGTTAGGGGATGTTCTGTGGTACGTGGTCGCCTTAGCCGACCTACACAATATAAGTTTAGCTCAAGTAATGATCGAAAACGCCCGAAAACTAAGAGTGCGTTATCCGAATGGCTTCAGCCCCGAGGCATCTCAGAACCGCAAACCGGAGGACATTTAATGGCTTTCAATTTCGCAGCAGCAGAGAAACAGGCCCTCAAGGACACTGAATGCCGCAAGCTAGGGCTTATCTTGCTCGGCCAGTCGGGCGGAGGTAAGAGCTTCGCAGCCGGTACCTTCGGCGTCAAGACGCTGTACCTATACGGTTCGGGCGAAAGCCACGGCCCTACGGCTGCCCGGCACTCTGGCGGGGGTAACGTGGTCCCGGTCCTTTGGGATTATGATGACGAGGGTGTCAAGCTGGCCCCTGATGCGGCATACAAGCGCCTGCTCGATTGCCTTCGTGACATTGAGAGCATTACGGCAGCGGGCTTTAAGGCCGTCATGGTTGACGGGGCCACGGAGCTTGAGGCCCTGATCCGCCAAACTAAACGCTGGGAGCAGCTGTGCCTTACCGACAAAGGCAAGCATAACAATTTCGCCGAAGGCACGGCGGCGGGCACTATGTTTCGTGCCGTCCTTGACGCCCTGCGCGAATTGCAACGGGCAGCGGACGTGCACTACGCGATGACGTGCATCCTGGACGTCCGCCAGCTTGGAGCTGATGGCGCCATCCTCGAATCTGCCCCACGCCTAACCGGGTACCAGCTTGCGGACAGTATCGTGCCGCAATTCCCTGATATCGTAGTGGTAGGCCGCATGCTTAAGAATGAGGTGCCGGGACACTACTTCCAGTTTCTCGCGGGCGTAACTAAATCGTCTAAGGACGCGGCAGGCGAGATTAAGAAGACGGTTAACTTCCATCCCCGTATCGCAGGCAAGGCGCTAACCGACCTCCCGGCAGCGGTACCGGCAGACCTAGGCAAGCTGGCCGCATTTAAGGCAGGCACTAAAAAGGCGAAGGAGCCCACATGAGCAGCGGCACGGCACTTTACGTCGACATCGATAAGACCCTGATTTACCCCTTCACTAGTCGGGAGGAGGAGGCAGCCTATACGGGCTCGGATGCAGTTGAGATCGGGGGCCGTAAATTCCGTAGGCTGGACAAGAATATCTACCTGGTCGAGCGATTTAACGCCAATTGCGGTATGGACATTGTGTTTTGGTCTGCCGGAGGAGGGGCTTGGGCATACCAGGTCTGCGCGGCACTATATCTAACACACATGTCCAAGCACTTCCTTACTAAGCCTACGTGGTACCTAGACGACCTGCCGTATGCAGGTATTGACGCCCGCGAAGACGGCTGGATTGACGCTAAGCATAATTGGCCTGAGGGGTAATATGTTTAAGCCCGCCGTTATCGCCATGGACTATGAGACGGCCCTCCTATCGGGGGAGCCCTCCCTTGAGTACTATCGCCCGGACTTTCGCGTTACCTCGGCAGCATTTGCCTGGAAGGGCGAGGACGGGACGCTAAAGACAAGGTACGTGGTCGGCGAAGCGGCATTGAAAAAGACTCTCGACAGGATTGCCAAGGACGGCGTTCCGGTCGTAGTTCATAACCTCCCCTTTGAATACGGATGCACCCTCTACCGGTTCCCCGGTCTTGAGGGCTGCATCCAATTCGATACTATGCGTTTAACCCAGGTAGCGGATAACGGCGGTAAGGAGGCGCAGCGATACGCTCGGGAGGCGGTGTCCTACGAGGACATGCTTGACGCGGCTGAGTCGGGCGAGGACCTAGAGTACCGCACCGGCCTATCTCTAACCGCTTGCGCCTCCCGCTGGCTGCCTGCAGAGCTTCAGGGGCATAAGGACGAGGCTTACGCCTACCTACGCTCCCTAGGGGTAAAGGCGGGGCAGGAGGGGGTAAACCTACACCGATTACCTGCCGACGTCATGGAGCGATATAACGTAGCGGACGCGATAGTTACGCTTGCTCTCAAGGACCGCCTACTGGGGGAGTTTGTCGCGGCAGGATATGAATGGGAGCTAGACCACACACTTTACCGGGCCTCGGCTATGCGTATCGCAGAAGCCAAGGGGCGTGGGGTTAAGGTAGACCGCACCCGCCTAGAGGCGTATCGAGCTAAGGTAGCGCAAGAGATCGCGGACATTGAGGCGGCCTTTCGGCTTAAGTTTGTTGCCGAGCTAGCCGATATAGAAGGTAGGATGGCGGACGCATTCGTAGACGCCCTTAAGACGGAGAAGGGCAGGCAGGGGCGCCGCAAGCAGTTGGTCGATGACCCGAATATAGCTCGGTTCAATATAGGCTCAGGTAAGCAATTGCGGGCGCTATTTGTCGATACGCTAGGAATACAGCCTCGATTTTGGACCGAGGAAAGTAAAACCAGCCGAGCTAAGCGGGAGAAGAATCCCGAGCTTAAGGAGTTTCAGCCTAGCCCCTCGTTCAAGTCCGCACACTTACCGGGATACGGGGAGGGGGGTGAGATATTGGTAGAGAGGCGCAAACGGCTGCTAGTATTACAGCAGGCCGATTCTTTACTGGGACTTAGCGCGCACGACGGCAGATGGCATGTGGACCTTAAAGCCTGCGGTACCGCTACGGGCCGCTTTGCAGGAGGACGGGCATGAGCTTCAATCTATCTAGGGTTCTACAGGAATTCGAGAAGCTGGTAGGGATACCGGTAGCAGAGCGTGTGGAGGTGATTAACGCCCTTCGCAAAAAGATACATGAGTACTCGCCTTTTCAGAAAGAGCCGGTCGATTGCGTTGTATGGGTGCCGAAAGAATCTGTAAAGGGTAACGACTATAACCCCAACAGCGTCGCCCCGCCCGAGATGCAATTGCTCGAGGTATCCATCGAGGAGGACGGGTATACCCAGCCTATCGTCGCGTGGGCGGTTGACGGGGGGTATGAGATTGTGGACGGGTTTCACCGCCACAGAGTAGGTAAAGAGTGCAAGGACATATCGGCCCGTATTCATGGATACCTACCGCTTACGCTAATCAATACTGAGAAGACCGGCAAAGATAGTCGCGTGGCCTCCACCATTCGACACAATCGCGCTCGAGGTAAGCATTCAGTGGACGCGATGTCCGAGATTGTCCTCGAGCTAAAGGCCCGCAACTGGAAAACCCCCCGTATCTGCCGAGAGCTAGGTATGGAGGAGGACGAAGTGCTCCGCCTTTGCCAGATCACCGGCTTGTCGGGTCTGTTCTCCGACACCGAGTTTAGCCAGGCGTGGGAGAGCGATACGACGTCCTCGGATTCGGAGCTAGACTTCTCAGCAGACTTCGACGCCATTACCCAGAACACAGGAGATAAAGACCGAGTATTTCATACCGTGGACAAGTGGGAGGCGGTAAACGCAGGCTTCTTTGCTACCACCGTTAAAGGTAAGTCTAAGGCGGAGTGTGAACAAGAGTACGCGGTATTCCTTAGCGATTCAGAGGCCTTCGCTGCCGGTATACGTAAGGTGTTTGAGGAATGGCCTAATTCCTGTGAGCATAACCTGACTAACGCCTCCCTAAACCGTATCGCCTGGATAGGCCAGGCTGCCGCCTGCGCTGCCCGAGGCCTACCTTCCACGTTTCGAGGGGGGTTCATGACATTAACCGAAGCGCAGCAGGCCGCCGCAAACCAAGTAGCATTGGATCACCTAAACTCCTGGCTGACCGGGCGAGGTATGCCTAATGTAGCAATGGATGCGGCTTTGCGTAGCCATCGAGACGGCGACCTATTTTAAGGAGTCGATATGATTAAGACCCTTCCTATCTCGGTCCTAGAGGCCGCGAGACAGCGTATCTCTAAGACGTTCGACCTAGTGCCGCGCCCCTACGTGTCGCTGTCCGGCGGTAAAGACAGCACGGTAATGATGCACCTTGTAATGGACGAGGCCATTAAACGGGGGCGTAAGGTCGGCGTTCTCATTATCGACCTGGAAGCACAGTACCGCGACACGGTTACTAATCTGGAAGTCTTGTGTGATATGTATGCGGATCACATCGAGCTACATTGGGTATGCGCGGAGCTTATGTTGCGTAACGCCACGTCTGTATTTGAGCCTCAATGGGTGTGCTGGGAGGCAACTAAAGAGGCGCAATGGGTGCGCTCAAAACCCACGCGAGCGGCAGACCTTACCCAGTATGACTTTTATCAGCCTAGAATGGAGTTTGAAGAGTTCGTACCGCTATTCGGGGCGTGGTATGGTAAAGGCGAGCGATCCTGTGCGTTTGTGGGTATTAGGGCCGACGAGTCTCTGAACCGATATAAGACCATTGCGGTATTCAATAAGACAGGCACCCTAGACGGTAAGTCCTGGTCTACTATGGTGTCCCGGGACAATTACAACTCCTACCCCATATACGACTGGAAGGCCTCCGATATTTGGAAGTATCACTCGGTGTATCCCGACAAGCCGCACAACAAGGTATATGATAAGATGCAGATGGCGGGGGTACCGGTAAAACATCAGCGCCTTTGTCAGCCGTACGGTGACACCCAGCGGCGAGGCCTATGGCTTTACAGTATCCTCGAGGCTGATACCTGGTCTAAGCTAATAGGGCGGGTCATTGGGGCTAATTCCTTCGCGGTATACTCCCAGGAATACGGTAAC
>Ga0315909_10003401_pt1 | contig 19418 bp, 9 predicted proteins | sample LakEriMetagenome_11_FD_203527 | JGI IMG/M metagenome (GOLD analysis project Ga0315909, IMG submission 203527) | Freshwater fungal communities from buoy surface, Lake Erie, Ohio, United States - Buoy 2 MA125 | ecosystem: Environmental > Aquatic > Freshwater > Lake | place: USA: Lake Erie, Ohio... | reverse complement strand
CGCAGCGCGTCAACGATTTCCTTGAGCGTATGCCCGAAGCCGCGTGGCATGGCTTCGATCCGACGACGCTCGTCGGCGGTGAGCGGTAGCTCGGGTACGCGCTTCAGCGACCACAGAATGGACACTGTGGAGAAGACCGCGCCCATGAGGAACGCCAGCATCGTGATGTTGGGAATCCCCCGGTCATTCACCGCGTCACGGTTCATGCCCATGAACACCAGCAGCGACGGCGTGATGTACGACAGCGTCTGCCCCAAGCCGGTGAAGGCGCTCTGGGTGAGGAAGCCCAACGACGTCTGGGCGTCCTCGAGCCGGTCGGAGACGTAGGCCCGATACGGCTCCATGGTGATGTTGTTGGCGGCGTCGAGAATCCAGAGGATGCCCGCCGCCATCCACAGCGTGCGGCTGAAGGGCATCGCCAGCAGCGACAGCGAGCAGAGGAGGGCGCCGATCAGGAAGTACGGCGTTCGGCGTCCGCGGGGGCTCAGCGTGCGGTCGCTCATCGCCCCAATGATGGGCTGCACGATGAGGCCCGTGACCGGACCCGCCAGATACAGCAGCGGCAGGCTGGCTTCATCGGCGCCCAGATAGCGGTAGATCGGGCTCATGTTGCTCTGCTGCAACCCGAAGCTGTACTGGATTCCGAAGAACCCGACGTTCATGTTCACGATCGACATGAACGACAGATGCGGTCGCTTCGACACAGAGGTCACCGGCGCCGGCGTCGGCGCCGCAGTCATCGTACTGGCCATCGGGTCTCCATGAAGGAAGAACTACCGTTCAACGAGTCCATAGCCCTGCTGCGAACCCTGAGCACACCGAACGGCATCAGGGCCTCTCGTAGCACGGTGGCGAACTATGAGGCGATTTTCGCACGCGATGCGGTAATGGCCGGCCTCGCGGGCTTGGCCGCCGGCGATGCCGTTGTCACGACCGCGTTCGTGCGCACCGTCGAGCGACTGCGCGACCTGCAGGGGGCGCAGGGACAGATCGCCTCGAACTTCAAGGTGGGCAGCGACGGGACCATGCAGGTGAGCTTCGGGACTCTCGCCCCGCGGTTCGATTCGGCCACCTGGTTCCTGTACGGCGTGGGCGCGCTCTGCCGGACCGGGCACATCGACTACGCGGCGTTTGCTGTCGCGGTCGACCGCACCGTGAATCTGCTCGACGGCATCGAGTACAACGGGCGGCATCTGCTGTACGTCCCCGCCGGCGGCAACTGGGCCGACGAGTATCCGTTCGACGGATACATCCTGTACGACCAAGTGCTGCGCGCGATGGCGCTGCGCGAATTGGCGACGGTGGCCCGACGCCCCGAGTGGAGCGCCAAGGCGCAGCACATTGCTGCAGCCATCGATGCGCGCTTCTGGCCCGAGGGTGACTGGAAGTACGGCGGCCCGCGCCGGTTTCCCGTGGCCGCCACGTCGCCGGTCCGCGTCGACGAGCACATCGACCTCGCCGCCTGCGCACTGCTCGCCGCCAGCGACCTGCTGCCGTCGCGCAGCGCGAGCATTCTCGACGCGATGCGCGACGTGTTCTTCGCCCAGGGGAAACTGCCGCCGGCCTTCACCCCGGTCATCACCGAGCAGGACGCCGACTGGCCTGCGCTGGCGGCCTACCACCTGCACGGCTTCCGCAACCGGCCGCACGAGTACCACAACGGCGGTATCTGGCCGGTATGGCTCGGCTTCCTCGGTGCGGCCCTCGCACGTCACGGGCGTACGACCGATCTCCAGCACCTGCATCAGCTCACCGCCTCGCACGTGGCCTCGTTGTCGCACTTCGACTTCGAGGAGTACTTCCACGGCGAGCGCGGCGAGGCACTTGGCACCGCCGGCATGGCATACACGGCTACCGGTTTCGTGCTTCTTGACGTGGCACGCCACACCACCAACGCGGAGTTGCCATGGATACGCTGAATACACGAGCGGTGTCGCAACTGGTCGACCATCTCGCCGCCGACCATCTGCTCGACGGACAACGCCTTGTGATCGGCGTGGCGGGTGAGTCGGGGAGCGGCAAGAGCACGGCCGCGGCGCAGCTCGCGGATGTGCTGAACGCGCGCGGCATTCCGTCGGCGTTCATCAACCAGGACAACTACTTCATCCGCCCGCCTCGCACGAACCACGAGTTCCGCCTGCAGGACCTCGCGAACGTCGGCCCCCATGAAGTCCAACTCGCGCGTATTTCCGAGCACATCGAAGCGTTCCGGGCCGGCGGCCATGTCACGGCACCGGCGGTGAACTACCCCGAGAATCGCTTCGACACCGTGACGCGAGACTTCGCGGGGCTGCAGGTGCTCATCGTGGAGGGGACCTACGTGCTCATGCTCGCGGGGCTCGATGTCGGCGTGTTCCTCGAGGCCACGCATCGCGATACCCACGAACGACGCATGGCGCGGAACCGCGACATCTGGGAGCCGATCATCGACACGATTCTCGATATCGAACATCGGCTCATTGCGCCGCAGGCCGATCGCGCCCAGTGGCTGATCGACCGGGAGTTTCACCTGCGGCGCGGACGACATCACGAGGGATGAGCTGAGCCGGATCAGCTCAGCGCTTCGCGGCGCGCTGCGCCAACACCAAAAACAGCGCCCCGAAGGCGAGCATCACCCCACCCCAGATGAGGTTGATGTTCATCCCCCCGCTGCGCTCGTACATCACGGTGTCCCCATTGGTCATCACCCCGAAGATGCCGAGGATGACACCAAGCACCACGAACAGCCCGCCGATCGGCAGGCGCAGATCCATTCCGGCTCCACCACTCATCGTCGTTTCTCCCGGGATTAGTAGAAGAGCACGTTGAGTGTGATCATGGCCACCATCACGACGGCCGCGAACACACTGGGCTTCTGATACCACGCCTTCACGTTGTCGACCTGCTTGGGCGTGAGCGAGTACACGAGTCCCTCGAGCTCGGCGTCACGGCGCGGTGTCGTGGCCAGACTCACCACGATCGTCACCACGAAGCAGGTGGTGAAGGCTGCGACCGCCGTCCAGAACGTCTGCGCCATTTCGCTGGGGTAGTTGAGCAGCACGCCGAAGAAACCGCCCTTCACACCGACGGTGGCGCCGTTGGCGAGCGAGATGCCGTGGTGGATGGCCGGTGCCACCGTGCCGGCCGCGAGCCCCCAGAAGGCGCCATGCCCCGTGCTGCGCTTCCAGAACATGCCCAGCGCGAAGGTGGCGAAGAGCGGCGCATTCACGAAGGCGAAGACGAGCTGCAGCAGCTCCATGATGTTGTTGAACGCGCCCGCCACATACGCGGCCGCGACCGACAGCGCGATGCCACCCACCGTGGCGACACGACCCATCCACAGGTAGTGCTCGTCGGTGCCGTGCTTCTTGATGTGGGCCTGATAGATGTCGTAGGTCCACACCGTGTTGAACGCCGTCACGTTACCCGCCATGCCCGACATGAACGACGCGATGAGCGCCGTAAGGCCGAGACCCAGCATACCCGTGGGGAACAGCTTCACGAGCATCATGGGTGTGGCGAGGTCGTAGTCGAGCACCACGTTGCCGTTGGTGTCGAGCAACGGCGTGCCGGCCGCCGTGAGCTTGGCGGGGATGATGTTGTCACCCATGGCCAGCGCGATCATGCCGGGCAGGATCACGAGGAACGGGAAGAACATCTTCGGCACGGCGGCGATGAGCGGCGTGCGACGCGCCGCCGTCATGGAATCCGCCGCCATGGCGCGCTGCACCACGAGGAAGTCCGTGCACCAGTAGCCGAACGAGAGCACGAAGCCGAGTCCCATCACCATCCCGAACCACTCGATGCCGATGGAGTTGGTGGTGGCCGAGCCCATGCCCTGCCACACATGCGTATAGGCGTACTCGGGGAGCCCGCGCTGCGTAGCCGCGGCGGACAGCTTGCTCGTCATCCCGTCCCAGCCGCCCACCTGCTTGAGCCCCACCCATACCAGCGGCGCGAAGCCGAACACGATCATGAAGAACTGCAGCACTTCATTGTAGATCGCGCTGGTGAGACCGCCGAGCGTGACGTAGGCGAGCACGATCACGGCCGAGACCAGAATGCTGGTGTCGAAGTCCCAGCCAAGCAGCAAGTTGAGCAGCTTGCCCATGGCATACATGGAGATGCCGCTCGAGAAGATCGTCATCGCCGCAAAGCCAAGCGCGTTGAACGTGCGTGTCTTCTCGTCGAAGCGAAGCTTGAGATACTCGGGGACCGAGCGCGCCTTCGAGCCGTAATAGAACGGCATCATGAAGATGCCCACGAACACCATCGCCGGGATGGCCCCGATCCAGTAGAAGTGGCTCGTGGCGATGCCGTATTTGGCGCCAGACGCACCCATCCCGATCACTTCCTGCGCGCCAAGATTGGCGGAAAGGAAAGCAAGTCCGGTGACCCACGGTGGCAATGACCGTCCCGACAGGAAGAAGTCGGAGGATGTCTTCATCATGCGCCGCAGGGCCCAGCCGATGCCGAGCACCACGACGAAGTAGATGGCCATCACGACATAGTCGAGCGTGGTCAGCTGTGTCATTGGGGGTGTGTCTGGGGAGTGAGACCGGGGAACGACAGAAGTTGCAATGCTGCACCGTTTCGTGCGACTGCCAGCCACGGTGATTTCGTGGCGCGCCGGACGAGCGCGAGACCACGCACCTGCCCTTCGATGGCGAGGAGGCGCTGGGGAGCGGCGCGAAAGCGTCCCCGTCCATCGCCCAACAGCAGAACGCCGCGGCTCGCATCGTACCGGCCGAGCACGGGTGGCACCCCATACTGGTTGCCCGCCATGAGCAGGTCGACCTGGCTGTCGCCGTCCAAGTCGCGCACCAGCGACGCGAACATCACCGAGGCCTGTGCCTCCGCCGGGAGTGCCGTGAGGGTGAAACGTCCCTTGCCATCGTTGAGGGCCACCGCACTTTCGAAGGTCGTGGCCTCACGCACCTCGGCCTTGGAAATTTCCGCCGGGTCGAAGATCGTTTCGAGGCGGCTCGCGCCAAACAACGTGAACGACGGGTACTTCCCGCGAATGGCCGGCATGAGCTTCACCAGCTCATCACGGCCGGCGAGCGGATAGGACACGCCATCCACGAAGCGGGTGATGATCTGTTTCGTACTGCCGGTCGCGGTGAAGTCGTGCACGTACATGCGTACCGGTTCTTTGGCACTGGCCTTCAGCATGGCGTTGCGGCCGAGATTGCCGAGCACGAAATCCGGGGCGCCATCGCCATTGAGATCGGCGATACGGAGGCTGTTCCACCAGCCGCTCGCCGCGCTCAGGCCAGTCGCCTTGGCTTGCTCCTCGAGACGACCGCCGCGGTTGAACCAGATGCGGGGCGCCATCCACTCACCCACCACCACGAGGTCCGGTTGCTGGTCGCCGTTCACGTCGGCCCAGTGCGCCTCGGTCACCATACCGGCCTTCGCGAGACCAGGGGCCACCGAGTCCGTGACGTCGGCGAAGCGCCCGGTCCCATCGTTGCGCAGCAAGTGGCTGGCAGGGATACGTCCGTATTCACGGGCCACCACACGCGAGCCCACGAACAGGTCGATGTCACCATCGGCGTCGAAATCCGCTGCGGTGACGGTCCCTCCGTTTTCACGCATCGCCGGCGGCAATGCGTTGGTGGCCTTGCTGAAGCTGCCGCGCCCATCGTTGAGATAGAGCCGGTCGGCCAGTTCGTCGAACTCGTCCCAGAATTCGTTGCCGGCACTCACCACGTACAGGTCGAGATCGCCGTCCTTGTCGGCATCGAAGAACGTGGCGTCCACATCCTCGGCCGTACTGTCGGCGGCGAAGACCGGCGCACTGGACTGAACGAAGGTGCCGTTGGCACGCTGCAGCAGCAGCGACCCCCGTTGCCACTTGGCGCCACCCACATAGAGATCGTCGAGTCCATCCCCATTCACGTCGGCCACCGCGAGTGCCGGACCCTCAGCCGACACCACGTGCGGCATGAGCGGCTCACGGTTGTAGTCGAGGAAATCATTCTCGACGTGTACCACGGCGGCACCGGCGGTGGGCGCCTCATCGCGCGTTGCCGGAGCGGGGGCGCGCTCGTACTGCCAGCGCCCGCTCGCGCTATCCTGGTGCAGCGTGATCGCCCGATCGAGGGCGACCTGCGTAAGGATCTGGAAGCGTGCGTCGGGCCAGATCACAATGAGTGAGTCGGCCGTGTTGGCAGTGCCGAATCCGAAGTGTACACGACGGTCGACGCTTGACTGAAAGCCACGTACCGGCTGCTGCTCCACGAGTTGCCGATGGGCCCCGGTCACGGCGATGACCTTCGCTCCGATACCGTCGGTGTTGCGCCCCTCGCCAGCGAGCCGCACCTGCAGCCAATGCCCGGCGGTATCGATGGTGCGCGACCGGTTGCGATAGATCGCCACCGGTGCATTGATGCGGTTGACCACCAGATCCAGCGCGCCATCGTCATCGAGGTCGACGTAGGCCGACCCGTTGCTGAAGCCGGTGTCGCCCAGCCCCCACGCCGTGGCCATGTCGGTGAAGCGCAGTTCGCCGTCGTTGCGATAGGCATGATTGGCGAGTGGGATCTGCGGCATGCGCTTCAGCAGATCCTGATTCTCCTCACGCGTGACGCCACGGGCCAGCGCCGACTGCGCCGCCTCGTTGCCGACATAGTTGATGTAGTCCAGATCGTTCGGGCGACGATAGATACCGTTGGTGATGAAGAGATCCTTGCGGCCATCGTTGTCGAGATCGGCAAACAGCGGGCCCCAGCTCCAGTCACTCGCGGCCACACCGGCCAACAAGCCGATTTCTGCGAACGTACCGTCGCCGCGATTGAGCTGCAGCGCGTTGCGCGGATACTGCACGCTGTATCCCGCGCGCAGGCGCATTTCGAAGAGATTCCACCCCTCGTAGCTCGCCGAGGTCTTGAACACACTCTCCTTTTCGGGGAGCATGTCCACCGTCATGAGGTCGGGGCGACCGTCATCATTCATGTCGGCGGCGTCCGCGCCCATGGAGAAGCGACTCGTGTGACTGAACGCGCGCGAGCCCACTTCGGTGAAGTGGCCGCGACAATCGTTCAGATACAGGTAGTCGTTCTCCTGGAAGTCGTTGGCCACATACAGGTCCATGCAGCCATCGACGTTCACGTCACTTGCCACCACGCCGAGACCGAACCCTTCGACACCGCCGTAGATCCCTGCGGCCTCGCTCACGTCGGTGAAGCGCGCGCCATCGTTGCGATAGAGCCGATCGCCGGCCTGCGGATGCCGTACGTCACGCCGCGCCGCCACCCCGATCTGCCGTTCCGTGTGCACGGAATGATTAAGGAGGTACAGGTCGAGATCGCCGTCGCGATCGTAGTCGAAGAACAGCGATTGGGTGGAGAAGCCCGAAAAGGCGAGGCCGTACTCGGCGGTGCGATCGGCGAACGTGCCCGTGCCGTCGTTCACGTAGAGCACGTTGTGCCCGGCCATGGTGAGGTAATTCACCGCCGACACATAGATGTCGAGCGCGCCATCGCCATTCACATCGGCCATCGACACGCCGGTTTTCCATCCGGGCGGTCCAGCTACACCGGCCCGCTCGGTGATGTCCTCGAATTTGAAGTCGCCGAGATTGCGATAGAGACGATTCGACTCGAGGTTCGACGAGAAATAGAGGTCCTGTCGGCCGTCGCCGTCCACGTCACCCACCGCCACCCCACCACCGTTGTAGTAGTACAGGTAGTTGAGGATGTTGAACTCGGGCGCTTCCGGTAGCGTGTTGGCGAACGACACGCCGGTGCGCGACGCGGCGAGCGACTCGAAGCGCTGTGGCCCTGCGGGCTCGCGCGGGGGCTCGACATCACCCTCCCGTGACGCATCACCGCCACACGCCCCGAGGAGCGCCGTGGCGGCGATGGCGCGTGTGACCCACCGCCACATGGGGGCGGCCGACGTGGTGTTCACTTGGTCGCGACAGTCGTACCGGGCGACGTAACGACACGCGTCACGAGATGCTGTCCCACCATGCGACCCTGCTTCTGGCCTTCCTCGATCGCCTGCCGGTAGTGGATCCCACCGTACAGCCGCGAAATGGCCGCCTCGTTGGCCGCGTCTTCGAAACTCTTGAAAGAGCGCACCGGCAAGCCGAAGGGGACTTCCACCGAATCCGCGAAGGCGAAGTTGGCGCCGTAGATGCTGGTGAGCACCTGCGCCGCCGCCGTGGAGATGACGCTATGCCCACTCGGGTACTCGGGGAACGGCGGCGTCTGCAGCAACGGGGCCCACTTTTCGTCCACCCACTGATTGATCATTGTCTCGGGGCGAATGACCGCCGAGCGGAACTTCTCGTCCCACGCGGCAATGAAGCCGTCGGCGAGCGCCATGGCCGTGCGCGCGTAGGTGTCGGCAGTCTGCACCAGTGACGCCTTGCGCTGCCGTGCGGCGTGACCGGCAATCCCCATCCAGTGCCCGCCCGGCGAGATCTTCTTCGTGGCGAACATGGTGTGCCCCTGCACGTTCATCGTGTAGGGATTGCAATCCCAGAAGGACGCGATGGTGCGCTCCTCTTCGGTAAGCGTCTTGCCCTTCTCGTAGACTTCGAGCGCCTGGGTGTGGAAGGCCGTACCCTTGGTAGTATCGAAGGGAATCGCGGCCGCCGGACGGAACTGGCTCGACGAATCCATGGCGAACGGCGCGATGGTTGCCCAGTTGGGTTCCACCGCATCCATGTAGGCCGGTGGCGTGGGGATCCATCGTCCCACCTGCTTCGTGATGCTGAACTTCGGGAGGCCGCGTGATTCCTTGAAGCGGTCCTTGCCGGCCCAGGCCAGCACGTGCCGCGCGACCGTATCGCCGTACGCCACGCTGCGCTCGTATACGTCGGAGGACAACGCGCCGCGGTACTGCTCCGACATCGCCGTGCGCACGGAGTCCATGCGCTCGCGGGAGAAGGTGAGCTGGTGGCTGACGGTGAGGAAGGCGCGCACGCCGGCGAGGGCGTACGAGTACTCCTTGCTGCGGTCGGGCTGTGGCACCGCGGGCATGTTGCGCACTTGGCCGGCCAGGGAACGCCAGGCGGTATCGCCCTGCCGAATCGCCTCGTACGCGGCGATGCTGGCGTAGCTGTACACCCGGCTCGCCTGCGGCGGGCTGAAGATGTCGTACACCATGGTGTTCGTGAGCTGCTGCATGGCCTCGTGCAGCGGCTCGGGCGCATTGAGCGACTCAGCCGTGGCCTTGGGAGCCGACTGGCAGCCGCCCGTGACAACGGCGAGCGCGAGGGCCGTGATGCGGGAGAACGTGCAAAGACGAATCATAGACGTCCCATCGAGAAAACGAGCGGCGCGGCGTTGTTGCGTGCCACGACGATGCGCGGTCCCCCGCGGCCCTTCACACGCGAGATGGCGCGTGTCTGTCCGACCACACGGAATCCACTGTCGGCTGGACGCACGGCATCGAACGTGCCGGTGCCGGTGTTGATGAGCACGAGCCCATCGCTGGCGGCCATACGGCCCAGTTCAGGCTTCACCCCGTCGAAGTTGCCGCCCAGCAGGAGATCGAGCTTGCCGTCGCCATTGACGTCGGCTGCCGTAATCCCGAACACCGGCGCCAACTGCGCCTCCAGCGGCAGAGCCTCGAACACGAAGCGGCCGTTTTCCCCTCGCTTCATGATCGCGCTTTCGAAGCGGTGCGCCTGCTTCACCACCGCGTCCTTTCGTTCCGTTACGGGCACCACGTCATCGAGGGTCTGGAGGGCGTAGTCCTTGTAGTTGAGGAAGCGCGCCTTCCAGGGTGGTACGGTCTTGATGAGATCATCGCGCAGGACGAGCGGATACTGTTTCCCGGCGTTGTACATACCGAGCAGCTGCTCCACGTAGCCATTGCCGTCGAAATCCTTGACGATCATCGTGAGCGGTTCCGCCTCGCTCGCGTGCAGTCGCGTGTTCGTGCCGAGATTGCCGAGCACGAATTCGTCGCGGCCGTCGCCGTCGAGGTCGGCGGCCACAATGCGGTTCCACCACCCGTCGGTCTTGGCGAGTGAGGCGTCGCGGGACTGCTCCAGCCGACCGCCGCCACGATTGAGGAACACGGTGACCGGCATCCAGTCACCGACGATCACGAGATCCACCCGCTTGTCGCCGTTCACATCGCTCCACACGGCATCGGTGACCATGCCGACGGCGTCGAGGCCCGGCGCCTTGGCGACGGCATCCGTGAAGCGCCCGCGACCGTCGTTGAGCAGCAGCTGGCTCTTCGGGTTCGCCCCGTACTTCCACGGGATGCTGCGCCCTCCGACAAACAGATCGACGTCGCCGTCGCCATCGATGTCGGCCGGCGCCACGACACTCCCGCTGTTGAGCTCTGGCGGTAAGGCGTCGAGCGACCTGGTGAAGCGGCCGCGCCCGTCGTTGAGATACAATCGATCCTGCAGGGCGGGACTGTCCTCACTGTACTCGTTGCCACCGCTCACCACGTACAAATCGCGGTCCCCGTCGCGGTCGGCATCGAAGAACACCGCGCTCACGTCTTCGCTGATCGCATCGGCGGTGAAGGCCGGCGTGGGCAGCGCGCGGAAGTTGCCATCGCCGCTCTGCAGATACAGGGCAGCCGCCTGTTCCTTCGCGCCGCCGAGGTAGACGTCGTCGAGGCCATCACCATTCACATCGGCGACGGCGAGCGCGGGCCCGTCCGTCGAGAGCATGCGCGGGATGAGGCGCTCGCGATCGAAGTCGACGAAGTCGTTTTCGGTGTGCGTGAACGAGAGGCCGGCGCGGGCGGTGATGTCCGTGAGCATCGGCGTGGCACGCACCGGAACGAACGGTGTGCCAGGAGCAGCCTGTTCTCCCTGCGACAGCGTGAGCAACCGGTCGGCCGCGCCGCCGGCCGCGCTCGAGCGCGTGCCATCGGGCCAATCGACGACCACCGAGTCGACGGTGGCGTGCGTGCCCACACCAAACGTCAGCGTGTAGTCGACACTCGACTGGAACCCGCGGGCGGGATAGAGCTCCTGCACGTACTGGTCGGTACCGGCGTGGATGGCGACGCGGGCGCCCACGGCGAACGGGTTGCGCGCGCGCCCGCTGAGACGCACCTGTAGCCAGTGATTCGTCGTGCGCAAACGCCGTGCGTTATTGCGATACACGAAGCTTTCGGCGTTCACGTTGTTCACCACGAGATCGAGCGCACCGTCGCCGTCGAGATCGCCGTAGGCCGCGCCGCTCGAGATGTTCGGCGTGGCAAGCCCCCAACTCTTCGCGGCGTTGGTGAACTTCCAATCGCCCTCGTTGTGGAAGGCGTAGTCGGCGATTGGCGTGGATGTCATGGCCTTGATGAGGCGCATGTAGTCCACCCGCTTCGCGTTGGCCTCGCGCTCCATCGTGGTGCGATCGGCGAGAAACGCCACGTAGTCCTGGCTCGTGACGTCACGGGCGAGCCCGTTCGTCACGTACACATCCTTCCGCCCATCCTGATCGAGATCGGTGATGAGCGCGCTCCAACTCCAGTCGGTTTCGGCGGTGCGCGTGAGATAGCCCACATCGCTGAACGTGCCGTCACCATTGTTGCGCTGCAGCATGTTGCGCATGAGCTGGTGATGATATCCGTCGCGCACCTTTGCCATGTACACGTCCCAGCCTTCGTACATGGCCGTAGTCTTGATGCGCTGTTCGTCTTCCGGCATCATGTCCGTCGTGTACACATCCGGCCAGCCGTCGTTGTTCACGTCGGCGATGTCCATGCCCATCGAGAAGTAGCTCGTGAGCGGCATGGAGGAGTCGAGCACGTCCTTGAACGTGCCGTCCTTCTGGTTGAGGTAGAGGTAATCGCGTTCGTGGAAGTCGTTGGCCACATAGATGTCGGGCCACCCGTCGCGATTCACATCGCCCACACCGAGCCCGAGGCCGAAGGCAATTTCGGTGCTCCAGACACCGGCCTGTTCGGTGATATTGGTGAACGTCTCGCCGTCGTTGCGATAGAAGTGATCGCCACCGTATGGGTGCCGTTCATCGCGCGTGTTGCGCACGCCGAAGCTGTTCACCGGCCGTGGCGAATTGTTGATCACGAAGAGATCGAGATCTCCATCGCGGTCGAAATCGAGGAAGGCCGCATGCGTGGACCACCCCTCGTCAGCCACGCCATACGCACGCGCCATTTCCTTGAACGTGGGCACGGAGTCGCTCCCCACGCCCTGGTTGATCCAGAGGGTATTGGCGCGACTGGCCGGCTCTCCGTCGCCGGCATGACTCACATACACATCGAGCTTGCCATCGCCATTCACGTCGGCCAGCGTGACGCCGGTCGTCCACGGCTGCGTGTCGACCAGCCCCGACGGCTTGGTGATATCGCGGAAACGGAACGTCCCCTCGTTCAGATAGAGCGTGGGCCCTTCCTGATTGGAGGTGAGAATCACCTCGGGCAGTCCATCGCCGGTGAGATCACCGACGGCAACGCCCCCACCGTTGTAGAAGTTCCGGTAGGTGAAGACGTTGCGCTCCTGCGAATCCACCACGCGGTTCGCGAACGTCACGCCGGTGTACGCCGACGGCATGAGCGTGAAGAGCGTGGAGTCGACGGGCGGCGCCTCAGCCAGTCGGGGAGCGCCACGATCGCCACAGGCCGTCAGCAACAGCGCGGCCGACAGGGTAGCGAGGGGCTGGAGCGCCGCCATGGGGCGCGGAATGAACGAAGTCACGTCTCGAGAGGGAAACTGCCATGAATTGCCACGGCCTGCGTTCGGTTGGTGAACGCAGGCCGTGGCGACCTTCGGAAACCTTCCCTACAGCTTAGTAGCCGGGGTTCTGCTTGAGCAGCGGGTTGGTTTCGATCTGGTTCTGCGGAACCGGCATCAGGATCTTGTACGCCTGCGACGCCTGCTTGAAGAGGCGGGCGTTGGTGTACGTGCCGGCGCGGATCATGTCCTGGCGACGCTTGGCCTCGCCAACGAACTCGAACAGACGCTCGTTGAAGATGGCTTCGCGCGCCTGGGCCTGCGACAGGTTCGTCGCGAGGGGCTTCGCCGTACGGAAGGCGCGAGCACGGATCTGGTTGACTAGGCCGAGGGCGGCCGCGGTCTGCCCCTGCTCGTTGAGCGCTTCGGCCTTGATCAGGACCATCTCGGCGAGCCGGAAGTACACGTAGTCGTTCCCGTGGCTGCCGCCGTCGTTGGCCGACGGGTCAACCGGGTACTTGTACACACGGGCACCTTCACCTTCGCCGGCCTGCGTCGGATCCTTGATTTCCGGCGTGAAGATGAGCGGGTTTCCTGCACGGTCCTTGATGGGCGCGCCCGTCTTCAGGTCGACCTGCGGACCGACGAGGAACACCGACTTGCGGCTGTCTGCGTCGTCGAACGCGTTGTACGTCGTCGCGATCGTCGCGAAGCCGTTCCACGGCGACAGGTTGAACGAGTTGTAGTGCAGGCCACGCATCTGGATCGACATGCCCAGCCCGGTCGGGTTGGCGATGTGACGGATGGTGAAGATGTTCTCGGGCGAGTTTTCGTTGGTCGCTGAGAAGTTCACCTTCCAGTCGGCCGGGAGGCTGTAGCGGCCCGAGTTGAGCACGCGATCCGCCGCCGCCGCCGCTTCCGTCCACTTCGCCGCGCCACGGGTGAGACCCGAGGTGGTCACCGTACCGGTGAACACCTGGGCGTTCAGGTACAGGTTGGCGAGGATGGCATCGGCGCCGAACTTGGTCATGCGGCCAAACTGGTTGCTCGGCCACGCGTCGGGGAGGGCGGCACGGGCTTCGGTGAGCTCCTTCTCGACGAAGGCGAACACTTCGGCACGCGACGCCTGCGCACGCGGCTTGACTTCGGTGGTCGTGACGATGGGCACGCCGCCGAAGAAGTCCATGAGCAGGTAGTAGTAGAACGCGCGCAGCGCCTTCATTTCGGCGACCACCTGCGCCTTGTTCGGCACGTCGGTGGTTTCGAGCGCCGAGAGGAGCACGTTGGCGCGGGCCACGCCGGCGAACAGGTCATTCCAGACACCCGAGATGTCTTCGAGACCGGCACCGGACGTCGGCGTCCACGTATGGCGATACAGGTCGAGCCAGCGACCGTTGTCGAACCAGTCGGAGCCGCGCGTCGGGACGATGGTTTCGTCCGACGACACCTGGCTGAGGTTGTAGTAGCCCCACATGGTGCTGCGGAGCTGCGCGTACACCGAGGCCACGCCGCCGAGCACTTCGTCGGCGTTCTTGTAGAAGTTGTTCGGCGTGATGGCGCTGGTGGGCGTCTCTTCGAGGTCGGTGCAACCCTGGACGGTGAACACCGTCGCGGGCGCCGCCAACAGGGCGGCGCTCACACGACCGGCACGCCAGAGCGACGCGAAGCGGTTGTTGCGATTATTGCGCATGGTCGGTTGGGATTCGTCCGGAGTGATTAGAACTGGACGCGGAGTCCCGACGTGAACGTGCGGGCACGCGGGTAAACAAGGTAGTCGATGCCACGCGAGGCAAGACCGGCGTCGACGAACACTTCCGGATCATAGCCGCTGTACGGCGTGAACAGGAGGAGGTTGTCGCCCGAGACATAGAAGCGGGCGGTGTTCGAGCGCGTGCCGGGGATCTTGAACGTGTAGCCGACCGTGACGTTCTGGAGGCGGAAGAACGAGCCGTCTTCGATCCAGCGCGACGAGTACACGGCGGGTTCCGTCAGCGCGTCCTTCTGGTCGAGCGCGCTCTTCAGGAAGTTGCGGCCCTGCGTGACGGCCGACTGCGTGGAGTAGACGAGCGCCGTGTTGTTGAACACATCGCGGCCGAACTCACCGCGCCACAGGTAGCTCATGTCAAACTTGCCGTAGCGCAGATTGCCGCGCCAGCCGAGGCTGAACGCCGGGTTGGCGTTGCCGATGATCACTTCGTCGTCGCCGTCGTACGACGTGGTCGTCCCGTCGAGGACGCGGCTCGTGATCTGGCCCTTCGCGTCGCGCGTGACCTTGTAGTTGTTGAAGACCTGCTTGCCTTCGTTGTTGATGCCCACGAACTCCGGGCCCCAGAAGGTGCCGAGCGGCGAGCCAGGCATGATGCGCTGGGCCGTCTTGCCCGACTGACCCTGACCGGAGATACCGGCGGTCTGGAGGAAGGAACGGCCGCCGAGGTCATCGACTTCGTTGCGCTCGATCGAGGCCACGAGACCGGTGGTGAACGACTTGTCCTTCTTCTCGATCAGGTTCGCGTCGAACGTGAACTCGACACCCTGATTGTGCAGGCTACCGACGTTCTCGAGGCGCGAGCTGACGAGGGCCGGCTGCGGCACGTTGACCGTGAGGAGCAGGTCGCTGGTGTTCTTGCGGTAGTACTCGAGCGTACCGGTGTACTTGTTGTCCTTGAACCCGTATTCCGCGGCGATGTTGTACTGCGCCGTCTGCTCCCACTTGAGGTTCGGGTTCTCGTTGCGCGTCGCCGTCACACCCGTCACCACGTCGTTGCCGAAGGGATACTTGGCACCGTCGTTGGGCTCGAGGAGAATGAGCGACGAGTAGGGCGCCACGGCCTGGTTACCCTGGAGACCGTAGCCGGCACGCAGGCGGAGGTTCGAGAAGCCCTTGCCCTGCATCCAGCTTTCGTCACTGACCTTCCAGCCGGCCGAGAAGGCGGGGAACACCGCCCACTTGTTGCCGCTACCGAAGCGCGACGAACCGTCGCGACGGATGACGCCGGTAAGGAAGTAGCGATCCTTCCACGAGTAGTTCGCCTTACCGAAGAACGACACGAGGCGGCTCTGTTCGCGCCACGAGAACGGGGCGACGAGCGTACCACCCGCGCCGAGCGCGTTGAAGCCGAACGCGTCGGTAAGGAAGTTTCGGCCTTCGGCGCCGAATTCGCCGTTGTCGAAGTCGCTGTATTCGTAGCCACCCACCACTTCGAGTTCCTGCGAATCGGAGATACGCGGGGCGAAGGTGAGGAGCGACTGCAGCGTGTTGTTGGCGAGGTTGCGGTTGACCTGACGCGCGCGGCCGTTCCACTCGGCGCCGACCGCGCTGGCGCGCGGCAGGTACGTCTTGCGGATACCGGCGGTGCGGTCGGTGCCGACGTTCACGGAAGCCGTGAGGTAGTCGGTCACGCTGTACGTGGCCTGGAGGTTACCGAGCGTGCGGTTGGTGTTGGCGATGTCGGCCACCTGCTCCGCCACGGCCACCGGGTTACGCACCGACTGACGGCCGGGGCCGATTTCGTAGTACGACGTCACGCCGTTGGCGGTCGTCGTGATCGGACGCGTCGGGTTGAACACCACCATGTTCGTGAACACGCCGCCTTCGAAGCCGCCCGTGTTTTCGAACGGCAGGTAGTCATTGTCCACCTTCGACGACGTCAGGTTGAAGTTGAGGCGCAGCTTGCCGTCGATCGCCGCATGGTTCGCGTTGAGGCGACCCTGGAAGCGACGGAAGCCGTTCGAGACCACGACACCGTTCTGATCGAGGTAGTTGATCGAGGCGCGGTACTGCGTGGTCGACGTGCCGCCCGTGAAGGCCAGGTTGTGGTTCACGGTGCTGCTGCGACGCATCAGCTCATCTTCCCAGTTCGTGTTCGACGAACCGAGGTTGCCGAGCACGCTCTGGGCAAGTTTGCCCTGCGAGACGAGGCCCTGCACGAACGTGCGGTATTCGTTGCCCGAGAGCACTTCGAGCTTGTTCGACGGCGCCGAGGAGGCGTAGAACGTCTCGTATTCCATGTTCGAGACGCCGGCCGCACCGCGCTTGGTTTCGATGAGCACCACGCCGTTGGCGCCGCGCGAACCATAGATGGCCGTCGCCGAGGCGTCCTTGAGGACCGTGATGTTCGCGATGTCGTTCGGGTTGATCATGTTCAGCGGGTTGCGGGCGAGCGCCGCGCCACCGCCGATACCGATGCCCGAGGCTTCGGTCTGATCGTTCTGGATGGGCACCCCGTCGATCACGTAGAGCGGATCGTTGGAGGCCGAGATGGAGGTACCGCCACGGATGCGGATCTGCGCCCCGGCGCCCGGCTCACCGTTGTTGGCGATGACGTTCACACCGGCCACGCGGCCGGTGAGCAGGCCCGTAGCGTTCGGAATCACGCCCACGTTGGCCTCATCGGCCTTCACCGTCGCGACCGCGCCCGTGATGGCTTCCTTGCGCTGCTGGCCGTAACCGGTCGTGACGACGGCCGTGAGCTGCGAGGCGATGGCCGCGAGCGGTACTTCCACCGACGCCTGCCCGTTGGCCGTCACGGTCACCGACACTTCCTTGGCCGAGTACCCGATGCGCGAAACACGGAGGCGCTGCTGTCCCGCCGGCACGGCCGGGAGGAGGAAGCCACCATCGTTACGGGTGTAGGTACCGATTTGTGTCCCAACGACTTGCACCGACGCGTTCGCGAGAACGCCGGCCGTCGCGGAGTCAACCACGCGGCCAGAGACTCTGCCCGTTTGCTGGGCACTGACCTGGCTCGCCGTGAGCAGCGTACCCGCTGCTGCTGCGGCCAACCAACGGACGCCTACCGCCATAAACTCATGCCTCCATGGGGCTGGGAAACCGCGACCGGGGGATTGACTGTCGATACAATTCGGACCGGCTGGTCCGGACTACATCTATTACAGAGGATGGTCGCCAGTGTGGTGGGTGAACCCGATCGGGTTCGACCGCCGATCGCCGCTGCTCCTAACAGGGAGCCGCCTCGATCAACGGGAGGGGGAAAGCTGACCCGCGACCCGGGAAGGGGGTGAGTCGCGCGTTTTACGGGACGTGAAACGGCATGAAACAACCGTGCACGGGAACTGTCAAGATTGAATTGCGCGTTTCCCCGGCTTTTCCCGCTTTTTGTTGCCAGCGCTGGCGCGGGTCCGGTCCCGTCGCGAGTTTCCCGGCGATGGCATGTTTCACGCGTTACATGGCACTCGTGCCAGCAGGAAACGTGCGCCGCCGCTACCTCCCCGCCTGACGATTCGACTTCGCCGCGATTCCGCGCGACCCACCCAAGTCGTTTCTCAACAACAGCTTCCAAATCTCACCCGCCTACCAGCGTCCGTGAGTCTTCTCGCCGTTTCCCTCGTCGCCCAGCTCGCCGCCGCGGCGCCGTTGGCCGCTCGACCGTCCGCCCCGGTGTTGACCTTCCCGGAGGCCGGCCTCGACGACAGCGTCGCCTACGCCGGCTATGCCACGCGCTTTTTCCGGGACGCCGAGCGCAACACGGTGCAGATCTACCTCGACCGCCGTGAGGGGCGAGTCGTACACCTGCTCGCCAACGGGGAGAACGAGAGCATCGGGTTTTCTGCCCGCACCAGCGATGGGACCGCTGCCCCGGTGCAGTGGGCAGCGCGCGATGTCCGTGTGTGGACCGACGGGCGCCGGAAGCTCCTGGCCTACGACCTCGACGTGCCCGCCACCGCCCTGCACATCGGCCGCTTCGTACTCGGCTCGATGCGCATCGAGCGCGACATACAACATTTCAAGGAGCACCGTCGGCCGTTTTCCGACGCGCCATACGCCCTGCCGGAGTTCGTGGCCGTCGCCGAGGCGATCGCGTCGCAGCCGGAACGCACGCGTCGCGCTGCGCTGGCCGCGCTGCGTGCCCCGGGGCTCGACGCGCTCCGGGCGCGCCTCACCCCAACGCTGGTGCAGCGCACGGGCCCGAACAGCAGCGCGACTATTCAACAGCTGTCGCTCGACGGGCTCGACACGCTGCGCCTGACGATCGCCGCCGCCCAGGGGACGCAGCTCGCCACGGCCACCGCCACGGAGCTCGTATTCCGCCGCGCCGACGGCACGAGCTCGCCGCTGCGCCTTCAGGTCACGCTGAGCACCACCGGACGTTCGCTGTCGCCGCTCGCGCGCGAGGAAATCTTCACCGACGACTTCCTCGCCTGGACGCGTGAGGTGCAGGCGTCCGGCGACGACACGCGCGCCCGCTGGATCGAGCGTCAGATCACCGGGGTGGAACTCCTGGCGTCACGCGAGAAGCTGATGGCGGGGCTGCCCACCTACGCCACGTATTTCGGGCGCGACATGCTGCTGTCGGCGCTCATGATGCAGCCGGTGTGGCGCCCCGCGATGAGCGAGTTCGTGATCGCCGCGGCACTGCGCAAGCTCTCGCCTTCGGGTGAGGTGAGTCACGAAGAAGCGCTTGGCGGACAGGCGCTGCGCGAGGCCGCGGCGGAAGCGACGACGTTGCTGCAGCGCGCCGCGGCAGCGCCAGCCGCGCGCGCTGACTCGCTGCGAGCCGTTGCCCTCCGGGTGCTGCGAGACCGTCGCGCGGCGCGCGAGAACTATCATATGGTGGACGACGAGTACCAGCTGCCGCTCATGATCGCCCGCTACCTCGACGATGCGCGGGTCACCGATACCCGCAAGCGGACATGGCTGCTGGGACGTGAGGGCACGCGAACGCGCGTCTCGCGGCTGCTCGCCGAACTCGCGGTGGTGGCCAGCAAGAGCGCGCCCTACGCGGCCAATCCGGTGCGCACCAACTTCGTGGCGTTCGCCCCGCGTGAAGCGACGGCCACTGCCTACGACGGAGCCCCGCGC
>Ga0315909_10003400_pt1 | contig 19418 bp, 10 predicted proteins | sample LakEriMetagenome_11_FD_203527 | JGI IMG/M metagenome (GOLD analysis project Ga0315909, IMG submission 203527) | Freshwater fungal communities from buoy surface, Lake Erie, Ohio, United States - Buoy 2 MA125 | ecosystem: Environmental > Aquatic > Freshwater > Lake | place: USA: Lake Erie, Ohio... | reverse complement strand
ATAATAAATCGAGTGCAAAGGTCGCGCTACCTTCGCTACTGATGCGCAATCCAATGGAAATTCTGTCGGTTTATCAGCTCCGCCAACGATGGAAGGCGGGACTGCTGCTGCTTGCCTTGGTTATTGCCGCGGCAACCCTTTGGTACACAGAGACTTTAGCGGCAAATTTACGCCATCGCGAGGCCAGAGAGGTGGCTCGTTGGGCTATGGCCGTCGAGCACATGATGCAGGCCTCAAAAGAGGTGGACTTGACCCTTGCCTCTAGAATTATTGAAGAGAACGAATCCATTCCCCTGCTCCTGCTCGACGACGCAGGCAGGATTATTTCTTCGCGCAACGTGCTTTGGGACGATGCCTCCGCCGCCGATACCGCCCAGTGGAAGGCCTTGATGGCCGCCTACGCCCCGCCCATTGAGCTTCAGCCTGAGCCGGGTTTATACCAATACATCTACCAGTACGAGTCTACGACGCTGGCCCAGTTGCGCACCTACCCCAGGGTTCTGTTGGGGGTGATGGGGCTGTTTCTTCTGCTTTCGTACTACGGATTCCACCGTGCCCACCGCGCCGAAGAAGACCAAGTTTGGACCGGAATGGCCCGCGAAACCGCGCACCAGCTGGGAACTCCGCTCTCGGCCCTCTACGGTTGGGTTACGGTGCTCGAGGATGAGGCATCGACCCATCCCAACCTCCTCCCCCTAATTGCCGAGGTGCGCAAGGATCTCGAGCGCCTGCAGACGGTAGCAGACCGCTTCTCTAAAATCGGCTCCGACCAAGCCGGAGAGGTGGCAGACCTCGCTCCCTTGATTGTTCACAGCGTGGCCTACCTTCAAAAGCGGCTTCCCAAGGGAATCCAATTGAGCCATAGCATCGCGCCCTCGCTGCCTTCGGTATGCTACCAACCGGTTCTTTTGGGCTGGGTGCTCGAGAACCTAATTCGCAACGCGGTCGATGCATTGCCCGACCAAAAGGGCCGCATTGAGGTGCGGGCGCTGCGCCTTGGCGACCAGGTAGTTATCGATGTCGAAGACAACGGCAAGGGCATGACTGCGGCGCTGCGGCGGTCGGTGTTCCGCCCCGGTTTCACCACCAAAAAGCGCGGATGGGGACTCGGCCTGAGTCTAGCCCGCCGAATTGCAGTGCAGGGCCACAAGGGGCAACTCGAGGTTTTTCAGAGCACGCCAGGTAAGGGGACGACCTTTCGACTAGCCCTGCCGATGCCGTGATGGCGGATGCTTCTGCGCCTCCGCTGGGGGTTTATGTGCACGTTCCCTTTTGCCGGCATGCCTGCCGGTACTGCGATTTTCACTTTTCGACGCTGCTCAAGCAGATTCCCGAGGTGGTGGAGGCCATGGTCCGCGAGGTGGAGCTGCGGCTGCCCTTTGATACCCAAGCCAGCACCCTGTACTGGGGCGGCGGTACTCCAAGCCTGCTCCCTGATGCGGACTTTACCCGCCTGCAGGATGCCCTGCGCAGCCGGCTGCGGCTGGACGCTGGCGCCGAATGCACCTTGGAGGTTAATCCAGAAGACGTATCTAACGGGCGCTTGGCTCTTTGGCGGCGGGCGGGCTTCAATCGCTTGAGCGTCGGTGTTCAAAGTTTTAGGGACGATCGCCTGGATTGGATGGGCCGTGCGCACCGCGGTGTGGATGCCGAAGCGGCAATTCGCCGCGCTCAAGATGCCGGGTTTAGCAGCATGAGTCTGGATTTGATTTATGGCTTGCCGGGCAGCAGCCTTGGCGAGTGGCAGGAGCAGGTTGGTCGGGCTATGGAGCTCGGCACGCCCCACCTCTCTGCCTATGCCTTGACGGTCGAGCCCCGCACGGCCCTGGCTCATGACGTTGCCAAGGGGCGGAGCGAGGCCCCGCGGGACGAGCGCGCTGCCGAGGATTTCTTGTGGCTTCGCTCCGAAGTGGAACGCCTCGGCTGGGAAGGCTACGAGGTCAGCAACTACTCCCGCCCAGGATGCCGCGCGCAGCACAATTCTAGTTATTGGCAGGGCAGTCCCTACGTCGGCATTGGCCCTGGGGCGCACTCCTATGACGGCCACCGCCTGCGAAGGTCCAACGTCCGCAACAACAGCCTGTACCAGGGCGCCGTTTTGGCTGATAAGGAATCGGGCTGGTTTGACCTCGAGCAGCTCAGCGACCAAGAGCACTTTCACGAGCAGGTTTTGACCCAACTCAGGCGCGTCGAAGGCCTGCCGCGTTCTGCTGCGGGGGGGCGCAACCTCAGTGATGCCTGGTCCAAGTGGATTGGTTTGGGCTATATGGTCAGCGACGAGCTGGGCTGGCGCCTTCAGGGCGAGGGCTGGCTCTGGGTTGACGCGGTTGCGGGCGATGCATTTGGTCTTGAATCCTGATTCCCCTAGCTTCGCAACCATGCACGACCTAAGCCTAACCGTTGAATTCGGACGTCCCCGAGCCTGGTACATTGAGGGTCCGCGCCGAGAGGCCGTCTCCCTGGGCGACTGGGTGGGGTCGGTAGAGCAGGGAGGCAGCGTCAACTTTTTCAACGTGCAGTTCAACCCGCACGCCCACGGAACGCACACGGAGTCGGTGGGTCATTTAACCCGCGAAACGGTGCATGCCATCGACCTTGGGATTCCGCTGGCGATGCGTGCCAGGGTGCTGAGAATTCCCACCGAGGCCCTGTTAACCCTTGAGGCACTGCGGCAAAGTTCTGCTGCCCTGCTGGACTATGAGGCCTTGGTCCTCTCGACGCAGGCTGGCGACGTAAGCAGCCGCGACTGGCGGCAAACCAATCCTCCAGCCATTGAACCCGAAGCTCTGGCCTGGCTGGCCGCTAAGGGAGTACGGCATTTGCTGGTGGACCTTCCCAGCGTGGATCCCGAAGAAGACGGGGGCGCTCTTGCCGCCCACCGCGCCTTTTGGGGATTGCCTGCCCAGTCCACGAATGGGTCGGATGCGCGCTACCCCCAAGCCAGTATTACCGAATTGATTCAGGTGCCACAAAACTGCGCCGAGGGTTGCTACGAGCTCCGTTTGACCCTGGCTCCGATGCAGGGTGATGCGGTGCCCAGCCGTCCAATTCTCTTCCCCTTAGAGAGCCTTTAATCCCCTACCTTTGTTGGGTATGTGGGAGAAAATCGGTAAATTCCTGATCAGAAATCGTCGGGCTGTGCTCGTGTTTTGGGCCCTTTATGTGCTGTTGATGGGATTCCTCGGCCGCAACGTAGAGGTTTCCTACCACTTTGCCCGAATGCTGCCCCAAAACGACAGCGTATACACCGAGTTTATGGCGCTCAACGAGCACTTTGAGCAAGGCAGCGGAGGAGTAATTTTTATGGCTGCGCACGACCGCGCAATGTTCACGCCCTACATTTTGAACTCCTGGATCGAGATGGCCAAGAACATTGAAGCCACTCCAGAGGTCCTGAATGTGCTCTCGTGGCACAACGCAGTGACCCTGAGTTTGGGCCCGGACTCTAACGACCGCTTTGAGTCCCTACCGATCTGCGACGGCCGCATTGACAACCGAGCGGAAGCCGAAGCACTTAGAGACCACCTCAAGGATTTGCCGGTATACCACGGGCTTATGAACAGCCACGACGGCAATACCCAGCTCATGGCGGTGCGCATCAGCGACACAAGCAACTACAGTGCGCTTTTCTTCCCCATGCTCGACCGCATTGCGGCTGAGGCCAAGAAGTTTGAGCGCCGCACCGGGCTTGACGTTCAGCTCTCGGGCGTGCCCTACCTGCGCATGGTGAATGCCCGCAGCATCAAATCAGAGATAAACCTTTTCTTGGCTCTGACCGCCGGAGTTACCCTACTCATAATGCTCCTTATGATGCGCAGCAGCCGCGCCGCACTTATTGCTCTGTCTGTGGTTGGGGTAGGGGTGGTTGGCTCCTTTGGGGTGCTCGGGGTACTTGGCTATAAACTGACGCTGTTCTCGGCCCTTTTGCCTCCGCTGCTCATTGTAATCGCGGTGCCGAACTGCATCTTCTTTATTAATAAGTACCATGAGGAGTATGCGAGCTTAAAAGACGTAAATGCCGCATTGATTAACACCGTTAAAAAAATTGCCTTTGTTTCGCTGCTGACCAATCTGACCACGGCCCTCGGTTTTTCTACCTTCATTTTGACTTCGAGCGACGCTCTCGTGCACTTTGGTATTGCGGCCACCATCAACATTGTCATGGTCTTCTTGCTCTCGATGACCATCTTGCCCGTTCTCTACAGTTGGCTCCCTGCGCCCAGTCCTAAGCACTACAAGCACCTGGAGCAAAAGTGGCTTTCTAACGGAGTTCATTGGCTGATGAAGATTGCGCAATACCATCGACGCTGGGTTTACCTAGGGGCCTTGGCCCTAGCGGTCCTTGGTACGATAGGAATGATGCGGATGGAGACCACGGGCAACATCACCACCGACATCAACCCCAGCGACCCCTTGGTTACGCAGATGCGGTTTTTTGAGCAGGAATTGGGCGGGGTTATTCCGCTAGAAATCGTTCTGGACACCCGCGAACCCGGCGGCGTGAATTCGTCATCGGTCCTTCGCCAGGTCGAGGAGTTTCAGCGTTCGCTCGACACCCTTCCAAACATGTCGCGAAGCCTAAGCATAGTGGACTTCATGAAGTATGGGCGCCAGGCCTTTTATGGCGGACTCCCAGAGTTCTATGAACTTCCTTCGGCTTCAGAACGGCGTCAGATAGCTGCCTTGCTGCCCTCAGGCGCGGCCGATGCCAACGCAGCCTTGACCTCTGGTTTGCTCAGTAAAGACGGACGCCGCATGCGTATTACCGTTCAGGTGCGCGACCTTCCGCGCCCAGAAATGGTCAAGGTAGTTAAGGCCGTGCAGGCCAACGCCGACGCAATTTTTGACCGCGAGCAGCTCGACGTGACTTTTTCGGGTGCGGGCCTCATCTTTTTAAGATCGACGGAGTACCTAATCGATAACCTCGTTATGAGTTTGATTTTTGCGGTTGTCGTGATTTCTCTGTTAATGGGTGGCCTGTTTAAATCCTGGCGCATGATGGTCGTGGCCATTGTCCCCAACCTTCTGCCCTTAATTATGACCGCCGGCATCATGGGCTGGTTTGGCATTCCCGTCAAGCCTTCGACCGTGCTGATTTTCTCGATTTCTTTTGGAATCTCGGTAGACGACACCCTGCACCTTCTCTCTCGCTACCGCATGGAGCTTTTGCAAAATGGGGGAAACATCGGCCGTGCGGCCCTAACAGCAATTAAAGAGACAGGAGTAAGTATGTTTTATACCTCGGTGGTACTTTTTGCAGGCTTTATGATCTTCTTAGCTTCCAATTTTGGCGGAACCCAGGCACTTGGATTGCTCATCTCGATTACCCTCGGCTTTGCCATGTTCTCCAACCTTTTGCTCCTCCCGTCCCTGCTCATGTCGCTTGATAAGTTCATGTCGGCCAAAGACCAGGAGAAAATCCTTGCCGAACTGCCCATAGAACAATAGCCATGAAAGGAATTATACTTGCCGGAGGCTCCGGTACCCGACTGCACCCGCTGACGCACAGCATCAGCAAGCAGTTAATGCCGGTCTACGACAAGCCCATGATTTACTACCCCCTGTCTACCCTTTTAGAGGCAGGAATCCGTGAAATCCTTCTCATCACTACCCCCCACGACGCCCCCCTGTTTCAAAAGCTCCTGGGCGACGGATCCCAGCTTGGATGCCGCTTTGAATACGCCGTGCAGCACGAGCCCAATGGTCTGGCTCAGGCCTTTGTTTTGGGCCGAGACTTTATTGGCGACAGCGCAGTGGCCCTGGTCCTGGGCGACAACATTTTCTACGGAACCCAAATGCCGACCATTTTAAAGGCTTCCGCCAATCCCCAAGGGGGCATTGTATTCGCCTATTCGGTGAGCGATCCCGAGCGATACGGCGTGGTGGAATTTGATTCCCAGGGCAAGGCCCTCTCGATCGAAGAAAAACCGTCGCAGCCCAAGAGCAACTTCGCGGTTCCGGGCCTGTATTTTTACGACAACCAGGTGGTTGAAATTGCGGCCAACCTCAAGCCCTCGGCTCGAGGCGAGTACGAGATTACCGACGTCAACCGCGAGTACCTGCGCCGCGGGGAACTCAGCGTGCAAATCATGGATCGCGGCACCGCATGGCTCGACACGGGTACCTTCGAAAGCCTCATGGAAGCCGCACAGTTCGTGCAAATCATTGAGCGTCGCCAGGGCCTCAAGGTCGGCTGCATCGAAGAAGCGGCGTTTCGCCAGGGCTTCATCGACTCGGCCCAGTTGGAGCGCTTGGCGGCCCCCCTGATCAAAAGCGGCTACGGCGCCTACCTCCAATCCCTGATCCATTGATTCCATTTATGCAAGCGGACTTGCCATCAATTCCCCATAAATGAAGTCTTTAGAACGGCTACAGCGCCTTTTTCTGCAAGCACTAGAGGCGTCCATGGGAGAACCCGAGTGGAATCGCCAGCCCGACCGACTCTATGCCCCGCAACGCTACATACTGGCGATGGGTGGCAAGAGGCTCAGACCGATCCTAGCCCTAATGGGTGCGGAATCCGTTGGGGCCAAGGCCGAACTCGCGCTGCCCGCGGCCCATGCCGTGGAACGCTTTCACAATTTCTCGCTCATCCACGACGACATCATGGATGCAGCCCCCCTGCGGCGCGGGCAGGCTACCGTGCACGAGCGCTGGGGATTGAACACCGCAATTTTAAGTGGCGATGCACTCTTTGTACTGGCCTACAAGGCCCTGGAGTCCGCACCGAAGTCCGCGCAGCCAGACCTCTACCGGGTGTTTACGCGCACGGCCCTTGAGGTCTGCGAGGGGCAGCAATGGGACATGGACTTTGAGCACGAAGACCAGGTCGAAGAGGGCGCCTACCTGCGCATGATCCGTTACAAAACCAGCGTTTTGCTGGGTTGCGCCTTGGAGATGGGTGTTTTGAGCGGCGGCGGTTCGACCGAACTGGCCAAGGCTCTGTACTCGTTTGGCCTCGAGTTGGGCACCTCCTTTCAGATTCACGACGACTTGCTCGACGCCTTTGGAGATCCGCAAAAAACGGGCAAGCAGGCAGGCGGAGACTTAATTCAGGGCAAAAAGACCCTGCTTTGGATTGAATTGGGCCGAAGAAGCCCCGATCACCTTCAGCAAGCGCTGGCACTGAGCGCAGCAGAGCGCGTGGCATTCCTTCTTGAAGCCCTTGAAACCACAGGAGTACGCGCTTATGGAGAGCAGCGCCGAAGGGCACACTATGATCTTGCCCTCGCGGCCCTTGGCCAGGCCGGCCAGCTCGGAGCATCCGTTGGCGACCTTGGGGAGCTGTCTGAATGGCTTTTTTCGCGAGATAGCTAGGCCATTTGGCCGTAATTTTGATGAGAATTTAGCCCAATATGGATCGCTTTTCTTTTCTTGGCAGCGCCCACGTGGCTTACTTAGACGAACTCTACCAGCAGTACGTCCAAAATCCTGATTCGGTCGAGCCGTCTTGGCGGGCCTTCTTTCAGGGATACGACTTTGCCCGAAGCCCCTACGGAGACGACCTGCAAGACCTTGTTGCGCCGGTCGGACCCGAAGTGCCCGAGGCCTTGCGCAAAGAGTTCATGGTCCTCAATTTGGTCAACGGCTACCGCACAAGAGGTCATCTGTTTACCCAAACCAACCCGGTGCGTGAGCGCCGCACCTACCGTCCGACCCTTGATCTTGAGAATTTCGGACTCAGCAGCAGCGACCTAGACAGCGTGTTCCAGGCTGCGGTCGAAGTGGACCTTCCTGGACCCGCTCCGCTGCGGGATATTATAGCCCACCTTCACGCGATCTACTGCCGGTCTATTGGGGTGGAGTACATGTACATCCGCGACCCCCAGGTGGTCAAGTGGATTCAAAAGTTCATTCATCCCAACGACAACTACCCGGTGCTTCAGCCTGAAGAGAAGAAGCATATTCTGCGCAAGCTCAACGAGGCTGTAGCCTTTGAGAGCTTCTTAAATACCAAGTTTGTCGGGCAAAAGCGCTTCTCCATTGAAGGGGCGGAATCCCTAATTCCGGGCCTGGAATTCATGCTGCAGCGCGCCGCAGAACTCGGTGTGGCAGAAGTAGTTCTGGGAATGGCCCACCGGGGTCGCCTGAATGTGCTCACCCATATTTTTGGCAAGCCCGCCCGCCAGATTTTTAGTGAATTCGAGGGCAAAGAGTTCGACGGCGAAGAAGGATTTGACGGAGACGTCAAGTACCACCTCGGCTACACGGCAACGCGGGAATTCTTCAACGGCAAGAGCCTAAAGCTCAATATTTCGCCGAACCCTTCGCACCTTGAGGCGGTGGACGCCGTCGTAGAGGGCATTGCACGTGCCAAGGGCAACACCGACTACGCCATGGATCGCTCCAAGGTTTTGCCGATTCAGATTCACGGCGACGCAGCGATTGCGGGCCAGGGAATTCTCTACGAAGTAATTCAAATGGAGCGCCTTGACGGCTACGCCACGGGCGGAACCATTCACGTGGTCATTAACAACCAGGTCGGATTCACCACGAACTACCTCGACGCCCGCTCCTCGGTCTACTGTACCGACGTGGCCAAGGTGGTGCTCGCTCCGGTGCTTCACGTCAACGGAGACGACGTAGAGGCCGTTGTGCATGCCATGCGCTTTGCCATGGAGTACCGCCAGTTTTTTAGCCGCGACGTCTTCATCGACTTGCTCTGCTACCGCAAGTACGGCCACAACGAGGGCGACGAACCGCGCTTCACCCAGCCCCTCTTGTACAAGGCCATCGCAGCCCACCCCAACCCCCGCGAAATCTACCACGCCAAGTTGCTTGCCGAGGGCTCGGCCCATGCCGGAATGGTCAAGGAGATGGAGTCCGAGTTTAAAGAAATGCTCGAGGGCCACTTTGACCAAGCCAAGCAGATCGCCAAAAACGTGATTGTTCCCTTTATGGAAGACGAGTGGATGCCCTACCCGCCCGCCAAGGGATCCAGCATGAACCTGCCCATCAATACCGGCGCGGACCGCGGACTCATTGAGGATGCCGCCAGGGCGCTCACCACCCTGCCAGAGGGCAAAAAGTTCCTGAATAAAGTGGTACGCCTGCTGGCTGACCGCCATGCCATGGTTTTTGACCGCAACGCGCTGGACTGGGGAATGGCCGAGAACCTGGCCTACGCCACCCTGCTTCAGGACGGCTACAGCGTGCGCATCTCGGGCGAAGACGTCGAGCGCGGAACCTTCAGCCACCGCCACGCCGTGCTCAAGCTTGAAGACAGCGAAGAGGAGTACATCCCGATGAATTCGGTTCCGGGTAAAAAGGGACGGTTTGCCATTTACAATTCGCACTTGTCGGAGTATGCGGTTCTCGGATTTGACTACGGCTATGCCATGGCCAGCCCTGAAACGCTCGTGATTTGGGAGGCTCAGTTTGGCGATTTTGCCAACGGAGCCCAAATCATCATCGACCAGTTCATCAGCGCCGCCGAAGACAAGTGGAAGACCCAAAACGGCCTTGTGATGCTCCTTCCGCACGGCTACGAAGGCCAGGGGGCCGAGCACTCGTCTGCCCGCCTTGAACGCTTTTTGCAGCTTTGCGCCCAAGACAACATGGCCGTGTGCAACCCCACTACACCGGCTAACCACTTTCACCTGCTTCGCCGAAGCATGCACTGGACCTTCCGCAAACCCTTGGTGGTGATGAGCCCTAAGAGCTTGCTGCGCCATCCCAAGGCGGTTTCTACCGTCGAGGAGCTGACTCAGGGAGGCTTCCAACCCCTTATTGGCGATAGCTTGGCGAAGCCCGCGGACGTGGTCAAGGTGGTTTTTTGCTCGGGCAAACTCTACTACGAGCTCGAGGAGGAACGCGCTAAGCGAGGATGCAGCGACACGGCCATAGTCCGCCTGGAACAGCTTTACCCCTTGCCAATTGATTTAATGAAGGCCGAACTTGCAAAGTACCCGGCCGACGCCAAGCTTGTTTGGAGCCAAGAAGAGCCTGCCAACATGGGCGCTTGGACCTATATGCTGGCCAACTGCGAGCTCAAAATGCAGCGAGTATCGCCTCCTGCCTCTGCGGCTACGGCCAGCGGATCCCATCAAGCCGCCCACCACATACAGCACCGACTGATTGCTGAAACCTTTGACTGCTAAATACCTACCCACCCATGATTCTCGATATGAAGGTGCCCTCTCCGGGCGAATCCATTAGCGAAGTAGAAATCGCCACCTGGCTCGTCAGCACGGGAGACTACGTCCAAAAAGACCAGGCCATTGCCGAAGTTGATTCCGACAAGGCCACGCTGGAACTCCCTGCGGAGGCCTCTGGGCGCATCGAAATTTTGGTGGAACCCGGAACAACTGTTTCGGTGGGGCAGGTAGTTTGCCGCATTGATACCGCTGCTGCCGCTCCAGAGGCTGGGGCCAAGGCGGTCGCTTCAAGCCCTGCAGCCGCCCCGGTTCAGGCCCCGACTGCAGCACCTGCATCGCAGACCTACGCAAGCGGAACCGCTTCGCCGGCCGCCAAAAAAATTCTTGCCGAGAAGGGTATAGCCTCAAGCCAAGTCGCAGGAAGCGGCAAAGACGGCCGCATTACTAAAGACGATGCGGTGAACGCCAAGGCTTCGATGGGCACTGCACCCGAGTCGGGTCGCGGCGAGACCCGCACCCGCATGAGTGCGCTGCGCCGCAAGCTCGCCACCCGCTTGGTGAGCGTCAAAAACGAAACGGCCATGCTGACGACCTTCAACGAGGTCGACATGAAGGCCATTATGGATCTTCGCAAACTCCACAAGGACGCGTTTGCCGCCAAGCACGGCGTGGGTCTTGGGTTCATGAGCTTCTTTACCCTGGCAACGGTGCGCGCACTTAAGTTGTACCCGTCGGTCGCAAGCATGATTGACGGCGACGACATGGTCACCCTCGACACGACCGACATCTCAGTGGCCGTTAGCGGACCGAAGGGACTGATGGTTCCGGTACTTAGGAATGCCGACCAATTGAGTTTTGCTCAGGTAGAGCTGGGAATTAAAGACTTGGCCACCAAGGTGCGCGACGGCAAAATCAGCCTTGACGAGATGACCGGCGGCTGCTTCACCATCACCAACGGAGGCGTTTTTGGCTCCATGCTCTCGACGCCCATCATTAACCCCCCGCAGAGTGCCATTCTCGGAATGCACAACATCGTCGAGCGACCCATGGTGGTGCAGGGCGAGATTGTGGTCCGCCCAATTATGTATGTTGCCCTGAGCTACGACCACCGCATCATCGACGGCCGCGAGTCGGTCGGAACCCTTGTTGCCATCAAAGAAGCCCTCGAGAATCCGGTGGAGCTTTTGATGGGCGGCGACGCGAAGGCTGGGCTAGGGCTCTAGCCTACTTGCCGGCCTGCGACCAGACCCCGGCTAGAACAGAAATAGTTCGCACCCATGCGCTATATCGACACCCACAGCCACCTCGACAACCCCCAACTGGAGGCAGACCGCGCCCAGGTTTTTGCACGCATGCTCGAGGCGGGCGTAGCAATGGCGATTATTCCCAACGTCGACGACGAGAGCTGGCCGCGCATGCAGGCCCTACAGGCCGAATACCCTGATGCCCTGCGCCTGATGCTGGGGCTGCACCCCTGCCACGTGGGCGAAGACTGGGCCGAGGTCCTGGACCGCTACGAGGCGCTCTGGACGGCAAGCCCCGATGCCTTTGTTGCCGTGGGCGAGCTCGGACTCGACCTGTATTGGGATAAAACGACCTTAGACCGCCAGGTGGCGGCCCTCGAGCGCCAGCTCGAGTGGTGCCTGCGCTTTGACAAACCCTTCAGCATGCACGTGCGCGAAGCCTGGGGCCCAACCATGGACGTTCTGCGGGCCTGGAATGGCCGCGGCCTGCGCGGCGTACTGCACTGCTTCTCCGGCTCGCGAGAAATCGCCGAAGAGCTCATCAACATGGGACTTTACCTCGGAATCGGGGGCGTGGCGACCTTCCCCAAGGCGGGCGTTGTCGACGTACTGCGTGCCACGGGCCTCGAGCGGGTAGTGCTTGAAACGGATTCGCCCTACCTGGCACCGGTTCCCTTCAGGGGCAAGCGCAACGAGAGCGCCTACCTGCGCCGCGTGGCCGAGCATTTGGCTGCTGAACTGGGAATTCCGCTAGCCGAGGTTGCCAACGTCACGAGCCGCAACGCGCATCATATCTTCGGACTGTGAAACTCCTCATTCTATACACCGGCGGAACCATTGGCATGGTCACCCAGCGCGACGGCAGCTTGGTTCCCTTTCATGCGGAGGCGCTCCGCGCCAACGTTCCGGACCTCTCGCGGCTGCAGGCCGAGGTAGATTGCCTCAGTTTGGGGCAGCCCAAGGATTCTTCGGATCTGGGTCCTGAGGACTGGCGAGCCATGGCCGACGCCTTGTGGGCCGCCCGAGACGAGTACGACGGATTCGTCGTGCTTCACGGAACCGACACCATGGCCTACAGTGCTAGCGCACTTAGTTTTATGCTCGGCGGGTCCTTTGGCAAACCGGTAGTGCTCACCGGCAGCCAGGTTCCGCTTGGCGTGCTGCGCAGCGACGGCCGAGACAACCTGCTCACAGCGCTTGAGATTGCAATGCTCCGCGACGGCCAAGGCGCTCCGCTTCTGCGCGAGGTCACGGTATTTTTTGAGAACCGCCTCTTTCGCGGCAATCGCGTGTACAAGAATTCCGCCCGACAATTTGATGCCTTTTTAAGCCCCAACTACCCAGAACTCGGACGCAGCGGAGTCGAACTCGTGCTGCACCGCAAGCGCTTGTGGCAGCCCGACCTGGGCGAAGGCCGGCGCACCGCGCTGAACGCCAACGTCGCCGTCGCAACGCTAACGCCTGGCATGACCGAGTCCGCCCTGCGTGCGATTCTGCTCAATAGCAGCGCCGAAGGGGTAATTCTGCAAACCTTGGGCAGTGGCAACGCGCCCGCATGGCCCTGGCTGGCCACGGTACTTGGCGAGGCTAGAGCCTCGGGAGTCCGTCTGGCGCACGTGTCGCAGTGCCGCGTGGCGTCGCAAGCGCCATCGAACTACGCCTCGGGAAAAGTAATCCAGGACGCTGGCGTCTGGGAGTCAGGGGGCATGACCCTCGAAGCCGCGGTGGTTAAGATGATGCTTGTTTTAGCACTCAGCGCTGAAGCGCAGCCTGCCGCATGGGCCACCAGCTGGGCTGGGGAGCGGGACTAGCTAGCATCAATAAAAAAGCCGCCCCTCGCGGGGCGGCTTCTACAACTCCCGAAGGAGGTCAATTAGTTCAAGATCGTCACTCGACCTACTGCGCTGCTTCCGTCTTCAAAGATGGCAGTTACGAAGTAGAGTCCGTTTGCGAACTGCGAGGCGTCAAGCTGCGTACCGCGGACGCGAGCAACTACTTCACCTACACTATTGGTCAGTACCACCACTGCGATGTCTTCGCGAGTTGAAGCAACATTGATCACCGTGTTGGTTGGGTTAGGGAATACGCGGATGCTGTTGATTGCAGATTCTCCAAGTCCTACACAAGCGTCTACAACGATTGAAGTAGTGGCAGTGTTAGAACATCCGTTTGCGTCAGTGTAGGCGTAGGTTACTACGTGGGTACCTACTCCAGCAACGGCCGGGTCAAAGCTTGCGCCATTAACACCTGATCCACTGAAGGTTCCGCCAGCGGGTGCACCTGCGAGGGTTACGTTGCTGTAGTTTACACAGGTGGTATCAGTAAAGGTCAAGACCGTTACGGCGGGCAGGTTGTTAACTACAACGCTCTTATTAGAAGAAGTACTGGTACATCCATTAGCCGTTACCGTTACCGAGTAAACACCGGCGTTGGCTGCAGTTGCATTAGCAATCGTCACCGTTGCGCCTGAACCAGTGAAGTTGGGTCCACTCCAAGAGAAGGTGGCTCCTGTGGTCGTAGATGCTGCGGTCATCTGAATGGTTTCTCCTGCACACAAAACCGAATCAACTACGGTAACCGTCGCAGCAGCGGGTGCTGTTGGGTTTGAAATAGAGTAGGGTCCGAAGGCAGCAGAGCAACCGGTTGCTTTGGTAGCCGTTAGGTTGTAGACGCCAGCAGGCACATTGCTTAAGTCTGCCGTTGTACCTACTGATACGTTAGCGCTGTTGGTCCAATTGTAGGTCAATCCTGTTCCGACTATAGAAACTCCCGTGATCGAACCGTTAGAAAGACCACAACCTGCATTGGTAATGGTTGGAGTTCCGCTCATCGTTGGAATCGCATCGACAACAACACTAAAGGTTGCAGTATCAGAACAGCCAGCAACGTTCGTACCGATTACCGAGTAGGTGGTATTGGCAGACGGAGTTACCGTTAGCGTATTGGTGGTCACACCAGTGTTCCACAAGTACGTTGCTCCACCCACTGCAGTGAGCGTTACGCTCTGGCCTGCGCAAACAGTAGCGCTTCCAGAAACCGTTACGGTCGGGCGAGTGTTGACTGAAACTGCCACAGTTGAACTGTTGGAACATCCTAATCCATCGGTGATGGTTACCGTGTAGCTGCCGGCAGCTGTTACGTTGATGGTTTGGGTCGTTGCGCCAGTGCTCCACAGGTAAGTGAATCCAGCCGGTGCACTCAAAGTGCTTGACGAACCTTGGCAAACGCTAAGTGATCCACTAACGCTTGGAGCGGCAAGGCCACAAGCCACGTTGCCAGCGAAGGGAGCGGCCGTGAAGGCAGCACCGGTAAGGGCAAGCGAACCAACAGCAGGACGGTAGTCCGGGGCCGTGTAGTTGTAGGGAGTCGTTAAAATGTTGGCCGAGCTCGTTAAGGAGTCGTTTGCATTGGTTGCAAAGAAGGTCTTAATGTCAAAAGATGCACTTGTTTTGAAGAAACCGTTATTCGGGCGGTAGCCAGCCAAAATATTGTTCTTGAAAAGAAGGTTACCGTTGGTGGCTTGAGCCTCTGTGGTAGCACCATCAATGAACAGACCTTTTTTGAAATCCATGAAGATGGAGTTGTGAATCTTCATTTCGCTGTTGCGGCGAAGACGCAATGCGCGCTCGTGCTTGGGGTCAATGGTTGCGTTCACATTGCCACGGAGTGGACCTACAGCCGTAACGTTAGAGAACGTGGCCGCTGTTTTAGGAGAATTCGTTGAGCCAGAACCGTCGTTGTCGCATTCAAATCCTTCAGAAGTTGATCCTGATGATTGGTCGGCAATTGCTGGGTCACGTACAATAAGGACATACTGAATTTGACCACGGTATCCGAAGTCACAGTCCATGTCATCGTCCAGGCCGCGGTAGGCAACGAGGTGCTTAGCATTCACGGTTCCGCCGAACCACTCAAAAGAGTCGTCGTTGGTGTAGGATGTCTGCACGTAGTCGATTACGGTATTGCGGCCAACAGAACCCATGGTTAAACCATTAATCTCCTTGTCGATTTGGTAAGCGTAGCCACCAAACTCAATGCGGACGTACTTAAGAATACCGCTGTTGTCGTTGTCGTTGGGGGTCGCACCACCACCGTACTCAGAATCGGCAGAGACCGGCAAACCTTCGATGTTTCCGATCCCGGCTGCAGTTCCTGCCGTGGCGTTAGCAGGCAGGTTGTTTGCGGCTTTTCCTAAGATGACGATTCCGCCCCAGTCGCCGATGGCGCGGTTACCCACACCGCCGCTCGAAGTGAATACAATCGGGGCATTTTTGGTGCCGTTGGCAATGAGCTTTGCACCCTTGGTGATTACAAGCGCCGAACCGGCTACTGCCTTGTTTCCGCGGATAACCGTTCCAGGCTCAATAGTGAGCGTAGCATTGTTGTTCACGTAGATGGGTCCGCTAAGCAAGTAGGTATTGTTGGCAGTCCAACGCGTATCCACTGTAATGTTTGCAGAAACCGTTACTGTGGTATTCGGGTAAATGGTATTCGCTGGGTCAAAATTGGTCCACGAATCGGTCCACATAGCCACAGGTGCGGGAGCAAAGGCTCCACGGAATGCTGTTGCCGTGAACTGTGGGAAGCCCTGATCGTTAAAGTCAGCATTGGTCAGAGCAATAGATCCGGCAGCCGGACGGTAGTCAGGAGCCGTGTAGTTGTATGGGTTAACCAAAATTCCTGCGGCACTGATTAGGGTGTCGTTCATGTTGTCGGCTACATACTTCTTGTGGTTGAAGGTGGCCGATGTGGTAACAATCTTATTGCTTGGTTGGCAACCTGCGATAATGTTATTGCGGAATCGAAGGGCGTCTTCCCCAGCACGAGCCTCGGCTGCGGTACCGTCAATGTGAAGACCGCGCTTCCAATCCATAAAGATGGAATTTAGAATCTTCATCTCGCTGTTACGGCGCAGGCGAAGGGCACGCTCAAACTTACTGTTAATGGTCGCAGACGAGTTGCCACGAAGCGGACCAATTGCGGTAAAGTTGGAGAACATTGCAGCAGTCTTTGGGGTATTGGTTGAACCAGCACCGTCGTTGTCGCACTCAAAACCTTCTGAAGTAGAACCTGAAGATTGGTCTGCGATGTTTGGGTCGCGCACAATGAGGCCAAACTGAACCTTACCGCGGTATCCGAAGTCACAGTCCATATCGTCATCCAAGCAGCGGTAGGCTACCAAGTACTTGGCATTCATTGTTCCTCCAAACCACTCAAAGGCATCGTCGTTTACAAATGAAGTTTGTAGGTACTCCGCTACTGTAGCAGCGCCGACCGATCCAAAGGTGAACCCGTTAATCTCCTTATCGATTTGGTAGGCGTATCCTCCAAATTCGAGGCGGATGTAGCGAAGTATTCCGCTGTAGTCGTTGTCGTCGGGGGTCGCGCCGCCGCCGTACTCTGAGTTCGCCGAAACAGGCAGACCTTCGATGTTGCCAATTCCAGCAGGTGTTCCTGCAGTAGCATTAGCCGGAAGGTTGTTGGAGGCTTTACCTAAAACGACGATACCGCCCCAGTCACCAATGGCGCGGCTTCCAGGAGCAGCACTAGAGGTAAACACGATGGGTTGGGCCAGAGTTCCGTCCGCAATAATTTTAGCGCCCTTGGTAATAATCAAGGCGGAACCCGCAACGGCTGCGTTACCGCGAATTACGGTACCCGGTTGAATGGTTAGCGTTGCGTTGTTGGTAACGTAGATGGGTCCAGACAAGAGGTACACGCTTGAAGAAGACCACGTGGTATTGGCGGTAATGTTTGCCGATACCGTTACGGTTGGCGCAGGATAAACCGTAGTCTGAGGATCAAAGTTGGTCCATCCATTGGTCCACATGGGGGTAGGAGCAGGAGCAAAGGCACCACGGTAGTCGGTTGGCTCGAACTTCCAGTTTAATTGGGCAAACGAAGCGCTTGCGGCCAATAAACCTATAGAGAATAGGAATCTTTTCATCGGTTGTTAATTTATTTGCGGCAAAGAAAGCCGCCCAATTCAACCTGTGCCTTACCGATGTGTTATACTTAAGTTAAGGAATGAAGCGACTAATGTTAAGAGGCTACAGGCGGTAGGACAGACCCAAAGTAAGGGTCGGCCCAAAATTGCTGCGCCACATTTGGTCGTCGCCCTCAGACCACTTTTGGTTGTTGTCGATGTCGTTAAAGAAGATAAGATCTGGGGCCAGCAGGTCGCGAGCAGTGACCTTGATGCTTAGCTTCTCATTGACATCTTGGCTGAACGAAAGATCCAAAACGGCCCGGCCCTTCTCCCAAATACTGGGCTCTTGAAGCGAGCCTACAATAAAGATGCGATCGCCCACTTGGTTAAAGGCGGCACTGAAGCTGGTACCGGATTCGTCGTTTTGATACTGTATTCCGGCGTTGATCAAGTAGGGCGACTGTCCTTGCAGCGGACGAGCCGAGTCGCCACCAGCACTTGAGTTCAAAGTCACTGCCGAGCGAATCGCGGCATAGTTGGCAAACAGGGTAATTTTGTTCAGGACTTCACTCTCAGGCTTGCCGACCAGCGTGCTCAGCAGCAAGCGACCCTCGAACTCCAGTCCAAAGTCTATTGCCTTGGGCACATTGACAAACGTGTATTCGGTAACTACGTCTTCTCGGGTTGCCTGTTCAATAGGGTTAATGAAGGACTTATAGAATCCCGATACCGAGAATACTTGTCCCTTGCCTGGGTACCATTCATAACGAGCGTCGTAGTTATCAATAGTTGATCGCACTAGGTTGGGATTGCCCGTTACCACAAACCTTGTTTGAAAGTCGTAGAATGCAAACGGAGCTAATTCGCGAAATTCGGGTCGATTCAGGGTGCGCGAGTACGATAACCTCAGGTTTTGCGCATCGTTCAAACTGTAGATCATGTTGACCGATGGCAATAAGTCCAGTTTGGTGCTTTCAACCTGTACCGTATCGTTGTTGTCGGTTTTGGTGTACATGTTCTGCTCGAAATTCTCTGCGCGAAGTCCCCAGTTGATCCGGGTTTTTTCCATGATTCGAGTATCCACCTGCGCAAATCCGTAGCCCAGGGTGGCATTGGCCAAATAGGAGTCCGACGACTTGGTACCCTCTCTGAGGGAGAAGCCCGAGGTAGCGTTTAAGTTTTGATTGGCAAAAATGCCATCAATGGGCTGGTTCAGGAGCTCTTGATCAAAGGTCATAAAGTTGCCTAGGACGTAGCCAAACTGTCGAGCCGTGTAGGTTCTGTCCCGGTACTGACCGCCTAAGCCGACCTTCAGGTTGTTGCGCAGGCCAATGCGGACCAGGTTCAAGGGAAGTTCAAAGGTGGCTTGACCGCTGGTGATGCCCTCGAGGTTAAGGCCATAAAAACGACTGCCAGAGTAGTCTGGTCCTACTGAGGTCGAAGTAATGCCTGCGCGCCATGCAGTGTCGCTAACATCCACGTCGCCGTAGTACAGGGTGTTGCGCAGGTTGGGAACACTTCGTGCAATACCACTGTAGGAGGTAAGCCATTGCAGTTTGCCTTTAAACGATTCGTAGTAATGGGATCCGTTGAGCTGGCTGCTCAAAATTTGGTTGCTGGTAAACCAACGGGCACTTTGCTTTAATACCTGGTTGGGGGCATCTAGGGGTTGGCGCGTGCCGTAGCGCATCAGAACCCGATCCTGTGAGGTGAGGGAGTACAAATTTTTCCATCCGATGGTAGTGTTGGGCCCCAAGCTGTAGGAAATATTGGCCAAGGCTCCCGCTAGCGTATTTACCGTATGGTTGTCGTCATAGAGGTCGCTCTCCATTAACGACGGTTCGTTGGCACCGACGGCATTCTGCCATGACTGGCGACGGGTGGTATTAAACTGGTTGCTTTGGTTGTAGGTCAAGGCATAGATCAGGCCCAAGCGATTCGTGCCAATTTCTTTGCTGGTTCCGCCCGTGTACTGCAGGGCGATTGAGGGCATGTAGGTTTTGTTTTGCAGTCCCCAGTCGTTGCTAAACTTTTTTGCAACCTCCACACGCTCCGCAGAAGACAGTTGAAACATTTGGTTGGAACTTGGCATTCCAACCGGAAGGTTTCGAGTACCATCATCTAGGCCTAACCAGTCGGTTTTGCCGC
>Ga0315909_10003397_pt1 | contig 19427 bp, 20 predicted proteins | sample LakEriMetagenome_11_FD_203527 | JGI IMG/M metagenome (GOLD analysis project Ga0315909, IMG submission 203527) | Freshwater fungal communities from buoy surface, Lake Erie, Ohio, United States - Buoy 2 MA125 | ecosystem: Environmental > Aquatic > Freshwater > Lake | place: USA: Lake Erie, Ohio... | reverse complement strand
GCACCCTCCGGCCGCAGATCCTCCGGCCGCACCACCCTCCGGCCGCACCACCCTCCGGCCGCACCACCCTCCGGCCGCTCCACCCTCCGGCCGCTCCACCCTCCGGCCGCTCCACCCTCCGGCCGCTCCACCCTCCGGCCGCTCCACCCTCCGGCCGCAGACCCTCCGGCCACCCGGCCACCCGGCCACCGGCCACCAGCTGACGGCCACCGGCCACCACCCTCCGGCCGCACCACCCTCCGGCCGCACCCTCCGGCCGCACCCTCCGGCCGCAGATCCTCCGGCCGCACCACCCTCCGGCCGCACCACCCTCCGGCCGCTCCACCCTCCGGCCGCTCCACCCTCCGGCCGCTCCACCCTCCGGCCGCTCCACCCTCCGGCCGCTCCACCCTCCGGCCGCACCCTCCGGCCGTGAAAACACGCGAAAACACGCGAAAAGCACAAGCGTAAATGCCTGATTTTAAACGGTTTACGTGATTTTAATGTTATTTTAATGTTAGGGCAAGGAATCTTTTTTTGCTAGGATCGGCGATGCGAGTTACCCGACGGGCGCAATCAAAATGCGCGCCGGACTTTTGTCCACTTTGTGTCCATTTTCGGTTTGTCATGTCCGGTTGAGATCGTGGATCCCGCCACGCCCTCATCCCCGCCACAAGCCGACTCCGGACGCAAATCCGCTGCGTTTTGGCCCCTGTACGGCGACGAACGGACTCCGGGGATCCTCAAACAACTGCAGAGGTGGCACCGGCTGGGCAAGGAGACCGGAACTGCGGCTCCGCTGCATGATCCGGTGGCCATGGTCGAATGGTACGGACAGATGCGCAGGGCCGGCCACCTGACGCACGTGTGCCCTGCCGTGCTGACGCAGGCCGCCGCCCGCTTCAGCAGGGCTGCCCAGCCTGTACAGGCACCGGCCCTGCCTGTACAGCCGCCAGCCAAGGAGGCGAAACCGCCAACTGTACCGAAATCACGGAAGGCTGTACCGGATTCGGCACCGCCGACGCTTCCGGACGATATCCTCACTCCGAAACAGAGGCTTCAGGCACTTGAGGCGGAAGAAGTGCGGCTCCACCGGCGATACATTGAGGTTCTCAGCCGCGGAGGCACCGACTCCGAACTCGACATCCACCGGGAACGGTGGGCGGAGATGTCCGAACTGGTCGTTCAGACACGGCAGCGGCTTGAGAAAAGCCGGGATCTGCTCGACCCGTCAGAGGTAAACGGGGCTCTGCCAGCCGTATTCGCGGCCCTCATGCAGGCCGTGGTTCGCGAACTGACGGGGGAATTCCCTGCCGACAAGGTGCTCGCAGCCGTCCGCAGGGCGTGGAAGCGGGCTCCGGAGAATGTGACTCAACTGCTGTCCGCATGAGCGACCGTCGACCGATGAACATGCAGTTGGTGGGGCAGTGGATCGACATCATGCGGGGACTCCCGTTGTTTGAGCCGGAGCCCGGGATCCGGCAATGGGTGGAGGGGCACAACCTGCCGGTTCCGGCCAATCACAACCGGATGGCGGCCGCCGCCGGCCAGAAATGGGAGTTCTCGAAGTTTTGCGTGCTGGCGGACTGGGTCTTCGAGTTCCTGAAGGAGTCGGAATCTGACGTTCTCTTCTCAGACGGGACGACCCGACGGGTCCGGAACCGGGTGGCCACCGTGCTCAAGGACTCACAGTCCGGTCTCTCAACGATCGCGATGCACGCTCTGGCATGGTGGATCCACCACCGGGGAGGGAATTCCATCCTCGTCACCGACTGCCGCCAGCAGGCGAGGGACTTTGCCCGCGACCGACTGGAACCGATCCTCGATGCCTACCCGGAACTGGCGCAGACGAAGGACGAGAAACGGACGACGGCTCTCGCGCTCCGGTACAACCGGGGCGGAACCCTGTACCTCGGGGGTGGTCAGTCCGCCTCTGAGTTCATCTCGAAACCTGCGTCCCTCACGATCGCGGACGAAGTGGCGAAGCACGACCTGATCAACGAGATGCCCTCGCTGAAGCTCCTCGAAGGCCGGATCACAGCCGACGACGAAGGGAAGCTCCTGGCATTTTCGACTCCCGACAACGCACTGGAGTACGAAGAGCACCCACTTTCCGGCAAACTGCTGCCAGTCGTCACCAAAGAGACCGTGGTGCATGCGTCCTATCTGCGGGGGACGCAGGAACGGGTGGAGGTGCCGTGCCCGCACTGCGGTCACTACCAGGAACTGCGCATGGAGCAGCTGCGTTTCGGGCATTGCAAAGAGGACGTCGAAGTGCCGGACAGGGGAGTCCAGTCGGTCTGGAACAAGTCCAAGGTAGAGGCTGAGACCTACTACCAATGCGAGACGGACAACGAGTGTCCGCCGATCACCGAGGACATGAAGCCGGCGATGATCGCGAAGCGTCGGTACGTGGCGACGAACCTGTCGCCGGACGTCGGGCATCGTTCGCTGCAGGGGGGCGCATTCTTGAACATGGCATTCGCCTCACGCCGGTGGGGAGCCATCGCGAACGAGTTCATCAAAGCCACGGAATCCGGCGGGGAAGGCACGATGAAGGCATTCTACACCGACATTCTCGGTCTGCCGTTCAACCGGTACAAGGTCCGGAAGGCAGCGGTCGCGCCGGTGGCGAAGCTGAAGCGGGGTTACCGGCGTCTGGAGTGGGACGGAAAGCCGAGGCTGAAGATTCCGCTGAATGCGGCTGAGATCCGGTTCGTGGGAATGACTGCAGACGTTCAGCGGGGGCAGGGGAACGCCTCCGGGGAGATTGGCAGCGTCGAGTGGATGATCTGGGCAGCCGGATGGGACGGGTCTGTGTGGGTGCTCGACTGGGGATCGGTGGCGGAACTGAGCGACCTTCCCGACGTGGTCGAGGATCGGAAATTCACGGATCGGGACGACCCGGACAATCCGTGGTCAGTAGCGGTCGTCTGCATCGACACAGGCTATCGTGCCGACCTCGTACACGAATTCCTCGCCGGTGAGGGCGGTAGCACTGGCGGCTCTGGTGTTCGGTGGGTTGGGATCCGAGGTAAGGATGCGATCAAAGACCGGATGGCGCGGGTGAAAGCCCGGTGGGTGAAGGAATTTCCGGCCCGAGACAAGTACGGGAATGGCTGCATCCTGCGCATCATCCAGATCAAGGCGGACCACTGGGAGCATGAACTGCATCTGGAGCGGATCGCGAAGGCCGCGGACGGGAAATCGACCCGTCCCAGCGTGAATCTGCCGGTGGATACATCCGAGGACGTGCTGACCGAGATCGGGAACATGGAGCACTACTACACGAAACCGGACAAAGGCAACGTGCGCGAACTCCGGTGGCGAAAGCGGAACGAGAGGCTGCCGAACGACAAAGCGGACCTCATCAAGTATGCGTTGGTGGTCATCGATGCCGTCGAGGCGGACGAAGGCACTCAACTTTGACGTCTCCGGTAAAAAGCGATGAATCCCGACCCAGCCACCGTCCGCGCTCTTGCGGAAGAATTCACCATTGAGGATCTCCGCGACCTCCGGAAAGCTGCGCTGCAGGTTCGGATGGAGGGTGGGACGATTTCCCGGAGCTACGAGGGCAGCAGTTTCTCCATCTCCCTTGAGAACTGTGCTCAGATCATCGCTGAGACCACCGCAGCCATCGATGCAAAGCGCATCGCATCGGATGGAAACGATCCAGTCCTCACTCAGACGCCAATGGGAGCAGGAGTAGATTTCAGCCGCCGCCGCATCGAATGAAGAACCGCACCCGCTCACGCAATCGCATCGCCCAAGCAATCGCCAGCATCCCGCAGGAAGGCGATTCCTCGCAGGCCCCTGTTCCGGGGGCCTACGTCACCGGCATCGCAGCCGCTGACCACAGTACCAGCCGAGGGTACGTCTATTTCCCGAACCTGACCGGGAAGACGCAGCTGCGGGAACTGACTCTGAGGGAGGCTCGAAAGCGCAGCCAGTGGGCCGCCTGGAACATCCCGCCGGCGCGGAAGGCGACCCGTGACCTTGCGAGATGGGTGGGTGCAGTCCGCATGATTCCCGCCACCACCGACGAGGCTTTCAATGATGCGGCTCTTGAATGGTGGACTGAAACGTATGAGAAGCGCCCGGGGAACTACGATGCGAGTGGGAAGTTCACAGCCTCGGGATTCTTGACCAACGCACTTTTCTCCGTCTTCCGGGACGGCGACTTGCTCGCGATCCACGCCACATCACCGGACGGGTCGCCCACCGTCATCTCTGTGGAAAGCGCACTCATCGCGAATCCGGCCACCGGAGCACCGGGTGAGTGGAATGACGGAGTCAAACTCGGCCCGCATTACTCGCACCTGGCCTATCACATCCGGAGTGACGCTGACTGGCTCACCACTGAAGGGCCCGGGCAGTCGGTCCCCGCGGGAATGGCCCACCTGTTTGCCAATTTCGAGACCCACAGCAGCACCCGGGGGACACCATCACTCATTCATGCAATCCCTCAGCTACTCGACTACCGGGAGATCGACAACGACGTCCGGAAAATCCTGAAGGTACACGGACTCGTAGGGTTCGCGATTGAGCGTGAGAACGGAGCCGTCAGCGGAGACGTTCAGCCGGTCAGTGGCAAGATGGTGCGTGAGAACCTCGCAGATCGAGGCACCCAGACAACCGTCGGCACTTCTTCCCCCTCGAACATCCCGCGGAACATCAACCAGGTCTTCGACAATGGCGAGGTCGTCAACATGCCCGCCGGAGCAAAGATCAAAACGATCAACGACGGTCGTGATTTCCCCGCGCAGGCTGCACTGAAGGAGGACATCTACCACCAGATCGCCATGGGTCTGGGGGTGCCGGTGGAACTGCTCTTCATGCTGGACAAACTGACCGGTCCGGGAGTTCGTTTCGTCCTCCAGCAGGCACAGGAGTGGCGAGAATACTGGCTCGACCAGCAGGTCAAGTTCCTGACCGTGGACTATGTCCGCCGCATTGAGTGGGCAATCCGCACGAAGCAGATTCCGCGGCCCAAGGATCCCAAATGGTGGCGGCACACTGTGAACTATCCACGTGCGGTCACCATCGACGCCGGCCGTGATGCTGCCGCGCAGGACCGTCGACTGAAGAGTGGTCTCACGAACTGGCAGACCGAATACGGAGAGCAGGGGATGCAGTGGAAGCAGGAGGTCCGGCAGCGGGTGACGGAACTGAAGGAAGCGCTGGCTGAATGCGAGCGCCAGGGGGTGCCAGCCCACCTGTTTTTCCAAGAACAGCCACCACCCGCGCCGGCTCCGGAAACCGATCCGAATGCACCGTGATTGGTGCCATAAGAAAATCCTAAGATTTCCAATAATGATCCTCCAGAATTCATCGCTCGACTCAATCATCACAGGCGCAGGGCTCACCTCGTACCTGCAATTCCCGGTGGCAGTCGACGTGCCTGCTCTCCTGCAGGAGTATGCGGCCGGACGGGTGCGTCTGAACTCGCCACGACCCAACGTGACAGACGCTGCCGATGCCAACCCGATTGGTGAAAACCCAGATCCCAATGGGCTCTACGTGGTCCGCGGGCCAACTTCAGCCGTCGCCATTCAGCCGGTGCGTGGCGTGATCGTGGCTGGCGCATCAAAGAGGCAGGAGGAATTCTACGGGCTGTGGAACCTTGACCGCATCCATTCAGCAGTCGCCGCAGTCGCCGCAGATCCGACAATTTCCGGACTGGTGCTCCAGATGGACACGCCCGGGGGCTCCGTCCTCGGCCTGCGTGCCGCCGCCGATGCCCTGCTTTCGCTGCAGGATCAACGACCGGACGTCAGCGTCCTGAGCTACGCCCAGCGGCTGAATGCCTCGGCAGGCATGTACCTCGCCGCCGCCACGCAGGCTTTCCACGCAGCCCCGGGAGCCTACGTGGGCAGCATCGGGACCATTGCAGCCCTCACTGACTACACAGGGCTGAAGGAGAAGTTCGGGATCACCACGAAGGTCTACACAGCCGACAGCACGCTGAAGGACTTGGGCCGGGGACCAATCACCGAGGCGCATGACAATCACATGAAAGCGATGGTCAAGACGTACTCGGACGAATTCAAAGGATGGATGCAGGAACGCCGGGGCGTCGAGCCGGGATCCATGCACGGACAGGCATGGGAGGCACGCATGGCTCCGGCCGGCATCACCGACAGCACCGCATTCGTGACGTTCCAGGAATTCCTGGCTACGGCTCTCGGACTTTGACGTCTCCGGTGATCACTGAAGCCAATCGCATCACCACGCACCACCGAATGAAACCCCGCCTTTTCGCCCTGCTCGCAGTCGCATTCTTTCTGGCTGGCAATGCCACAGCTGAATCGGAGGCTCCGCAGCCCACTCCGGCCGCGCAGCCTGCTGCTCCGGCACCACAGCCGACTCCCGCTCCCGCTGCGCAGACTCCCGCTCCCATCGCTCGCCGCGAAGACGAACCCGAGAATCTGAGCATCCTCCAACGGGTCGCGGCCTTTGCCACCAGCCGCAAGCGTGCGGCTGAGAACACAGCCGGCCTTCAGTCGCAACTCGACTCCCTCAGGCAGTCCCTCACCGAAAGGGATGCCACGATCACCGGCCTGCAGGCGACTATCGCGAAACAGGAAGGCATGCTGCAGGAGATCGGGAACTGGCTTGTTGAGAACGGGCACAGTGACCCGTCCGCGATTGCTGCAAACCCCGCCGCCGCCTTTAGCGATGCCGTTGGAAACGGAGTCGCCGCTGCGGTGCGCACCATCGGCGTTCCTGCCGCATCGGTCCCTTCCCCTGCCGCCGACGGCACCCGTGTAACCCATGCGGAACTCGAAGAAGCGCTTTCCCAGTGCAAGTCCGCCCGGGAAAGGCAAGACCTGCTCGCCAAGCATCGCGCCCTCATTTTCGGCAAAAACTGATCACCATCACCAGCAACACCTAGAGCCTCACACTTATGGCCATTACCATCAATTCCAGCCTCCAACGGCAATCCATTCTCAGCGACGTGGTCCGTGCCCTCAAGCCGCGCCTCTCCGTCATCCGTGCGTTTGCCTACAAGGTAAGCGAACAGCCAGTCAGACTCGATGGCACCGGCATCGTGGTGGTCCCTTACGTGCCTTTGGAGTCCAGTGCCTCCGTGGATTGGAACGCCACCAACGGCTACGTTGCGGGTGATGGATCCGTCCTCGGGCGGTCGATCACCGTCAACAAACGGAAGTACCAGAACCTGAACTACTCCTCTCAGGACGTCCGGGACCAACCCTTCCTGCTTACCGATGAAATCCTCGCGCAGAAGGTGGACAAACTGGTGCAGGATGTCAGCGATGATATCTTCAGTTCCGTCACGTTGGCCAACTTTGGCGCGGCCGCTTTCACTGGCGCGGCAGCAGGTATGAACATCGCTGCAGTCGCCAACCTTCAGAAGTTCGCCATTGATGCGGAGTGGCCGGAAGCCCGCCGGTCGCTTGTGCTCAATAGCGAATATCACGCCAAACTCATCACGGATAGCGCCGTCATCAGTGCGCTCAACTACGGAAGCAGTGATGCCGTCCGCATGGGAACCGTCCCGGAGTTGCTGGGCTTCAATTACGTTGGCGGAGCCAAAGTCCCATCCAACGGACAGAACCTTGTCGGCTTCATCGCCATTCCGTCTGCCATCGGCATCGCCATGGCTCCGGTTGCTCCGGATCCTGCCGTTCGCGCCCAACTCATCGCGTTTGAGCAGTACGTTGATGAGGATCAGAGTTTCACTCTCACGTATCGCGAGTGGGGGGATCCCCAGAAGGACACCGTGCACCGAGTCATCGAATGCGCATACGGCTACGCAGTCATTGAACCTGCTGGACTGGAACGCATGGTCTCCGCGTAATCATCCGGCCCACCAGCATCGCACATCACCATGTACGCATTCACAGTCGGATTCAAGGAAGGGGACGCAGCCCCGACACTACTGCACGGACCGGACACGTCTGTTGAGAAACAGGATGGTGATCTGGACCGTGCCGCGCTCATCGACGACGGTGCAGGCTACGTCACGGTCGAAATCGTCTACTCCAACGGCCGCCCCAAACGTCGTGTCGACTTTACGACGCCGGCGCAGAAAGCCGCGAGAATCGCCCGGGAAGCCGCGGTCCAGGCGAAGAAAGAGGCAGCCGCTCAGGAGCAGAACAAAACCCGCATTGCAGCGCTGAAAGCCGAGTTGGCTGAGTTGGAAGCCGGACCGGCAGCGCCGTTCGCCGCAGAGCCGGTCACCGAAACCGCCGGCGGAGCCGATGGGCCAATCGGAGAGCCTGGACCAGCAGGCACCGAGGGCGTTCCTGCGACTGATGAACCCGCTTCCGCTCCGGCTCCGGAAAAGACTGCGCCTGCCGGCGCGGTCTCCGGGAAGCGTGGGCGGGCCTGATTTGCGAGAGCCAGCAAAGAGTGCCCCGGATCCGGTGTAGTTCCCGGCCGGGGCACTCACTTTTCACAGTCCTGACACATGAGCATCGCCAATCGCATTTTCGGATTCCTGCACACGCAGACCTCGCGCACGTTCGGGGAGGGATCCTTCCTGTTCTTCCCGACGGAGCGACGAGGGACATCCTACACCGTTGTGCTGCCATGCACGGCAGCTGCGAACCGTGGGCGGGCCAATGCGGCCGCGGGTCTGCTCACGATGCCGTCAGACACTCGCACGTTCCACATCGCCGCAGCAGGGCTGCCGTTTGAGCCGCGGCCCGAAGACATCATTCAGTACGGCCCTGCCGTCAGGGATCCTGCCAACCCGGGTGAGTACATGGCGGATCCTGACAACCCTCCGCGGAAGTATCGGATCACCAGTGCGGACAAAGCGACTTTCCACCAGCATTGGCGCATCGAGGCCGAGGTGCATGCTTGAACAAGTGCCATAATAAAATCCTAAAGTTCCATGGCTTCCCCTGACATAATTCTCGAAATTGGTAACGACAGCCTCGGCCTTGCCTTCAAGATCTGGCAGGACCATCAGCAACGGGTCCGCGGGAAATCTCTCAGCCAGATCATCCGGACCGTCATGCGGTACTGGGTCAGTTTCGCCATGGCTGAGATTGCGACGAAGGCACCTGGCGACGGCGCGAAAATCGCAGCCGAACTGATGCGCGGCAGCCGGGTGGGGTGGCGCACCAGAAACAAGGAGCGCACGAAGAAGCGTGGCTCTTCGTCCATGGCAAACCGTTACCGGGACACGATCGCAGCCAGACTCGTCTTTTTCATGAACTACAAGAACGCGAGGCTCAAGGCCGCGTTCGGCGACGACGCCGGTGCCTACGGAGCGGTCTCGGACTTCGTAAAGGCCCGCCGGTATTCGGCCAAGCACCACAAGGTCTCCGGTTTCGTCCCTGCCATGATTGAATTCGCGAAGGAGCGCTCTGGCAACATCCGGAACGCCGGCGGCCCGCGCTACAAGAACAGCCCGGGAAGCTACGCCCAGACGATCAACGGGAATCTGGCTGAAGCTGTCGTGGCAGCGTGGCCAAAAGCCGCGCAGCGCCCGGGGCGGCCCGCTCCACTTGGCCTGGCCCGCCTTGCGCCGAATGCCTTCGAGGTCAAGCAAGCCGACTTGCGGGCCCTCTTTCTGGGATTCGTGGTCAAGGACGGCTTGCACCTGGCTGGTGCGAAGGCAGCCGGATTCAAAGTATCCTGACTCTATGTCCGCTCCATACCACTCCCTTCCGTTTCCTCCCGAGGATCAGTTGCTCGCCCAGATGGAGTCTCTGCTGAGAGTGGGGCTGCCTTCTGCGCTCGTTGGCACGAACTGGACCGGCGCAGCCTGCCCTGCGGGGCACTGGCTGATGCCGCAGGGATCCCGGGTCTACCGTGGTGACAGTCCGGAGGAAATGCAGACTCCGTGTGCCGTCCTTTACTTCCTGAAGGATGCCGATGCCGTGCTGCCGACTCACCAGCACCACTGGCGGCTGGCACCGTCGGTCTCAATCGTATGGAACCGAGACCTGACCACTCAGGAGACCGACCAGATCCGGTTCTGCCTGCTCGCACTGTTCACGCAAGACCTCACGGAGCCTGTCGAAGCAGGGCAGCGCAGCGTCCTCGACCGTCTGTCGGTTGATGCCACCGAGGACACTCCCGGGCTCCGGGTTTTCGATGTCCGCAACGTCCAGTGTGCGCTCGACCGCTCAAACCTCGGCCACCCGGAGTTCGTGCTGACCTTCGAGGTGCTCGCCATGGCTCTTCAACTCGCAGACTGATTCCTATGCCCGCCGCCTCATTCGACGCCACCGCAGCCGCAGCCGCCTCAATCATCGTCCACACGATGGAGGCTCTGGATCCGGCTGTCCTCGAAACTCTGCAGCCGGAAGACTGCCTGCTGGTTCAATCCTGCCAACGGTCTGGCTCAAGCCAGCGCATCGAGGAGACGGATAGCGAGGGGAACCTCGTACTGTCCATTCACTACGATCAGAGGCTGGTGTATGCCATTCAGGCAGACGTGCTGGAATGGGATGGGCTGGCGGACTACCACCCGGGCCGCGCACTGAGCAGTCGAGCCCTCGACTTCGCGAACGGGTCTCGGGCAATGCAGTTTGAGGACTCCGGCACACTGGTCTACGTGGCTCCGCAGCAGACTGCCGGCGCAGGGCAGTTGCCCAGCATCTCCTTCCAGATTGAGCGGCTGTTCGCCGATCTGGACACGGCAGCGTACCCAACTGGGACGGCAGCCAGTTACACCTACCTTTCCGCTCAGGCCGCGGCCGAACTCCCTGCGTCTGCCACGACGGCACTCCTTGAAGCGGTCTTCCACGGGCAGGCAATCACCGGGAACCTCACGGCCACTCTCTACAACGGGAATCCGGCGGCCGGCGGCACTGCGGTTTCTTCCGCCATCACTTGCGAACCGTGGACGGAGGCAGGGGCGATCGTGTTCAACGGGGACACTGCACTCATCACATCCACCGGAATCACATTCCCCCCGACGGGCAGCAGCAGGACGGTGACCCATGTGCGGTTCTCCCGGGCTGGCGTGACGGCATTGGACGTGGCTCTGGCATCGACTGTCACCATTCCGGCCAACCATGCCCTCATTGCCGATGCGGGCGACTTCTCCGCCCAGTTGGAATGGCCGTATGGCATGAGCGGGGGGACTGGTCCTGCGGAACTGTCGCTCCGATATCTGTTCGGGGATCCGACGGTCGACCTGATCGGGACATCCGGCGAGGTGACCATCAACTGCTACCCTGGTGTGATGGACGGTTCCGAACCTCTCGACACGTTCCGGGTGCCGCGGAATGCGGCCACTTGGGGGATCATTGGGGACACGGCATCGAACACGCCCGCCCTCGCCGGCACGAACATTGCGCCGGCTGGTGGCTGGGCCGTTCAGATCATCACTGTCGGCATCGACGGGGTGGGCACGTGGTTCATCCGCCGGGAACGCCTCATCTCCGTGGGCGCAGGGCAGACTGTCCCGATCACTGCCGGTCTGCTTGTCGCCGACCTCAATGGACTTTGACACATCCGGTCAGAAATGAACCAAACCAGCCACCGACTGAACCACTATGCCAGCCGCCTCCTTCAATTCATCCCTCGCCGCAGCTGCCCACCTGATCGTTCATTCCATGCTGGCTCACGACGGAGTCATCGGAGCAATCGCGGATGAGGACGGGATCATGATCAACAACGGGTTCGACCTGACCACCGCACGTGAGCGGGTTGAGCATAAAAATTATGCGGGACTGGTTGTCACTGCCGTGAGCAACAACCCGTCTGTCCGCATGCAGTTCGATGCCAAGGTCTACAACCATGCCGGGACGGTGGCCAACCCTCACCCAGGGGCAGGGATTCCTGCCTCCGGCCTGAACAACTACGTTTCAGCGATTCGGGCGGGAGTCACTCTCCATGAATTGGCGTGGTGGGAACTCATGGAGCCCAGTTTGAACGTGCCCAGCGGAGACGTGAATACCAGCCGGTTCACGGCCAATCTGTGGAATCCGAATTACCTGAACGCAGATCCGTACATCTATCAGGGTAACGACTGATAACAATTCGTGGATAGGGATGGCGGGGCACGCAGGCCGCACGTGCCGTGTGCCCCGCTTTTAGTTTTCCAGACCCACCATGAACCAACTCAACGTCTACGATCCCTCCACTGCGGCTGCGCTCCGTGTCGTCCTTCACGCCGACGTCGTTCCCAAGAACTACCGTCAGGACTCCACCGGCGACGAAACGCCAACGTGGTTCGTGCGCAGCCACGTCCCTCAAGCCAGCAAACTCCTGAGTCAGCGAAAGGCCGGCGTTCTCCCGGACAACTCGCCGTTCCTCGCCGCCCTGCTCGCCGCCGAGACGGCTTACCGACTGCTCGAAGACGTCGGTTCGGTCATGACGTGGACCCGAGTGGGCGCATTCGTCGAGTCGCCATCGATTACCGGAACCGACAGTCTTCCTGAGACGCCGGCGGCTGTTGCGGTCCCTCTCCTGTCGCGCCGCGTGATGACACAGATCGAACGGGATGCCATCCAGGCGACGGTGGCGGCGAAGACTCCATTTCCAACGCTCCCGGTGCATGTGGCGGCGGCTGCCATCACCTGTGGATGCGTGCCGGTCCAGATCACCGGGACGCAGAACCAGCCTGTCCTGCAACTGACCGCAGAGTCAGTCACGATGCCAGGGCTGCGGTTCTCCGACATGGTCAAGGCGGCAGGTTCGGATCTGGACGCAGCCAACACGCTTCCGGGGTTCCCGATTGGGGAGCACCCGTTCCTGTACGCGATTGAGGCCGTGAGAACTGCCGCGCTCTACCGGTATGCGATGGAGCAGATGCGCAGGAACACGACCCACATGTTCCGTGCCAGATCCGCAGCCCAGCGGACTGCCATCGTATCGGAATCCCTGCTGCGCGGATCGCGGGGCGGGCCCTTCCGCGACCACCTCCGCCGGCACTTGGCTGGCGTCTGATTTCCAATCCCATGAATTGGCCAACCCCACCACAGACATCAGATGCCGGAGCACCCGCTCCGGACGCTCACCCAGCCCGCTTCCACCTTCCGAACGGAACGCCGCTCACGCTCACGTGGTCTCGCAAATCCATGTACGTGAGCCTCACTCAACGTGCCGGGGTCAACGATCCGGAGGAAGCGGGTCTGCTGCTGTACCTCTGCAGTCCGGACTACGACCCGCGCAGACGGTGGCGGGTGCCTGCGCCGTCAGAGACGGGAGAGGATCCGGACCTTGCTGAGACCGCTCCTGATCTCTACGCTGCCGTCCGTGAGGATGCCGACGCATGGGCGGATCGGAATCTCAGCCACACAGAATTCATCGGCTTGACCGTCCTCGCGCAGGCAATCTGGTACGATGCTCATGAGACCATGGTGACGGTGGCCGCGGAGACGACGCAAAAAAAAACGGAGGAGAGTATCCCCACTGGACCGTCTCCTACTGTCGAGCCATCACCGGAGGGAACGTCCTCCTCACCGACTACGTCCTCCACCGACTTCCCTGCCGAGATGCCTACGCAGCCCTCCACGCAGCCTGGTGTGAGCACGGAATCGACCTGATCAGTCCGAAAACGAAAGCCAGGCGCCTGGCGGATGCCGACGCCGCAATCAACGCCGCACTGAACTCCTGACGCATGTCCCGCAACGCATCACTCTCCGCCACGCTGAAGTTGGACGACTCCGACGTGCAGCGGAAGATTCGTCAGCAGAATAATCACTATCAAAGCCTGATCGCGCAGAACAAGCGGTACAAGGATCGGGTTGCGGGTGACAATGACAAGGCGCGGAAAACCGAGGACATCCGCGAGCAACTGGCTGCGCGGAAGCAGATGGCACGGGAGAAGGAGAAATTTGAGCGATGGAAGCAGCAGAATGCCGCGGCGACCGCTGAGAAGGTCAAACGGTGGAAGAAGGAGCAGGATCTGGAGGCAGCCCTCCAATCCCACCCGGCGGCACAACGAATGGGAGGATCGCGGGGCATGGCGATCCCTGCTGGAGGCGGCGGAAAACGAGGCAGAGGGGGCCGAGGGGCCGGAGCGGACACCGTGCAGGGCGGAGCCACGAACGCCGGCGTCGCCATGCTCATGTTTTCCCAGGGCCTTGAAGATGCCCAGTACGGACTGAGGGGCGTGATGAACAACATCCCACCGCTCGTCATGGCATTGGGCGGCGGCCCGGGGCTGGCTGGTGTGATTAGCGTGGCTGCCGTAGCGGTCTCAGGACTGGCGAAGATTTGGGAAAAACTCAATGGTCAGCAGGAACTGGCGGAACGGAATGCCAAGAGTCTTGCCGCATGGACCGAGCGGACGACGAAGGCAGTGCAGGCTGCAGAGGCTGCCGGAAAGTCACAGGCTGAAGCATACTCGCAGCAGTTCGACCTGATGGATCAGAAGCGGGAGTATGATCAGCAGGAACTTTCCCGGCAGGAGCGGCTGGCAGCCGCCCAGCGTGATATCCAGCAGGCCGAACTGGAGAGGCTCAATGGATCCGCCCGCTTGCAGGCCGAACACGAACTGAACAGCAAGGCGGAGCGCGGACGGGTGGAGGCGGAAATGACTGCTGCCCAGCGTCAGGCAAAAGTCGACTCCGACAAACTCTCCGAGATCCGCATCAAGCAGCAGAATGCCCTGACTCTACTCAAGGAGTACGAGGCGATGAAGGCTGCGGCAGAAAAGGCTGCGGCTGCAGAGAATCAGCAACGGGACAACGAGGCAGCCAACACGATGCAGAAGCGTCGGGAAACACTTCTCGGGCTGCTGAATGAAGGCGCAGCCATTGCCGTCGACAAAGACCTCGAAAAAAGCCTGCGCGAGCGGATGGGGAATGCATCTGCGGCATGGTCGCCCAAGGACGAGGCGGCCATGGCGAAGCTCCGAGGGTTCACCGAGGCCAATGCACCGAACGTGGAAACCGCAGCCGCCCGCGCACGGGCGAGCAGCAGCAGGGCCGCCGACGTTGACGTGGACCGTAAAGCCCTCGATCTTGCCGACAAGGCGGCAGAAATCCGGATCGCCAATGCCATGGCCGAGGAGTTCAACGAGACGCTGAAGAAGAACTTTGAGCAGGGCAAGCAGTTCGGCGAAATGGTCGGCGGGGTCTTCAGGAAGCTCTCGTCGAACTTCGACGACATCCTCAAGAAAACTCGAGAGCAGGCGCAGGCGAAGCGGATCTTCGAGGGCAGTCTGGAGGTGCAGGAATTACGGGCAAAGGGCCGCCACCGTGCCGCTGACCGGCTTGAGAAAAAGCAGTTCCTGCAAAACCGCCCAGAGCAACTTCAGAAGGAGTTCGGGATGGATAAATGGGATGCGGCATCAGTCGCAGAACGGGAATGGGATGCCCAGCATCCTACCCCTGGCAAAATCAAAGGGGCATGGGCACCGCAAAAATCACTTGGACTTGGAGGTTGGATGTCGGAATCTGAGTATGACAAACTTCAGAACGCACCTCGTCCCGCCTACTGGGATGAGCGCAAGACCTCAAAGGAAGCAAAGGTCGCAGAGGCTGCAGCCGTGCCGGGAGCGCAGGGATGGGAGGACGTGGGCCGCGGCCTGCGCAACATCTACGAGGTGCTCCAAAACAAACTGGGAGCACCGAACGGGACCGTCGGAAACCAACTCAAGCCAGCCAACCGTTGACCCATGGCCCAAATCCACACGACCATCCCCACCAACGGCTACGCAATCCTCATCGATGTCCTCGCTGACCAGAGCGACCAGGAGATCGACCGGGCAGCCATGGATATCGTGTGGCGCGGCACGGAATCCTCCCTGCGCACTCAATTCCCGAAAGGCTCAGACAACTACCCGAAACCCATCCCGACCGGTGCCCGCATGATCTGCGCCGGCGTGAAGGTGAGCCGAAATCAGTTCGGATTCGTGTGGGCCCGGGTTGAGTGGGAGGGCTTCCTGGAGGCACCATCCAGTCTGGTGGCTGGCGGCGGGCGTCTCTCCGTCGGGGCAGCCATGCTGTCGGTCAAATCGTGGACGAACACAGCCACCACGACCGATCTGAACCTGCCGATCCAGACCGACAATGAGCCGCCGATCACAGTAGTCGGGCTGCCGCCCTACAATGCGGCGGGATCGCTCGCACGCAGCCGCCAGAGGATCATCAATCCTTCATGGGGGATGACGTTGGAGGGCGTCATGATCGTGTCGCGGAACCTGCCACCAACGGTTCCCAAGATGGTTGGATTCACCCGCCCACTCGGGCTGTCGGACGAGTTCAATTCGGCCGCACCGAACTCACCGGCCGCACTCATCAGTCAGGCCAACTGGTTCGAGGGCATCACGTCACAGGGCGGCTGGCTGGTCCGGGACTTCCAGTCCAGCAATACGCGGATCCTCGGTCAGTGGCTGATCATCAAATGGACGATGAGGGGAGAGTGGATTGACCGATTCTCTCCGGCTTGACACTCTCGGTGACTCCTGATGTCGGCATCCACAGTCCCATATGCGTTCGTGAAGATCGGAGCGGCGTTCTCCTACTTACCGCACGCTTCGACCAATCAGTTGTACCGAGAGATCCCGACCACTGCCTGCGGAATCGCCGGGAACGTCGCCCACAAGTTCCGGTTCCTGCCGGTGGGGAACGTACTCTACACACTCGATAACTTTGGTGCGCTGAAGCTGAACGGGGCTACCGTTCTCGGGCTGGACGGGCTGCCCATCGACTGCACGAAGACCAAGGGGTTGGTGGTCACGGTGACTCCTTACGACCCGATGATTCCCGCCACCGGTGCAGCGGAAGTCACCTACACCGACCTGTTTCTTTCAGGGACGATCTCGCATCCTCTCAATGTCGGCGACGTCATGGCTTTGACGAACGCCATTGGGTTCCCGAAGACCAGCAGTACCAGCATCGCCATTGAGTCTGCGGCAGGCTCCGCGAACCTCGCCATCGACGTCATCCTGATCGGTGCCGCCGCCGGTTTCTCCTCCTGAACATGAGCATCCGTACAGCCGCCATTGAGGTCACCCTGCAGCGTCTCTCTCTGCTGCGGATCGAACATCCGCAGGCCAACCCGCTCACGCTCGCATGCACGCTCCGCGCAGGGGAATCCCTGCCGTCTGCGCTGACGGTAAAGGCCGAGGTGCATGCCAGCCGAAACGTGTCAGCGGGGACCACGCCGCTCGCAAGCAGCACCGTATCGGTGGCAGCCGACGCAACGGGGTTCGACATCTCTTTCACATCAGCCCAGCTCAATCAGGTTGTTGCGCCGAACAGTACCAGGCAGCTGTGGCTGGTCGTGTACGGAGTCGGGCCGGCTGATACCATGTACACGCTCGCCGGGGCTGAACTGGTCTTGGGGTGGCATGCCATCAGTCAACTCACTCCGCCGCCGCCAGCGGTCGCTTTGCTGGCGGATATCGGCGGCAGCCCATGGGCAACTGGCGTTACGTATCAGACAAACCACATCGTCGGAAGCGGAGGGGCGATCTATCTGGCTGTCGCGGATCATGTATCCAGTGCAGCGACGGAGCCGGGTGAGGGGAATGACTGGGAGACCGTCTGGGCATTGTTTCAAGGCGGCGGCCCGGGTGGCGGCAACACGATCCTGAGCGGAGCCGGTGCTCCGTCGAATGCGGTAGGCACCTCTGGGGATTTCTGGATCAATACGACGTCCTGGCTGATCTACGGACCAAAGGCTGCCGGATCATGGCCGGCCGGCGTTTCGTTGATTGGACCCGCCGGTGCAACCGGAGCCACCGGAGCCACCGGGTCGACCGGCCCGCAAGGTCCACAAGGCCCGCAGGGGCCACAGGGAATCAAAGGCGACACGGGTCTGACTGGCTCGACCGGACCAGCCGGCCCGCAGGGACTCACCGGAGCGACCGGACCAGCCGGCCCGCAGGGGCTCACTGGCGCGACCGGACCAGCCGGCCCGCCGGGAGCGGATGGGACAGGCTCCGGGTCCAGCATGACGGTCTCGGATACCCCTCCTACCTCACCTACTGCTGGCTCGCAGTGGTTTGATTCGTCCAAAGGCGTCACCTATGTCTGGTACACTGATGGGACATCTGGCCAATGGGTCGCGACCAGTAATCAGGCAGGCAGCGCAGGAACTCCCCAGATCCCGACAGCCACCACTGCCGTACAGGGCATCGCCAGACAGGCAACCGTGGCTGAAACGCTCGCTGGCACCGTGGGCACTTTGATGGTTTCGCCGCTGACTGCAGTCATGATGGCAGTGAGTAACGGGCTCCGGTATCTTAGCCTGCACGAGGCGACGTTGTCCGCATCGACTGGCGGAAGTTCAATCTCTTATCAAACAGCAAACGCAACAGCCGGAGGCGCGACCATTACGTTCCCGACGACGACAGGAAACATCTACAGGTATGTAGGAGGACCATCGCTCTTACTCGGGTCTGCAGGGAGTGGAGGATTCGACTACACCCAGACTTTCATGTTGTCGTCACGAATGCAGTTTAATTCGCTACTGGATCCGGGGCATGTGCTGTACCTGTCTACTGGGATAGGCTACGGTAACGGAGAAGCAGCCGGGAATTGGGTAGACAATCGGCATGGTGTAGGCATCCGAATAACTGACACGAATGTGTTTGAACTGGTCGCACAGGCAGGAGCATTGGCGACTTTCGTCGCAGTTAGTTCAGGCATAACAATCGCGGCGGGAACGACGTATGATATTCTCGTCGTGTCTCGCAACGGTTCAGTTGGCCTTTACCTGAACGGAGTCTTGGTCGCGTCCACGAATGCTGGTCCGACAAGTACATCTAGTGCTGGTGGAGTAAGGATTTCGGCAGAACTAACAGCCGCGACAGCAGGCACCAAGTCTTTCAGGTGCTCCGGCATATCGATCTACAACGGAATCTGATTCTCCTATGCCAATCAATTTTCCAGACAGCCCGACAGTCGGGCAGGTATTTTCCTCCGGAAGCAGATCTTGGATCTGCGTCTCGGCTCCACCGTCCGTGATTATCTGGGATCCGATCGGATCGCCGGTCACGGAACTCAAAACGTGGATGGCATACGAGAATCAGCCTCCGTCCAGCAACTGGGCACCGAGGGACACGCGAGGCGGCATCGAGGTGCTCGACTTCGTCGATACGGGGAACACGGCTGCGATCTTCGCGGCCCTGATTCCGCAGGGCGCGAACCTGTCCGGAGGACTGCAAGTCGAGGCTCTCTGGTCCTGCGCGACGGATACCAACACGACCCGCACAGTGGGCTGGCTCGTTGACATGCAGTCGATCTCTCCCGGCGGTCTTGACGTTGACAATGCCGAGACGACATGGGGCACGACGAAGACAATCCCGCTTGCGACGGTGCCGTCCGTTTCAGGCGTCACCAAGGCGTCGTTCGTGTCCTTCACGCAGCTTGAGCTTCCGTCCGGCCTCTCTCCGGGACAGATCCTGCGAGTCCGCATCCGGCGAGATCCAGCCGATGATGCTGTCGGCGATGTCGAGCTGTACTCGCTCCGCGCAACGATCCTTAGCCTCGCAGTCTGACATGGCTATCCAAATCAGCAATGCCAGCGGATCCGGGATTTTTTACCCTGCGGTTTCTCGG
>Ga0315909_10003395_pt1 | contig 19429 bp, 19 predicted proteins | sample LakEriMetagenome_11_FD_203527 | JGI IMG/M metagenome (GOLD analysis project Ga0315909, IMG submission 203527) | Freshwater fungal communities from buoy surface, Lake Erie, Ohio, United States - Buoy 2 MA125 | ecosystem: Environmental > Aquatic > Freshwater > Lake | place: USA: Lake Erie, Ohio... | reverse complement strand
TACAGAAGCAAGTGCACTTGCAGTCGCACCCGCTACAAGAATGTTGTTTATCATCCTTCAAAGTTACTTTCAGTAATGCCGATGCCAGCCGCAATGATTGCAGACTTTTGTGCACTCGTAACTTCATGTTCGTGACCTCCTGCATAGTATTCTGTTGCTGCAGTAATTTCATCCTGTGTTGGATATCTTTTAGTAGCATAAACACCAGAAGTTTTTAAAACACTAACACCACGAGTGTGTGTATAACGATAGAATAAACCTGAACCTGCTGGTCCTTCTTCTACTGTTGGTGGAAAAAACTTTGGCAATTTACTCTCCTAATAAGTAAAGCCCCCAGTTACCCAGGGGCTTTAAATTTGATTTGAACCTAATTACGCAGCGTTAATGCTGGATGAAGATTCAATTCTGTACAAGGCTGATTCGCGATAACGCTTGAAGCCTAATACTCCGTACCAACCGATTGGACGTAAACGCATTAATTTATCAGTTACGTTACCGATTACTACGTGTGGTTCTTCTGCAACTGCTTCTGCAAGTGCTTGTTGACCTGCAAGAATTGTGCGGAATACACGTGCTGAAGATGCACCGTCTGTAGTGTTGTACATACGTGGTGATTCGATGAAGTATGCTCCTTCGAATGTACCAATTTCACCAGCCCAAATGTTTTCATTTGTTTGGTATTCGTGTGGAAGTCTCCAAGCACCTGAACCTGTTTCTGCACGAAGGTCGTGTGAAACTTCAGGGTGGATAGCACACCAGTACAATGAACCTTTACGAGCAACAGCGTTACCTGCACGTAGTTTTGCTACGGCTTTGCGGATATCTGCTGCAGAGATTACATCTTCTGCTGCGATTTCGTTAGTTGCTGTTGGTGTTGTAGCACCACCAGTTGCGTAAATTACGTTGCTTCCGCCACGTAGTTCTGTTTGTACAATTTCATCAATTGAGTCAGCCATGTTGTAAGCAACGATGTTTGCAATCGCTGGGTCAACATCTGCCAATGAGAATAATTGCAGTTTACGAGTGGTTAGAACTGCGTTACCGTATTCGTTAAGAGTTACGGTTACAGCAGTTGGTGTACCAATCGCTACTGAATCTGGGTCAACTTGCTCTGAAAGAGCAGTTGTTGCTTTGGTCATATCGTTGTAAATTTGGAATACAACTGATGAACCAGGCATTGATTGTTTTGCTGGACGTTTGTCAGCAACTGAACGGAGTAATGGTTGAGAACGAAATGCGAACTCAACAAGACGGTCATAAGCCTTTTGTACGAGACCTGCACCGTTAGATGCGGTGAAGGTTCCTACGTTATCGGCTGATGTGTATTGACCGCCACCAAGACCACCGTTGGTATTTGCTGTTCCAGCAGATAATGCGGAATAGGCATTTGCCATTTTGGTTTTCCTTAGTTAGTAGTTATTACGATTGTGAACCGAAAATCATTTGTTCAATTTCGGCTGCACTTGTTGCTTGGTCAAGACGAAGAAACAAATCATCACTTCCAACAGGAACATTCGCTGAAGCAGCAACAGCATCTATTTGACGTAAAGTAGCAATGTCAGGAGTTACTTCCTGCTTTTGTACTTGTAGCCCAAACACTTCTGCGTTTTCAGCAATCCAGTTATCTATAGCCTCTGGTGAGGAATCTAAATCGGCTGGAATAAAGTTCGCAATCTTTGGATTGAGATTTTTCTCCGCTAGGACTGACTTGATAGAATTAGTCCTTTGAGCAGTTTTAATAGAAGAAAGTTCTTCCATTAATTCTTTTAACTGCTTATCTTTCTTTTTGGTAGCACGTCTTAGTTGTGAAACTAAATCGCCACCTTCTTGCTCGGACTCTAACTCTTCGTCGTCGAAGTCCTGATATACATTGCTCATCGCAATATCTCCCATCGTTGTAGTTTCGCAAGCCTCATTTATATTTGGGGGAATATCTATGGCTCTTGCTCCCAGTCTTTTAACTCACCACAGGGCTGGTCGGTCTGTGTGTGGCTTTAGAAGGTACCTGCTGTACCTCGTTGTGAAAGAGATACTTGAGAAGTACCACTTCTACCAGCAAACGTTGCTTGCTCTGTTTGCTCAAGTTTCTTTCGTTTCTGTGAAGCCAAACCTTGGAACTGTTCTGCTTCTAATTCTGCTTGAGTAATTTCTTCTCCACCATAAATGCTTTGAAGTTTAGATACGGTTGGCTGCAATTCAGAAATCTTTGAATAACCTGCACGAGCAAGAGTTCTACTTACACCCATCTGCTCAAGTTGTTGTGCTCTTTCAGCACTAGTTGCTAAACCTGCTCTACTTGCTTCAGATGAAATCTCAGCAGCAGTTAAACGTCTCTTTAATTGAGAAGCCATATCTTGTGGTGTCTTACCAGTTAATAATGCTCTAGCAAAATCTGAAGTACCATATGTTGGGAAGTAAGTTGATAGTTGTGTTTTCAACACATCATCAGCATTCTGTACTCTGTCATAAACATCAGTAATTCTTTCAGTCACTTCAAGAATAGAAACATCCCCACCAATTAAATCAGAATATGTTTCTTGATTAGCAAGGTCTGCTAAACCAAATCTGTTAAGAACATTCTGTGCTTGCTTCTCATAAGCAATATATTCTGCAGGTGTAGGCTGTGCTGCTTTCTTACCTGCTGCAATATCTGATGCAAAGTTTTTCTTATACTTTTCTATACCAGCAAAACGTGCTTTATATTCTGGTGTATCAGCAATTGCTAAATCAACTGCTCTACTTGAATAACCTTGATTAGCAACAAGGTCAATAATTCTATCAGCAATGCCAACACCAATACCCATTGTCTCTGCTTGAGTTTTAATAAAGTCATAAACACTTTGACGTTTCTCAGCAGTTTCAGCAGCCTTGGCTGCAGTTTTTTGTGCTTCTAATTCTGCTTGACGTGCTGCTTCTGCTCTTGCTGCTGCTTGTCTATCTAACTCTGCTTGACTAGTAGTATCACCATAGTTACCAGATGGATAAAGAATTTTATTTATTTGAGCATCTAGTGCTGTAAGTTGTGCTTTAGTAGGATTAGTAGGAATCTTAACATTAATATCTCTACCTAAAGATTGAGCAAGTTGAACTCTTTGATTTAAGTATTCATTTCTAGAAGGCTTTGCCATTTAAGCGATACCTCCTGAGAATCCAAAAGTATTAGCAGTCTTTTCAAAAGCGTCTAGTATAGTATCCCAGCCTTCTTCACTGTATTGCCAACGTTTATCTTTTCTTACTTCTTTCTTAACATCATAAGCAGTTAAGTTTCTTTGTAAACCATCTTGAACTAATGGGTCGTTAAGTAACTCATCATTAAATTGAACACCTAGTGATTGAGAAACTTGATACATTAAAGGTTCAGCAATATCGTAAAGACTTGCACCTGCTTTAAATCTATCAGCATACTGTGGATACATTTGTGAAGCCATGTTTCTAAAACTTCCTAAGATATCTGCTTCACTACGAAAACCTTTAATAACTTCTGTGACATAATTTTTAAACTCTGCACCTGCAGTATCAACAGTAAAACCAAGTCTTCTAATTCCATTGTAAAGTCTTTGAGATATTTCCCCTGCTTGACCTTTAATATAATCAGGACTAAACTTAACAGAACTTAATATAGCATCTTCAACTTGTTCATCATTCCAACCAAGTAAAAGACTTTTAGTTGCTAAATCATCAACAGCATTCGCATCTAAATTACCACCAAGTTTAACACTTGCTCTTTTAACAATGTTAATCTTCTGTGTTTTAAGTTCATTAAAAGAAGGCTGGTCTTTCTTTAAACCTGTAAGCATTGCGGCTCTGGCTTGTTCACCAGTTTTCTTCCACCACTTAGAGTTTCTTAATTCTGTTTGTAAAGCAGCCTCTACTTCAGGTCCTTGTTTACCTAAATACTTTTTATAAATAGCAGCAAGTTCTGGGTCAACTAATAATGCTCTAGCAATAATGTCATTAGTAATTGATGCTTGACCTGTTGGATTACCTACAACTCCTGATGCTTCCATTGCTGCACCTTCTATATTCTGTGTTCTCAAATTTGGATTCCCTGCAAGTTGATTATTGTAAGTAGACCAATGGGTATACCCCTGTCCTGTACCCTTACTTTTCTCACGACTACTCCACAATTTATATGCTGCATCAGCATTCTTTTGTGGGTCATACAATTCTTCATTCGATTTAATCCCAAACCATTTTCTACGTTCAGGTCCCATCTTCCCAAACATATTAATTTGAAATAAACCATAAGATAAATCTTTTGTTTTTGAATCAGGATTAAAAGCATTAGGGTCGTTAGTAGATTCTAACTGTGCAATGCGAAGCATGGTAGGTATTGCACTTTCTGGAAAACCAGCATTTCTTAAATACTGTGCAATCTGTTCTTGGGTATAAGCCATTTATCTTAATCCAACATTAGCATTTTGGTTAATACTTGTTTGTAATTCATTTAGTAAACCATTAATTGAATTACTAAACATATCAACTCCACCTTGTCCCATTCCATATTCTTGGGCTTCAGGTGTATTGAAAATATATTCTTGAGCAAACTCATCTAATTGTTGTGCATTAAATCCTGGTTGAACTATTCTTGCACCAGTTTGAACAACAGGTGTGACCATATCTGGATTAGCACTTGCGTAAGCATTAGCAGATGCTATGAATGCTGTAATAGTATTATCATCTGGTGTTGCACCAACATATCTTTGATAGTTTTCAATGAATACTTGTCTAGCATCTTTAGGGTTAGGAAGATTAATAGTCTTATCACTTAGGATAGAAGAGTATGCTGCTTCACTTTCTTGTAAGTGAGAATCAAAATCAAGTAATCCTCTACCTTGTTTAGCATAACCATAGTTAAGTATTGATTGAGAACGTAATGCTGATGCTAAGGCAGTAACAAAGTAATCATCTTCCATATCTTTAACTGAAAGACTATAGGGTGCTAAGGCTGTTAGTTCTCCGCCATAAAATCCTGCTGAAACAAGTTTTTGTTTTAAAGCAGAAATACCACCTGGTTGTTTTCTAGCATTCTCTAATGCTTGTTCTAAAGCAGTCTCTGCTGATATAACATCAACAGCATCAGGAGACATTGCACCACGAGCATCAAGTCCTGGTCTAATGTAAACCATAGATTCTTTTGTTCCAGGAAGAGCGTCAGGTGCAATATAGCCAACACCTTCTGCTGTTCTAGAAAAGTTAGGACTTTGTGCAAGAAAAGACTTATTTAAAACTCTACTTACATCTTCACCAAAAGGTGTGGTATCAGGAGTTCCAGATAATGCTTCTTCTTTTTTTGCATTTAATTCTTCAATAGTTAAAAACTCTGAAGGTGCTTTATCTTCTCTTTTAAATCTATTAAGTTTAGGGTTAAGCCAAGAATCATCAACAACAACACTAACAGGTGTACTATTAACTGTTTCTATTTTAATACCAGCAGGTAATTCTTCTAAGGTGAAATAAAAGGTACCGCCACCAAATCTAGTAGTAGCAGCCTTATATTCAAATGCTTGTTTCTCTTCGTTCCATTTAAGTTTTGCCATTATTTCAACCTAGTATCTCTGCTATAGTTTTTAAGTATTGGAATAAATATTGCTTTGTTTGCTTGAGCAACAGAAGAATCAAATCTTCCTAAAGTTTCTAAATCTCTAATAGCCAAATCCCTAACCTCGCGTTTAAACTTAACACCAAAGGTTTGTTCATATCCTGCATATTGCAGTTTGGCTGCAGTAGCACTTAGAATCTCAACTGCTTTAGTTAACTTATCTCTACTCTTTGCATCCATTTTAACATTAGGGTCAGCAACTAAGAACTGTAAAGAGTTAAGCATTGCTTCTTCTTTAGCAGTACCGTACTCACCTGATTCAAGTTGTGCACGAAGTAAAGGATTTTGAATCTTTAAAATATCACGATAGTTCTTTAAACTCTCAGTGATTTGTTTACGTGCTGTGGGGTCAAAGGTTTTATTTAACGCTTCCCCTGCACGTTCTTCTAAGTCAAAGTAAAGTTGTTTATCTTCAGCAGTTCTTACATCATTTAAATATGTTTGTAAGTCTTTATTATTAATCATACCTGCTGCTTCAAACCATGCGTAAGCAGATGCACTGAAGTCACCAATAGATGGTGCTGCTAAGAATGCTACTTCACCATACTTTTCAATTAAATCTGTGTTCTTTATATACCAGTCTTTAACTTCATCAGTTTTCCTGAATGCAATATCTCTATCTTTTTCAGCACGAGATACTGTGTATACAAGTTTACCTGGGTTCTTTCCAATATAGATAGCCAATGCTTCTTCAAATGGGTCATCTATTCTTGGGTTAGGTGCCTTTAAAACATTCTCATAGATATCAAAGAACTCTTGACGAATGCTAGTAACGCCTACTTCTTGTAAGAACTTAGGTACATCTTTAGATTCTTTTAATGTAGGTGAGAATGGTACAGGTGTTAAACCTAAAAGGTTACGCATAATAACTACGTTATGTGCACCAATACGAACATTCTTAATGTATTCATATTGTTCTTCAGGTGTAGCATCTGGTGCTAAACCTCTACCATGTGCTGCATCGTAAGCAATTGCTTGATGGATAGCAGTTAATTCTTGTTTATCTTTTTCATTAGCATCAACAATCTTTAACATTCTATCTATAGATACAGGAAGAATTGCTTTACGTAATGTGATGTTATCACCGATATCACCAAGTAAAACGTTATCTATTTTGTCAGAAAGAATACGACCTGATTCACCGAATCTACCAGCGATAGCCTTAAAGATAACAACGTTGGCACCAGCAATAGGACCAGACAATGTTGGCATTGCAGCATCAGGACCAAATGATGGGTTAATCTGTGATAAACGAATAGTAAAATCACCAAACAATGGTTGGCTATATCCGCTCTTACCACCAGTTAATGTTCTAATTGGTTTATCAATTACTTGGAACATCAAATCATCCATAGGCATAAGAACATATTTTTGTCCTTGTGCATCCTCATGAACAACACCTGATGCTTCTAAACCTAAAGCAGAAAGACGCATACGCATCATTGTTCTTAATGAAACATCTTTCATTCTATAAACACGACGCATAAAGTCTTCTGTTGCACGATAGAAACGTGCACCGTTTCTTAAACTAAATGCTAGTTGGCTACGAATCTGTGGGTTATCTGCATATTTCATTACTAAGTTAGCAGAGTCTTTTGCTGCTTCTTCAGTAAAGAATCTATCTACAACATCTGTTGCAAATCTTGTTGCAGTTGCTTCTTCATAACCTAGTTTTTTGTAGTTATTTACTACTTCATTTAAGTAACCTGAGTAGTGACCATTTCTTCTAAAGCGGTCCATGTTTGCTAGGTATAATGAAAAGAATGCTGGTGTTCTATACATTGATGTGACTTGTTGGTCCATAAATTCAAACATCTTATTACCAACACGAGTCCATAATGATTCAACTGTGTCACCAACAAAGTCAACAGGTGCATAAACACCTTCAACATCCATAGTGTTCTTAGCAGTTAATGCTTTAAATTCATCAAATGTCATACTAGCAATAGTACGGCTAAAACTTCCACCTTTTTCTATTGCTCTTTGATTCAACTCATTAACAATGTTATCGTTAACTGAACTAAAGTCTGCTGTTCCGTGAATGGTTTGACGCAAATCTAGCATCATTGTTTCTAAACGGTCACGTAATACTGAGAATGGTGATGTTCCACCTGAGTATGCTGATTCAACGTCAGCATATAAATACTTCTCTAAAGCCTTTTGTTTCTTTGCTTGTTGTGGTTTTAACTTACCGTCTTTAAGCATGCTTCTATTAAGAACAATAGGGTCAGATGCTGAGTTTGGTATGAATTGTAGTGTTCTTGATGGACCAGAATAGACTACTCCCATTGCTGACATTATTTCATCAACAGCATTGTCTACATCTTGTGGTGTTTTTAACCCATTGTTACGCATTGCGTATTCAATTGGGTCATCAATGTTTAAATCAAACGCATCTTTGAAAGAGTTACGTGCACCCTTTGTGTGAAAGAAGTAATAGTGAAGGAATTGTTTTTGATTTGTACTTAAATTCTCTGCTTGTTTAATATAATCAGGAATTTGAGTATAGCCTTCTTTAGTAAATGCTTCGGTTAACTTAGAAGCAGACATAGTTACAGAACTATTAATCTTACCTCTGATACCTAACATGTTACCTGCTACGCCAGAAGCAATAGCATCACCGAATTGTGGATTATGGGTTAAGAAAGTAATAAAATCTTTCTTTTGGTCAGGTGATAATGTTCTAGTACTTATACCTGTGAAACGTTCTACTGCTAATTCTGCTATTTCTTTACGTGCACCAAGTATTTGTTCATTCTTTGTAAGACTTACATCCTCAAAGAACTTATTAAAGATAGCAACTGTTTCTGTTTCACTAAGTAAATCAGGAATTTTTTGTAATTTCTCTGCAGATAATGAAATACCAGTAGCACTTCTTGTGGCTGCACTACGAATCTTTGAACCAGCAAGACCTTTTAGTGAAAAAAAGTTATACAATGCTTCTTTAGGTGCATAGTTAACAAAGAAAAATAATTCGTCAACTGTTGCTCTTACACCAAGTTTAGGAAAAAGGGTTAATACGCTCCATGCGTTTGTAAACTCTGTAGCAAATTTACCATTAACAATAGGTGAAAGGTTTCTTAAAATGTATTTAGGGTCTTTATTAGTAATTGTTTGTGAAACAAGTTCACTGATTCCACGCCAATCAAGGTTACCAATAGTATTTGAGTAACCATTTGGTTGGGTAGGACCTTCTTTAATTAAAAATTTTCTACCATTCTCTTCAACAATCTTACCAAGATTGGTTGATGTTGGTACAAAATCTGCTGCAACTTCAATTCTGTTAGAAATAGAACCAATAAACTTTTGGTCAAGAATAGTATTAATGATATCTACACCTTTAGGGGTAGCACCTAAACCACTTGCTGTTAAAACATCAGTCATCAAACCACGTAGTAAAGCAATACGTTCTGCTTGATTAGAATCAATGAATCTTTGTGTTAAAGCACCAGCAAGATTCTTAGGTAAAACAATTCTAGATAGTTCATTAAATGTTGTTGATGATTCTAAAACCATATCATCAGTAATATAAATTGGTTTATCTAAAGGATGACGTGAAGCAAATCTAGAAATCTTACCTTTAATAGTATTTAATGCTTTTTCTGCTTCAACGAAAGCAGGATTAGTTTCACGTAAACCTTTTAACACTTGTGCTGCTTGAGTTATATCCTCACCTGTTTGAATATAACCTTCAGCAATTTTACTTAAAGCAATATCAGTCTTTTCAATATTCTTGGCTGGATTAAAAATTGAACTAACCATTGAACGTGCAGTACGGTTAACAACAGATAAACGATTAGCAGTTGCTACTTGGTTACTACGATAGTACTGCATTGAATCAGTTCTACCATTAATTAACTTTCCACCATGTTCGTAACTTGAAAAGAAACTCTTAGCAGTATCAGCATCTTTGACACCGTTTTTAACTAACTCGTCAACAATTGCTGGGTTGTTGTATTCTGGAAACTTTAAAGCAATCTCATCACGAATGTTTGCTTTTTCAGCATCGGATGTTGCACGACCAAGGTCATCAAGTAAAGGACCAAAGTTGTTCCAATATCTTACAACTTGTTTACCAAATCTTTTATTTTCAAATACTGCTTTAACACCTAATGAGCCGCCACCCATTTCGTCATAAATCTTTGCTAACTTAGCACCTGCTTTTAATGCAGGACCAAAACCTAAAGTAGCGTAAGTTAAAGGGTCAGCAAGTATTTGGTAGGTTGCATCAAATACACCTGATGCTCTGTCAAATGATTTCTCTGCAGCAGTTTGCATACCTGGTGTAGGTCCACCAAAGAAACCACGTGCAATATCACGACCAACAGAAGCCTGTGTTCTTTTATAATCTGAAAGAATATCCTGAAACTGTGCAGGATTTTCTGACATAAAGTTTAAAGCAAATTCTAATTCAGGGTCTATTCCACCATGGTCTTCAATTACTTCACCAGGTGTCATACCTGAAACAATGCCTTTGGCTAAAACACTAATGCCTTTTCCGTATGCTTCATCAAGAGTTGCTGTTGCACCTTTGTCAAATATTTTGGTGCCGTCCCAATCGTCACGCCAAATTTTCCAAAGTTGTGAAGTGTCATCACCTTGCATCTTTCCTTTAACAGCAAGGTATGGCAAAGAGATAGCACGGCTGTATGTTTCTAATGCTTTGAATCCTGCTTTAAATGGGCTTTGTGCTAACTTCAAAGCATCAGCGATAAGGTCACCAGCAGTCCAATCTTTTGGACGAGCCATGTAATTTGCTTGAAAGTTATCGGTAAGCATTTGTTGGATAACTGGGTCAAGTTTGTTGTAAGTATCAAAGGCTACTTTGTCATCTTTAATGTCAAGTAGTTCACGATGCTTTGCATATAACTTATCCCAAGTTCTGATTTGTTTTAAATCAGTGCCTTGTAAACCTGCTTTGTATCCAGCAACAGCAAGTTCAGGATTAGTAACAGGTACTAATTCACTCCATGAAGTTGCCACTAATTACCTCTGTCGTTTAAGAAATTATATATTGCAGATATTTCGCCTGTTTCATCAAAAGGAATAAGTTCTTCAACAATTGATTTTAAAGTTTTTTGTTGCGGAGTAGGCAGGGTTAAAACATCACTTCCTGGACCTGCACCATAATCAACACCAGCAGTTAAAGGCTCATTAGGTTTTTGAGTCATTGCTGTTAAAGGAGTAACAGGTCTTGCAGCAGCAACTGCTTGCATTGCATTCATAGATGGTTGAGGTGTTTGACCTGCCATTGCTGCACCTTGTTGAAGACCCATAAGTTCTTGACCTTCACCATACGAACCACCAGACATATATCTAGTTGGTTGTGCTGAAGTATTTAAATCTGTTCTTTCAGATAATTGTCCAGGACCAGATACTTGTTCAGCCATTTATTGACCTGCCATCTGTGCCATCAATGCGGCAATATCTGGAGGGGCTCCAGCAGGGCTACCAGCGGGAGCACTAGGAGGGGACGGTTGTGCTACAGCCTGCTGTGAAGGGGTAGCCTCTGCTGGAGTAGGTTGTTCTAATTCTTCTGGAGAGAATGCTTCTTTTACAGCATCTTCAATGGAAACACCACCGCGACGCTTCTCGATTATGTCAGCAAATTTACCTAGAAGAGTTGAAACATCTTGTCCTGTTGCAATCATTTCAGGGATTGCACCAGCAGCAGCATTAACTGCACGATTCAAATTGTCACGCATCTTTTGAATATCAATGCGTTCTTGTTCTTTAGAAACATTCAATGACCATGGTAGTTCACTCATAACAAATTCACGTGAAACTAAATCTCCACCCATTGCTTGCAATGAGAAGATAAGAGCACGAGATGGGTCAAGACCTGCCATTAAACCATAACGAACTTCTACAGTGTAGTCACCTTTAATGTCTTTAACAGGATTGTATTTAAGTTCATAAGGTGAACCATCATTGTATCCGCGAACATTCTTATCAAATGGGAAAATCTTTTCATCAACACGTAAGCAAAGAGAAATAACATCTTCAAATGTTTGTGCAAGTACTTGTTGTCCTGCTTTAATTTGAGAATCAAATGCACCTAATAACGCCTGGACGCCTTGTCCAGTAATGATGCTGGCATCAATATTGCCTGTGCGACCTTCTGGATATCTAGCACCCAGACGCATTTCCTGTTGCAACACTGCTTGTTCAGTAAATGCTGCATTCGGTAACTCTAAACCGACTCTTCGGATTTGTTGAGGGTTTTGACTTCTCAACACTGCATCTGGACCGAATGCTAATTCTTGAACATCGTTAGGCAATGCCAACGGAGCCTGAACAGATTTCTCTGCTGCTTCTAAAGCAAGAAGGGAGAAACGTGCACGTGCGAGTTGTACCCAAACAACATCATCAAATTGTCCACGTGGTTCTTCATCAATACTTGGACGTCTTGCTACACGTACTAACATTTCACCTAAAGGATTAGGTGTGCGTTTTAAAACTAAATTCTGTCTTTGTGGAACATACAAAACAACTTGGTCATCATCTTCATAGCGAATCATTTCTAACAATGCATACATGTCAGTGTTTTCGCGACCTTGTGGACCAACAAGTTGTGATTCGTATTCTGGGAACTCTGCAACTAACTCTGCAATAGTTTTAACATATCTACGTGAATAAGAAGTTATACGACCAAAACGGTCAAACTCTGGATATGCACCTAGAGGATTGTCGACACGGATGCGGGGCTGATTATCTTTAACATCTAATTCTATTACGATTGGCAAAAAGCCATATGTAAGAAACCAATCAGCCCCTGTATACATCTGTGTCTGCAAGCGTGAGGACTGAACATAAAAGTTCGCAATCATGCTGCGTTTCTCTGCCTGTGCTTTAGCACGGTCAGAAGTTGTGTTAACAGTATTACAATTAAAAGAAGGAAGAGGTGCAAGCACTTCTGCTAAATCGCGTGCAGCAACATCAATGAAGTTAGCAATCATTGGTGAAGGCATACCTTCAGGGAAAAAGTCAGGGTAAACATTTGAGATTTCACCACGACGCACTGACAAAACATTTGCCATACGTGTATCACGGTCTTGGTTGCGACGCTTTAACGCCTCAACCTTATCTGCTATTTGTTGCACATCAAGTGCCATTCAAACTCCTATAAGTATGCTTCAGAATATTGTGCTGCAGCAAGGTCATCTAGATTAATTGTTCCTCTATTACGTATACCAGCCTTAGTTGCATACCTGTTATACGAATGTGATTGAGCAAACCCAGATTGTTGGATTAACTCTTTAACTCTAATTTCACAAAACCATAAAGCCATCACACAGTCAGTTGCTTGTGATTTCTTTACACCTGGAGACCAGGTAAGTAATTGATTTACTAAAGCCTTAACATGCTCATTTCCTTCTGCTGAAGGAAGTTCAATCATATTGTCATCTTGGTGTTTACCATCACGTTCACTACCAAACAAGGCAGCCATAGATGCTACACCAAAGTCAACATCCCATTTGTTTTTACCAGTGAAATGAGAACGGAACTGAATCCCTCTATTTGTTAACCACTGGTTTAATTCTTCATCTAACGCATACGCTTTCTGGTGTGCGTTAATCTCAACACGCATTTCCTGCGGGTGATACTTGTTAACCCAATCTTCCATCAAAGCACGAACCTTTTGAGGGTTAGGGTCAACCATGTTATAAACATCCAACACATAACGCATATGTGTTCTACGGTCATAAGCCAACATAACTGCGGCAGTCTTACCAGTCATAGCAGGGTCAATACCCATGATGGTGTAGAAGTCCCCATCTTTAGGGTGCCCAGGAAGTTTATTATTAATAATACCTGTGCGTCTCATACCATTAGTAGAAGCCTGCACACAAGAAGGTTTGAAGATAGAATCTTCTTGAATATCTTGTTGCTGATAAACCAACGCCCAAGTACTAGGAGTAACTTCACCACGCCTACGGTACAGGGCTGGACCGTCCCACTTAGAATACAAACCATTCTCATCAGGTTCTTTCTTAGTACCTGACTTCTGGTCAGTCTTAGCCCACAAAGTAACCCAATCCTTTGGGTCCTCCGAGGTTTCTAAAACTGCTGGCATAGAAAAATAAGTGAAAGGAGATTTACCATTAGACCAATGCTTAGGGTTACGAATCTCCCTATACAAATCTGTGGCAGCAAACCTAGTACCAACAATTAACAAAACACCCTCGTCGTCAAGACGAGTAACAACTTCTTTCTGAATCCACTCTAACTGTTTAGCCCACTCATGGGCGTTAGCCCCAGTCACACAGTCATCAAGAATTATCAAGTTAGCACGAGCACCATACACTTGACCACCAATACCAAGAGCCTGAACCGTAGGGTCCTTCTCGGTAGAAGTACGAGACAACGTAATAGCGTTGGCTTTCCAAGAATCAGCATCCTCACGCCACCCACCAGGAGGGGCATAGGTTGCCTGCAACTTAGCCCACATAGGATGAGTCAAACGTTGCTTAATAGAATAAACAAACTCCTGAGCCTTAGTCAGGGTTTTGGAAATAACAATAATACGAGTATTGTCAGGGTCCTTACAAATCTTATAAGTTGAATAATTCACAGTAATGGTAGTTGACTTAGCATGCTCAGGTGGCACGTTAATCAACAACCTTGTAGGGTCAGCAGGTTCATACACCATGCTAGGGTGAAGCCAAGAAGGCTCACGTCCCTCCAACACATCAACCCAATTTTGTTGATGGGGGAAAATACGGCTGTTCAAAAATTTTTCAGAAAATTCAGAAAACTCAATCTGATACTTATCACCAGATAAATCTTTAGAAGCCCCAAGTTCCTTGGCTTCCTCAAGTTTACGAGCAAACCCAGGGTCACGAGACATCCATTGGCGTAGGGTAACAGGTTGACGCCCCACAAGCCCAATCGCTTGCTGAACCCCTACACCCTCAGAAACATACTGAAGGACTAACCTTTTAGCCTCCACAGAATCCGTGGCATTCTGGTGCTCCTTACCCTTTTGGAACCCCATACCTACACCTATCCGTAACTCTAGAATACTACACTCTGTAACAGTACAGAACAGTATATTTAAAGCCCTTAAAGGCTTTAAATATCTATTTACAGTTACAGATGAGGGGATAGTATTTATCCCCTCATATATATACTAATCCGTCCAAAATACAAAAGCGGACAACTCTTAACCAAATCGTTATAAAACAAACCAAAAAACAACAAAAACAGACTATCACACCGTAACAAAAAAATATAGTGGGTGTTTCATATACAGAGTGGAGTCCAGATTAAACACTCTGGGGTCCGTTGCAGACTGCCTGCGACGTACCAGTGTCACATCTGACCACTCCTGTTTGGGACCTCAGTCTGCACTAACAGGACGCCAACCAGTTCTGACTGTTCTGTTGCAGTTGGTAACTTTCTTAACAATCAAACTGGATACCTTTCTGTTGTTCTCGTTTGCTGGGTACCCAAATGGAAAGGTGGTTGGCTGGGCGTTGCTCTGAACGTTTCTGTTGCGTATCGTTCAGACTCGCAAAACGTCCACCTTGGCGTCCTGTTGGGTCAGGCAACTCAACATGCCACCCAACACTTGAAGCCTGCCCAAAGACTGGAACGTTATCGTGTCATGGGCAATCATGTCCACGGTTCCAACTTCGCGTCCTTTGGGCGTTGATACTGGAACAAGGTTTTTTACCATATCAACTCGCTCATAATGCAATTAAGCGTTTGCTTCGTCGTTCCTTTCATAGAGCGAGGTTTCACGTCGAGTGCGTGGCCAATTGCAACGCGTACCTCCTTCGTCGGCAATCGGTGCGTTGAACTGCATGATTTACACCACACCTCTGTCTCGGCTGATAAAGCATCGCCGAGCCAAAGCGAGGCATGCTGTAAATCACGCAGCCCACACCGCACGCGATTGGCGTTGCGTCATGGCACGCCTCGACAAGATGTGAAAACCTCGCTCTATTAGAAAGGAAACGATGATGCAAACAATTGCATATGAGCGTGTTGAAGTAAAAAACCTTGAGAGTATCAAACGCTCCAAGGACGGCGAAGTTATTGGAACTCGCGGACTGATGATTGTCCGTGACGACGATAACAAGTTCCAATGGTCAGGCTTCTTCGTATGTTGGGGTGGCAATGTTTTCGGAGTTGCCAAAGACACCAACGAGGACGCTACAGGTGGCAATGTTTTGTTTGAGTCTGAAGATGACGCTAACAGAAACAGAGCCGTACGCCCTGCCAACCATCTCTTTACCATTAAGGGATACCACAGCAAACGATTGAACAACAAGAAATGGTATGACCAGTTTGTTGTTCAAGAAGTTGTTGCTTAACAGAACAGATTCAGAACTGCTACTGGCGTCTGTCGGTAGCAGTTACTGATGTCCTACAAAAAGGAGATTGTATGTTAGTTAGTAAAGAAGAATATTGGGATAAATGTATGGACAACGATAAGTTTGATGCTTATTGTTGTATTTGTAGTGGTCCTTGGTTTGTTACTAATTTGAGGGTAGTTTTTTGTTTGATTAGTAATAGACCTGAGTTTGTTTGTAGTAATGGTTGTACTGATGAGTTTGATGAAAGGTTTATTGAGATTGGAGATTATAAGTGAAGAAGTATAACAAGTGCAGTGTATGTAATGTTGATGTGGATTTTGATGAAGAGGGTGGACATATATATCCAGATGGTGTAGTGGTATGTGCTGATTGTTTGGAGATTGAATGATGAAAAGTAATTTGAAATGGTTTGCTTGGAGTATGTTATTTGTAGGTTTAATGGTGTTAGCAGATGTAGTTAGTAGGTGGTATTGATATGTGGGTACAAGAAATTATTTGTACTGACAACGATGAGTCTTTCATGTGTGATAGGTGTGGAATCCTACACCCATGGAAGATGTTGGACAACAACTACTGGATTCAAGGGTGGTTGTATGCATGTAAAAGAAAAGGAGAAAACAAATGAGTAATAAAAGTGGTATTGCTATGGCTCAGTTAGATTATGAGGATAGCCAATCCATGCATGAGGTTGAGACTGACCTTGAAGAGGTCATCGCAACCAGCGTGGAAGACAACAGCAAGTGGATGTATGACACATTCCTCATGCGTTGGGTGTGTATTGAGAAACAGTTTGTTGAAACAAGAAGTCATGATAGTCGTGTTCTTGCATCAGATAAATACTATGCAGGTTACAGACTAGAGGACAGTCCAGAGTTTCTTGGTATGTCAGACGACTTGGATAGCCTTGATGATGTGAAGAATCTAAGGCTATGTCCAAGTTGTCATTTGTATGTGTCCAAGAATCTTAAAGAGTGTGACTATTGCAACTAGCAATGGTCATAGCAAGCCTTGCTACACACTGTGATAGCAAGGCTTGCCTATACAAAGGAGGAATGCAGTGAGTTTAGATAAAGAGTGGTTGTTGTTAAGTAGGATTCGCAATAACATTCAGACAATGTCTGAGATTATGGATGCGACACCTGTTTGGAATGATGATTTGGATGCTGATTATGGTCCAAATGATATTGATGCATGTCTTGGATTGGCTGGACTACAACTAGTTCGTGCGTTGCATAACATTAATGCACGCATGGATGAGATTGCCCAGATTAAACAAGAAGAGTGGCGTGAGATTGGTCAAGCAGAAATGGATGCTGCCAGATGATGCAGCATAAATTTGTTGACAGTATTGATATGGGTGGTGGTGTGCGTGCCAACTATAAGTCCCAGTATTGGGATGGCACCAAGTACATTGCCACCTATGTGATTACTAAATCACCTTTCACTTGGCAGGTTAATGATGAGTTGTATATCAATAGTCCTGTCTATGATTTTGTGGATGACATCAATGAGTGGAATGATTGATGTATTGGGGTGACTATCTTGCAATAGGTATATGCATCTTTATGTGGGGTGTGTTTGCAGGGATGTGGATTGATAGACAATGACATCTGCATCTTGTACTAGATGTAATGCTGAAACTGTTTCAGATGGACATCAAGAAGTAGTGCTGTGTTACGACTGTGGCATGGCTGAAATCCAATGGTGGGAGGACAACAATGGATAAGCAAGTGGTGAGCAGGATAGATGTGCCAGTGCCTTTTCCTCTGGATACACCAGAGTATATGGCTCAGGCTATGTTGAATTATTATTCTCATACTTTTAGTTATGGTATGGATGGTGATTTCAGGTGTGTTACTTGTGATTGTAGAACTACACACAAGGCTTCTTATTATCCGTGTGGTGAAGAGCCACCACGTATGACAAGAATTATTTATTCTGATGGAACTAAGGAGGAAGTACCCAATGTCAGATGAGAAGACAATAGATTTAACTATTGATTATCGTGCTGTTGCCACATACTTTTTTTGTAATGTGGTTGACAGAGTACGCACTAGGGAGGACGACTACAGGTGGGGTAAGGAAGATGCTTGTGAGTTGTTGATGTCTGCTTCAGATATATTCCGTCAATTATCTGATGATGAATGGACTGAAGTTAAAGCCACATTAAAGGAAAGGTATAAAGGTAAATGAGTAAAGAGTTAACTGATGCACAAAAGATTACAAGATTGCGTAGCAATCTTGCTACAAGAGCAGCACATACTATTAAAAACAAATACATTGATGAGTATCAAGAAGTGTATTATAGTTTGCTAGAGGAGTATGGGCTTGCACCTAGTACAAAGGTTAAGCACATGCAAGTGTTGTGGAATGAGAACAAGAAGTTGAAAGAGTTGCTTAAGGAAAAGGGTCATGAGTGGAATTATCCTAAGCCTAAAGAACAAGAAGACAACAATGACTGATAAATGTAATTGTCATCATTGGGTATGTGGTTGCAACTTTACAGTTGGGCATGATTCAAATTGTAAGGACAGCAATGAGTAGATTGAACGTGGACATTGATACTGCACGTAAGAATCTGAACAGTCATGACTGGAAGGCTGTTGACATGCATGATTCTTTGTGCCAGAAATGTAATGGTTCCATACTTAATGTCACGTTAGTGTTTGCATGTGAGGAGTTGCTTAATGCTAAAGACATGGCGTAGTTGGTATGGGTACAAGGAGAAAGAGGATGTACCTGAACCACCTAGTGATTATGGTTGGGTTACTGAATGGGAAGAACAAGATAAATAAATTTCTGGTTCGCAATGATACACGAGTAAGAGTACCGTAGTCGGTGCCACCAGATTAGTTGATGATATCTAAGGCAATAACACACAACTTTTCCCCTGTGTGTTAGGGAAACCATACTAGCAATGTCATCAACAAGCCCTGCCTAGTACACGCTAGGCAGGGCTTTACCAATTAGAAGGAGGAAGTATGGCAAGTAAAGGAATAAATATAAAGATATATAGAACAAAACTCTTGACTGCTTTAAAGGATAAGTTAAGTGAAGTGCATAGCAATCAAGCACTTTACGAAGCAGCAGTTAAAACACACGAAGATAACTGGAAAGATTATCAAGAAGCAGTTAAGAAGATTGCTCTTAAAAATCTTGACCTAGTTACTGATGTGGTTAAAAGTAGATGGCAATCTGATAACACTGTTACTGTGTTTGAGATAACAGTAAAAGTTGACAACGATAAGTTGCCAAAAGAACCAGTCGAACCAACACCTCCTTACAAAGGTGGTCGTGGTTACGGCAGGAACTATGTCAGCCATGACTATGAAGATATTGTTGCTGACATGAGCAATGCTATTCGTATGCTTGAGATGTCTGATGAAGAAGTTATTTCGACAGCAACTTATGCAAGCGTAGCAAAGTATCTGTAATGGGTGCTGAACTACAAGCAAAGTTAGATGCCATAGCACTAGAACTAGAGCCAGTGCTATGGCAAATA
>Ga0315909_10003392_pt1 | contig 19433 bp, 11 predicted proteins | sample LakEriMetagenome_11_FD_203527 | JGI IMG/M metagenome (GOLD analysis project Ga0315909, IMG submission 203527) | Freshwater fungal communities from buoy surface, Lake Erie, Ohio, United States - Buoy 2 MA125 | ecosystem: Environmental > Aquatic > Freshwater > Lake | place: USA: Lake Erie, Ohio... | reverse complement strand
CCCTGCGCTTCGAGACGGGCTTCGGCGTCGCCGCCATGGTCGCCACGCTGCACGACGTGCTGCTGACGATCGCGCTCTTCGTCGCCTTCGGCGGCCAGTTCAACGCGACCCTCATCGCGGCGATCCTGCTGATCATCGGCTACTCCATCAACGACACCATCGTCGTCTTCGACCGTATCCGCGAGGAACTCCAGGCCAATCCCGGCCGCGAGCTCCGCGACGTGATCCACTTCGCCATCAACCGCACGCTTTCCCGTACGACGCTCACCGCGGCCACGGTCTTCCTCTGCGCCGTCGCCCTCTGGGCCTTCGGCGCCGGCGACGTCCGTCTCTACGGCGAGATCTTCATCTACGGCGTGCTGACCGGAACCTTCTCCTCGATCTTCATCGCGAGCCCCGTCTTCTACTGGTGGCACAAGGGCGATCGTAAGGGCGTAGACGCCGCGGAACTCCCGCGCACCTACTCCTGGGAGGCGGGCTCCGACAAGGACGCCTAAGGCGCCCCGCTCCTATGGCCGCCTGGTCTCACCGGGCCGCGGACGCCGGGCTTGCCCGTCGCATCGCGGCTTCGCTGGGGGTTAGCGAACCCCTGGCCGCCGTCCTCGCCCGTTCCTTCCCGGACGAGGCCGAGGCGGAGCGTCATCTCCGCCCGCAGCTCGCCCACGTCTCCGATCCGTTCGCGGTCGGCGGCCTGCGCGAAGCCGCCGAGCGTCTCGTTCTCGCCGCCGCCAAGGGCGAGCGCATCGCCATCCTCGGCGACTACGACGTCGACGGGGTCTCGAGCACCGCGATGCTCGTCCATTTCCTCCGCCGCCTCGGCGCCCAGCCGGAGTATTTTGTCCCGCGCCGTCTGGAAGAGGGCTACGGTCTGTCGATGGCCGCGCTCGAACGCGTGCTCGCCGAGGCGAAACCGCAGCTGTTCGTCGCGCTCGATTGCGGTACCAATTCCAAGCCTGAGGTCGAACGCCTCCGGGCCGAAGGCGTCGACGTGATCGTGGTCGACCACCACGTGGCCAAGGAATCCCGCGTCACTTGCATCCTCGTCAACCCGCGCGTCAACGACGCCGCGGACGCTCCGTGGCAGACGCTCTGCACCGCCGGGCTGGTCTTCAAGCTGGTCCACGGCGTGCTGAAGGTCCTGCGCCTCGCCGGCGACGAACGTGGCACTTCGATCGCGGTGAAGGACTATCTCGACCTGGCCGCGCTCGGCACCATCGCCGACCTGGTCCCGCTCCGCACGGAGAACCGCATCCTCGCGGCCCACGGACTCAAGGCCCTCGGCGAAGCCCGCCGGCAGGGCCTGCGCGCCCTCATCGCGGTCAGCGGCATGGAGCCGGGCGGCGTGCTTTCTTCAGTCGACGTCTCGTACCGTATCGGTCCCCGCATCAACGCGAGCGGCCGTCTGGCGGATGCTTCGTTGCCGTTACGCCTGTTGCTTTCGGATGATCCGGATGACTGCCTGCGCGATGCCGCGCAGCTCGACGCCATCAATCGCGAGCGCCAAGAAATCGACAAGAAGGTCACCGAAGAAGCCATGGCTCAGGCCAAGGCGATGGGCGACCTCGCCGGTTACGTCGTCCATGGTGATTGGCACCCGGGAGTCGTCGGCATCGCCGCGGGCAAGATCTGCCGCGCGCTGGACCGTCCGGTCATCGTCCTCGGCAAGGAAGGGGAGAGCGCCAAGGGCTCCGGCCGTAGCGTACCCGGCACTAATCTCGTCGAAGCCCTCGGTGCCTGCGCCGACCTGCTTAAGACCTACGGCGGACATCCCATGGCCGTCGGCGTCTCGTTGGACGTCTCCTCGGTCGAAGCCTTCCGCGCCCGCTTCAACGAAGCCATCCAGGCCCAGCGCCTGGCGGGCGCCGTGCAGGCGGACGGACGCGACATCGACATCGCGCACTGGATCCGACCGGCCGACGTCACCGATCAGTTGCTCGACGACCTCGACCTGCTGCAGCCTTACGGCGAAGGGAACGCCGAGCCCGTCTTCGGCTTCAAGGGCTTCGTGTTCGATCGTCCGCCTTCGCCTTTCGGCGAGGGTAATTTCCGGCACCAAGTCCCGCTCAGCGGCGGCCGACGTCTGAACTTCGTAGCCTGGCGCATGGCCGACCGGATTCCCGAGCTGGGCAAGCCCGTGGAGATGGCGGTCAAGCTCCAGTGGAACCGCTGGCAAGGTCGCCGGACCCCGCAGGCCGAGATCCTCGACTGGCGCTACGGCTCCTGATTCAGCGTTTCGTCGGTTCCGCCGCCGTCCGCGCATCCTCGACGCTACGGCTGCGGACGGACTGCGGGTTATCGGGGTCAGGCAGCAGGAAGGTGAGCGTCCGGATCTCCGGATTGCGGAGCGTGCGCAGCGAGTAGCCGGGGGCTTGGCCGTCAGAGCCTTCGACGATTATCTCGCGGAGTGAGTAACCATAGTCGGCCCCTTGGTTCGTGATGATCCCGCGGGTGTTGCCTTTCAAGGTCAGGCGCCGTCCTTCGGACCTCACTTCCACGGTCATGCCTGTCAGGTTGATGAATTGCTGTGAACCAAAGGGAAAGGTCCCGTCATCGTCTTCCATCACCATGATCTGGTAGCCGTTACCGGCCGCGTAGAAGATCAGCAGATATTTGCCGTCCTTGCGGAAGGTGCAGTCGGTGGTGGGGGCGGACGGCAGCAAGCCAGGCTTGCTCTCGGGCTTGACGGCCGTCGGTTCCGCGGGTGCCGGCATGGCTTCCAGCCGCAGCAGGGCCAGGTTCGCTTCATCGGTCTCCTTGGAGTTCGCGGACAACGCTGCGCCTAGTTCCTGCAGGCGTTGATGCAGGGCTTCGATCTGGGCGATATCGCCGACCGAAAGGGTCCGATTGTCCTCGGTTTTACGTAGCTGGATTTTCTGGAGGAACTCCGTCGTCTGCTCGTGTTCCTGCGAAATCTGCAGGGTGGCGGCCTGGGCCCGACGTAACCGCTGCAGGGCGGCTTGCAGGGCGGGGGAAAGCGTGGGCGCCTTTTTAGCCCGCGGATCGATGGTCACGAAACGCAGGTTATGCGGTCCTGCGTAGGTTTGCTCGGGCGTGAAGCCATCCGTCGGGATATCGATCTGCTGCAGGCGGTCGCCCATCAGGTAGCTGGCACCGGGAATCGGATCATCGAAAGACAGGGCACGGAAGCGCGCCCGGACGGGCTCACGTTCCGGGTTGGCGGGCTGGGCCGAGAGGCCGGCGACGCCCGCGATGAAGAGGATGGCGCCGAGCAGTCTCATAGGTCGTTCGGGCCCAGCATGCGGGAGGAGAGGATGATGAAGCGGCGACCCAGGGTCTGGTTCACCGGATTGAGCAGGGGATTATGTCTCTGACCGTCCGTTGGGCTGCTGACTTCGGTCTCGGGCGGCTGGCTCGGGTCGCAGAACTCAGGGATGCGTTGCACGACCGCTTCGATCCAGCAGGAGGCGAGCGTCTTGGACGGATCCAGCGGGTCGGCGGCGTCCCCGAAGCAACGGATGACGAACGTATCCGAGCGGGTCGCCAGCGATGAGCCGACGGCGGCGAGGATGTCGGCTTGCGTGAGGGACGTCGGCGCGGCCCGGAGGGCGTGGTTTCGATTGGTGCCCGGACTCACCCGCGGATCTGACGCCATCGCATTTGTCGGAGTGGAGACGTAAGGAATCGCCCCCGGGAGGCTGGAGCTCGCGGACGCTTGCGCCGAACCGAAGGTCGGCGCAGGGGTGAGCGGCGAGCTACGGTTCGAAAGATTAGCGCCGGCGACGTCGGCCCGGATGATGGCCGTCTGCAGGCAGCCCTGCCAGGCGACGTCATTGGGATAAGCGCCGCAGTTGAAACGGTTCACGAACTGCGAAAGACCGATGAAGGGGAGGGGGACTTCGGCGCCGCGATTCCGGATGACGTAATGGACGTCGAGCGAAGGCGAGGCGCGTAATCCGTATTGGTAACGATGGTTGAAGCGCATCCGGTTGCGCATCTCCTCCACGATGAAGCGTGCCAGGGTCCAGATCTGGTCGTCGCTCAGGGTGGCCAAGCCCGTCCAGGCCTTCGGGTCGGTGAAGTTGTTGTTCTGGCTGATGTCGGCGGCGTCGGTCCGGACGGCGCGGGGGAACCGGGCGTTATTGGTGGGCGAAGGCTCCAGTTCGTTCGCCGCGCCCAAGGCGTTACGTTTGGCGCTCGCAAGCAAGGCCGCCCAGGCGGGCACCGAGGTGCTGTTCACGTTGAAGGTGCCATCCGATAGGATCGTCCCGGCGATGCGCCGATGGTCGCGGAGCATCCGGCGGACCGTTTCCTCGTCTCGTTGGGCGAAGAGCCAGGTGCGCGGATTCGCCAGCTTGCCTTGGCCGGCGGCGAAGTCGTCCAGGACGGTCTCAAGGGATTTGACCTCGGTCACGTCGGCGCCCCGTCGGATGACGGGCGCCGCACCGGAAAGGAAGAATCGGTCGAACAAGGCCGCGTTGGCCATCCAGGCGGTGTCGTGGTTCGAGAGTCCGCACGTGGTATCGTGGCTGCTCGTGATGTAGTTGGAGCCGTTGAGCGGCACGAAGCTCTGCCCGATCTGGAAGAGCGGATCTTGGTCGCGAAGGCCGAAGTTGGCATGCGTATACTGGGCCAAGGAAAGCGGAGGCGCCAAAGGCACCTCGGTGTAGACGGCGGAGGTCACGCCGAGGCTCGTCTGGCTCAGTCCGCCGAACGCCTGTGAGGCGTCGACGCCACTGGTCTGCATCAGGTTGCTCCAGGCGCTCGGTTGCGCCAGAGTCGTCCGGTAACTGGGCGAGGTGTAAGCTCTGCCGCTCGGAGTCGAGGTGGTCGCGATGCCGCTGGCGTCTGCGCGTGTCACGGGAGCCAGCGGGTTGGAATGCGAGAAGAGCGGCCATGGGCCGCTGTCGCGAGGCCAGCGGAGGCCTTGGTCGATGACGCCGAGGACCCTCGGTTCGGCTCCGATCACGGGAAGCGTCATGCCGCCGCCACCGAAAGTCAGGCTCATGAATCCCGTCGGGAGAGGTATCGGCCCGCTGCGGGACAGGTTGGTGGTCAGGACGGTGTTGAGTTCGCTGGCGGCGTCGAGGGAATCGGCGATGAGGTCATCGCCCGGCCAAGCGGCCAGCATCACGCGCGTCTCAAACACGCCGCTATTCATGAGTCGGACGGTGGAGGACGTCGTCGTGGCGGATAAGGGCGCACCGGCGGTGTCGGTGAGATTCATCCAGACTCCGCCGCGCGTATCGAGGCCCTGCTGCATCGCGCCGCCGATCCGGCTGAAGGGGAGCGGACTGATATCGCTGACCGTGGTGCCGGCGCCAGGCAGGGAGAAGACCCGGAACTCGCCGGGCTTCAGCAGGATTTCCGCGTTGATGTAGGTCCGGAAGCTTTCGTCCGAGGTGGAGGCCGGGTCGGCCGCCGCCGCCAACTGCCCGAGCGTCCGCGTCCAGCTACTTCCGCCTGACTGGACGTTGAGGCTAAGGGTCTCCCATTTCCGGAAGGAGAAGCGCATGCCGGCCGGTTCAAGCGGGACGTTCTTGCGCCCGAGCCGTAGGTTGATTCCGTAAGGGTTATGCAGGACGACGACGGGCGAGACGGTGACCCGCGCCTTTTCGTCGCCGTTCTGCAGTCCGAATACGAGCAGTTCGCGGCAGACGTAGGGTGACACCGACACCTTGGTGGGCCGTGGTGCCGGCAGGGTGTGGAGGGTCGTGGTGTTGAGGAAATCGCCGGTCAAAGTGTCCGTGCGGTTATAGAAGCGTCCGTAGTGGCTACGCACCCCGTAGAGCGCGTCACGCAGGGCGACGGTGTTAGGGTAGTGTGTCCGTGCGTTGATCTCCGGGGCGTTCGCCGAGACCCAGCTCACTTCCTTGTAGAGCCGGTGGTAGTTGCGAAGGGCATCCCAGAGGGGGCCGCGGGTCGTGATGGTCGTCGTACTGACCCGGGTATCGAAGGAGTAGAGTGGCGCGTGGCCTCGGGTGGTGCCGTCGTATCGCAGGCTGGTCTTCGTGACACCGTAGGCCTGGCGTTGGGAGATGCCGTTCGGGTGATAGACGTAGGTGACGCCGGAAAGCGGGTTGCCGACCGAGTCCGTCGGCGTCGTCCCGGCGCCGAATTCCGAGTTCGCCCAGTCGGTATCATTCATCTCGAAGGCGAGCGAGAGGTCTACCTTGAGTCCGCCCCAGAGCGAGTCCGCGTTGACGCCTCGCGACCAAAGGGTGGTCTCCGAGGTGAGGCCTCGCACGATGGTGGGCGGGTCGGTCTCGACGACGCCGCCGCCGTTGGTGAGCAGCGAGAGCTGCTGCACATGCGAGACGCGCGGATCGATGCCACTGAGGGGCATGGTCGCGAGGCCCGGCAGGATTTCGTTTCCTGACCGGCTCGTGCCGCGTAAGGCTTCTTGTTTGAGCTGCGGCGTGCTGGCCGATCCGTCCGGCGGCGTGAGCCTTGGGTCGCCTAGGTTGAGGCGCGCTTTGACGCCTTCGTCGCCGATCCAGTAGCAATAGGAACCGAACACATCGGTATCGGGCAGGTTGATCCGCGGCAGGACGATGCGTCCGTCGGGTTTGCCGGCGTAGTTTCCGCTCGGCAACTCCGCCGGACTGGCGCTGGTGTCGCCGATGAGCGTGATGCCTTGGGTGTCCGGATAGACGTAATCCGACTGCCAAGGGACCCACTGGGACAGGTAGAAGTCGGTTTGTCCTTGGAGGTTCACGGATTGGCTGCCGGGAATCTCATCGTGGCGTCCGCTGATCAGCCAGGCCGGCGGTTGAAGCTGCAGGTCAGTGCGCCAGACGCCGGTCCAAAGAGGGTTGCGGAGCGTCTGCCAGTTCCAGCCGGGTTGCGTGGTATTCGCGATGATGTCCGCGCGGGCGGTCGTCCGTCGGTCGGGCCCGGCTTCCTGCTGGAGATGTCCCAGCGCGAGCCGCAGGGAGACCACGGCGTTGAGTCGGGCGCGGAGTTGGTTCTGTTGGTGCGTGGCGACCCGGGATTCGATGGTGATGAACGACGCCAGCGAGAACAACAACAGGATCATGAAGGCCATCACCACCAGGGACAGGATCAGGCTGAAGCCGGATCGCTGGGCGGGGAGGGTGGGGCTGGCGGAGGCTCCTTTCACCTAGCCCATGATAGGCTGACGAGGGGTCTCGGCAAGCCCCCCATGAAGCCGGCGTCCTTAGGCTGTCCGGTGGCGCCGATAACGCCAATGAATCAGCGATAATTATCCTCGGCGGCGAGGCCGTCCGAGATGGTCTTCATCTCGACGTCCGTGCCATCGGGGCCTCCGGGGATGAAGATCCTCAGGTTGCGACGGGAGTCATCCTGAGCTGCGAAGGCGGCGAAGAAGGGATGCTCTACCATCCCCGACTTCGTGAGAATCTTGAGGTGATATTGATGCAGGTTGGTCGCTCCCGGGCGGAGCACGATGCTTCCGTTGGGCGGAAGGGTGCGCCGTCCGGAGGGGACGTCGACGATCACCGTCGTGGTCGAAAGGTTGACGTAGCGATCGCTGCCGGGAGGGAAGAATCCGAGCCGGTCAGGGATCGCCGTGAGGCCGCTGCCTTTGCCGGGGTGGACGATGATGATGAACCGGTGATGGTCGCCGGCGGGCAGGTCGATCGCGCCGAGTTCTTGTTTTCCGGCCTTCACTTTGCCCGATGATTCGACGGGCTTGTCTTTCCTGAATCCCCGAGGCAGGGTCGGGGTCGCTGCTGGGTCGGTCGCGGCTTCGGCTTTTGGTTTTTCGGGTTCGCTGGGTGAGGTTGAAACGAGGCGCAGTCGTCGTGAGGTGTGGGACACCGGCCGACCGAGGGAGCCGGCGGAGATGACCAGAGGGGTCGCCTTTCCTTCGTCATCGGCGATCCCCGCGCCAAGGATGTCCTGGGTCATTGAGACGAACCGGAGTTGCACCGGCAGGTCGGTTTCCGCGGCTCGCAGGCTCTGGCCGATCAAAAGCGCGGATACGAGGGCGAGGGCCGTCTTAGATTTCATCGGTCTTGAGCCAGCGCATGGAGGTGACCTTGAACCGGCGGCCGAGGATATGGTTGAGCAATGAAAGGTTCCGGTTCGTGGTCGGGTCCGTCGTCGTCGGCACCCCGAAGCCCAGCGGTTTGGCGGCGCTGCTGCCGGTCTCGGCGGGGTCGGCGCGGTCGATGAACTCGGGGGTGCGTTGCACCACGACTTCCATCCAGGCCACGCCGGTCTCGCCGCTGGGAAGGACGGATTCGCCGAAGCAGCGCAGTGTGAAGGTGTCGGAGCGGGTGGCCAGCGCGGAGCCGAGGGATTGCAGGAGATCGGATTGGAGCAGGTTGCCGGGCGCGCCGAGGGCCGTGTGGACACGTCCGCCGTTGCCGACTTCGATATTGTCAGGGTGGCGGAACCAAGGGGTCTCGGAAGTGTTGAGGCTGGCGGCGTTGAGCCGCAGGGAGCCGATGCCGCCGTAGAGCCGGTCGCTCAGGCCGGCGGCTTCGTCGGCGTCGGCCCGGAAGATCGCGGCCTGCAGGGCGCCGCAGCGGTTAGCCCAGGTCTGCGGGCAGAGGAAGCGGTTGATGAACTCCGCGAGACCAAGGTAGGGGGTCGTCGACTTGTCGTGACCGCCGAAGAGGCGCGCTCCGGGCGGATTCGTCTTCTCGCGTTCCCCGCGGACGCTGACGGTGAAGCGCTCCTTGTTCTCGGCGATGATCGTCTTGGCCAGCTTCTCGATCTGCGCGTCGCTGAGGTTGGCGAACCCTTGCCAGTTGGAGGCATTCTCGGCGTTGCCGGTAGCAGGGGCGGAGTCCTGACGCGTCACGGCGCGGAGGAAGCGGGCGTTGTCCGTCACGGCGGGCGAGTTGGAAGCCAGGCCCTGCAAGGCTTGCTGCTTCGCATTGCCGAGGAAGGCCTTCCAGGCTTCCAGCGAGGTGGAGTTGACGTTGAAGGCGCCTTGGTTGAGCAGGACGGATGCTGAGCGACGGTAGTCGTCCAATGCCCCGATGATGGCCTCGTCGGAGGCGCCTGAACGTTCGATCGAGAAACGAGGATTATCGAGCGGGGTTCCGTCGAGCACGAAGCCTTCGATGACCTGCGCGATGGATTTGACCTGATTGATGGGTGCGGTCGACGTGTTGCCACCGTTGGTCACCTTATATCCAGGGTGGTCAGGGAGGACGGCGGTCGTGTTGTCGGTCTTCATCCAAGGCGCCACGCTGGAGAGGAAGAAGCCGTCCCACAGGGCGGCGTTTAGGAGATAGGTCTGGTCGAATTCGGTCCAGTTGGCGCCGTTGTCCTGGAGCACCTTGGTGGCGTCGATCAGCGGGCTGGCGAAGCTGTTACCGATCGAGAGAAGCGGCTGCTGGTCGCGGACCCCGAAGTTGGCGTGCGCGTATTGGGCGAGCGAGGTCGGCTGCACGAGCGGAATCTCGGTGAGGATGGCGCGCTCGGTACCTTTGTCTCGCTTGACGGAATAGCCGCCGAAGGCTCGTTGGTTATCGGGTTGTTGGATGATTCCTTCCCAACTGTCACAGGCGCGCACTTTCGCGCTGTAGCTCGCCGGCGCCCCGCGGGTGCCGTTGTTGGAGCCGGCGGCCGTACGGCCGGCGCCGCTGGCCCGCAGGCTGCCTGCCATCGGATTCGAATGCGTGAACAGAGGGAAGGGCGAGCGGTCCTCGTTGGCGGACTTGGCTTCGATGTCGATCACCGCGAACGGATCGGGCGTATTGGTCGGACCGGTGCCTTCGTGGGAGCCGTCCGCATACTTCGTCCTAATCGCATCGATGCCTGCGAAGGTGCGTCCGGCGGCCGTCAGGGGGCCTTGGGTGATGACCAGTTCGGAATGTTCGCTGCTGTTGAGGAAGAAGGACAGCTGGTCATTGGCGGTTCGCGAGCCATCTTTCTTGAGCTCAAGCCTGTCGCCCGGCCAGCAGTCAAGGGCGTGACGCATCCGCAGGTTTGGTCCGGAGGTGATTTCTGCCGTGAAGGGGTCGGCCTCGTAGATTCCCGCGTCATAGGAGCCCCCGGCGTTAGAATCGATGATCTCGTCGATTTGCAGGGCACGACCCACGGTGTTCTGGTTGGTCGCGGCCGTGGATTGCGACCAGCCGGAGATATTGGACATGTTCGCCGCGACGGGCTGGCAGGAAAACACCCTGAATTCTCCGGGTTCGAGGACGATGTCCGGGTTATTGATGTCTCCCCGGAGGTAGATCCTGAAAGTGTCATCTCTTTCCGCCGTTCCGTTGACTCGCAGGAGCTGGGTGAGGGGCTTGGTGTAGGTCGCCCCGGGTTGTCTCAGGACGAGGTTCCAGTCCTCCATGCCGGAGAGGCAGACGACCGCGGGGTAGGCGTCGGTGGTCGCGCTTCCGGCGCTGGTCGGCCGCCAGCGCATGCGCACATTGTAGGGGTTATGGACGACGACGATCGGCGTGACGTTGAGATACAGAAAATAACGGGTAATCGTTCCGCGAAGAGGCCTGGGAGCAGGGCCCGTCACGGACGACTTGGTGAAACTGAAGGCCAGCGACGTGCGATGGATGTAAGGAGTCGCGGCGACGTGCAGGGGGCGGGTGACCAGCCGGCCTTTGTCCCCGTTGAGGAAGTCGGAGGCGTTGGGGTTGATCGGAGTAGGCAGGTCGCCGTTGTAGACGTCCGAATAGCTATATGCACGGTTGCGGATGCCGTTGTCATGGAGGCCGCTGTCTTCCGGATTGCCCGACGGGCGTGAGACGGCGGCGTTCGGCCAGAAGGTGCGAGCCCGTAGTTCCGGCAGGGTCGTCCCGCGACCGCTGACGGCACCGGCACTCCAACCCAGCTGCTGATAGAGGCGATGATAGTCGCGGAGCGCCCACCAGGCAGGCCCGCGGACCTGTCCGGTGGCCGTCGTGCGGCTGAAGACCGGGGCGGCGACGGCGGCGCCGTTACCGGTGCTGCCTCCGGAGTTGCCGGTCGTGCCCGTCACGATGGCCATCATCAGCGGATCGTCGGTGCCCTTGGACCGGGTGCGGCCGCCGAAGCCGCTCTCCGTATGCGTGCCGGCTGCGCCGTCGGGCGTGCTGCCGCCGGTCGCGTCCCGCCCTTCGCCGAACTCGGTGTTCGCGAATTCGTTGTCGGAAAGTTCGAAGGCCCTCGAGAGGTCGCGGCGTAGGCCGCCGTGGAAGGAGTCGGCGATGACGCCGGCGGAGACGAAGCTGAGGTCGTGGAAATAGGATTTCTCGGGAGAGGCGAGCGCGTCCGCGGAGGCGGGATAGTCCGTGTTGAAGCCGGCGAGCAGCGGGAGCTGACGCACGGTGTCGATGTGGCCGAGTTGTTCAGGGCGCGTCAGCTTATCCAGCCCTTTGAGGCCGCTCAGTCCGGCCACGACCGGGCTGCGCAGTGCGAGGATGCGGTCCGCCGCGTTCGCGGTCGCGGAGCGGCCATCCGCCAGGTTGATGCGGGCTTTCACGCCTTCGTCGCCGATCCAATAAGCGTAGCGTCCGAAAGTGTCGTCATCCGGCAGCGTGACCTTGGGCAGCGTGATGATGCCGCTCGGTCGGCCGCCGGAGGCGGGTAGGGCACTGCCCAGGCCGACGAGCTCGATCATGTCCTGCGACGAGCCGACGGGAGGGGTCTGCCACGGAGCCCAGTAGCCGGTAGGGTAGTCGGGCGTGCTGCCCGTCTGGAAAAGGGAGACGGTCTGCGTGCCGGCGGGCTGGTCGCCGAGTCCGGAGACGAGCCACGCGGGCGGGAGGTCCGGCTTGTCGGTGCGCCACACGCCGGTCCACATCGGATTGCGCAGACTGCCGGCGCTGACGCCAGGTTGCGTGATATCGGCCCGCGCGGTGGCGCGGCGGTCGGCGCCGGCCTCCTGCTGCAGGTGCGCCAGCGCGAGACGCATCGAGACGAGGGCGTTTAAGCGAGCGCGCGTCGCGAGCTGCTGGTTCATCGCGGCGCGGGACTCGATCGTGATGAACGCGGAGAGGGTGACCAACAGCATGACGACGCAGGCCATGACCGTCAGGGATAGGATCAGGCTGAAACCTCGGCTGCGGGATTTGCGTTTCATGCCATGCCGCGTGCTGCGACCTGAGTAATTACACCTAATTTTCAAGGTGAGGCAAGCGGTCAGACGTCCCAAATGGCTGGCTGACAAATAATTGTAAAATATTGGGTCAACTTATAAGGATTATATCAAGCGTATGCGGGCGAGTTCGACCGGCTCTTGCGCCTAAGCCCGCCCTCAGGCACTCCTAAGACATGCTGAAGCGCCACCCCCTGCTTTCGTCGGTCCTGCTCGTCGGAGGGGCGCTGGCCCTGTTTTTCTGGACCCGCCCGGAGGCGGTCTCCTCGCCGACGCCGCCGGCGCCGCCTGTTTACGGCAGCTGCCCGCCGTCGCGCGACGGCATCGGCAAGACTTTCATGGGTCGCGAGATCTCCCACGTCATGGGACATCCCGGCATCGGATGGCTCGAGCGCACCGACCGTGAGAAAGAGGAGGCGCCTTCCAAGGCCATCGCCTTGCTCGAGCTCGCTCCCGACGCGGTCTTGGCCGACATCGGCGCGGGGTCGGGTTATTATTCTTTCCGCATCGCCCGCCTGCTGCCGCAAGGGAAGGTCGTCGCGGTCGATATCCAGCCGGAGATGCTCGAGTTCCTGAAGGCCGAAGCGGTGAAACTCGGCGTGAAGAACGTGCAACCTCACCTCGGGGCGATCGACGACGTGAAGCTGCCGCCGGCCTCTCTCGACGCGGCCCTGATGGTCGACGCTTATCACGAGTTCGACCATCCGGCGGAGATGCTCGCCTCGCTGCGTTCAGCCCTGAAAACAAAAGGCCGTATCTACCTCCTGGAGTATCGCGCAGAAGATGACAACGTGCCGATCAAGCCGCACCACAAGATGACCGAGGCGCAGGCGCGCAAAGAGTTCGAAGCGGCTGGGTTCCGGTTCGTCACGAACAAGCCGGGGCTGCCGTGGCAGCACCTGCTGATCTTCGAGAAGCCCTGAGGCGCGCTCAGGCGCCGACGCTCTTCTTGATGTCCTTCAGCTGCTGGAACTCGGGCTTAGCGGTGTAATACTTGTCGAGCGGGTAGCAGCCGGAGATGAGCCCATTGCGGGGCGCGGTCGTGCAGTCGCTGAAGGTGCGGCAGATGAACTTCGTCTCTATCGCGCCGTTCTTCGCGGCGTCGGCCAGCATGGCCGGGTAGCTGAGCACGGCCCGGCCCACGCCGATGGCATCGCTGCCGCCGGTGCGCAGGATGTGCTGCGAGAGATGCGGGAGATATTCCTGGACGTAACTGAGGCCGGAGCTGACCACGATCATGCGGGCCGGGGCCTGGGCGCGGACTTCGCGGACGACGCGGACCTGCCGGGCGACGTCGATCAGCGGGTCGTGCGCGGGCTGGTAGCCGTCGCTGGGCGGATAGGCCGCCGGACGCTGGAGGTGCGGATTGTAGTAAGGCGAGCCGGCGGTGGTGTTGAGGATCTTCACGCCGAGTTCGCCCAGCAGCTGCACGAAGGCGAAGGTCTCGGTGAGGTCGATCTCGGTGGGCTTGGCCTGATTCACGCCGAAAGCATAGCGGTAGGGCAGGAGCGTGGCGTGTTCTTCAGGAATGCCGGGGCCGAGCTTGCCAGGCTGGCTGAGCGCGGGGTCTGGTCGGAACGGGACCATGTCGAACAGGCTCAGGCGGACGCCGATGTCGATCGGGTTACCGTCCGCGCGGATGCCCGCGATGATGTCGCGCAGGATGCGGGTGCGGTTCTCGAAGGAGCCGCCGAACTTGCCGGGGCGCGTGTGCGCGCTGAGGAACTCGTGCAGGAGGTAGCCGTGGCAGTGCTTGATGTCCACGAAGTCGGCGCCGCAGTCGCGGGCCACGCGGGCGGCCCGGACGTAGCAGCGGATGAGCTCCTCGACGTCGGCGTCCGTCAATACCTGGTCGTCGGAGGTCACGTTGAACTTCTTGTCGAGGATCGGGTGGCGGTAGGCCACGCGTGATTCCCAGCGCTTCTTGTCATGCGGCCGGCAGAAGCGGCCGGAATGCGTCAGCTGGAAGCCGATCACGAGGTCGTCGACCGAGCCCCACCGGGCCAGGTGCTCGGCCTTGAGGATACCCACGAGCTCGGTGATGCCGGCGCGGTTCTCCTCGTTGATGATGAGCTGGTTCATGTTCGCCCGCCCGTCGGCGCGCACGGCCATGGCCTCGGCGCCGCAGATCAGCTTGGCGCCGCTCGCGCCGAAGCGCTGCCAGCGTCGCTTCATCTCTTCGGAGATCCCGCCGGTCGTGGTGCCGTCCCAGCCCTCCATCGGATGGATGGCGATGCGGTTGCCGATGGTCTTGCCGTTGACCTGGGTGTGCTCGATCGGCTGCGAGAGGGGATTGCCGGCGCCGGCTTCGATGGCGTCCTCGAGGGGCAGGTCGACGCCGAGTCCGGCGCAGTGGGCACGGAAATCAGCGACGCTCTTGAGCGAGGCGACGCGGGTGAGTTTGAAGGGAGTGGTCATGATAAGGTTCAGCGGGGGATGTTGAGACGTTCCGAGATGCGGCGCGTGCGCACCATGGCTTCGACCATGCGGGCGGCTTCGTCCGGCCCGCGGACGTCCTTGCAGGCGGGATGCGGTTCGGGCGACGCGATGACGCCGAGCTGATGGAGTAGGTGGGCGGTGCTGTGCTTGTAGGATGCGGCGCTGCCCTTGGCGTCGAGGCGGAAGACCTGGTCCTCGAGCGACTGGAAGGCTTCGAAGAGCTTGTAGACGCGGGTATCGAAGCGGCCCGTACCCGTGGGGAACTTCTTCCCCGGCGCGCCGTCATTGAGCCACATGTCCTTCGCGGCGCAGATCTGCGGGGCGGCACTGCTGGCGGCGCCGATGAGCAGGGGCAGGCCAGTCTTGATCGCCGTGGCGATGCCATAGTCGTCGCCGCTGTGCGGGGCGAAATCCAGCTTCAGGTCCTTGCACATCGCCGCCCAATAGAGGAAGTGGGGTTCATCCAGCGTGCTTACCTTGCCGCCCACGAACTTCGGGTGGATGGCTAGCTGGTGGAGCAGCCAAGGCTCGTAGGGCGTGGCCCACGGGACGAACGCGGGCTCGAGTGCGTGCACGATGCCGGGGCGGATGAGCCATTCGGCGATCTGGTAGTAGCCGTCGCGGCGACGCTCAGGGTCGAGCGTGTTCAGCCACTTCGAAGTCATGATCATCACCTCGCAGTTGTCGTGGGCCTGGACGAGGTCCAGAAGGCCGCGGTAGCGCTCGGGTTTGAAGGTGGTGTCGTCTTGGGCGCCGCGGGCGGTGATGCCGGCGATGAAGCGCATTTCCGGGAAGGCCACGCGGAACTGACGCAGCACCTCCGCATACATCCGGTCGTCGAGGTCGAAGATGTAGCCCGTGTCCGCGTTGAGCACCGGCACCAGTTCGACGCCGTAGTGGTCGGCCGCGGCTTTCTGCCAGCGGATCTCGGAGACGAAGCTCGCCCAGTCAGGCTGGCCGTCGCGAAAGGGCAGGAGCACGGCGGAGCAGAGTCGCGCCTTGGTGGAGTGGTCCACCAGGGCTTCCTCGGCCGTCCAGGCCCATTTCGTCGCCGACCAAGGGGTCGTCGGCAGCAGGTCCTCGGGGCGGTCGATCAGCGGCTTCATGGGGAGCATACCTTACCAGTTTTCATGGTGCTTGAAAAACATTAGTTTCCAGCGAGTATCGTCGGAAAAAACGATGGACCTCTATCAGCTGGAATACTTCCTCGAAGCCGCCCGCCAGCGGAGCTTCACCCGGGCCGCGGCCAAGCTGAACCTGGCGCAGGCCGCCTTGAGCGAGCAGATGCGCAAACTTGAAGCCGAACTGGGCGCGCGCCTGTTCAATCGTGGCCGCCGCGAGACGACCCTGACGCCGGCGGGCGAGACCCTGCGCGTGCATGCCGAGGCCCTGCTGGCACAGGCCCTGGCGACGCGCCGGGCGGTCGGTGACCAGGTCGCGTTGAAGGGCGGCCGACTGGCCGTGGGGGCGATTCCTTCCGTGAGCGCCTGCCTGCTGCCCGCCGCCGTCGCGGCCTTCCGACGCAAGTATCCCCAGGTCGAACTCGCCCTGCTGGAAGGCACTTCGGAGGCCGTGGCGCAATGGGTGGAAGCAGGGAGGATCGAGCTCGGCGTGGTCCAGCTGCCCGCACCGGGCGACGCTTTTCAAGTGACGCCTTTGTTGGATGAGTCCTTCGTGCTGCTCGTCCCGAAGAAGCATGCGCTGGCGCGTCGCCGTCTGCCTAAGTTGGCCGAGCTGGCGAAGGAGGCCTTCGTCTTTTACAAGGGTAGGGCGCGTGACGTCGCCCAGGCGGCCTGCCGCGCGGCCGGCTTCGAGCCGCGGACGGCCTGCGAGAGCGGAGAATTGGAGACGATTCGTTCGCTCGTGGCGGCCGATCTCGGCATCGCCCTGCTTCCGGAACTCGCGGCGCGTGGCTCCGTCCCGGGTTGCGCGGTGGTCCGGCTGGGCGGCGCCCCCATCCGTCGTTCGGTGGCCTTGCTGCAGCGCAAGGGCCAGGAGCTTTCTCCCGCCGCGCAGTCGTTTCGTCGTCTCTTGATCGGGGAAGCCATCGCTTAGCCGCAAATCGCCCCTTGAAGCCCCGGCATATCTCCTTCTGATGAGGTGAACCCCATGCACGACGCCAAAGACACCCGTGATGCGATCACGAAGGGCATGCAGATGACGCTGCTGGCCGGCTTCCTCGGCTGGATGATGGACGGCTATGAGCAGGCGCTCTTTCCGACGCTCGCCGGTCCGGCGCTCAAGAGCATGGTGCCGGCCGACATCGCCACGCTCGGCGCTAAGTCGATCAACGGCTGGGTCGGCGGCTGGATGGGCATCATCACCTCGGCGTTCCTCGTCGGCGCGGCGCTCGGCGGCGCGGCCTTCGGCTGGCTCGGCGATCGCATCGGCCGCGTGAAGGCGATGTCCTTCAGCATCCTCTTCTACTCGATCTTCAGCGGCGTCTGCTATTTCGCGACCGATCCGACGCACCTCGCCGCCGCCCGCTTCATGGCGGCGCTCGGCATGGGCGGCGAGTGGGCCCTCGGCGTGGCGCTCGTGATGGAAGCATGGCCGGAACGCCATCGCTCCAAGATGGCCGGTGCTATCGGCATGGCCGCCAATCTCGGCATGGTGCTGGTGGGTTGCATGGCGCTCGCGTATCCCGCCGACGGCTCTTCCTGGCGCATTCACTTCCTGATCGGCGCTTCGCCGGCCATCCTGACCTTGCTCATCCGTCTGTTCGTACCCGAGTCCGAGAAGTGGGAACGCTCCGCCGCGAAGGAGGCCGCTTCGGTCGCGCCCGCCCGCTCCAAGATCGGCGAGGTGTTCAGCGGAGAGCTCCGCGTTGCGACGCTCGCCGGCATTATGATGGTCTCGGTGGTTTTCGTCGGCACCTGGGGCGCGGTGCAATGGATTCCGCTTTGGGTCGGCGATCTCGCCGGTCCGGATAATCCGCGCGCCAAGGCCATGGCGATGGTCATCGTCTCGGTCGGGGCTTGCTGCAGCACTTTCGTGGCGCCGTTGCTCCTCGCCGGGCTGCGTCGTCGGTTGGGTTACCAATTGCTCTGCCTCTTCGCCTTGGCCGCCACGGTCTGGATCTACCGGACTCCGGCGGATTGGTCCGGCGACATGCTCTTCGGCATCTTCCCCTGGCTCATGGCCGCGAAGATCTTCACCCTCGGCATGGCTGCCACGGCCTTCTTCGGTTTCTTTCCGCTCTATCTACCGGAACTCTTCCCGACCCGCGTCCGTGCGACGGGGCAGGGCATCTGCTACAATACCGGACGACTGGTGGCCGTGCCTTTCGTACTCCTGAGCGGCAAGTTGGTCGAGAGCCTCGGCGGTTACCAGCAGGCCGCGGCCGCGATCACCCTCGTCTACGGGGTTGGCCTGCTCGTCGCCTTCCTCGGCAAGGAAACCTCCGGTCAGGCCCTCCAAGACTGATCGCCGATGAATCCTCGCGACGTCCGGATCCGCGCGGTGCGCTGGCATGCCTTGCCGGTGACCCTGCGTCTGCCTTTGAAGTTCGGTCATGAGACGGTCACGAGCGTGGTCTGCGCTCGTGTCTGCGTGACGGTCGAGAAGGCTGATGGTTCCCGCGCCGAAGGGTGGGGCGAGACCCCGCTCAGCGTGCAGTGGGTCTGGCCCTCGCCGGTGGCTTACGACGTCCGCCTGAAGGCGCTGCAGGATTTCTGCGATACGCTGACCGAGGCCTATGCGAAGTTCGAAACTCGCGGGCACCCTTTGGAAATCGGCCATGACTTCCTGGAAGAAGCCCTCCCGGGCATCCTTGAGAAGTTCAACGCCGGCCTGCCGGAGGGCGTGGCCATCCCGACCCTCGCGGCGCTGGTCTGCTGTTCGCCTTTCGACCTCGCCCTGCACGACGCCTACGGCGTGGCCCATGGCGTACCGACCTATTCGACCTACACGGCGCCCTGGATGAATCGCGACCTCTCCGCGTTCGTCACCCCAGCCGCCGATGCCAAGGAAGTGTCCTTCGCCGGCCGCTATCCCGCTGATTATTTCCGCACGCCCGTCACGACCAAGCTGCTCGCCTGGCATCTCGTGGGCGGTCTCGACTTCCTCACGCTCGCCGAAGCCGGCGCGAACAAGGTCGCCGACGGTTACCCGTCTTCGCTCGACGAATGGATCAAGGCCGACGGACTCAAGGCGTTGAAAGTGAAGCTGCGCGGCAACGATGCGGCCTGGGACTTTGAACGCCTCAAGCGTATCGCCGAGATCGGCCTCCCGCTCGGCGTCGAACTCTTCACCGCCGACTTCAATTGCACGGTCATGGATCCGGCTTACGTGAATGGCGTCCTTGACCGCGTGAAGGCCGAGCTGCCTGAACTGTGGATGCGACTCAGCTACGTCGAACAGCCGTTCCCGTATGAACTGGAGGAGCACCTCATCGACGTCCATTCCGTCAGCCAGCGCATGCCGCTCTTCCTCGACGAGAGCGCACATGACTGGCGCATCGTCCGTCTCGGCCGCGAGCTCGGCTGGACCGGCGTCGCGCTCAAGACCTGCAAGACGCAGACGGGCGCGCTCCTCAGCCTCTGCTGGGCGCGCGCTCATGGCATGCAGCTCATGGTGCAGGACCTGACCAACCCGATGATGGCCCAGATGACGCACGTCTTGCTCGCCGCCCATGCTCCGACCATCGCTGGCGTGGAGACGAATGGGATGCAGTTCTATCCGGCCGCCTCCGCGCCCGAAGCCGCGGTCCATCCCGCCCTCTATGCCCGCCGTGATGGCCAGGTCGATGGCTCTAGTCTCCGCGGGCCGGGTTTTGGTTACCGCCTGGCGGAGATCGTTCGCGAGCTCCCGCCGGCGCACCGCTCCGCTGGCCACTGAAGCCAATCGGCTTGCCTGCGGGGGGTAGGGCGGGTTTGTTCGACGCACCCCCATGATCCTCCGCTCGCTCCTCCTCTGCCTGCTCGCGCTCACCGCGTCCGCCGCCGACGCCCCTAAGCGCAAGGTGCTCTTCTTCACCAAGTCCTCGGGCTACGAGCACGAG
>Ga0315909_10003390_pt1 | contig 19448 bp, 29 predicted proteins | sample LakEriMetagenome_11_FD_203527 | JGI IMG/M metagenome (GOLD analysis project Ga0315909, IMG submission 203527) | Freshwater fungal communities from buoy surface, Lake Erie, Ohio, United States - Buoy 2 MA125 | ecosystem: Environmental > Aquatic > Freshwater > Lake | place: USA: Lake Erie, Ohio... | reverse complement strand
AGTTCACTGAACAGCGTAATGCCTACTACCAGCGTCAAGCTGAAGGGCAGATGCAGTCGGTGGACAACAACTTCATGCGCGAGAGTGATGCTCGTATGCCGCTGTTCAAGGAACGGCGCAGCGAAGTATCGTTCGGACGCGGTTCTTAATTCAAGGAGTCTCTAAATGGGATACCCCACGCTAGACGGACCATACGGCTACAAGCCGGTCAATTTGATTGGCGGTCAGGTATTTGCGGGTTCTACTCGTGAGTACGCAGTCGCCTACAACTACGGCACTTCGATCTTCTTTGGTGATCCGGTCGTCATCACGAACGGTTTCGTCAACATCGCAACGCTGCCGATCAACACCACCAACACCACGGTCGGTGTCTTCATGGGCTGCTCGTACACCGATCCGGTGACCAAGCAGAAGCGCTTCAGCCAGTACTACCCTGCCAACACCCTGGCTGGTGACATCAAGGCAATCATCTGTGACGATCCTGATGCGGTCTTCCGTATTGCGGTTGTGACGGCTGCTGGTGTGACCACCATCGGTTCGGCGTCTCAGTTGACGGTTGGCGTGAACTTGGCTGGCTCCTCCACCACGGGCAATGCAGCGACTGGCAACAGCACGCTGGGTGTCGTGGGCGCTGCTGCCACCACCGCCAACGCGGGCTTCCGTGTCCTGAGTCTGGTTCCTGATACCCAAGTTGCTACCCAAGCGACTTATGTGTCCGGTTCTGGCTCGACTTCGGTTGTGGTGTCTGGCCTGACGGTTGGTCAAGTCCTGCCGATTGGCACGGACATCTACCAGTTGGTTGCCGCGACGGGTCAGCTCCAGTTCACTGGCGCTTCTCTGACCGCTGCGACCACGGTGACGACCACGGGCAGCACGACTTTGACGGTGACCAACTCGCCTGCCAACTCTGTGACTGGGCCTACCCTGGCTCTGATCCAGACTCCGGAAGTGCTGGCGAAGATCAACTTCAACGTCCATCGCTACAACATCGCCTAAGGAGCATTCATCATGGCAATTTCACGTGCCCAACTACTCAAGGAATTGCTCCCTGGTCTGAACGCTCTGTTCGGCATGGAGTACAAGCGCTACGGCGAAGAGCACAAGGAGATCTACGAGACCGAGTCCTCAGAGCGCTCGTTCGAAGAGGAAACCAAGCTCGCCGGTTTTTCCGCAGCCCCGGTGAAGAACGAAGGTTCGGCCATCCAGTACGACAACGCACAGGAAGCCTGGACCGCTCGTTACAACCACGAGACCATCGCTATGGGCTTCTCCATCACCGAAGAGGCGATGGAAGACAACCTGTACGACAGCCTGTCCGCTCGGTACACCAAGTCACTGGCTCGCGCCATGTCTTACACCAAGCAGGTCAAGGCTGCAGCAGTCCTGAACAACGGTTTCAACGCCTCCGTGGTCTACGGTGACGGTCAAGCCCTGTTCTCGACGGCTCACCCGATTGTCTCTGGTGGCACCAACAGCAACCGTCCCGCGACGGCTGCAGACCTGAACGAAACGTCTCTTGAAGCGGCTGTGATCCAGATCGCTGCTTGGACGGACGAAAAGGGCCTGCTGATTGCTGCCAAGCCCCGCAAGCTGATCGTTCCGCCTGCTCTGCAGTTCGTTGCTACCCGTCTGTTGGAAACCAGCCTGCGCGTTGGCACCACCGACAACGACATCAACGCCCTGAAGAACAACGGCTCGATCCCGGAAGGCTACACCATCAACCACTTCTTGACCGACACCAATGCTTGGTTCTTGAAGACTGATGTGCCCAACGGTCTGAAGCACTTTGTTCGCGTGCCTCTGGGTACGTCAATGGACCAAGATTTCGACACCGGGAACAACCGCTACAAGGCGCGAGAGCGCTACAGCTTTGGTGTGAGCGACAGTTTGGGTGTGTACGGTTCGCCGGGCGCATAACCCAACAAAATCAAGCACTTAGCGCGATTGAGAGGCCCCTTCGGGGGCCTTTTCTTTTTCCTATTGACACACGGCGTGTGTTGGGTGTAGCATTATGGCTCTCGAAACCTGTAACGGAGCACCCATGAAAGAGCCAGTTATTTACAAAATTCGCAACGTGGTCAACGGTAAGTTTTATGTTGGAAGCACTACAAGCACCCGAGAACGCTTTCGTAACCACAGAAAAATGTTGCGCGGCAACCGTCATCATTGTTTGCACCTTCAGGCCTCATGGAACAAATACGGAGAGGACTGCTTTAAGTTTGAGGTTGTTGAAACAGCAGTGTCTGAAGAAATGCTTTGGCAAGTTGAAGATCGGTGGCTGGATGAAAATTTCGGCAAGCCGCACTGTTACAACTCAGGGAGATCTGCTGCTGCGCCAATGAGAGGCCGCACAGGAGAACTTAGCCCCAATTACGGGCGTGTTTGGGGGCAGGAGTTCAAAGACAGAGTTTCTGATGGCGTCAAAGCTCTTTATGCCGCAGACCCGTCCAGTCACCCAAGACTTGGTAAACAGCACACAGAGGAAACAAAAGCAAAGATTAGTGCCAAGGTTCAACAGGCTGTAGCAGAAGGGCGTGGCGGAGCGTTTATACCCTCCGACGAGACTCGTCAGAAGATGTCAGACGCGCTTAAGGGTAACCAAAACGCCCTTGGCTACAAGCGAACTGACGCTGAACGCGAGGCTATCCGTCAACGGACGCTGGGCAACAAGAACTTCCTTGGCAAAACCCACACTGAGGCGTCCAAGGAAAAGATGCGCAAGAAGGTGCTGGAGCAGACCTCAGGACAGTTGTTTGACAGCCTGACCGCTGTGCTGACGCACTACCAAATGACCATGCCCACGTTGCGCCGTGCTTTGGTCTCCGGCAAACCAATTGGCAAGGGCAAGTTTACGGGGCTTGTGTTTGTTTACGCTTGACTCCCCCACCCCGCTATGCTACCCTGCTACAAACCTAGACCTTCACGCTTGCCGACCGACTAGGCGGACTTCTCCTCAGAGACGGCAAGAGCAGATTGAGGACAAATCATGGGATTTTCTACGCTCTCTGGCCCGGTTCGCATGGGCACCCAACGCTACGGCGCTGGCACGAACACCGGCCTGCCGGTTCTGACCCAATCCACCAACGTGCCGTTCTCTGCGATGGCTACATCGCCCACGGCGCAGAACCTGTTCACGCTCCCGGCAGGTGCCAAGATCCTGCGCTTCACGGTTGAGAAGACCACTGCCATCTCTGGCGGCTCGGTCACTGCGGTGAATACGACCTTTGGCAAGGTTGGCACTGCCAATGCGTTCCAGACCACGATTGACATCGGTCTGACCACGGCTCAAACCGCTCGGGCGACTCTGGACGCTGCGCTGGTTTCTTCGGCCACCGACAACATTGGTACGGCGGATGTGGTGGTGACGGGTACGTTCACTGCGGCGGGGGGTAACCCCACGGCGGGTGCGACTGTGGTGACGGTGGAATATATCCAGCGTGCAGACAACGGCGCTCAGGCACCGACCACGTTCCAGAACTGATGAACCCAGCCCCGCTTCGGCGGGGTAGTCTTTTGGGGGCCGCATGGCAAAGACCAACTTTAGTCCGACGTTCCCGATGTTTCCGGGGGACGCCGCTGCAGTCACGCCCAGTGACACGAACAACCTGCGTGAGCCTTCGGTGATCTTTGTGGGCACCACGGGTTCGCTGCGTGTGTTGACGGCTCAGGGCAGTGATGTGACGTTTGCTGCTGTCCCGGGCGGCACGGTGGTGCCGTTGCAGGTGATCCGCGTGTTTGCGTCTGGTACGTCCGCTACCAACATTGTCAGGATTTTCTGATGTCGTTCGGGTTTGGCTTCGCGCTTCCTGCGTACCCGTTGCGTGGTGGCACGGGGAACAACCCGTTCAATCAGCTTGGCCCGACGTTGGACCTGTCTTTTGCGGGGGTGGTGACTGACCTAACCGACCCAAACGGGTACACGCTCAACACCGATTTCATCATCCCGCAGTATCAGATTGCTGCTCAATATGTAGTTTGGGAGACCGGCGTGGGACTCGTAGACAAAACCTTCTCGCAGATCATCACCTTCACCCGTGCCAGCACGGCCACGTACTTCGACTCTGCCGGCGTGTTGCAGAGCGCCGCCGTTGACGCCCCGCGCCTGGACTACAACCCCTCCACCCTGGCGGCTCAGGGGCTGCTGATTGAGGAGGCGAGGACGAACTCACTGCTTCGCAGTGCTGAGTTTGATAATGCTTCGTGGATAAAGACCCGCGCCACGGTTACGGCAAACACAGCTACCGCACCGGACGGCACTACGTCAGCAGACTCAATTGTTGAAGACGGTACGGCAGCAAACACGCACGATTTGAGGCAAGGCGGTATTACAAACAGTGCTACAACGAATTGGACGCTTTCTTTCTTTTTGAAGGCGGTAAATAGAACATGGGCCTTGATTGAGCTACAAAACGCATCTGCCACTAACAACCGAGCAAGAGCATGGTTTAACTTGCAGACTGGCGTTGTTGGCACTGGAAATACAGTCGGTTCTGGCATTACTTACGTTTCGCACAGCATACAAAACGTAGGTAATGGGTGGTATCGGTGCGTTGTTGTTGGAACTGTTGACGTATCTGTTACGTCAATACAAGCCTGGGTAGAAGGCACAATTGCGGACAACACCACAAACTACGACGGTGTAAACGGGCAAACGTCTGTTTACATCTGGGGCGCTCAACTTGAAGCAGGAGCCTTCCCCACCAGCTACATCCCCACCACCACCACCGCGCTGACCCGTGCAGCCGATGTGGCTTCAGTGAATACGCTGTCGCCTTGGTTTAATGCGACGGAGGGGACGCTGTTTGCGGAGTCATCGGTTAATTACACGGTCCCAGCGACTTTCTTTCCGCTGGCGGCATCTCTTAATGACAACAGTTCAAACAACCGGATTGAAGTCGGTTACTTGACCACGGTTGTCGCCGGATTTGAGGTGAGTGTTGGGGGCGTTTCTCAAGCGGGCCTGTATCCGTCAACGGCAGCACAAGTCCGCAGAACTGCTGGCGCATATGCTGCCAATGATTTTGCTGTTTCAACGAACAGCAGCGCTCCAACAACAGACACATCCGGGTCTATCCCATCGGTAACTAGGCTTGCGCTGGGGACTAGGACTAGCGGCGGCACTGTGATCCACCTCCGCCGCGTCACCTACTACCCCCGCCGCCTAAGCAATGCCGAGTTGCAGGCCCTGACGGTATGACCTACGACCCCTTCGACCCATTCAACGAACTCCTGACGGAGACACCGGCTCATCTGCTGGCATCGGGTGGGTTCTGGGTCAAGCAACAGTTTTACGAGGACGACACCATGTACACCGATTTCTTCCTACGCTTTTCCGACCAAGCCGAGGCTGACGCGGTGCTGTTTGACGAGCAGACCAACGTGCAAGGCGATGTGGTGGAAACCGTCAAGCTGCCCAAGTACGCCGCTGTCGATGTGATCGGTGTGATCTACAAGCCCACGGGCAAGATGCTGACCACCGACGAAGGCGAAGTGCCCGAGATGGCCCCGGTCGATGGCTGGCACGCCAACGTGCGGCACACCGCTGAAGCGCCGGAACTGGACGCCTACAAGGTCACTCCGAAGGCTCCGGTGCGGGGTTGGGCCTGATCATGGCTAAGAGCGCCGCCTGGACCCGCAAGGAAGGCCAGAACCCCAAGGGCGGTCTAAACGCCAAAGGGCGGGCGTCTGCCAAGGCGCAGGGCATGAATCTGAAGCCTCCACAGCCAGAGGGTGGCCCTCGCAAGAAATCTTTCTGCGCCCGGTCAGCGGGACAGATGAAAATGTGGCCGGAAGCGGCCAAAGACCCTGATAGCCGCCTGAGGAAAGCGCGGCGTGCATGGAAGTGCTAAGTCATGGAAGCGACAATACTCTGGAACCTCGTCCTGACCATCCTGATTGGTGCAGTGGCGTTCTTCATGTCGGCCAAGTTCAAGGAGCTTGATAGGTTGTCTATCCTGCTCAACCGCACGCGGGAAGAGATTGCCCGTGACCACATCACTCGGTCTGAGTTCCGGCAGGACATGAAAGAGCTACTGGAGCGCTTTGACAGGATCGAAGCCAAGCTGGATACTATGCGAAGTAAGCAAAATGCCGGTTCAATCTGAGAAGCAGCGCCGGTTCATGTATGCGTCTCTCGCTGGCAAGACGGATGTCCCGCCGAGCGTAGCGAAGAAGTTTGTCGGGCCGAAAGCCCATGCCGAAGGAGGCACCGTGAAAAAAGAATCCCCTGCGATGATGAAGAAGGAAGTGGCCTTTATGAAGAAAAAAGGCGCTCCGAAGTCCATGATCAAGCACGAGATGGCCGAGGCCAAAGGTAAGGGTTACGCCAGTGGTGGTGGCATCCGAGGGGCAAAGACCGTGACCAAGACCGGTACGCCCCAAGAAGAGTTTGCGCCGAACTACAGAACGCCCGTCCGTTCGCCCGGATTGGCTTTTGCCAAGGGCGGCGGTATTGAGTCCAAGGGTAAGACCAAGGGCAAGATGGTCAAGATGGCTATGGGCGGCAAAGCCTGCTGAGGTGCAATATGGCTGAATACACTAAAGAAATGGGCAAGCCGCCCATCGACATCGACCAACTGTCGGCACTTCCCCCAGCGCAACGCGCTTCTGGGGAAAAGAAGGCAGCGGCTCAGACCAAGAAAGACTACCCGCCCCCGAAGCCTGCCAAGGCTCCGGTAAAGAAGATGGCAGGTGGTGGGTCTGTAACTCGTGGTGACGGCTGTGTGACCAAGGGCCATACCAAGGGACGGGTGATGTGATATGCGCAAATACCGCAAATTTTCTGAAGGGGGCACCGCCGCCCTAGACGAACTCGCTTCTGGGCGTGAAAAGGGTAGCTTTGACGAAGATACCTACGCTCGGGCGAAGAAGTTTCTAGAGCGTGGGGGAAGTGATGCCCCCAAGGCGGCTGCACCGGCAAAACCAAAACCCAAAGCATCTGCCCCCGCCCCCGCACCGAAAGCGGCAAGCGCGGAAATCCCCAAGGGTGGCGAGACTGCTCCCGCCAGCACGGGCGAAGATACTTCTGGCCCCAGCAACATGGACCGCATCTTCATGGGGTTGGGCGCGGGCGCGGGGATCGCAGGTGCAGCAAAACTTGCACGGTTGAGCCGAGCCGAGAAGGCCGCCGAGGCTGCAAAATCCACTGCGAAGGCTGCAGCGGCTAAATTTTCCTCCCCACAAACGGCGAAGCAGGTCACCACGGAAACTGGGCGTAGGTTCAGCCCCAAGGCCGAGATGGAAGCCGCCGAGTCCACCATGCGTGGAGCAGTTGGGCGTAAACAACTTCAGGCCAAACGCGCAGAAGCGGGTAAGACCGCCAAAGCTCGTGCGGAGACAATGGAGCGTAACAAGCCCGTCCTACAGGCTACTCCCAAGAAGGCTTCCCCTCGTGATCGTACGCGGGAGGATCGTGAACCTGACTACGAACTCCGCGCTAAGGGTGGTCGGATTGGCTACGCCGGGGGCGGCAAGATTGACGGCTGCGCCCAACGTGGTAAGACTCGTGGAGCAATTCGGTGAGGGCAAGCCGAGGCATGGGCGCTATCCGCCCGGAACTCAAAGGCAAGGTCAAGAAGCGCCGTGACAATACGGACTTTACTGAGTACGCCGAGGGCGGCGAAGTTGGTCTCTACGCCAACATCAATGCCAAGCGCAAACGGATTGCCGCAGGATCGGGCGAAACCATGCGCAAGCCCGGTGCTCCCGGCGCTCCTACTGCCAAAGCGTTCAAACGCTCCGCAATGACGGCGAAGTAATATGGCAACCTCCGGCACCACTACATTTGACATGGACCTCAACGAATACGTTGAGGAAGCCTTTGAGCGCTGTGGTGCGGAGCTTCGCACGGGTTATGACCTGAAGACCGCACGGCGGTCCATGAACCTGCTCTTTACAGACTGGGCCAACCGGGGGATTAACCTTTGGACGGTAGAGCAAGGCTCGCAAGTTTTGACTCCCGGCACCAACACCTACACGCTGCCTGCTGATACGGTAGACCTGATTGAGCATGTGATTCGCACAGGTGCGGGGAACGTCTCCACACAGACAGACCTGACCATCACGCGCATCTCGGTCTCCACGTACTCGTCCATTCCGAACAAACTGCAGCAGGCTAGGCCGATTCAGATCTGGATCAACCGTCAAGCGCCTGCTCCGCAGTTCACGGTGTGGCCCACGCCCGACAACTCGCAGACGTATACGCTGGTCTACTGGAGACTGCGCCGCATACAGGACGCCGGTGCCGGTGGCACGTACACGCAGGACATCCCGTTCCGCTTCCTCAATGCGCTTGTTGCAGGGCTGGCGTACTACCTGTCCATGAAGATCCCTGGCGCTATGGAACGCATGCAGGTGTTGAAACAGCAGTACGACGAGGCTTGGGACCTTGCCTCGACGGAAGACCGTGAGAAGGCTGCGGTGCGGTTCGTGCCTCGCCAGATGTTCATCTCATGAGCAATAGGTTTGCAAACGGCGCAAAGGCATTTGGTTTCTGTGACCTATGCGGGTTCCGTTTCGACCTGAAGAAGCTCAAGAACCTGACGGTCAAGACCAAGCAGACGCAAATCAAGGCATGTCCCCAGTGCTGGACGCCGGACCATCCGCAGTTGCAGCTTGGCATGTATCCCGTGTCAGATCCGCAGGCCATCCGAGATCCACGCCCTGATACGAACACTTGGTACGCCTCGGGCCAAACGGCCATCGGGTCTATCGGTGAAGGCAGCAGAGTGATTGAGTGGGGCTGGAACCCTGTAGGCGGGTCCAGCGGGTTTGATGCGCCCCTGACGCCAAATGCCTTGGCACCACAGGGTTTAGTAGGTACAGTCACTGTCGTGATTTCGTAAGGAGCAGAGATGAAAGAACAGATGCGCAAAGTTGCCAAGGAAGAAGTTGGCAAACACGTAAAGGCCATGCATGCCAAGGGCATGAAAAAGGGCGGCCCCACCACCGATGACCGCATGCGCCTGGGCAAGAATATGTCCCGCGCCATGAACCAGAAGACGGGGTGAGCCATGAAGACCAAGAAACTTGCTCCTGCCAAGTCCAGCTATCCCCAAGGTGCTGAGAACCCCCGTGACCTGTGCATGGTGATTGGGAACTCCTCCAAGGAGGTTGCTCCCCCGGCCAAAACCTCCGGCGTCAAGATGCGCGGTGCTGGTGCTGCTACCCGTGGCTTCATGGCCCGTGGGCCGATGGCTTGAGGTAAACCGTGGATTACGCTGCTCTCAAAACTGCCGTTGAGGATTACACCGAGAACACGTTCTCGGCTACTGACTTCGCCACAATGACGAAGTTGGCAGAGCAGCGCATCTACAACGCTGTTCAGTTGCCAATCCTTCGTAAGAGTGTCATGGGCACTTTGACGATTGGTAATCAGTACCTCTCGGCCCCGTCAGATTTCTTGTCTGTGTTCAGCCTTGCGGTGGTAAATGGTTCCAGTTACGAGTTCCTTCTGAACAAGGATGTGAACTTTATTCGGGAATCGTTTCCAAACCCTGCGTCCACCGGAGTGCCAAAGTATTACGCGTTGTTTGGACCAAACTCTGTGACTCCTACGGAGCAGACGTTTATCCTTGGTCCGACGCCAAGCTCAGCGCTTGCAACGGAACTGAACTACTTCGGATACCCGGAGAGCATCGTGACAGCCACCAACACATGGCTTGGCGACAATTTTAACAGCGTGCTGTTCAACGCGGTCATGGTCGAAGCTACCCGGTTCATGAAGCAAGAGGCCGACATCGTGGCCGAGATGGACAAGCAGTATGTTCAATCCCTGACGCTGCTAAAGAACCTGGGTGACGGCAAGAACCGCCAGGACGCCTACCGCAGTGGGCAGATCAGAACACAGGTGATCTGATATGGCTATTGTTCAAACGCAGACCACCAGCTTCAAGGCGGAGCTATTCACAGGCACGCATGTGTTTGGGACGGACACGTTCAAACTTGCCCTGTATGCTTCAACTGCGGATCTTGGTGCGGCCACGACGGTCTACACAACTTCCAGTGAGGTGCCCGCAAGCGGCACTTACGCGGCTGGCGGCGGGGTATTGACAGGCGTGTTGGTCTCCAGTTCTGCCACGACGGCTTGGGTGACGTTTGACAATATCTCGTTCACATCTGCCACGATCACTGCCCGTGGAGCGCTGATCTACAACTTCAGTAAAGGCAACAAGAGTGTTGCGGTGCTGGACTTTGGTTCTGACAAAGTGGTAGCAGGTGGCACATTTACAGTGCAGATGCCCATTGCAAACGCAAGCAACGCATTGATTCGCATCGCATAAGAGGTAAGAAATGGCAAACGCAATTTATCCGAAGTACAAGGAAACCATCCTTGGAGCAGCGACGAACACCAATCTGCTGTCTGGCACGGTGAAGGTTGCTCTGGTTGACACAGGTACATACACCTACTCTGCGGCGCATCAGTTTCTGACTTCACTGACTGGCGTTGTCGGCACTGCAGGGACGATTGGCGCGACCAAGACGGTGACCAACGGTGTGTTTGACGGGGCCGATGTGACCTTCACAGCGGTGACTGGTAACTCGGTTGAGGCGCTGGTCATCTACGTTGACACTGGTTCGTCGGCAACTTCGCCGCTCGTTGCGTATATTGATACTGGAGTAACGGGCTTGCCCGTCACGCCCAACGGCGGGGACATCAGCATTACGTGGAATGCGTCGGGTATCTTCGCGCTGTAAATCATGCCGAACGTCAAGCATGCTTTTACGTCTGGTAAGGCGGACGGTGGTGATGCAACGCTTGTACAGCCGAGCAACTGGAACGCCGAGCATGTTGTTGACCAATATGTAGATTTCCCGGATCAGGCCAACATTCCTGCTGCGCCTACATCAGGGTGGCTGCGAACGTTTGCGCGTAACCGCGCCGGGCGGGCCCTGCTGCATATCATCGGACCCTCTGGGGTTGACGTAGCACTACAGCCTGCGTTCTTCGGCAACAGCATCGTGATGTGGGCACCTTCCGCCACCACGGGACAGACTGCGTTTGGGGTCACATACACGGCGCGAAACAACGGCACAGGTGCGGCTCAGTCGACGCCAACCAGAGCCAGCACCAATGCCATGACGAGCCTCAGTCGAGCGCAGTTTGGCACGGGCACTACCGCCACGGGGGCGTCAGGTACGCAGACCAACTTAGCCGTTGCATGGCGTGGCAATGCGGCCAACCTTGGTGGCTTCTTCTTCTTTTCTCGGTTTGGCATTGAGACGCTCGCCGCCGACATGCGAGCTTTCGTTGGGCTATCAGCAAACAACGCCACGATTGCGGCAGACCCATCGACTTGGGCAAACACTATAGGGCTAACAAAAGATACTGCCGACAGTACATGGCAACTGGTTCAGCGGAACGCCAGCACGCTCACCAAGACCGCGACAGGCTGCACGGTCACAGCGGGGCAGATACTTGACTTCCTACTCTTCGCACCACCCAACGGATCAACGATCACGGCGCGGCTGGTGGATGCTGTGACGGGCACGGTCTACGTGGACGATGTGGTGCTGAACACCACGCTGCCGGTCAACACCACGTTCCTGTTCATGCAGGCGCAGTGCATGTCAGTCACCGGCACGACTGCCAAAATTCTGTCCCTCAACCGCATGTATCTGGAGAGCGACCTGTGACCTGGGACGTGCTGCAAAACTCTGGCGGCGAATTGATGCTGATCGAGCATGGTTCCGCTGCGCCGGATGGCTGGACAGTTGTTGCCGTCACTGCAAATCCAGACTATCTGGAGTACATGGCGTCTTTGGGGTAAGACATGGCCGCCGCTTTTCAAAGCACCGCGTTTCAAAACAACGCGTTTGAAAGTAGCAGTGGTCCGGCGACACAAACGCTGACGCCGAGTCTTTATACCAATACCAGCACGTTCTATAACCCGACGGTCACGCGTGGTACGGTCACGCTGACCCCAACGCTGTACACGAACACTAATACGTTCTTTGCAGCAACGGTTTCTCAAGGCGGAGCGACACAGACCCTTTCGCCTTCGCTGTTTACGAACAGCAACGCGTTCTTCAGCCCGACAGTAGCTCGGGGTACAGTTACCCTCACCCCTGCACGTTACGACAACGACCAAATTTTTTACGGGCTGACAGTAGCTCGCGGCACGGTAACGCTTACCCCTGCTCGGTACAACAATGATCAGAGCTTCTTTGCACCGACAGTAACCCGTGGCACGGTAACGCTCACTCCTGCACGCTACGACAACGCGCAGAGTTTCTACGGGCCAACGATTTCTGTAGTTACCACACTTGCGCCAAGCAGGTACGACAACGCGCAGACATTCTTTACTGCTTCCGTAACACGGGGCACGGTAACGCTCCAACCAAGTCGCTACGACAACGCGCAGACCTTTTTTGCCGCCGCCTTGGCGCGGGGCGCGGTAACGCTGCAGCCTGTTCGGTACGACAACAGTCAAAGTTTCTTTGCGTCCACGGTCACGACAAGCAGCACGCTGAACCCGGCAAGGTACGACAACACGCAGGAGTTTTACGCGCCGGAAGTCACCGGCGCGTACCCGGTAACCCCAGAACGGTACGACAACAGCCAGAACTTCTACCCGGCAACAGTCGCCTTCGACAACGGCGTTACCATAGTTTTGACTGGCGTGCAAGCCGTTGGGCTGTTAGGATACGTAAACGTCTGGGGGCTGACCCCCGGCCCACCAATTTTGGAGTGGGGTGCTGTAGAAGATGCGCAAACGCCAAACTGGGCCGCAGCGGGTACAGTTCAAACACCTGGGTGGCTCCCACCATCAACGACTCAAGTCCCCGGCTGGGCGCTTGTGACAGATACGCAAAACCCCAACTGGCAATAAATTATGGCCTCATACACCACAAGCCTTCGACTGGTACAGCCTGCCACAGGCGAATACTCGGGCACCTGGGGCACTCAGGTCAACACCGGCCTGACCGCGCTGGTTGATACCTCCATTGCTGGAACCGCCAGCATCACGATGACGGCGACGAACTACACGCTGTCCAACAACAACGGGGCCTCAGACGAAGCGCGGGCCATGTTCCTTGTGCTTGGGGGGACTCCGGGGGCTTCGTATCAGGTCATTTGCCCTGCGGTCAGCAAACTGTACTTCGTGACCAACAGCACTGGTCATGCACAGACGGTGAAGACATCTGCCGGGTCAGGTATCTCTGTGCCCAACGGGGCATCCATGACGTTGCGGTGCAATGGCACTGACGTTGTTGTAGCCCAAAATTACTTCGGCTCTCTGACGCTAGGCGCGGCTTTGCCGGTGGCTTCGGGCGGTACGGGTGCGGCTACGTTGACTGGGTATGTAAAAGGTGCCGGAACCAGTGCTTTTACTGCTTCTGCAACGATACCTGTTGCGGATTTGTCAGGAACACTTCCCGTTGGGAACGGGGGTACTGGTGCTACCACGCTGACTGGCGTTCTGAAGGGCAACGGCGCATCGGCATTTAGTGCGGCCACGGCGGGGACGGATTTTGTTGCTCCCGGTACGGCCACTACGTTTACGGCCAAGCAGACGTTTACTGGAAGCACATCGGTTCTGGCTTCTAAACTGGTGAACGCGCTTGAAACAGTCACGATCAGTGCCACTGCCGCAACTGGAACCATCAATTACGATGTGACCACGCAGTCAGTTTTGTACTACACGACCAACGCATCAGCTAACTGGACCGTAAATTTTAGAGCCTCAAGCGGAACAAGCCTTGACACCGCGATGGCAACGGGTGAGTCGGTGACAGTTGCTTTCCTTGTGACTCAAGGGGCGACTGCGTATTACAACAGTGCAGTCCAAGTCGATGGGGCATCGGTAACGCCGAAATGGCAAGGTGGTTCTGCGCCCACGGCGGGAAATGCGTCAAGCATTGACGTTTACACATACACCATTATCAAAACCGGCGCAGCCGCCTTCACGGTTTTGGCCGCTCAAACGAGGTTTGCATAATGCCGTTGATTGGTACTCGGGCCGCTGCTTCTGCTAAAGGGTTTGGGCTATTAAATGGGCCGTCAACAATTTTGGTTGACTATCTTTTGGCGGCAGGAGGTGGTGGCGGCGGAGCTGGCGGTGGTGGTGGCGGTTCTGGAGGTTTGTTACAAGCAAGTAATTACCAAATAATTACTGGACTTGCTTATACAGTTACTGTTGGTGGCGGAGGCAGTGGAGATAGCGGAGGTGGCGGGACCAATGGGGCAAATTCCAGTCTTAATGCTGTAACAGCCACTGGCGGCGGGCGTGGCGCGGGTTGGTTTACAGTTTCGGCCAATTCTGGTGGTTCTGGCGGCGGCGGATCTAGTGAAAGCACAATAAATTTTGGGGCTGGCACTTCAGGTCAAGGTAATGCAGGCGGATCAACTGCTGGTACAAATGCGGGCGCGGGCGGTGGTGGCGGCGCAGGCGCAGTTGGAAGCAATGGTACTGGGTCAGTAGGTGGTGACGGAGGAGCTGGGGCCTCATCGTCAATAACTGGAACATCTGTTTTTTATGCGGGAGGCGGCGGTGGTGGTGGCCGCGTTGATACTGGTGTTCCCGCAGGTACTGGGGGTACTGGTGGTGGCGGTAATGGTGGCGGCTCTGCTGGAACTGCTAATACCGGAGGCGGAGGTGGTGGTGGTTCATTGATTAATTTAGGTTCCAAATTTGCTGGTAGTGCGGGCGGCTCTGGCGTAGTTATCATCTCTGCCCCTCGCGCGGCGGCTTCAACCACGGGATCACCTACAGTCACAACTAACGCAGGGCGTACTATTTACACCTTCACTGGTTCTGGCTCAATCACGTTTTAATCATGGCTCATTTTGCACAGCTTGACGAAAACAACGTAGTGCTTCAGGTCATTGTTGTTCACAACAACGAACTGTTGGATAACGGCGTGGAGTCTGAAGTCAAAGGAATTGCGTTCTGCCAATCTCTGTTCCCCGGCACAACTTGGGTGCAAACGTCATACAACGCCAACATTCGCAAGAACTACGCAGGCATCGGATTTACATACGACTCGGCCCGTGATGCGTTCATCCCGCCAAAGCCTTTCCCCTCATGGGTTTTGAACGAAGCAACCTGCCAATGGGAAGCGCCTGTCCCGTACCCGAATGACGGCCAGCAGTATGTGTGGGATGAAGCAACCCAAACTTGGGTAACTGCCTAAACCAAGCAAATGGAAATCCCTAAGCTCACCCCCGTTGTTCAGTTTTGCACCGCTGCGTTTGCACTGGCGGTGGGTGGCTTTACTGCTGGTGACAAGTTTGGTTGGTGGTCAACGGAAAAGCCAATTCTGGAGTGGTCACCGGAACACTTCAAGATCCAACCTGCCAAAGTTGGCGCTCCCATAACGGTGCAAGTGGCACGTATCAAGCGGCGCGATGACTGCTCAGTTGAAGGCTTTTTGCCCACGGTGCGTGATGCGTCTGGGATGATCCACGAAGCCACGCCGAGCATGTCGAAGTTCACTGGACCTGCAAGCCCAGAGGTTGACACCTTCACGTACCAACTGACAATGTCTCCCAAGGACAAGGTCGCGCCTGGGACGGCTACGCTGCTTGCAACGATTACCTACAAGTGTCCCGAGGGCCAGCGTACTGTGACGTATCCCAAGCACAAGAACCTGACCTTCTTGCTGGAGAAGTAAATGCTGTCACTCCTTTCCACTCTCGGTGGCCTGTTGATCTCCGGCTTGCCCAAGCTGTTGGACTTCTTCCAGAACCGTGCTGACCAGAAGCATGAACTGGCGCTTGCCCGCGTTCAAACGGAGCGAGAACTGCAGCTTGCAGCCCAAGGCTTTGCCGCCCAGGCCCGGATGGAAGAGATCAGGACCGAGCAGGTCCAGATGCAGACCGAAGCCTCCATGACCGAGCGGGCGCTGCAGCACGATGAGAAGGTCTTAGAGAAGGCAAGCCGCTGGGTTGCCAACTATGTCGGTACTGTGCGCCCGACAGTGACCTACATCTTCATCCTTGAGCTTGTGGCGATCAACGCAGCTATCGCTTGGTACGCGTTTAACCAGCCTGGGCTAATTAAGGATGTGGACAGCTTGATCCGCGTGACTGCCGTGATCTTCTCAGACGATGAGATGGCTATGCTTGGGGGGATCATTGGCTTCTGGTTCGGAACCCGTAGCTGGAATAAGAAGTGAAACTCAGCAAGGTCGGCGCTGATCTAATGCACCGATACGAGGGGTATCGGACTCGGCCCTATCTTTGCCCTGCGCACATCTGGACCATCGGCTACGGCCACGTGCTGTACCAAGAGCAAATCCGGCTTCCCGTTGTGCGGGTAGGCGATTACACTGGGGTCATCCGCAAGGAGTACCCGCTGCGCCCAGAGGACAACCGGGTCTGGAGCCGAGATGAGATTGAAGAGCTTTTCAGCCAAGATGTCGCATCTTTTGAGCGTGGTGCTCTTCGACTGTCTCCTAATCTGGCTGATCGTCAAGGCGCATTTGACGCTGTGGTTTCTTTTAGTTTCAACGCCGGGTTAGGCAACTACCAGCGAAGCACCATCCGCATGAAGAACAACCGGGGTGACTTTGAAGGCGCAGCCGACGCATTCATGGCCTGGACCAAGGGCGGCGGCAAAGAGTTGCCTGGGCTGGTAAAGCGCCGCAAAGATGAACGTGCGCTGTTTTTGGGGTAGCCATGCCGCTGAAGAAACTCGTAATGAAAACCGGGGTGAATCGTGAGAACACGAGATACCTCAATGAGGGCGGCTGGTATTCCTGCGACAAGATTCGTTTTCGTCAAGGAACTCCTGAAAAAATTGGCGGTTGGCAGCAGATAACAAACGCTCAGTTTCTTGGGGTATGCCGGTCTCTTTGGCCTTGGGCTTCTTTTATTGGCGAGACATATGTTGGTATCGGCACCAACTTAAAATACTACATTGCCCTTGCTGGTGGTGGCACGTATTATGATGTCACACCTATTAGGGCTGTAACTGCCCCCGGCGATGTATCTTTCTCCGTCACTGTTGGGTCAAACATAATGACCGTGACAGATGTAAACCACGGCTGCGTTACAGGCGATTTTGTAACTTTTAGCGGAGCCACTGGGTTTGGAGGGAACGTAACGGCGGCTGTCATTGATCAAGAGTACCAAGTCACAGTTTTAACAGCGGACACATACACCGTCGTACTGCCTGTGGTAGCAAATGTCTACGATGACATTTACCTTGATCTTGACTTTGTAACGCCTGATTACGAAATCTGGGAAACCGCTGAAACTGCAGTAGCCACATACCAAATCAATGTTGGTGACGCTATTCAAGTGCCTTTGACTGGCTGGGGTGCTGGGCCTTGGGGCAGTGGGGGGTGGGGTGTTGGCACATCTGGCGGGGCGCTGACAAATATCCGCGTTTGGAACCACTACAACTTCGGTGAAGACCTGATCTTTGGCCCGAAGGACGGGCCGATATATTACTGGGACGCCTCTGCTGGCCTCAATACAGCGAATAGAGGTGTGGCACTGACTTCCCTGCCAGGGGCATCCAACGTCCCAACGGTGCAGCACCTGTTGATAGTGTCCGACGCCTCGCGTTTTGTCCTTGCGTTTGGCTGCAATGATTACGGCTCGGCTACGCAAGACCCCATGCTGATCCGGTGGTCGGATCAAGAGACTGCTGTCAACTGGACCCCTGCCGCGACCAACCAAGCGGGTAGTCTTCGTTTGTCCCACGGATCAGCGATTGAAGCTGTGGCTCAAGTTCGCCAAGAAATCTTGGTGTGGACGGACGTAGCGCTGTACTCGCTGCAGTACCTTGGCCCTCCGGTGGTGTGGGGTTCGCAGCTTCTGTCGGACAACATCTCTATCGTCTCTGACCGTGCTTGGGCGACCGCTGCAGGCGTTACCTACTGGATGGGTAACGAGAAGTTCTATATGTACGACGGTCGCGTACAAAACCTCGTCTGCGACTTGCGCCAGTTCATCTTCAGCGACTTGAACTTCAACCAACTCCAGCAGATCTTTGCCGGGACCAACGAACAATTTAACGAGATCTGGTGGTTCTACTGCTCCGCAAACAGCACGGCGGTTGATCGCTACGCCATCTACAACTACGTAGAGAAGGCTTGGTACTACGGCAACCTGGGCAGGACCGCCTGGATGGATACGAGCGTAGCCTCCAATGTGCCTATTGCTGCGGACTACAACAGCCGACTGATCAACCATGAGACGGGCGTAGACGACAATGCCACGACGACCACGCTCCCGATTGAGTCCTACATCACTTCTGCTGAGTTTGACATTGAAGACGGACACAACTTCGGGTTTGTGTGGCGGGTCCTGCCTGATGTGAACTTTACTGGTTCAAGCGCAGCCAACCCGACGATGAACCTGACACTGCTGCCGTTGCAGAACTCTGGCTCAGGGTATACCCGAGGTGTGGACCCTGTTGCGTCGGTAACGTCCGATATGTCGGTAGCGGGGGACAACGCTTTCCCCGTAGTACGCAGTGCGACGGTTCCTGTTGAGCGCTATACCGGGCAGGTAAACATTCGGGTACGTGGAAGGCAGATGTCCATCAAGGCGGCTTCTGACCAGATTGGGGTTCAGTGGCAGTTAGGTGCTTGCCGACTCGATATCCGTCCTGACGGCAGGAAGAGCTGATGACTATCTGGTCAACCATCGTCAAGCGCTTCAAAGCGCCGTCATTGCCTAAACCGGAAACGCAGTACGAGCGCGTTTACTTTGACAGTCTCGTCAACATTCTGCGGTTGTACTTCAACCAGCTAGACAACCTGCTGGAGCAGATCGTGGCGACAACAAACGGCGTGGTGCCTGTAAGTATTGGCGGGACGAACGTAGATGCGTTTGGCAGGGTACGTGTTAGCCAGCCCTACACGTTGTTTGACTCCCAAAACCGTTACGCTATCGACAATCAGTTCGACACCAGCACGGCTACTGGGGGTTCAACCACGTACCTGCCCAATGAAGCCTCGGTGCGGATGGATGTCACCACCTCAAGTGGCTCTGAAGTTGTAAGGCAGACTTACAGGTGCATGCCGTACCAGCCCGGTAAGGGCCTGTTGATGCTGGGCACGTTCGTGATGAACTCGCCCAAGACAGGACTCCGTCAACGGATGGGGTACTTTGGCGCTCAGAACGGCGTCTTCATCCAGCAGAACGACAGCACCGTTTCCTTCGTCCTTCGGACTTACATCTCAGGCTCCGTGAGCGATGCGCGGGCAGTCAACCAAGCCGACTGGAACGGCGACAAACTTAACGGCACTGGAGACTCAGGGTATACCCTTGATCTGACCAAAGCGCAGATTTTGTGGACGGACTTTGAGTGGCTGGGAGTCGGGTCTGTTCGGTGTGGGTTCATCATTGATGGTGAGTACATCGTCTGCCACACGTTTGAGAATGCAAACGAAGTTACTTCTGTTTACATGACCACGGCAATTCTGCCGGTGCGCTACGAGATCACCAACACCGCAGCAACGGCAAGCGCTTCGTCCATGAAGCAGATTTG
>Ga0315909_10003389_pt1 | contig 19450 bp, 34 predicted proteins | sample LakEriMetagenome_11_FD_203527 | JGI IMG/M metagenome (GOLD analysis project Ga0315909, IMG submission 203527) | Freshwater fungal communities from buoy surface, Lake Erie, Ohio, United States - Buoy 2 MA125 | ecosystem: Environmental > Aquatic > Freshwater > Lake | place: USA: Lake Erie, Ohio... | reverse complement strand
GCCATCTATTACTTGCCTTTCTTTTTTGATACTGGTTTTTTAACTGGCATCTTAGATCCTGATTTACCGTACATAATATTCTCCTTGTATGTATTGCAAGAGAGGAGTTTTATCTCCTCTCATTTAGTTTTGTTATGCTACAGTAAAGCCTGTAACTTTGGTACATTTCGCAGGAGCCATACAAAGTAAAGCTTGATCTGCATATGCTCTCACTTCATACCCTGCATTGCTAGGAAGTTGGAGGAAGATCTCTGTGCTATCCATACCGGGTGTTTGGAATGTTACATCTGTTGCACCTACTCGGATGAATTGCTTTTTGGGGATTATGAACACTTCACCCGCTTTCACGATTGGATGGGGTTCAATTTCAATCTTTCCGTTTGCTCCGTAGAATGCCAAAGACTTCACACCGTTTTCAGCTTTGTTAGGAGAGTAGGAAGAGTCATACATTCTCAGACCTGCTTCGGTTGATGCAAGAGTATTCCAAGCAGAAATTGGAACATAAGCACACACATCTTCCATCAATCCTTGAGCAACTGCGTTTTCTGTAGCTGCTATGATCTGGCTAAGAGATAATGCACCGCTTGCAGTATACTCATTTCCTTTAAAAAGAGTATAAGTTGTATTAACGATTCCAAAGAGAGTTCCTGAAGTAGTGATAATTTGGTCAATACCCAAGAAATCTTTTCCTTTGGTTCCGTTGAAATACGTTCTTATCCCACCGTCAAAGTTTGCCTCTACTACTGCTATCAATGCAGTAACACCTGTAGATGTTCCTGTAAGACCAATTCTTTTGTAAACTGGATCAATAGAAGAAATTGTGAATACAGAATCAGTAGATGAGGAAATCAAAGTTGAATTATCTTCTTGATAGAATTGTAATTCAGCTCCAACTTTTCCTGCCCATAATCCTGTTGCCCACTGTGATCTGTCTACATAGTACCATGCAGTAGTTGCTGACCTTTTAACGAATGGACTAATACTACATGCTAGAGGAGATGCGTTTGTTCCAGTGTTTACTGTTAATGTAAAGGTTTTTGCTCCTGTTACTGTGATTACTCCAGTTGTTGCAACTACTGAGTTTCCAGAATCATCTGTAAATACAACAGTATCGCCTGTGATCAATCCGTGATTGTTTGCACTCGTTACGGTTGCAGTTGTAGATGATCTTGTAAATGTAACCGCACCCAAAGAAGATCCATTTGTTCCAGATCCAGAACCATTGCCGAGAGAAGATCCACCGTAGAAGGAGGAAAGCTCCAAACGGTTAGCCATTGACTCGACCATGTTCTCGAATAAAGTAGAAGTAGCATCTGCAAAAGCTTCTTTATTGGAAGTTGCAGCAGCAGCAGCCTTGTAGGAAATCTGAGATTGTAGAACTTTTTCCGCTCCACGAACTTGAGCGTTTCTTGTCCCCATTGCCAATGCACCTTGTAAGGCAAAAGCAGTTCCATCACCATCATTATAGGTAAAGCCCTGTTCAGCTTGAAGAACAACAGGGACATTGTAGAAATCTCCGAGTTTTTTACGTCTTTCAAATGGAACATCTTTGATGAATTTTGCAGACTCTGGGATCAAGTTAATGAGAGAGTCACCGTAGATTTGTTTGTAGAAACCGTTTAGACTGGCTAGTGTATTTGCTGACATCGTTTATACCTCGATAAATTTAATATGAGTTTTTTCAGACTTCTCTTGTCCTGGTATATCGAATCAGCAAATGACCCTTGTTGTAGTAGTATAGCTAGTAAATTTTCGCATTAGGAATCATTAGACCCCAACCAAATCACTTATAGTTTGTGATTGCAAGCAATATTGCAGTGTCTTTCAAACATTTACAGATTTGGTGTGTTTTACACTATTGCTGTGATTTTGCCATACTATTTTTCTTTGTCAAGCTATTTTTTAATTTTTTATCCTTTCAGCTAATTCTTTCCGCCACTCTTCCTTAGTGATCTTCTTGTTTGTAGGTTGCTTGGATTTTGGAACCGATTGACTAGATTGAGATTGACTGGTTTTAAGTCGTGCAAGATCGTCCTGTCTAATCTGCTTCAGGAGATCTTCGCCAATGTAACTTATTCTTTTAGTCGGATCTAGTGACCTAAGAATCTGAGAATTAAGATTTCTGAAATCTTCCTCTACCAAAGGAATTACTTGTTTTGGATTTACATTGATTCCTTTTTGTTCTGCAATCAACATGTAATTTGCAATTCTTTTTACTACTTCAGGAGATTTGGGAAGAGAACTATTTTCGAGAGCATCAATAATATTATTAGAGATTTCCTGTTGTGCTTGTTGAATCGCAACATCCATCTGTTCCTGTTCTCTTCTTGTTAGTTCTTCTTTGTATTGTCGTTCAAGTTCTTCTTTTTCCTGTCTTACTCTTCGAAGTTCTTTTTCATTCTCAGGAAGCATGTCCTCTTCAATTGCTTGCGTGAGATACTCTTCTGCAAGTTGTCTAGGATCATAGCCTGCTCTTTTGAGCAATTCAAAAGGATTAGTCTGGATCATCTCAGCTATTTCTTTGACTAGCTTTTCCTGTTGCTTTGCGTTCCGAGTAGCAATATCTGAAGTCTTTTGTGCCTTGTAAGATGATACCATTGTTTTAAATTCTTTGTCTGTGATCGGTTCATTTTCTGGCAATCCCCATAGAGCTTTCAATTGTCTCTCATTGATCTGCATCACCTGACCATTGACATCCACTCTTGCTTCTCTAATTGGTATCTCAGGAGTTTGTGCTACTTCTCCCGATTCCTGTACTACTTCCTCAGATGGGACTGACTCTTCAATCGAATCTGTGTTTGTTTCTTCCATGTTCTTTTCCTTTTATTATTTTATACTGGTACTGCACTGGCTCCACTAGCTGTCTGATATTTCTCGCCCGTCATTGGATTGGTTGGTAAGTTTGGTAGAGATCCCGTCACTTGTTCCATTGGATTAATACTCCCACCTTGTGCAACTTCTGGTATAGCAGGATTCTCTGGAGTCTTAGGAGGAAGATTTTGCATTCCTAGTATTGCAAATAAATCTGCATCACCTGTTCGCATCTGATTAATATGATCTTGGATGTGTTCCAATACCACTGCCACTAGTTCAGGATTATTCCTTGCCTCTGGACTGTCTAACAGTTGCTTATGTTCGACAATGTGCATAGGATGATTGTCAGTCACTAATACAGGCGGACTAATCCCATCATTCATTTGCTCGTTTTCCATTGCTATCAGCATCAATTGTCTTTGAATAGGATCTGAGATTGAGTCTAATCTTCCATTTTGTAGTACAGAAAAATACATGTCTGGGTTTTTAATAAATCCATATTGCATCAAAGTATCTGCAATTTGTATTTTACCTGCCGTAGTCTTCGACAATGGATTGCCCATGTCTACAATGACTCTCTGAACATTCTCCAAGTCTGTGCCTTTAAATTCCTTCATGTACGGAGTATTCATTTTTCCTACGATTGTTGCCACTCTCGGAACTGCAGCATAAGATTTGAGCATGTCAATTATTGCTGTTCCACTGTCTTCTAGCAACTGGACATATCTTTGCTGTGTAAGTTGTAAGAATTGTATTGCCTGACTTGCCACCAATGCCAAAGCAGCACCTGACTTTAAGCTTGCTTCTGGATTTCCTCTCACTACTGAGTTGATACCTGAAATTGATTCCATCTCATTGACTAGCTCTTTGTATCGGTTAAATATCTCTACAGGAGTTGCAGTCAAGTTCATTGGTTCTGGCTTGCCCATCTTAGGATCATACTGGACGATATTCAATCCTCCTGATAGTTCCTCCACATCCAAGTTTGATCCTCTCGGGACCAAAACATTTTGTACTCCAAAAGCTTCTTGGTTGGTTTGGATTGTAGATGCTAATCCATCAACCGCCCTCTGAATAGGAAGCATATCAAAACTTACTGAGTATCCAAAAGGAGATGCATAGATTGACCCGGGATGAAGAGCATAAACTGGAATCTCTGGATAAGGAAGATCACTGTCAAATAATACGGTTCCACCTTCAATGAATTCTGAATATCTACCATTGGGAACTGATTGAGTCTTGTCGTGATAGAATCTATAAAGAGGAATCAAATCTGAATCTGTGATCCGATAGAAATCAAGAAAATCATTTTTAAGATTCCCTGCTGTCATCTCTGAATTAATAATATCGGTTTCAAAGTCTGGGTACTTCTTTGCCAATTCGTATTTATTCACAAACTCTCTGACAATCAAGTATTGACGATCTTCAAACTTCCTAAGATAAGGATGTCGTATGATATCAATGCCAGAACAGGATGTAAATTTAATGTCACCTTCCTTGATTGGTTCATTGTTTTGTCCTACGCCATATTCTCTTCCTAGTGCTACATCCCAATTTAATACAATGTAACCTTCTCCAGACCAAATAGCAAACTCGACTGCATCCGCTACATATCTTTCAAGTCGTTTCTCTCTCATGTAGTAATCAAGTAGACCTTGTGCAAGTTTAGTTTGTGCTTGACTCGAATAGTCATTGTTGATTGCCCTTGCGTCGAATGTCGGTCTCTGAGATACTGTGATAGATAGGATAGCTTGAAGTATTGATCTATAATGATTTACAAACAAGAAAGAATATTCTCCTGCATCTCCACCTCTGACTGTATCTCCTAAGTGGTATCCTGCTCTAAAGTATTGCCTGTAAGACTTACGCCAAAGATCCAACATCCCGTTGATCCTGACATATTGATAGTAGTCATCTACTTTCTTTTGGAGTTCTCCGCCTATCTCATCAACTGTAAGATTTGCAAAGTAGGTTGCATCTGAACTTAATTTAGTTTTTACTAGCATTTTCTTTTTCCATTTCTTCTTTCAAATATTCTACATGCAAATTTATTGCTTCTTTGATACATTTAGTTTGTATCTCAGTCCATCCTAATTGAGCTTGTCTCATGTGTTCTTTATGCCTTTCGTTTTGGTTCATCTTTTAAACATCCTTTTTAAATTTGATCTCTCACTTGATTCCTTCTCGAAATTAATATAATGCGTGCTTGGAAGTGCTGTACTTGTAATCGGTATCGGATTGGAATATTGATCTATATTCCTGACCATATAAATCAAACTAGCCAATGCATCAAAGTGACCGTACATGTCTGACACATCAAATTGATTTCTCTGCTTGTTCCAAATCCCTGCCCTCAGGCATCCTATAAGTTCTTGGCAATTCTCCGAGACATACAATCTTCCTTGTGCTACAAAGACTCTAAGCTCATTGACCATTGCTAAGAGAGTATCCTTACTAGTTGGTGCAAAGTGGACACCATGCATCAATGACATGTCCTGTAATAAGATCACATTGTTATTGTCTGCAATCCTTCTGGGTTCTGCCATGTCTCTAAATAGTTCTTGTTCTTTTGCAACTATCGTTCTTGCTATGAGATCGGTCGTTGTGTTCTGACCTGTTAAGATTGACTCATCCACTACTTGCAAGATTGACTTTTTAAAGTCATAGTATCCATAGAGTATAGCAGTCTTATGTCTTCCTCCGATATCCATAGAGATATAATTCTGATAATACATTCTCCATGCGTCTGGCTCAATTTCTCCCACATAGGAATCATTCCACTCTGGGATCACAACAGACATCTCATCAACTACAAACTCACATAGGTATTCTCTTTTCCAGGTAGATGAATTGACTCCACCTGCTTCACTGCAATAAAGATCCACTGTCTCTTGTTTCAAGCTCTGATTGTCATAGATCGTAAACTTACTGTAGTAGTTTCCCCAAATAGCCTCTTGGCATAGTCTTGGAAAATAGTGTGCAGGTGTTCTCGGAGGAGTGCTTGATATGATCGTTCTTCCTCCTGTAGTCAAAGTCTGTGGCATAAGGATATCTTTCAGGACATACTCCAAATCAGAGATACTACCTGCCTCATCAATGAGATTCAAGTCTGATCTATGCCCTCTTAGATTCTCGGCGTTGTTATTGTCACATCCTGCAATGTGTATTTCAGATCCATTATTAAAAACATACTTTGAGTCTTGAGTTTTGAATGTCGGTTTGTATTTGTCTGGGCAATCGTGTAATATTTCTATCATAATAGGTTGTATGATTTCTTTGAGTTGCTTTTGTGTTGGTGCTGCAAATCTTATGAGTTTGTTTGGACTCTGTAGTGCTTGCTCGATTGCAAGTAAGCAAAGTATAAAAGACTTCCCAAATCTCCGAGTACAGTTTATAACGTGCTTTATAGAATTAGATCCCTTGATACTATCATACAATTTGATTTGATAAGGTAAAAGCTTATAATACAAGTCTCCTTGTTCCCATGATTCCAGGATGAGTTCATTGTATAGCAATCTTTCATGTGAGATGGCGTTCAAAGTATATCCTTAATTGATGATATTAAATAATCACATTGCATCTTTACTACCAAAGCATGTATCTGGATATGATACAGATGTCCAATAAGATGATGATTGTCCATGTTATTGTTATCCCAACACCTATCATCAAAGACCTGTTTTTTTAATTTATCGTAGTCTACTAGTAGACAATCTAATTGATATTCTATATCGTATTTCATCCGTTGTTACTTCCCATCTCTGATCTTAATTTATCTATCAGCATCCTTCTATCCTCTGGACTCAACTTCTCTCCACTTGTGATCGACTCACCTTTGGAAGTGACATCAAGACCATCAATAATCTTTCCATGTCCTGAGTCCATTAACTCCTTGAATGCAGGGACATCTCCTTTAAGTGCCTTGCCGATTAGAGATATAACAAGATGGTCTTGAATCTGGAGTGTTTCGGTTTGTCCTGTGATTGGGTTTACTTTTTTGTAGTTTGCCTCTAGCCATTCACGGACTATTGTGGATCTATTACGTAACCCTTTTGGTCTTCCGTTTGGATTTCCTGAGACTCCCTTTGGAAATGGTTTACTATTTGGGACAGGATTCAATTTAGACTGTTTTTCGACTGATTTATTAGATTTCGATTCCATTTCTTTTCACCTTCAAATCAGGATCTAATTTTCTCATTCTATCTACAATCACTTGGCAGTATTTAGGGTCAAGTTCCATACCATAGCATTTGCGTTTTAGTTGGTGAGATGCTACCATTGTTGAACCTGATCCGAGGAAAAAATCAATTACTAAATTTTTAAAATTAGTAACATCTTTCAATGCTTTTATTATTAATTCTATTGGTTTCATTGTTGGATGTTCTTTTGGTGGGACTCTATCAAATTCCCAAACGTCCTGACCTCTACCTTCTTTTAATTCTATTCTACCTTTGTGAGCAAATAATATAATTTCATACTGACCAGCATAAGCACCTTTTAAGTCACCCATTGACCAATTATTTTTTTTCCAAACAATAATATTTTTAAGATTTAATCCAGAATTTTCAATTTCTAAAATCCATTGTTTAACGGTTTGCCACCCGCAAAAAACATAAAATGCAGTATTCTCTTTTGTGAATAAATAAGCATTTGGAAGAAAATTTATTATCTTATCGTCGTTTAATAATTGTTTATGTTTATCTTGATAATTGCTTTCGTATTTATATCCATACGGAGGATCTGTGAATACCATATCCGCCTTCTCTCCATTCATCAACTTGTCTACCTGATCAACCATAGTTGAATCCCCACAAAGCAATCTATGTTCCCCGATCTCAATCAAGTCACCAATTACAACATCTGTCTGTATCTCGTCTGGTATCTCATAATCATCCTCAACTGCTTCCAATTGCTTAGTTTCAAAATCAGGTATATCCAAACCCCAGTCTTGTAACTCATCCGAATCCCACTCATTAGCAAGCATAGCCCAATCCCACTCACCAAACCCAACATTGTCCTTGATGATAAATTCCCTTTGTTGTTCCTCCGTGAGATCATCCGCAAATATTACATGGACTTTCTTGATGCCTGCCTCTTTGCAAGCTCTCAATCTCATGTTGCCACCTAAGACTATCATGTCTTTGTTAACTACTATCGGTCGTATTTCAAGCATCCTCGGAAAAGTCTTAATTGATTCCACTAGTTTGTGGAATTTATCATCCTTAATAATTCTAGGATTGTTAGGATTAGATTTGATTTCGGAAAGGTTTACTTCTGTACTATTCATTTTGTTATCTTACTCACTGGCTTTTTGTCCCACATTGAACAAGACCAATATTTAGGACTAGTCTTATCCTTCGCCTCTTCGCATCCATGCCGAGACCTAAATGCAGCTTTTCTCTCTGGGCTGTCTCGCTTGATCTCCATGTTCGGATCTCCAAAGGTGACTTTGAGAATCTTTCCCGTCTGCTTAGACTTAACATAGACACCAAACTTCTTTCCTGATCCAGATGGAAGTCTGAAAGGCTTGTTCAATAGTTTATCCATCTCTCCTCCGCATTCCCTGAGCTACTCTGATATTGCTTACTTGATCCTCTAGTGCTTTGATCCTCTCTTCATAATCCACAACATCTTCATTCTCAGTTTCTTGCTTTCTGAATCTTTCTTTGTAAATATCATAAAGGATTGCCTCTGTCACTATCACAATCAAAGCTATCGATAACCACATCATAATTAATCCATATCATGATTATCATTTAAGTCAATCACTAATTTTATTGCTACTTTTTGCTTACTCTCTACAATCTGACCATCCTCTTTCATCCCACACCGTTTAAGCCAATCTATTGCCCTGGTATTGTTGCTGTATAGATAGCAGGTAAACCCATCTTTCCCTTGTGTGATAGCATTCCAGAACCGTATAAGATTCTCCTTTGTCCTCTTATCCGGATGCAATCCAAAAGAATACAATACCCATTCACTATGAGCATAAATCCAAACAATAAAAAACTTGTGATGATTATCTACTATATAGTAAGACTTTGGGTATTCTCGCAAAGCATCCTGAATCCTCTTAAGAATCTTGACCGATATCTTATTGTTATCGAATACAAATTCAGGATCACAAAACTTATAAAGTTCCTTGTCACTTGTAAATATATCTAATATTAAATGGGCTTCATTCGTTTCCATGTATTATCCTATCCAATGTTGTCTTGACATACTCCTTTGGGAAGTATTCCGTTTTAGTGATCTGAATAAAATCATCACTTGTAAATCTTATGAGTTTGTATCCTGCTAAGATATAATCATTATACTTTCTAACATCCTGAGCATAACCATATCCTCGATTATGCCGACCCTGATTCCAGATGCCTCCCTCAATCTCTATAAGGCAATTGTATTTTTTGAGATAAAAGTCTGCTCTGAATCTCCTTTTGGGTATAGGACAAAACTCAGCTATAAAGTCTATGTTATGAAATACAAGAAACTTCCTGAACGGTTCCTCGTATTTCTGTTTATCTGATATAAACTTTGTTCTCTTAATTTTAGTTAGTAAGTGGTTTCTAGGATGATTCAAAACTCATCCTCCGAACTCAATCCAAAGTTTGCGTCATCTGGATTTGTTATACGCTTAGAAATCCTCTCAAAAGAATTGGCAACAATAACAGTCTTAATATTCTTCTTGCCGTCTGTTCCATCCCATGACTCGACATCTAGTTTCCCATCAATCATGATACGATCTCCCTTCTTGAGTTCTCGCATGAACTGTGCTGTCTTTTCCCAAGCTTTGACTTTGTGAAAATCTGACTTGTTTGGATTCTTATAAATTGCAATATCGAACTGGACAAAATCTTTACCATTGATTACTTTATGTTCTACATCCCTTGTGATATTTCCTACTAGCTGTACGTAATTTCTCATTCTTCTCCCCATTCGTTTACAAAGTTAATATAATCTTTATTTATAATTTCTTGTGTTACTATTACATAATCTTTATGTTTATTTGGATCAAATAGTTCAACGTCATTTAAAAGAAAATTATGTTCAGGATATTTATGCATACATTCTTTAGATTTCCAAAATTTTAATCTATTCCAATAATCTGACTCATGCCATTTTTCAAACGTATAAACATAACCTTTTTTGTCGCTTAACATCCCTCCATCAACAATAAATATTAACTTATCTCCACTTTTAAGATTTGATATTTTTTCTTCTGTCCATTTATTATCTTCAATAAATTGTGTAGTGGTTATCATAACTCATCCTCTAGCATATCTCTCAATGCTCTACATAATAACAATAATTCAAAAGTATCCTTAGTCATTAAATATGCTTCTCCATTTAATTCTTCTATATCGTCAACAGTACCTGTAATAAATGATATACTATTATTTATGCATTCAAATTGTTTTTCTATTAACTTAAATAATTTATCAAAATCTTTATTCATCCTGTTCTTCCTTCATCTTTTTAATAATCTCCAAATCTCTTTCCATCTTCATTGTTGCATCTCTAAATCGTCTATAATAGTTTGCTGTTCCAGTTGCATACATGAAAGCCATCAACAATATTATTTCCTTATCTTTTTGCTCGGATGTATAATCATTAAACTTGTATTGCATAAATCTTTTCCTAGCAAACTTTAATAGTGAATAATATTGTTTCATTCTATCGTACATAATTTAATGAGGATGAGCAACCATCCTCATCTAGACACAATAAATAGTTTAAACTCCTTGTTTTATTTGATAATATTAATTTAATCATAATATTATCTCTGTCTATTAATTTTTTTATAATCATGAAAAATAAATAGAAATATTAAAAACACATAGCATATTCCAAAAGTTATTCCATCCACCACTGGCAACTTTCCACCGACAAATCCAAAGGCAAAGCTAATCAATCCAAACATGATCAACTCTATAATCTTCGCATCAATCACTTTTGTATTGCTTGCCTCAATATACTTTTCATTCTTATCTATGTAATTTTTAAAGCTCATCTTATTCTCCATTTTTATTTGAATAAATTTTGATTTGTATATGATTTCTTTTCTACTGTTACAATTGTATCATTCTTACTGCCACCGTGGGGAACTAACAATATTTCTAAAAGACTAAATCCTCTTTCTTTTCCTATGCCATTGCTATTCCATCCGAAACATATTGCAATACCATCAGGTTTTAATATTCTTGATATATTATTTTTAATTTCAGCCCAATACCCCATGTTGGATACATTAATTTCTAATTTATCTTTTCCGTAATCCTTATAACATTGTGATGCTTGTGTTATGGAATATGGAGGATCAAACAATACACCATCTATAGTATTATCTGAATAGTTTTTAAAAAATTGTAATGCGTCTAAATTATATTCAGTATCATACTCTGGATTTAAATCATTTCTAATTGTTGCTAATTTACTCTGGTTTGCAAATGCATCCACCCAAACTTTATTATTAGTAACATATCTATTTAGTAATTCTTTAATTGGAAGTATTGTAAATGTATTTTTATTTGGCATTGACCATACTCTATTTATAATCATCTTAATTCCTCTTTGGATGTTTATTGTCATACTCAGGATCAATAACTTCTATTGTCCTCTCTATCTTAGTCGGTTGATTTCCCTGTCTGCTTAATACAACTTTTTTAATTGTATAGATTCCAAATACAATAGTCAATATCAAACATCCTGTTATAAATAGCATGTCCTTTATCATTGTCTCCTGCTCCCTGTGTAATATGTTACTCTAAGTTTTATCCGCTCATTTAACTCATTGATAGCTTTATCTACTTCATCTATCGGATGATAATTATTTTTACCGATCTTAATAGTAGTAAATATTTTATTGTTAACCATAGATTGATATAAATGTTTCTTGATCCCATAGGTTTCTAATATATCGGATCTAGTTAGTAATTTCTTTTTATTATTTAGATCGTGTTTCATGTATTTCAATCTCCTCTAATAACTTTTTGCAATCATGCACAAATTGATCACATTCCATTCTCATAAACATATATTGATGAGAGTTAAATTTACTTTTATTTATCCACTTATCTCCTGATACTTCTTTCCATCTATTTAAAACACTATTTAAACACTTAAAATCTTTTTCTATGGTTGCATATAGTTTTTGTATATCTTCCTTCTTCTTAAAATGCACACACCCAAACAATTCGCCAACATATAAACCAGCCGAATAATCCTCAGAATCATGATATATGAGTCCATCTTCATTTTCTAATTCAAAAGAAAATTGAAATTTATTACTTAAACAATAACCTCTAGTAATGTTATTATGTTCAACTCTATCTACTTTAAAAAATTTACAATCTTTGCAATACATCATCCCACCGCCTTTTTTCGTCTCAATATATCAAATTCCAATTGTTCATCCATACTTAGCTTTGTCCCACTCACCATAATCCTCAGCAACTCCTCTTCTCTCAATTTATCTTTCTCATCCAATTGCATTATCGGTCGATACTTCTCATCCAATAACTCAATATTTGTGTCACAGTTTCTTTTGTTCATAGCTTCTATTATCTCAGGCACTGTTCTCAATCCCATCGCATGGATCTGGTCATCCGAGAGATTTGGTCTATTCAGCATAACCTCTTTCACTCTCTCTCTCTCAATGACTCTCTCTCTGTCCTTCTCATATTCTGCTTTATTCTTCTCAATCTTCTTTCTGACTATCCTTGTTATCTCTGAATACACTCCATCAATGTCGTTGGAGAATCCACCATGACAATATTTGAAAGTTGGATTGCAACTTAGATAGAGGATTAGATTCTTGTTGAGTAACTCTGGATACAACTTGTCCCGGAACTCTTCACCGTGTTTTTTAATCAAATAAAGTTTAGCCATGTTCTCCACCGTATTGTAAAACTTCTTGCTCAATGCATCTCTCTCGCTCGATGGACTAGAATTGTATTGTTGGATAGCTGACTTCACAAGCTCGATGTCTTTGGGATCTTCCTTTACCTGGTAGTCCTCTGGTAGGTGTTTATATATAGAGTCTAATACGTGTCTGGGATTGTTGGTGAATCCAAATCCGATCTTCTGGATGAACTCATTGGATTTTCCTAGTAGTTGCTCTGAACTGTAAATTGGAGATGGTGGGAGATTTTCTGTCTTTTGCTGTTTCTGTTGTCTTTGGATTTGTAGTAACTTTTCGTTTTCTTCATGTAGGATTCTATTCTCTTTATCGATCTGTTCCTTTATTTCCCACTTTATTTCTTTTATTTCTTTCTTTTGTTGTTCTCGCTCCGCTAACACCTCAGTTATCTCTCCGCTAACACCTGAGTTATCGCTACGATAACACCCTGTTACCTCTACGCTAACACCTTTAGTCTTCTTATGGTGTATTCTCTCCGATAACACTTCGGTCACATTTACGATTTGATAGGTGTGAGGATTGATCTTGTCACCATGTTTTAAGATCCTGATTGCCCCAATGGAGAGTAGTATTTTAAGATCCCTGAACACTCCTGAGATTGGAATCCCTGTCTTGGATGAGATTTGCCGTACAGAGATTTTATCAAAATCTTTGTGGTAGCCATAGATCTGCCTTACAAATACGTTCATGATCTTGGTCTGATTGCCTGAAAGATGTGGCATCCAGTTGTCAAGAATCTCGTTTGGGTACTGTGTGAAGTTTGGAATAAACTCTGAGTTTTTTTGCTTGCTCTTTTCGGTTGATATGGTATTCATGTTTTACCTGCTTTAATTAGTTGGTATCCTTTGGTTTAAGTTTTCCGAGTAGGCTCTCCACCTACTCGGTTTTGTTCTAGAATATTAAATCAAATACTTCTTTCAATACATTTTGATGATAGTAAGAAATCTTATTCTGAAATCTTCCATCCAAATTATCTTCCTTAATAATCTGAATATTCTTTTCCTTAGAAAGTCTGCTTGCCATCATTCCTATTTCCTTTGCCCTATCTCTTACTGTAGATTGATCCAAGTCTGGTCTAAACTTCTTGCCATAGATAGTAATTCTGTGATAGAGATGCGCATCCAGTTTCTCCTGTTCCAATTTCTCAGAAGTCTGATAGTACTTTGGGATCTCAATCCTTGTTTCGTTCTTTACTGCCATATTGTTAATCAATGCAGTGACATTCGAGTTGAGTTGTAAGAATTGTTTTTGCATATCTACAATCAAAGAAAGGATTTGATTTGGGTTTATACTTTGAATCTGTTCTTTTTGCTTTTGATATGCATCATAAAGCTTTGCCTGTAGCTCATAAGATTCCGACATGACCATAAGAAAAGCTTCACGCTGTGGAAGATTGTAAACTTGCCTTGAGTTATTGTTTCCATATTTTTGCGTTCCTAAAAATTTAGGAGCGTTCTCTTCTCCTAATACTTTAGGCACCTTTGACATAAAATTATCGTGCCTAAGATAAATCCATTTTAGACCCGTTCTCTCAGCTTCTACTTTTCTTGCTTCATTGATTATCTCAAGAATCTCTATGCTCGACATAGTGACTTCATTATTGATTGTGGCTAGTTCCATTGTATGGACTCCTATAAGGTAGTTTCATTTTGAAACATCCTTTAATTTGTCCCAATGTCTGTACATGGATGGATATTTGTAGGTAGGTTCCCAATTGCTAAATCTTCCCATAAAGATCCACCCGATGTATGGGCATCGGGCTTAGTGCTATGTTATGTCGCTTGGTTATTTTGTAAAGTTAAATTTCGCCTCTTATCTCTCTTCCTAGCATCATCCAACACCTTTTCAAAATTCAAATCTATCCACTCCTTAGGATACCAATGTCGCTTATAGTTCCCTACTACATAAGGAGCTTTAGACATGTGCAATAACCGGATAGCATGAACTTTAGATATGTAATACTTGATAGCTATCTGATTAGCAGTATAAGATTTCTCCTGTATCTCGGCTGGCACTTCATAGGCTCTGTCCTTTCTGTGATATGTCGGTGGGACTGCTATTGATTTTCTATACTCGAGTTCCTGCAATACCTTCTCAGTTTGTTCTCGATTGTAATAGTTCAGATGTTTAACCTGAACCATTTCCACTTTGTATTTATCCATAAATTTAAGCATCATGTGTTTAGATGAAAAACTACTTTGTAAATCCTTACTCAATACATACTCATTAAGATTAATATTCTCCATTTTTCAACGTCTCCAAAAGTTTTACTCGTGTAGATTCCAAAACTCTTCTAGTTTCTTCAATTCGATTGCGTTCTTTTTTCTGCATCCAGAATCCTTCCAAATCTTTTTTGAGTCTGCCATCTAGCACTACAATATCAATTAGCTCTTGTATGATCCTTGTGTCACTCATCCGAGACCTCCCACCTTACTATGATCTTCGTACATGTGACCTATAATTTTGATTGACTTAACATTCCTGGACAATAGATATGCAATACCAAGTGATGGACTGAGTATTTGAGGATGGAAATCAAATATAACATTTCTATCTATTTTATGTTTTACAATAGCAACTCTATGTTTATTCCCAAAGACAAAATCTACTTCTATCACATCACCTGTTATGATTTCTCTATGATCGTCATCTACTAGAGTAGTTGCATAATGTATGTCTAGTATCTTATCACTGAATGGGAATGATCGTTCTTTGCCATTTACATCAAAACATGTAATATAATTAATACCTGAACGCACATCAATCATATCTTGAAATTTTGGTTTGTAAAACATTTCTCCCTCTTCGAGATGCCATAGTCTGTTCATATTTAAATTCATTTTGGTTCCTCCTTTTTTTCCTTGATCCAGTTGCCTCTATTACATTGGTCACATGGGTTGATTGTCACTGTCTCGATGTATATAAATGGGTTGTATTTTTCTATCGTCTTACAATATTCCTCTATACCTTTTAGGTTATCGAAAAAGAATCGACCGTATTCTGGTATATTTGGATTGATACTTCTGATATAGTTCCAACACATCCGATGGATTCTTTCATATCCGGTAACTTCCTGATTTGGCTTTATATATTCCAGATCTTTGCCTGTGTATCTCAAAGTCTCGACCTTTCCAGTGTCATTGCAATTGTAACAATAATACTTGTGAGTCGACTTGAGATTGCTAAATGTTTTTACTATTTCTTCCATTCAATCCTCTCTCATCCCAAATCTTATCAACTATATTAATCAGATTCCTATGTCTTTCTACTTGCAACTTAGCTATCTGTTTATCCAGATCGCAGCTAATAAACTGCGACCTCCCATTTAATATTTGCATAATGTTATCTCGAATATTCATCAAAATATACTCTCATCAACTGGTGTAGTTCTTGCTGTTACGCAAACTCTTGCTATCTCATGTCTCCACATCTCAAACAATTTACATAGATCCTTTTCCTGATTTTCAGTAGGATTGATATTTTTATCCTCAATGTGTTCGGTAAGAGTTGTCATGCACTTTTGCATGTAGCTTGTGTATTCTTCAAATATTTCCTCTGGCAATTTATCAATGTATTTCTCAAAGGTTTGATTGGCTTTGATGAATCTATTGATGTCAAATTGTAGCAATGATTCTGAAATTGCAGTCTTAAACTTATTGTAAGTTTCCCTGTCATCTGGTTTTTTAGGTTCAGGCTTTGGCTCTGGTTTGACTGGTTGCACAATCTCTCTTTGTGGAGTAGATACTGCCTTAACTTCGATTTCATGTCCCATCTCTTCTGCAGGAGTAGTCTCCAAGCCTGCATCCATCAATACGACCACATGAGCAAATACCGACCTAGCAGCACGAGACATAGCTCTGGTCTGTGCCATGGCTCTTCGTGCAAACAGTGGACGATTTGACCACGTTTTTTCGTCGTCTCCCACAAATCCTTCAGCCTCTCCTAGTGTGATGCCGTCCGAGATCCTTCTGACTATCCCTCTTGCCGAGATCCCACCTTCTACTGCCTTGACATCGGTTGCTGAGAGATTGCATCCATGAGCAGTTGCAATCGCCATCCATCCTTCCACTGGGACATATTTTCTGTTCTGGATCTTGATGCTTGTCTTGGACACTATCTCTTTGCAGGCTCCAGCTACGTCTGTGCTTTTCTTGATATTGGCAATTGGATTGTTTTCTTGAATTGTTAGATCGTTCATATTTTGTATGCTCCATATTTTGCCAATAAAGCATTGACTAGCCCTCTGGCTTTGATTGATCCTTCAGGCATGTTGGATTCCTTTTCCGCCCGTCTCAATGCTGACTCGATAAATATTTTAGATATCTGTACCGATGTCCATTCTGATTTAGTTTTGGTTTTAGTTTTCATTTTATTCTCCTTTGATTTTATTAATTTTTATTTGATTTAATCCAGACCCAAAAATATACATACTAAGTCCTCTATCTAATGCGTATTTTATTTCTATGTTCCCATCAAAACTTTCATTATCTATATTAATATAATCATCATTTTCTATAAATAATTCAATTATAGCATTCCCATAATTTTTAGCCATTTCATAGTTAGTTACATATACTCGTTCAGTAGTAAATCCATTATCCAATATAGAGTTCGCAGATTCAATTGATGTTCCGTGATATAGTGTCATTTGGTTTTATCTCCTTTAATCTCTTATATAAATACTATCGTAAACCGTCGGATAAAAAAGTAAATAAAAAAAAATAAAAAAAAGAAAAAAAAAGAAAAAAAAAGAAAAAAAAATGTTCTAATCTTTTTTTGCAATCCTACCTACAATCAATACAGGAGACATAACAACATGACCAACCAATCAAAATTTTTCGAATTTTTTAAAACTAAACGACTAAAACTTACCATAGCAATTTTCTTCGGGACTGTGGGAATAATATCAAACTATTCAGCCATTAAATATTGTTTACTACAAACTAGAATGGATCTGATAGGATCTGAATCTACATTGATAATCTATGCTCTGGGAATCTCTCTTAGTCTGGATATAGCTATTATTGTATTTCATCTCATGCGGACATACGCATTGATGTGGGGTTCTGTATTGCTAGCGTTTCTTGTGTCAGTGACTGCTAATACAAACACATTTCTATCTTGTGCCGGATCTTGCAAGCAGCCTATTGATGACCCTGGGGCTTTATTAGCATTTAGCCAAGCATTGATTATGAGTCTATTGCCAATCGTGATCATAATCTATCTGACTGAATTGGCTGTGCAACAATATGATAAAGAAATAAAATTTACTACTGACACATATAATAATAGTTGGCAGGATATAAAGTTAGATTAATATTGATAATTAGAGTTTGTTCAGCAATTGCCTATCCTAACAAGATAGGCTTTTTTTAGGTTGTTAGATTGGCTTAAATTTGAGATACAATTTGATTCCATAAAAAATTAGAATTGCAATTATAACAAGCAATAAGAATCTTTTGAAATATCGGTATGGTTTTATTTCTTCTTCTAGTTCTGCTAATTGCTTTTCTAATCCGACTATTTGACTCTTTAAAGCAATAGAGTTTTCTTGACACTTATTATATTGACTGTAAGCATCTTTCCCATATTCTCCGCAATCCTGTAGTACTCTGACTACTCTCTCTCTTATAGATGAATCTTTGATACTGGATACTTCTATAGACTGTAAATCTTTTATGGCTTCTTTGGTATCTATAGGCTTATTGATCTGATTGTAATCGGTAGCACATCCAAGTAATAAAATCAATACTATTCTAACCATAACAGTCTATATCCTGACTTTGATCCACCTGTTGCAATTCTACTGGATGCAATCATAGCATTGCCAAGTAAAGTATATGGATATTCTACTTTAGATCCGGAGTTCTTTCCTATTATTGCATATCTAGAATCTGCAAAAGAATAATGCCCAAAGGGATCGTTGACTATCCAGACTTTACGATCGTTATCATATCCTATGATACATATATAGTGACCATCTTTTGTAATCATGGTACTACACATAACAGGAGATCCTTTATCTATTGCATTGATTATATCCTGATTAGTTCCTGAGTGTGCCAGGAATTTTGTTTTCTTTGGGATGTTATTTTTTTTGAGTATTGCATTGAGATAGTCTGGATACTTGGCTAAGAATGCACCATTTCGGACATCCGACTTGTTATCTATAAAAGCCTTGTCCATTGTCAAAATTAATTCTACTATAAATTCATCCGTCTTTGCCTTGTCATACACCGATGACAATAGCATTGCCGCCGCAGTATATCCACATTGACCACTTGGCTTTATTCTTCCTAGCAGTTTGTTATCTATTTGATCGTTCTGTTGTATCTCTAATATTTTTTTCAAGTAAATCCTTTGTCCTGTGGTTCTTCTTCTTCGACAAAAAAGTTGGTCATAAACTTTCCTATAGTACCGATTGCAATACAGGTGAAAGCTAAATACTTCTCATCCATGACAATAGAGTAACCAGTGAGAAATTGACTTGCTCCTAGTAGAGCATCACCAATCTTTCTTAGCTTTGCAGGAGTTGGTTGATAGTAAGATTTTATTTTAAATTTAATCTTCATTTTACTTTTATCAACAATTGCTTAATGTCGGCTTTAATCTCTTTCAATTCTTCTTTGATTTCCTGTACTACTTTTCTGTCCTGTTGTGTTTCGGATTCTAGTTTAACAATTCTTACTTCATGGGTATAGTATGCAACTGTAAGAG
>Ga0315909_10003388_pt1 | contig 19463 bp, 17 predicted proteins | sample LakEriMetagenome_11_FD_203527 | JGI IMG/M metagenome (GOLD analysis project Ga0315909, IMG submission 203527) | Freshwater fungal communities from buoy surface, Lake Erie, Ohio, United States - Buoy 2 MA125 | ecosystem: Environmental > Aquatic > Freshwater > Lake | place: USA: Lake Erie, Ohio... | reverse complement strand
TGCAGTTTGCAGCAGGTGTAACCAACATTGGACAAATCTCTAACAGATATGATGTTTACAAAAACCCATATATGACTGAGAATGTAATCTTATTAGGTTTCAAAGGTTCTAACTTCTTCGAAACAGGCGCTGTATACGCTCCATATGTTCCGTTGATTATGACTCCATTAGTTTATGACCCAACCAACTTCACTCCAAGAAGAGGTGTTATGACTAGATACGCTAAGAAAATCGTAAGACCAGAATTTTACGGTAAGATTATCGTTGATGGTTTGAATACTCTCTAATTTGAGTATGATTGGTAAGTAATAAACTTACGATAAGCAAAGGGGAAGTAGAAATACTTCCCTTTTTGTTTTTTATTAATATTTATCTTTATAACACACAAATGGGATTTTATAGAAAGCCACTAGAAGAAACAGTACCTGAATACGTTCAAATAGAATACAAAGCACCGGATTTATACCATACATCGGCAGGTGAAAGTGTTAGTTCTTCTGTGATGGTTAGAAATGGAAATGGACAACTAACTTATATTCCAATTGAACAATTTGCTCTAACAAGTTCAAATACATTTAATGGTAATCAAATAATATCCGGCAATTTGGATGTTACAGGTACGATAACCGGTACAATTGTTGCAAACTATTTTACCACCGGATCAATTTATATGACGGGTGGTATAGAAACCGTTGACCATATTGATTTTTCACTTACGGCAAATCCTACACATGATGAGGGTAGAATACATTGGTATGATGATGCCAAAACTTTAGGAATAGATACTGGCCAAGATAACTTTATGATTGAAGTTGGTGCAATGACCGTTATTAGGGGTAAAAATACAAATACTTTTACTTTAACAAAAGGAATGGTTGTTTATATAAATGGTGAGGCCGGACAAAGACCGACATTCACAACATCAAGTATGATATCAGAGACCTTATCCGCTAGAACGATGGGCGTAGTAGCTAGTAATATAACTGCAAATAATAGTGGTTTTGTAATAATGAATGGGGTGTTGAGGGGTATAGATACATCAATGTACACAGCAAACACAGAGTTATATCTTTCTTCATCCGGCAAATTTTCAAACCAAATACCTGTTGCACCAAACCACAATGTCAGAATAGCCAAAGTTTTATCATCCGCGGTAAATGGTTCTATATATGTTTATGTAATGAATGGATTTGAATTAAACGAATTACACGACGTACTAATATACACAGGATCACTTAAAGATGCGGCAACTAACAACGGTGGAAGTTTATTATACAGGTCATCATCTGTGTGGACTAATAATCCTAATGTAAGATTGGCAGAGTCTACGATGATATTGGCAAGTGTATCTTCATCTTATAATTTTGCAAACGATACAGCAGCACAGGCGGGTGGAATACCAACAGGCGGACTATATCATACAAATGGAACTATTAAAATTAGATTGGTCTAATTAAAATTTTTACCCCTATTTTTTATTCTTATATTTATAGTAGTATAACTCTATAAATTTATAAATAATGTCTGTAAACACATATTGGTCTGGCTCAACCTATAACTCATTCTTATTAGCATCATCATCTGCGGAAGCAACTCCATTTGGAATTTATGATAATGATTCTGATTTTAAAACAGATGCGCCAAAGACGGCCGTCTGGGTTGCAAAAAGACTTGGATATCCAATTGTTAATGTGGAATTAGATAATCCGCAAATTTGGGCATGCTTTGAAGAAGGTGTATCCGAATATTCTGCACAAGTTAATCAATTTAATCTCCGTAATAACCTTGATATTTTAAGAGGCCAACCAAAAGAAGCATTTGGTGGTAGATCAAATTATTCACAAACGCTTGTAGATGGTTCTTTTTTACCAACAATAATTCGTATGTCTCAACAATACGGAACATTGGCCGGAGTTGGAGGAAATACAACTATAAAAAAGGCATATATTAATGTAACGGAATCCGTACAAAGATACGATTTAATGACAAGTGCAGTTGATACGGTTACATCACAATCATTTGCAACCACATTTTCGGGAAGTTCTACAATTGATGTAGTAAAAGTTTTTTATGAAGCAGTACCGGCAATAACAAGGTTTTTTGATCCATATTCCGTAGGCGCACAGGGAACTCTTAATTTAATTGGTGAATTGGGATTTGGTAATTATTCGCCAGCAGCACAGTTTTTAATGATGCCTATTTATGAGGATTTATTAAGAATGCAGCACATCGAATTTAACGACCACATTCGCAAATCAGCATTTACGTTTAATATAGTTGATAATAAATTGGAGATATTCCCTGTACCAACTACAAGATCACCTAAAAAAATATATTTTGATTATATTAGTAGGGATGAATTTGAACATGATTCACAAACAATCCAATCCGAATCCCTATCAGATTATTCGGACATACCATATGATTTTATTCAATATAGTAAAATAAACGAAGTAGGTAAGCAGTGGATTAGAAAATACACTTTAGCATTGTGTAAAGAACTATTGGGAGCAATTAGGGAGAAGTATAATTCGGTTCCAATTCCAGATGGTGATGTGACATTGGATGGTGCAGCATTGCGATCAGAAGCACAGGTTGAAAAGGATGCACTTATTACACAATTGAGAGAAAATTTGGAGGAGATGAGCAGGATTAAAGTGATGGAAAATAAAGCACATGAAGCGGATCATCAGCAACAAATGTTACAAAAAGTACCATTAAAAATATATGTAGGATAATATGCCAAAGTTTATGTTAGATAGGGACTTGCAACTTTTTAGAAGTTTAGCAAGGGAATTAGTAGACACTGTAATAGAGAATACTTGTGTTTTATTTAAAGTAAATTTAAAAGAAACGAAAGTAAATATCTATGGTGAATCTACTAATAAAACTTGGCATCCTGGAGTGCAGTTGTATGTTCTAATTGATAAAGATCCGGAAACGGCAGTATACGAAGGATTTGGATCAGATAACCAACAAAACATAAATTTTAAATTTGATAGATTATTATGTGAAGAAAGAAACGCATATCCGGAAATTGGTGATATTATTTATTTTGATAATTCATATTATGAAATAGATAATACTAATGAAATACAATTTGTTGGTGGTTTGCCTGGAGAAAATAGTGAAAGAAATTGGAGTATAGTGTGTTCTACATTTATGGTAAGTAAAGCAACACTTAATATTGAAGAAAGAATTAACTAAAATATATGTCTACGAATCCGCTAAGAAATAATCAGAGGATAACCCAAACAAAGACCTCAAAGCAGGACTTAAAACAAAGTGTAACTCTATTTGATATAGATTACGCAATGATGACTCATTTGGAAGATACAATATTACCAATTTTGGATGAAAATGGTAAATCTTTGAAAATACCTGTAATCTATGGTAATTCAGAAAGATGGAATGGTGCAAGAAGGGAGGGTGTGTTTAGAGATAGTAAGGGAAAAATCCAACTCCCATTAATGATGATTAGAAGAACTAGTGTTGCAAAAAATGAATCTATGGCTATGTTAAATAGGCATATATCATATTCAACCATTAGAAAGTATTCAAAAGAAAACCGATATGATAAATTTAGTTTATTAGGATCTAATATTAAACCAAAATATGAATTGTTCAATGTTACAATGCCGGACTATGTTGAAATAAACTACGATTGTATGGTTTGGACAAACTACACAGAACATCTAAACACCGTTATTGAACAATTACAATTTGCTGGATCATATTGGGGAGATAAAGAAAAATTTAAATTTAACACATCGGTAGGTGATTTTAATGTTGTAAATGAGGTAGGTGAAGGAACGGAAAGAATTAATAGAGTTGAGTTTTCATTGAATGTTAAAGCATATTTACTACCGGAAAAATTTGATGGTGAAAATACTACAAAAAAATCATTTTCAACTAACAGATTTGTTGTATCAACTGAAACGGATTTGACAGCAAATGGAAGATTGGAAGGGTTTTTAACCACACCTTCACCGTATTATGATAATAAAGACCTTATAGATTTCTTATCATTAAATACTAGTAAAGTACAAAATCCTGTAGCAAATAATACAATAACATTTGCAGGAATCAAACCAATAAAAGCCCCACCACTTTTAACATCGGTAGTATCAGGCACAATAACAATAAGTGGTGAACCATATGATATAAAAGTTTATATAAATGGAGTTAGGTATTACTATACTACACATTTTACAATATCTTATGTAGTTGCAACCGGAAATTTTACTATAAACTTTTTACCACTAATTTTGGGATTTGATGTCGATACCAATGATGAAATAACTATAACAGGAAAATTCATAGAAATATAATGAAAAGAACCTTACTTGATATAACACAAAAAATATCCAGAAAAGTGGTTGGTGTTGTATTAACTCCAATGGACTTACAAGATTCAAATTACTGGATATTTGAGGCAAAAAATTATAGATTCAATGATATATTACGAGAGGTGGAGTATAGAAAAACACAAGATAGAATTTCTATTCATATAAATACACAAAACATATCTAATAGAGATTTTTTAGTTGAAGAAGGAAAAACTGGAATAATAGTAAAATTTATAAAAAGTAATTTTCAATATGAGTTGGACAATGGTGATGAAATTTATTTAAAAGGAGATATAGAAAAATATGCTTAATAAATTTAATGCAGCTGCAAAAAAGCTTAATAGAGTTTTACCAAAAATAAATCCGAATAATCTAAACGATGATTTGTATTTAACAGGCAGCCTATTGAATATAAATTTACCAAGCACATCATCATATCAATCAAATGTAAAATCAAATCCAAATCCAACAAAATTAGTAAATAATAAAAGTAAAATAGAAGAATTTCATAATGAAATTTTACAATTTAGTGGAAGAACTATGAAAAAAGGAATTGATTCATACTCCACCGAAGGATTTGGAAAATTAATTATAAATAATATTAAATTAGATTATGGAACGGAGGGAGTATCTCCGGATAATTTTGAAGTATTGGTTGCTGGATTGCATTTACCTGGAGATTATATAGTATCGGAAGTTGGTAACGATGTTGTGGTAACTTTAAATGATTCTTATATAGATTTTAGTGGTGATGTTAATATTAATAATATTTATGTTATAGGTAAGTTTATAAACATATAAAAATAGTATGGCAACATTAATACAACTAAAACAAATAGAAAGTAGTTCATTTCTTATTCAAGCCGCAGAACTGGCAGCAACATTTACACAATCTGTAAAAGATGTGATAAATATAGTTGGAACAGTTTCATCATCTGCTCAACTTACAAGTTCATTGGATTTGAGATACGCATTAAGTGGAACTGTTGGTGGTGGAGGTGGTGATTGGTCAACCATTACAGGAATACCACAAGGAATAATATCAGCATCAACACAATTGGATGGTAGTACATTAAGAAACATAACAATATCAACCACAGATGCCGATCATTACTCATTAATAGTTAGTGGTGCTATAGGTGTGGTAGATGCTACAGACTTATCGGGAAGTATAGATGGAGATTTGGATACGACAGTTCCTGCTCAAATTTATTTAACAGGTTACCCACTTCCGACGGACCCGGCAGTTAGCGGAAGTTCCGAAGCAAACATAATTGATCAAGGTGAGTGGTAATCAAAAAAAAATGATATTTATATATTGAATAACCCAAATCAACATTTTAACGGAGAATAAGCATGGCACAAATAATTAAACACAGACGTGGTAGTTTAGAATCGCTAACTAACGTAACATCATCTTTATCAAAAGGTGAATTAGTAATAGCGTCAGGATCATCCAATATATCACCTACAAACGGATCATCTATTGTGTTTGCCGCAGTAGAAAATGGACAAGTCCAGGCCGTAAATAGATTTATGAGAGGAACAACTGTTCCTAATACATTTTCAAATGCCGCATATAATGGTTTAGTAAATGGAGTTCCGTACTATGTTAGTGCATCAAACGTTACACCAACTTTATATTTGTTGGGAACAGGTGCAAACGAAGCTATAGATTTAATTGGTAACATACAACCATTTTCCACATCAGTTGATGCAAGATTGGATGCAGTAGAAGCATCAGTAGGTGGTGGTGGTAACCTTGCAAATTCTATCACATTAATAAACTCATTTACCGCATCGGCCGGAATAAGACTTACAAATTTAGAAAGTAAATCCGCATCGGTAGATATTTCTATAACTAACTTAAATGCAAGTTCGGCATCACAACAAACAAGCATCAATGCAATAAACATTGTAACGGCAAGTTTAGAATCCTTTACTGCATCGACAGTAACAAGATTAACAAATTTAGAAACTAAATCGGCATCCGTCGATATTAGTGTATCTAATCTAAACACATATACCGCATCGGTAAGTGTTAGTGTATTCAATATAAATTCGTTCACTGCATCTGCAAGTGGCAGTATCTTTCATCTCAATGCAAGTTCTGCTTCTCAACAAACAAGCATTAATGCACTAAATAATAGTAGTGCATCATTAAATACGTTTACCGCATCTGCATCTACAAGATTAACAAATCTTGAAACTAAATCGGCATCTGTTGATATTAGTATTAGTAATATAAACTCATTCACCGCCTCTACTGCGACGAGCATAACAAACTTAAACGCAAGTTCAGCATCGCAGCAGGTGAGTATAAATGCATTAAATACATATACGGGGTCAAATGATACCACAAATACGGCACAAAATAGTAGATTAACATCTTTAGAAAATAGAACAGGATCATACGCTACAACAGGATCTAATACATTCAACGGAACGCAAATTGTTAGTGGTTCACTTTATGTAACTCAAGATTTAATTGTAATTGGATCATCATCTATTTCAAACATAAGTGCAAGTGTACTTAACATTGGAGATAATCAAATTACACTAAATACATTTACACCAGCAATTAGATTTGGTGGAATAAGTGTAATAGATTCTGGATCAACCGGTGCAACTGGATCTTTGTATTGGGATTCTTTAAATAACCATTGGTTATATGAACACCCATCGGGAGCAAACGAAGGATACAATTCTGCAATTCTAATATCCGGTCCTAAAAATACAGGAACATTAGGAAACGAAGCAACATTGATAAGTGGTTCAATAATGTTGGCAAGTGGTGAAGATCACGTATCGGGTTCAATAATGAGTCAGGCGGATAATAATTCAAAAATTACTATTGCTGGTGGCTTAGATGTAACGGGTACAATTAGTGGTTCTATAAATGGAATTGGAAACGTAACAGCATTCTCACAATCGGTTGATAGTAGATTGGATTCGGTAGAAGCTTCTATAGGAGGGGGTTCGGTAGGTACATCTATTAGTGCATTGAATAATAGTACGGCATCATTAAACGCATTCACAGCATCTGCAAGTAGTAGACTTACAAATTTAGAAACCAAGTCAGCATCCGTTGATGTTAGTGTATCTAATTTAAATACTTATACTGCATCTGTGAGTACAAGTGTATTTAATATAAATGCATTTACAGCATCCGCAAGTGGTAGTATATTCCATTTAAACGCAAGTTCGGCATCACAGCAAACAAGTATTAACGCATTAAATAATAGTAGTGCTTCGTTAAATACTTTCACTGCATCTGCGAGTACAAGACTTACTAATTTAGAAACCAAGTCAGCATCGGTTGATATTAATATAACAAATATACACAGCTTCACCGCATCGGTAAGTACAAGTATATTTAATATTAACACTTATACCGCATCCGTAAGTAGTAGTATATTTAATCTCAATGCAAGTTCGGCATCGCAGCAGACTAGTATAAATGCACTAAACGTTACATCTGCATCATTAAATACTTTCACCGCATCCGCAAGTACAAGACTTACTAATTTAGAAACTAAATCGGCATCTGTCGATATTAGTATATCTAACTTAAATAGTTACAGCGCATCCGTAAGTAATAGTATATTCCATTTAAATGCAAGTTCCGCATCACAACAGACTAGCATAAATGCAATAAATACCGTAACTGCAAGTTTGCAAACATCAACTACGGCATTAAATACGTTTACGGCATCGGCAAGTACAAGACTTACTAATTTAGAAACTAAATCCGCATCCGTTGATATTAGTCTTGCATCAATAAACTCATACACATCATCTTTAAAAACGGCAATCGATGTAAATGGTGCAAATCTTATAGTGTTAGGAGATTTGACAGTTCAGGGTAGCACAGTTACGTTAAATACTACAGAACTTGTAGTGGAAGATAAATTGATAGTGTTAGCATCGGGATCAACTACAACCGCTGCAGCTAATGGTGCGGGAATATTCATTTCCGGAGCAAATGCATCGTTTACATACGCAAACACTGCAAACGCGTGGACAGCAAATATACCATTTAGTAGTTCCGCATTTACTGGTTCATTTAACCTACCAACGGGTGGTTCAAGTAAAAGAATCGCATTTAGAGAAACAAATGGTAATTTGGATTTGGTAACTGCACCGACGGTAGATGGTGATATATTACAATGGAATGGAACGGCATTTACTATGAGTAATGTGATAGATGGTGGTTCATTCTAATCATTATAAATTATAAAAATAAAAACCCTTCAACCGAAGGGTTTTTTTATTTAAATAACTAATATTTATTGAAGTAGTATATACTACATTTTTGTTGTTATATAACATTTTTTAAGTAGATACCATAGATATGGCCCAAACAATTGTATTAAGACGTTCTGCGCAAACTGGAAAAGTACCAGGAACATCATCTTTAAATTTAGGAGAAATTGCAGTAAATACCTACGATGGTAGAGTATTTTTTAAGAAATCGGGCTCAATCGAATCTATTGAACATTTAGTAACAACAAATTCAATCACAACTGGATCAATTACGTTAACAAAAACAGGATCTTTTGGTGAATTGATAGTAGTACAAGATGCAAACTTTCAAAGGGATATATTTGTTACCAGAGATATAGTTGGTAATGGTGATATTGATGTTTTGGGGTCATTGACTGCATCTTTAAGTAACGGGTATATTTGGGTTGGTAATAGTTCTAATAGAACACAGTTATTAGCAACATCATCTTTAGTACCGGGAAATATATACATAACATCTTCGGTAAATGCACCATCGACCATATATGATAATATGATATGGTATGATAGTGATACCGGAAAATCATACATACGATATAATGATGGTACTTCAACACAATGGGTACTACAATCTGATCCAACAATAAATACCGGTCCAACTTTATTAACTTTACAAGAAGTTACTGATATTGGATATACTACCGATAATCCAATAATCATAACAAATACTACAAATGCAACATCATCTGGATCGGGTGCATTAATTATGAGTGGTGGAATTGGTGTATTGGGTGATGTTTGGGCTAGGAAATTTTATGGAGATGGAAGTGGATTGACGGGTGTGGTTGCAAGTTATACCGAAACGGATACATTAGACTCTGTTTTGGGTAGAGGAAATTCATCAGCAAACTCAATAGTATTAACTGGTACTACAAATGCAACATCTAAAGTTACGGGAGTAATCAGAGTGGCGGGCGGTATCGGTATATCAAAAGATATCTATGCAGATAATTTGGTTTTGAGTGGTACATTAACGGCATCACTACAAACAGGATACGCAATAGTAGGAAATTCCAATGGAACTGCAAGTGCAGTTGCAACATCATCATTTTCTACATTATTACCTTCAGGTCTATTATCATCATCGAATAATACATTTGCGGCATATACAGCATCAACTAATACATTTACCGCATCAATTAACACATTTACTGCATCTGCTGGTATACGACTTACAAATTTAGAAAGTAAATCTGCATCGGTTGATATCAGTATAATAAATTTAAATAGTTACACCGCATCGGCAAGTAGCAGTATCTTCCATTTAAATGCAAGTTCAGCATCTCAACAGACTAGCATAAATGCAATAAATACTACAACCGCAAGTTTATTAGTTGAAACTGCAAATTTGGAATTATTTACTGCATCGGCAAGTAGCAGTATCTTCAATTTAAATGCAAGTTCTGCATCGCAGCAGACTAGCATAAACGCATTAAATAATTCATCAGCATCATTAAATACTTTTACATCATCGGCTGCAGTACGACTTACTAATTTAGAAACCAAGTCAGCATCGGTTGATATTAGTATAGCAAACATACACACATTTACCGCATCGGTTAGTACAAGTATATTTAATATTAACGCATATACTACTTCTGTAAGTAGCAGTTTATTTAATCACAATGCAAGTTCCGCATCACAGCAGACTAGCATAAACGCATTAAATAATAGTACCGCATCATTAAATACATTTACAGCATCTACTGCGGTAAGACTTACTAATTTAGAAACCAAATCCGCATCAGTTGATATTAGTATAACAAACTTAAATGCAAGTTCCGCATCGCAGCAGACTAGTATAAATGCATTAAATATCACATCTGCATCATTAAATACATTTACAGCATCTGCAAGTACAAGATTAACAAATTTAGAAACCAAATCAGCATCAGTTGATACAAGTATTTCTAATCTTAACTCATTTACAACATCTGTAAATACCGCCGTAATTTTCAATGGTTCCGATTTAATTGTAAAAGGAAACTTTTATGTTAGTGGATCTACGACATATATAAGTTCATCTACATTGAATATTGGTGATAATATTATAGAACTAAATTATGGTGGTACACAAACTATCGCAGGTATATACGTTAAAGATGCAACCGCATCATCTTTAGTATCTGGATCATTGTTATGGGATGGAACGAATGATTATTGGATAGCCGGCAAATCCGGATCAGAAAGTCGTATTTTATTAGCAAATGCAAATAATGTACTATCTAGTTCTATTAATTTTAATACATACACAGCATCAGTTGATAGTAGTATAACAAACTTAAATGCAAGTTCAGCATCTCAACAAATAAGTATAAATGCTATTAATGTTGCAACCGCATCTTTACAAGCAACATCCGCATCATTAAATACATTTACAGCATCGGCAGCAGTAAGATTAACAAATCTTGAGTCAAAATCTGCATCCGTTGATATTAGCATCGCAGCATTAAATGCGGTAAGTGCATCTCTGAATTCAAAAACAGGATCATACGCAACAACAGGATCTAATACATTTGTATCGAATCAAATAATATCGGGAAATTTAGATTTATCTGGATCATTCACATCATCATTATTGAAGGGATATGTATTTGTTGGTGATGGTAATAATAGAACTACAATAACACCAACATCATCTTTTGGGGGAGGTGGAGTAGTAACTTATGATAATACTTTTGATTTTAATTTAGAACCATTCGTTGGTGTAGTTGCATATATAGAAAGTGCAAATACACTAAATAGAGTATATGCAAATAATACAAATATTGTATTCCAAAGTACAAATACAGATTTTGCAACATTTACCACATCATCAAGTTATATATCATCATCGTTTACCGCATCATTACAACAAGGGTATGTGTGGGTTGGTAATGCAGATGGAAAGTCTATAGCATTTTCAACTTCATCATTAGTTGCAGGCGGTGCATCTTTTGGAACAATAGTAGTTGCAGGCCAAAGTGATGTGATTGCCGATGTTGCAAATGATACATTGACATTGGTTGCAGGAACAAATATATCGATAACAACAAATGCAGCAGGAGATAGTATAACGATAAATTCAAGTGGAGGTTCTGGAGATACATCGGCATTAAATGCCAGTACCGCATCATTAAATACATTTACAGCATCCGCTGCAATCAGACTTACAAATTTAGAAAGTAAATCTGCATCGGTTGATACGAGTATATCTAACTTAAATAGTTATACTGCATCTGCAAGTGGTAGTATCTTCCATTTAAATGTTAGTTCAGCATCGCAGCAGGTTAGTATAAATGCATTAAATACGGCAACGGCAAGTTTGCAAACTGAAACTGCAAATTTGGAAACATTTACAGCATCCGCTGCAATCAGACTTACAAATTTAGAAACTAAATCAGCAAGTGTTGATATTAGTATATCCAATTTGAACACTTACACCGCATCGGCAAGTAGCAGTGTATTTAACTTAAATACATACACAACTTCTGTAAGTAGTAGTATCTTCCATCTTAATGCAAGTTCAGCATCGCAACAGACCAGCATAAACGGATTAAACAATAGTACAGGATCTCTAAACACATTTACCGCATCTACTTCTATAAGATTAACAAATCTTGAATCTAAATCGGCGAGTGTGGATATCAATATAACAAATATACATACTTTCACCGCATCGGTGAGTACAAGTATATTCAATCTAAATACATATACCACATCTGTTAGTAATAGTGTATTTCATTTAAACGCAAGTTCGGCATCGCAGCAGACTAGTATAAATGCATTAAATACGGCAACTGCAAGTTTGCAAACTGAAACTGCAAATTTAGAATTATTTACCGCATCCGCTGCAATCAGACTTACAAATTTAGAAAGTAAATCATCATCGGTTGATGCAAGTATTAGTTCAATAAATTCAAAAACGGCATCATATGCTACAACGGGATCAAATACTTTCGTTGGATTACAAACTATATCGGGTTCATTAGATGTATCGCAATCAATAAGTTCATCACTTCCACAGGGATATGTTCTCGTTGGAAATGGTTTAAATAGAACGGTTGTCGTTGCAACATCATCTTTTGGTGGAGGACAAACTACGGATATAAGTGCATTAAATGCAAGCACCGCATCATTAAATACATTTACAGCATCAGCAGCAATTAGATTAACTAATCTTGAAAGCAAATCAAGTTCGGTTGATATTTCTATAACTAATTTAAACGCAAGTTCAGCATCACAACAGATTAGCATAAATGCAATAAACGTTGTAACTGCTAGTTTGCAAACTGAAACTGCAAATTTGGAATCATTTACAGCATCAGCTGCAGTAAGATTAACAAATTTAGAAACTAAATCAGCAAGTGTTGATATTAGTATTAGTGCATTGAATTCAAAAACAAGTTCATACGCAACAACAGGTTCAAATACTTTTGTTGGGTTGCAAACCATATCCGGTTCATTGGATGTATCACAATCAATCAGTTCATCTTTACCACAGGGATACGTTTTAGTGGGTAATGGTTTAAATAGAACCGTTGTTGTTGCGACATCATCCTTTGCGGGAAGTGGTGGTGGATTGAAAACTAAAGCAGGATCAGTAGCAAATACATCATTTACAGGCAATCCTAAAAAAACAACTATTACATTTGCAGGAGCATTTGTAGATACAAATTACGCAATAACCATAACAGGCGAAGATGCACGTTCATGGACAATCGAAAGTAAATTGGCAGGAAGTTTTGTAATAAACGCAAATAGTAACACCGGATTAAGTGGAACAACATATTGGATAGCAACCGCATATGGAGAAACAACGTAGTTATGGGAACGATTATAAGTAATAACTTTTTTAAAATAGCAAATGGGGTATTCAGATACGCCGAACCCATAGTATCTTCGGAAGGAGTGATAGTTGCTTATACTATTACGGAGTTATTAACAACTACGGGAGCAGGAAATTGGACAAAGCCAACAGGAATAACTTCTGTTACCGTTGAGTGTTGGGGTGCGGGGGGTGCTGGTGGAGGTGCAACATCCAATCCTGCGGCAGGTGGTGGAGGAGGCGGAGGTCAATATGCCAGATCAGTAATTGTATACTCTTTAGGAGAATCAACGATATCTTATAATGTAGGAGCTGGGGGGATAGGAACAACCACTACAGTAGTTGACGGAGGAGATACAACATGGAATACAACAACTGTTGTAGCTAAAGGAGGAACCGGAGGTGGAGCAAATGGAGTAGTTGGAGCTGAAGCTGCAGGAGGACTAGGCAACGTTGTTGGAAGCATTGGAGATATAATTTATTTTGGAGGAGATGCTTCAACTGGAGTGGTTACATCTCCAGATAATTTTCCTTTTGGCGGAGCTGGTGGTGGAGGTGCTGGCTCAACTGGCAATGCAAATATTCAAATAGGAACCATAGAATTAGGAGGCGACGGAGGAAATGGAGTACTAAACCAATCACTCGCTGGAAATCCCGGATTAGTATATGGTGGAGGAGGTGGAGGTTCTGCAACAAACGTTGCTACTAATAGAGCCGGAGGAAATGGAGCGCAAGGAATTATCAGATTATCGTACACAATCCCACCACCAATTGATTTTTATACGGGATCATCAGCAGCATTTAGTATTAGAAAATTATCCGAATCGGCTAGTTTCTGTATGAAAGTTAGAAGAAGTAGTGATGATGCAACACAAAATATAGGATTTCAATCGGATGGATTAATAGATACTGGATCTTTACTTTCTTTTGTTGGAAGTGATACGGGATATGTAAATGTGTGGTATAATCAAGCCGATATTCAAACTGATTTTATTGGTTATACAGGAAGTGCAGTAGAACCATTTGATACTACTATACAAGAACCCTATATAGTATCTAGTGGAAGTTTGATGACTATGAATGGAAAACCGGCCATTTTTTATAATGCTTTAGCCGGTTTATATGCTGAAATCAAACTAACAGATGAAACGGGACTTTGGTCAACATATGGTGTTGGGCAAGTCAATGATACAACAACAAGGTTGATGGTTAGAACTGTGTCCGGTTCAGTTAATATTGCGCAAAATATTAGAAGAAACACCACCAACATAGAATCAATTGGATTTAACAACGCAGGAGGTAATGGTACAGATTTAGGCCCATCAAATCCAGGAACCACTCAATTTATTGCATATGCACAAAGAACATCGGCAAACGTTGAAGTTTATGTGAATGGTGCAACTAATGGAGCCACTGCGGTTGCAGGAACACCGGTGGTATCAAATACAAGAGGACCGGCAACACTAATTCATCTAGGATTCTTTGGTAGTACTGGACCACCATCATTTCCTTGGACGGGTAGTATTCAAGAAGTTATTCATTACCCACAAGATCCTGCAACATTTAATTATAGAGCAGGATTAACAGCAGCATTAAATTCATTTTATGGAACTTTTTAACGATTTTATAAAAATTAAAAAAATACAATTATTATTTTTAGTTGTAATAATGTATGTCATATATCAATATATAGCATATACACCAATTATACCTTTCATAAATTATACAGAATCGACCGGATTGGATAGTATTTACATTGCACTCCCACAGGGTTGGAGTATACCAGCATCAGATACTGCCTACTATCCAAATTATATTTTAAAATAAAACGGATAAATATATTTATAACCAATGGCAATATTTCATACAGATACAGCAAGTTTAGCAAGATTAGAAGTAACGGGAAGTACAGCAATGTCTGGATCTTCCAACGTATTACACATTAAAGGGAGTGGATCCGCTATACTTGTGGTATCCGGAAGTACGGGTGGTATTATGGAAATCGGTGATATAACCGCCACATTGCCTAATATATATGTAATAGAATCGGCAAGTATAGAGATATTAAAAATAGATAGAAATAAAGCGGTAAGTATATCAGGATCGCTAACCATAACGGGATCCTTCACATCATCATTACGAGCGGGATATGCATTTGTAGGTGGACCTAATAACATATCATTAGAAGTGGCTACTTCATCATTTGGTGGCGGTGTAGCAGACACAACGGCTTTAAATGCAAGTACAGCATCCTTAAATGCGTTTACAGCATCGGCATCGAATAGATTAAATAGTTTGGAATTATTTACTTCATCCGTAGGTACGGGTGGTAGCTCAAATCCTAATAATTATGTAAAGGGAATATCAATATACGACCCTACGAATGCAGAAGATGTTACAATAATGTATACATCAGCAAGTATGACAATACAAGGTGTACAGGCGGTATTGAGAGGTTCAGCCGGACAAAGTGTTACTATTAGTTTACATTATGATGCAACTAGAAGCAACGCAGGTACAGCAATAGTATCAGCACAGGCAGTAACAAGTACTACAACAGCAACGGCAGTAACCCTAACGGCAAATGTATCAGTACCCGCAAATAACTTTATATGGTTAGAAACAACCGCAACCGCAGGAACTGTCAACGAATTATATGTACAATTTGAATACGCATAATAAAAAATAATTAAAAATGCCAGAACTAACATACACAGAAGATGAAACAATTCATTGGATAGACCCAACAAACGGAGATATATGGGAGAGAACTGGAGGATGCTCTCAATGTGGTGATTGTTGCTATGATGATCCCGTTGACCATCTATTTAAAAATCAAGATGGTAATTGGGTACAGGGAAATGGATTGGAGCAAGTGGTGCACAGTAAATGTGCGTATTTTAGATGGACAGAAGATGGCAAAGGAACTTGTACAGGTAGAGATACAACATATTATTTAACAGGATGTAAATTTCAACCAACAAAACCAATCCATGTCGTAGATTGGCCTAATTGTACTTATAAATTTACAAAAATAAACTAGTTATGTATGGCTATAAAAACGTGGAGTATAGTTCAAGTAACAACAAATAGCACACCTGCAAGTTTACTTTATTGGAATGAGGCGGCCGCAGGTGCCGCTGCCACAAGTACCCCAAATATTGGATGGACGGTAGGAAAAACGGGTATTACTAACTATCGTGATTTATCTAACGGATCAGAAGTTGCGGGTTTTGCTGCAACAATTGTACCAAACGCAACCGCACCAACATCAGATGCGAGCTATGCCGCTGCCACAACATTTTCACCACCTACCTTAATCAGTAGTACGGATAGTATTTCCACATTGTATGAATATAATGGGGTATTTCCTGCAGGGACATGGACATTTAACTTTCCGGTAATTGCTGTGGGTGCGGGTGGTACACAAGATGGTCGGATGGGATTACGTGTATTTAAGGGGGTTAGAAGTGGTACGGCATTTGCTAGTGTTACACAATTAACTGCAGCAAGATTGGTTGGATCAACAGTATCAAACCTAGCAACCGCTACGGCACAAACGTCAACAGTAACGTGGTCAGCACCCGCATTTAGACTGAATAATGAATTTTTAATCATTAAACTCGCGTGGGAGATAACAGGTGCTGGTGGTAACAACGCTTGTGATATCATTTTTAGAACCGGAGCAGGTGCAACAATGGTTTCACCTACTTTTAAAAAACAAAGACATATTATTAGTTAATTTATATTTATAGATATGGCATTAAACTTTCCCACATCACCGACAAATCTACAACAATACACCGATAGTAACGGAATCGTATGGGAATACCTGTCTGCAAAGGGTGTTTGGAATAAAAAAAGTGATACAAACATTAAAGAATTTTCAGGAGCAAAACTATCTTTAAGTGCAAATTTGGGATTAATATCTACAACTACCGAATTAGCATTTGACTCTGTTGATTTTGATACAAATTCATATACAAGTATTTCTACGAATTCATCCAGATTAACAATATCAATAAATGGATTTTATAGAGTAAGTGCATTGTTTGAAACCGGCCCATTAGGAGCAGGTTCGACATATAATATTATAATAAAAAAGAATGGAGTTACCGAACTTGCAAATACAACAGCATCACCAAATCAGTTTATAGCATATGATGAAGTACTCCAATTGATATCAGGAGATTATATTGAATGTTATGTACATGAAGATGATGGAATCGGTACACTATTATCAACAAGCTTTTTTGAAATATATAGAGTAGGATATGCCATTGGTTCATCTTTTCTACCATTAGATTCATTTAGTGGGGTCAAATTAACCCTATCTGCGGATGAAAGTATGACATCAACACCAACTACAATTAGTTGGGATGCTGCAGATTATAATGTGAATGCAGATATAAATGGCAATGTTTATTGGAGTGCAGGAACTGCAGGAAAGGTATCAATATATACCGATGGATATTATAGATTAAAATCATCTTTTGTTGCAAATACAATAGGTGGTGCAAACTCATATAATATTAGTGTCAAAGCAACCGGAAGTACAACAATAGAGAGTGCATCTTTTGGGGCATTGGAAAATATAGAGTTGGATGAAACATATTACTTCCAATCAGGAACATATTTGGAAGCATATGCAAGTAATACAGGAAGTGTGGGAAAAATAACAACTGATAGTTATTTACAATTAATAAGAATAGGAGTATAAAATATAAAATTATGGCATTTATAAAATCAACAAGTTTAGTAACAGATACGGCACTAACCGTTGCCGGATTAACAGGCGGTACTAATGGTAGGGTAGTTAGAGTAAATGGAATTAATAGTGTGACGGATGCAAGTAGTGCCGATACAACAACGGAATTGAACGCAGTTTTGTTTAAACAAAATGGTGTTTATTATGCAAGTGGTGTGATAAGTGGATTAACATCTTTATCTCCAGGTGCACCGGTTTTTTTAACTACCGGCGGTAACATCACATCTACACCACCAACACCAACTACAACTACGAGATGTTTGTATTTGGGATTTGCTTTAAATACAACGGACTTATTATTTAGACCAGGCATACCAATATCAGGATAATATGAAATTATATAATTGGGATTTAGCAGGATTTGAAAACGCATATAGTAAATACTATTATATGCCACATTTAAGTAGTTGTGATGAAGATGGACACGATGAAGATGGGCATTTTCATGATACAATGCATGAGTGTGGTAGAGCATCTTGTATATGTGCTTTTGAGGATGAACACATTACATATTCAAGATTATTTTTTGAAGGAGATTCTATTTTTAAAACCCGTGCGGAAAACATAATTAGTTCTTTAAATATTCCAATTGGAAGTAAAATATTAGTAATTGGATGTGCGTTTGGATATTTGCTGGAGGAGTTGGCAAATCGTAGAATGAATGTTTGGGGATGTGATACTTCACCTTATATTCATTTAAATACGGATACGGAATCGACTTACCCAATTTATAATGTAGATGTCACATCTGTGGGTTTTGTAAATGAAATAAGAGAACAAACAGGAATACAATATTTTGATTATGTAATAACCGAAGATGTATTAACATCTTACGATGGGTATACTGATATATTTTCAAATATACAATCGGTTCTAAATCCAAATAAATCTTTAAAAAACATTATACATATAGTCGATACAAATTGTGGTTTACCTTTCGTTGGCAAATCATTGAGTGATTGGAATCTCACAAATGATTCTTATACTTGGCTAGATGGTAATGGTAAATTATAAAAATATGTGTCCAATTTGTATATTATCAACTATTTTTTATTTTTTAATTTGGATAGTTGGATTATTTGGATTTAAAAAATTTGTAAAATGGGCAAAGTTTAAATATTATAGTTGGTCCAAATGTAAGTGCGAAAAATGTAAAAAAAGAGAAATAAATGGCGATTAGTAATATAGTTAGAGAACTTAATTTATCGGGATCCACCGCAAATTTATATTTAAA
>Ga0315909_10003386_pt1 | contig 19476 bp, 17 predicted proteins | sample LakEriMetagenome_11_FD_203527 | JGI IMG/M metagenome (GOLD analysis project Ga0315909, IMG submission 203527) | Freshwater fungal communities from buoy surface, Lake Erie, Ohio, United States - Buoy 2 MA125 | ecosystem: Environmental > Aquatic > Freshwater > Lake | place: USA: Lake Erie, Ohio... | reverse complement strand
TGCAACGGCACTCTTCATGCCCTGCGAAGGTTTTGTAAAACGAGATATCCGATTGTCCAAGGTGATCCTTGAATTGCTTCCATCCATTGCTTGTTAGCTTATCAAAGTTCAGATCGTTCATAGTTTTGCTTTCTTTGGTTTGTCCTCAACTAGCTTCACAATTTCCTCTGCAACGTCAGGTTGGATTTGAGTGAGATCGTATCCTACCGAATCGCAGTATTTCTGAAGTTTTGTAGCAGAGATGCTACCTCCGAATAGCTTAATGCTGTCGGATAATGACATTTCGGTGCAGTTTCCGATATGTTCGATAACCTCCGCAGGGTATGTCTCACGTCCTTTCTGGCGTTGCAGTTTCCAACCATAGACTTTCTCCCCTGCCTGTAGCTTTTCCTTCAACAAATCCTTTGCCCAATCGACTAGGTATGCGTTGAAAATACTGCTCTGTTTTACAAACGTGGAGAGTCGCTCAATATCACCTGCGAGATGCTCCTGCATTTGCGCGAGGTTGGTCTGTAGGTCGCTTTGAACAACCTCTAGGGTGGTGGCAACTGGACTAGTAATTTGTTCGCAAGTGGTGGAATTTTTACACCACTTACAATAATCGCAAGCGGTTGGGGTTTTGTCTGGGTCGTTGTATGCTGCGATCACTCCCTCGACAACCTGCTTGGCCTCCTCAATTGTCCAAGAGTGCGTGACCACCCGTTCTTGGTCGCAGAATAGCAAGTGGCAAGTCCATTCGCGGATGGCGTATTCGCCAGTCTCGAAATCGTAGCTTGCTGCCATGTTGCCGTAGGCATAGGCACACTGCTGCTCAAGATACGAACGTAGGATTCCTGACTTTAGGTCTAGGCTAGTATGTATGGCAGGGATTCGGCAATCCTCGGTTCCAACGTGATCGATCCCCGGCGTTTTAACTTTTAAGCTATCTTCGTCTGTGATTACCTCATAGTCACCAGCGATTGTCTTGGTCATCTCGACTGCCCACATGACCGCATCAGCATCCTTGGGATTCAGGTTCAAGAGAGGTTTATTGTTTCCCATGAACATCTCACGGAATGCGAGATCCATGTGAGTCCCGCGAGATGCAGCAGGGGAGTTACCCCCTGCTGACTCGAAACATGGACACTCAGCCAGCTTTGGAAGTAGTGAATGACGGATCATTTGGATGCCTCCCATTTGGCTACTGCTGCGAGAAACTTCTCTGGAGAGACAATGAGGTTGTCACGATACTTTCCAGCATTCAAGTCATGCCACCAATGACCATCTTTAATCTCACCTTTTGAGATTAAATATTTCGTAGCTGATTCGGCTTTATCACCAATTATTGATTCGATCTTTTTATACCAACTAGGATCCTCTTTGGGGGTTGCAGGTGATAGGACTTTTGTGACTGTTGTCCTAGCTTGCGGAACGCTTGGACGAGATGCCGCATTGCCATCGTCATCCTCTGGAGCGATTCCACAAGCTGCCATAAGCGAGTACCTACGGGCATAGGTCAATGCAGACCCGTAGCCTTGTGCGTCTTGCTTGGTAGCAGGAACGTGCAGTTTACCCGCTGAGAGTGATTCGCCACTCTCATGCATGAAAAGGGTTTCTACGCACACCCCAGACTCGCTATCGTGTGTCTGCTGGATCAATGCGATTCCGTTATCGTTAAGCCCCGTGATGACAGCTTCGACGCAAGCAGACAGATCTGCGTATCGCGAGCGGAAGTGAGGATTGGTTGATGTTTTGAGTGCTGGGCCGAATGCCTTCTGCGCCTTGACTAGTGCTGATGCTATGTTTTTCATTTGTTTATTTACTGGTTTGTTTGTTGTTTACTGACGAGTGAAATCTTCCCATTGTTCGCAAGTGCGTTCATGTTTCTTGCGCTTGTCGCAATACTGTTTGAAGCGATACAGGATGTTTTCCTGTCCAAGTCTGTAGCAAGCGAAGCAGGATGCGAAGGACAGGATGAAGTATGAAACTGCGATTTGTGTGGTCATTGGTTTTTGGTTAGGATGAAGGTTATTCCAAGGATTGCGATTGCTGGAGCGATTGCCGTGAACGCATCCAGCATATGCTGGAGCGTCACAAGCAGTGGAGTTGACGTGAATGTTTCGATGAAGCTCATATTAGAAAAGAGCAAGTGCGTTCCGTGCTTCCTCATCAGACAGGATGAGATCACTGCCGCAATCGAGGTAGGCGTGTTTGCCCGTGGATTGCTGCCAGCAGTAGAGGAGTCTGCGTCCGCTGCGTGATGTGAAGGGTTGCTCGGTTCCACCGCAAGCGGGGATCCAGTTTCCGTTTGCGGCTTTTTCTGCGAGGTGGTTGATGAGGTCGGTGATGTTCATTAGGGTTGTAGAATAATCAAAGCGGGTTGGGATTGTCAACAATGTTTTTTTGGAAAGATTCCAGCGGATTTTAAAGCGTCTTTGCACTGGTCGATGAGCAACGAATCCTTGTGACCATATGCGTCAATGACTGCCTGTAGTGCCTCCACCAATTTCGTGTGCGAAGCGTTTTTATAATGCGTGGATGATTTGAATTTCATTTGGTTTGGTTGGGTTGTGGGGCGAGGGGATAGAACCCTCGCCAATTAAAAATTAAAAAGAATAATCGTAGTAGTGATCACGATTGCCGATTGCGAGACGCTGGCCGCGAATTGATTCGCCTTGTCGAACCCATGCGCCATTTTTGCGAAGGGTGAAAAATGTCGGCGATCCAGTTCCACGCTCGAAAGAGTATTCTTGGGAGTCGCTCATTCCGTTTTCGTCAACACGGGTTGCAATGTCTTCAACAATTCCGACACGCTTGCCGCTCTTGCTCACTTCGGTAATTGTGCAGGCGCGGCGATCAGTCCATCCAAGGATTGTTGCACCCATTCCTGTTTCTGGAGCCGACATCCGGCATCCGCTAATAATGTGATTCATCAATGAACCTGTTTCTGTTCCTGCTTTGAGTTGTGTTGCTGTTGTCATTTTTTTATTTTGTTTTTGTTTTTTTGTTCGTCGGCGTTGCGCCTTCGATGGAGATGACAATATCCAACCTGCTTGGGTTATGCAATAATTATTTTCATTTATTTTTCACCTAAGATAAAAATAGTTACTTAATTCTGTTGACACCCGCAGATGCCGATAGAATCAAGCTGTGTGGATAAGAACCAAGTGACATACTAGCAGCTAACTAGGTTGCCGCGCAGATTTCCATCTTTCGAGGTCTGCCACCTTTCGCGCCATTAGCCCGTGCTGCCTCAACTTTTTTATCGGTAGAAACGCATCCACCCTTGCGTCCAATCTCGGACAAAAACTGCCGCACAGAATCAGGAATTGTCATCTTCATTTTTGTCTCTTTCCTTGGCAACTCGCTTGTAGGAATCCCAGTCGATATCGTCGTAGTTTTCTTGATACTTTCGTTCCCAAGTCTTGGTTCTTGGCTTATCTCCCTTGCCGTTTCGATGCCACTCATTGTTGTCAATCTTTCCGTGACTCATCTTGCTCCTTGGTTTTGAAAACTCCGTCACGCACGAAAATATGCTCCATCAATTTTGCTGCTAGGACGAACTTGAAACTCGTCTCTTGGAGCGTCCGCATCACGTCATGGTAAACGTCATGCTGGGTGATTTTGGTTAGGTCGATTTGTGATAGGACTGCATCAATCGCTTGTTGCGTCTCTTCCTCTCCTGCTTGTTTTGGTGTGTTTGTATCTGACATATATTTATTGGTTGAATGATTGTTTCTCTCGCTCGATGAGCATTGCGTCTGCGTCCACGAAGGACAACTCTGCCACTATCTCAGGCAACTCGCCACTAAATTCTTCTGATGCCCTGTAGCCCCGTAGTGATGCCGCTGCGAAGTAGTCCCTCATGCCCATGCCAGAGTTTGGCTTGACGGATCCAGTCTTTGCGTCTCCACCGAAATGAGGCACTGGGAATGCAGGGTGGTTGTTGCGTTTAGTAGCCATGTAATTTGGCGAGAAACTCGCGCTGAATTTTTCGTCTCTCTGGAGTTCGTGTCCAAAAGAAATTACAGGCCTGATCGACTACAATTGACAAGCGACGAATCCACGGGTCATCGTGTTCTTCGACACCGCACTGGTTGCGTCCAATCCCTTTGACGGGTTTTGTGTTTTTCATATTTATTTATAGGTGAAAGGCTATTTTTTAGACTTAGCTTTCTTTTGTACGGCATAGGCAATAGCGAGTGCTTGCTTCTGCGGCTTGCCGTGTTTCATTTCAGTTTTCAAATTGCGTTCAAAGCAATTCTGTGAGGTACATTTTCGTAGTGGCATAGGTTATTTTCGTTTCATTAGTTCAATTAAAAGATCCGCAAATCTTGATATTTGATCTGAATCCATGTTTGCCGTGATTTCATGCGGCTCAATAGCCTCTGATTTCTTTTGCAACTCTTCTGGCTTCGTTTCCAACTCCACGTTCTTCTGCAATTTTGAGGAATTCATCGTCATATGATTGTTTTAAATTTGATTCTTCTTCACCTCTTAGTTTAGCCCACAGATCCTTTTCTGGATACCATAAAATCGCTTGTACGTCTGCATTGGTAACATCATATCCACGTTCTTCAAGGTGTTGTCTTATTTTATTTACTACTATTGTGATTACTTTTCTATCTATGTCGCTAGGTATGTCAATTGGATTCAAGTCAGCAATAATCGATTTAGCGGCATTAGCCCACTTTGGTTTGATTATATTTTTCTGCTCGTTCTCTAATTTTTCCGTCCGTTTTGCTAAGATATGTTGATCTGCTTTCCACTTTTCTTTTGAAATAGCTTTAGTTGGATCTTGTTTATTTAGTTCTTTCTTTTGAACAGGTGTTAACTGATTCCACTCACTATCCAGTTGAGATTTTATTTTAGACTGATCTGATATTAATTTATTATATGCAGTTGAAAGTATGTTTTTAGATTCATCAGCGTCTTGTGCCTCATTCGCTTTTTGTATCGATCCAACCAGATTATCAATGGACTTTTTAGTCATTGGTTCACCCATTAACTTATAATAAATTTGGAATTCAGCGTTAGCTTCTTTTGAAAACTGCTCAATTCCTTTTCTGAAATCAGAATCGCTTTCAATTTTAGATTCAATATCTTCAGATATTGTAAGTTCAGGTTTAGTTGGACTCCCGTTTGATTTAGTACCCAAACTACGCATTTCAGTTTTAATACCCTTTAAGAAATCAGGCAAAACTCGTTTTGAATTCTTATATTCTTCTATGATTCTAGCTAGACGTTGACCAGTTACACCATCTCCAACAACATCACCAGTCCATCTTCCCCATGTTCTCCTCATCCACAGATCAATTGTTACGGGATCGAATTTACCCATCAAATTCTGTAAGAACCCTTGTCCAATCTTAGGCCCAAAGATTGCTGCTCCATTTACCATATCGTCTTTTAGACCTGATATAGTCATTTTTTTACCAGTAATCTCTGATGCAGCTATTTCTAAATCCCTAACTGTAAATTCTTTTTTAACAAAATCTTCTAAAGCTAGAATGCTACCTAGCTTATCAATCATAACATTAGCTAGATTTAGGTTACTGGCTATTGCTGGTGCTTTTGATCCGTGTTTTTGTTTGATATCAAACTTGCCAGTTTTTTGGAAGTGATTGAACTGAAGTTCGGCATATTCTGCATTTAATGGAACATTTACATTTTGAGATGTAATTGCTAAAGGTAAACGCAATGCAAATTGCGCTGCTCTAACTGGGTCATATTCTTTTGCAAAGAATTGATTTTGTTTTGCAACTTTAATATCAGATAAAGCCTTATGTATTGTACCAGCGACAGCTAATGCCGCTTTGATTGCAGTTGAATACCAGTTTGCTGCATTTTTACCAGATGCTTTCAATGCCGCTTCAGCTTCATTAGCACCATTCAATGCAAAGTCTTCAATGATTTCTGGTGTTATTGTGCTGCTAGTTATTTTACCACCAAATGTGCGTTCTGCTATGTCTGCTAATGCTAAAGCAACTTTTGCATTAGTTATTTTCTTGTCTGGTTTAGGAAGGTCTTTTGAGTCTGCATATAAAACATTTAATGCAGATTGAGGCATATTTTTAGTTGGACGTTCCCCCTCCGCTGGCATGAACTGCAAGCCAGTTTTGTCAGAAGATTGTATGCTTTTTTCTGAGCTATCAGGTTTCAACTCCATATCTGGCAGCATAGCCTTGCCCCGCACAGGAGGCTCAATTTCGCCCAGCGAGAGTGCCTTCGCTCCAACCACCTTGGTTGGTGCGGATATGCCCTCTAGGGGTCGTATACGCGCAGAGATTGGCTCGTATTTGGTGGGTTGCTCTGCTGGCATGAAAGCAAAGTTAGCTTTATTTCCATAAACAGGATTTTTAACAAAAACAGTATTTCCTACAGAAATTGCTTCATCTCCAGATAATACTGGTTCTTCATTCGTTTTATCATAAAAATAAGAATGATCTTTTGGATTGTATCCAACTGGAGTCCATTCGTTGATATCCTCTGGAATTTCTCTTGATGAATTGAATTGACCTTCAACAGTTGCAACTGGGAATTTATTTGATTCTCCAGACTTTATTTTTTTTGCACCAACTTCATTTGAAAAGAAAACAGGATTGTCTACTTTTGCGATAGTGTCATATCCAATTCTATCTCCAACGCTCCCTCTTTCAGCACCTTTTTTCTTTTCGTGAACAGTTACAACATATACTCCCTTTGATGTAAATGCTGGGATATCAATTCTTAATCCAACTGGATATCCATCCTCTAAGTCTCTATGCATTCCAAAAAAGTTGCGTTTATTTGAACTTAATGCATCAATAGCTTGCTCTTCAGAAGGTGGATTTGAATATTTTATATTTTCAGTATCTGCTGGCATGAACTGCAACTGACCACCTCTCACTTCACCTGCCATTTCGGGAGTGATGTTTACACGCCAGATTGGGGGATTGTTTTTTTCTTTATATGGATGTCCATCTGGATATTTATCATATTCAGATTGAGGCATATCTGTTATTTTTATCCTCGACTTCTCAACCTTGCCACCCATCTTAGCTACATACTTGCCAACCTCTTTAGGAAGGATTTGGTCGTAGAATCCTTTCATTCCTTCACCACCGATCTTTAAATCATCACCTTTGAGTATCGTGCCACTTTTGGCATCCATGATTTTTTGAGCCATTTCTTTGCCGACAACATCAGCAAGATTTTTTCCAAACATATCCCTGCTGCTTGCGTCTACATTGTCAATAATTCCATTATTATTAACGCCCAGCGTAAATGAACCATCTCCGATTGGAAGTTGAATAAAAACACTTCTTGATTTTTCATTCGTAACCATATCGGTTCGTTGATGAACCGCAATTTGATCGACTTGCTTACTCAAGTCATATCGTTCAGCTTGCGTATCACCAGTAGTCCAACCAATCCACTTCTTGTCTGCATCCACGGCATCTCGCAATGCGCGTTTGAAGAGTTGGATAGACCAGTCTTTGCGGAATGGTGCGTCTGCGATACGACCAGATTGTTGATCCCGTATTAGAGATTGCTTGTTTTTAGCAAAGTTTTCAAATTTTGAGTATTGTTGTTTCCATTCTGGATATTGAGTTTTTAGTTCTCTTTCGAGATCAATGCGCTTTTTACCCTTTGCATCCAAATACTCTTGCAGCATTTGCGCCTCATTATTGTCCTTGCGATACCCCTTCTCCCTACCCGCCTGATGCCTGTCAGACTGAAACTCCTCAACAAACAACCCCTCGTTACCCTGCGCGTCTGTGCGCTCGTTTAAACGCATATGCGCTACATAGTTGGGTGTGTCTGGGAAGTGGGAGGATCGGTATTCGCTAACTCCTTTTATTTCTGCTGTTCCGTTGCCATCAACGCGAGCTTCTTCAAGTGAAGGATAATTGCCTTCTTCCCCATCAGTAAAAATAACATCGAATGAGCCATCGACAAGCTTCTTGCTTGATTTTATCGGATCTCCTTTCGATTGAATCGGCATCGTCATCACCACCTCTCGGTAGTTTGTGCCACCGGGGAGTTGCAGCCCTGCAAATCTTGGAGGATTAGCTAAACCTTGTCCTTGTAAATCCAGCTTCTCTGCTCGCGTATTTAAAAACTCGTTTTCTCGAAAATACTTTTCAGCGGTCTTTTTGTCCCCACGTCTTTGAGCTTGTTGAGCCAACTTCATCACTCTCTCTGCTTCATTGTATAGAGTGTCAGTTGTGCTTTGATCCCTGATATTCATTAATTTGATCAACTCATCGTACTTATCCTCTCCGAATGATGGGTCATCAATTGGATGATCTTTGAGGTTTCTATATTCAGCCTCAAGTTGATTTAACCTATTCTGATCAAATGCTTCCTTTCCACCAAGGGTCACCTCTTCAAATTTAACAGCACCTTCATTGCGAAGGTACTCCATAACCTTGTCTTTCGGAACCTTGCCTTGGTTCTCCGCTGCAAGACGATCAATCTCACCAAGCACTCCAGACCACTTTAGTTCTTCTTCTTTAATTTTGTTTGAACTTTGCCAAGCAACCATGCCTTTATTTTTATTAGCAATAGCATCTTGAGCTTTTCCTTTGAGATCAACTGGGAATTTTCCAACTACAATGGTTTTTTCTTTTCCGTCTGGTTGTTCTTCAATATATGACGAAATATATTCACCAAACATTGCCTTGAGTTGATCTGGTGACGCAAATTTACCCTGCACCTTTTCGTCGATGGTCTTTTGAAGACCTGAGTACATTCCGCGCTCGGAGGTTGGGTATCGCTCCGTTTCCGTAGCCTCAATCGGATCTTCTGGCATGAAGTTGAGTTTTGCTTTCTCGTAATCAATTGGAAGTTTAGGAAGATGGTCTGCATCTAACAATTCTGCCATGTGATCAATCCGCATGGACATAATTGTTCGATCAAGACTCTTGTTTTTAGGATCACCTTTTCTTTTCGGAATAGTTGTCCTATCCAAATTTAATGCTTGGGTTTCATTGGTAAACAAATTCAAAAAGTCATTAAGAATAGACTTCTTAACTTCTGCTGCTTGAACATCTGCATCCAATTGATTTGTTCCTATAGGTTGCCCTTGCTTGTCATAACCACTTCCTTCAATTCCCTTTGTCCAGTTGTCTAAATACTTTTTAGAAAAATCAGCCCAAAATGCTTCCTTGCTACCACCCCAAGGATTCAACCTGTTTGGCATACGATCACTCCACAGGTTTAATTTCTCAATCATTCTACCAGCGGAAATTGTTGTCACCAAGAAGTTGCCATCCTTTGACAAGTGAAGTCCGATTGGCACTACATCATAGATTTTAGGAGAGAATGCCTTGTAGTTGCCTTTATCGTCCATTACTGCGGCATAATCGACATAGAAGCGTGTTCCATCTTTCTTAACAATAGCTTCATTGAGATCCAATAGGTATTTTTTGATCTTTAGAGGAACAATGCCTTCAGGCAAGTCTTGAATAGCCTTAATCTGCATTGGAGTAAATGATCCCCGATATGTTTGAGAGTCTTCAGAAACCGCTTCAAATCGACCCGGTGTGCCGTAATCTGGAGTATCAATTGCCTGTTTGAACAACGATGCCCTATCTTGTTGGAGTTTTTTAAGGTCTTTAGGATTTAGTAACCTTGGGGTTACACCATCAACCTCCGTGGCAACTTGCTTGGCAATTGACAATGTTCCACCCTCTGGAACTTGCAACTGACGCAATTGAACTGGAATTTGACCATATCCACTCAACCTTTCCTCACCATCTTTGCTAATCCTCCACGATCCTTCATAGACAGATGGGTCATTAACATCAACTGCCGCTCCTACTGGGTTTCCATCAGCATCGAATACCTGTGCAACAACCTTTGTTGCAAACAGACCAGAATCCATTCCGTAGCGTTCTGCTGCAACCTTGCTTTTTTTAATTTCCGCTTTGGATATAGGTGCTGCTTGTGGCATCGATGCCATTGTAGAAAAGTCACCATTCATGCTTTGGATTAATCGCACGGCATTCCTTGCGGCAGATTGTGCCTCTGGTGGTAGTTTTGCATTGGTCAACTCTGAAACAACATCTGAGGATGCACCAAGACCAAGAACCTTGGTCACGGCATTCTTCAAAAGATTGTTTTTCATCTTCAATCGAGCGACATCGAGCAAATGAAGTTGCTTAGAATCTAGGTTCTTTCCAAGGTTTCTCGATAGTGTATTAGAAAATAACTCAGCAAGAATCTCTTCTTGCATATACGATCCAACATCCTTGGCATTTAATGAGTTTGTGTTGTAGTCCCAAACACCAAGATTTTTAGCAATCTCTGCAACCTGATCCTTTGGTCTGTTTTTAAGGTAGTCCTTAACGAACATCTCATTGAGTTGCTTTTCAGAATACAATCCGTTTGATATCTCTTTTACAGCACCAGAAGCGTCTTTGATTTCGTTTGTGAAAAGAACCTTTCGAGCGTCCCCCATTGCATTCTGAATCTCTGGAATGCGAGCAAAGTGGTGACCTGTTTCGTGATTGAGTGCTTCTGTTGGAGTCTCTCCAAAGATCATCATGCGATTCTGTAGAGCATCCGAATTGACTACAATGGATGGTTTAGAGGTATCGAAAACAAGACCTTTTGCTGCATCAGAAACCTCCACGCCGGGGCGATACTCGTTACCACCTGTTCCAGAGTAGAACCCCTGCTGTGTTGCACTCATCATCAGATCCTCATCAGAAACATCCCTGTATTCTGGTTTGTTCCGAAAGTGGTCAAAGATTTGATTTGTAGATAAAATGTGGAACCCAACATTGTTCTGTCCAGCTTTTAGAGTTCCATTAATCAGCATATTGTTTCTAGCCAATTGCTGTAGGAAGTTCTTCCCAAATTCATTTCTTGTCTGGACGTTTGCTGTTTTTAACAAAGACAATGACTTTTGTTCAGCGGATAAAACCTTTTCCGCTTTCTTGATTTTATCTGGGCTTGCACCTTCCGCTTGAAGACCCTGTAAATCACTCTGCGCTTGACCAATCTTGTTCTCCTGCCGCTGCAAGACATTAGTCCAATCGGTTAATCTATCAATTTCACCTTGAGTCTCTGGACTAGAATCACGATACGCTTTCAAGGCATCCATACTGACTTGCTTTGACTTGCGCTCAGTAATGACAGGATCCTCTCCAAGGAATTTATGGAACCCCTGCTGTACTGCCCGTCCACCAAGGCTAAATAAAAGACCTGAAGCGATCATTGCTTTCATTTCTTCCTCGTTAGACGAGTCAAGCACTCCTGTTGCAAGGCCGATTAAAGTTGGTTCAACACCCAACCTAGCATATTCACCTATGTTTGAAACCATGTCATCACTAACAAATCTCAAGATTTTTTTAGTGGTGTCGCTTACCTTTCCAATGCCCTCGTAATCGACCACTTCTCCTCCACCCTCCTTGATTCCCTTTGCCTTATCTTTTGCATCATCAAGTAGCTTTTTAGTGTCTGCATACTCGTCAGTACCTTCTGCTAGTGTTTTTAGTTTTGCGGTAAGATTCTTAACTTCATCCTGCTGTTTTGCTATGCTTCCAAGGGTTGCCAATGGCCCCATCTCGCCACCAGCAGAAATGCGTCTTGCGGCACTTATTTCTTTTATAACCTTTGGCGTTTCTTTTAGTGCATTAAATCCAACTTTTACACCAGCAGCAGTTAGTCCACCAGCAACCATTCCTCGCAATGGGTTCTGTGGATCAATTTCATAACCCAATCCAACGCCAGTAACATAAGGGGTATATTTTGCTATGGTTTGGAATTTTGGACTTCTTTCAAGATATTTGCCAGTTGCGTCAATTCCCTTTGCAGTCGCTCCTGCTGCACGTTCGACCAGACCTGCGGTTTTTTTAGACTCCAGTTCTTTGAGTTGTTTTTCTTTTAAAACCCTTTGTGCTTTGGACTCAATTTCATTAATTTGATCGTCTGTATAACCTATCTTTTTAAATTTTAACTTAGCCAATGGAGTTAGTCTTTTTGCTGCCTCAACGACACTAAATGCATAGCCAAATGTATCCATTCCAAATCCACCCGGCACAGCTAAATCACCAACCGCTTGCAATTGCAAGTCTGCTTCTGGGATGGTTTTTTTTGTTTCCTCTATCGCATCAAGCACATTTTGTTCAATGGTAGCCTTCCTCTTGGACTCCGCTTCTTCTTTGCTCAACTTTGGATCCATGATCATCATCTCCTCCACAGATGGAGTTGATAAACTAGCGAAGTAAGAAAGAGCAGGAGCGTAAGTTGGCTTATAAATATCCATTGCCCTAGCCCACGCACGGGGTTCTTCTTTTACCATTTTAGCTTTGACCGAATCGAGGAGTTCCCTTGTCTTCCATCTTTCATAGGCTTGATCTTTGGAAAGCAATCCAAACTGCTCACTTATCGTGTCCCACGTTTGCAAGCCACCAAGAGTCATTTTAGTAGCCATTAATCCAAGACTTGGTGGTAAGTCAGCGAGGGTGGCAAGTGTTTCAAATGGAACCTGCTTTGCTTCCATTCTTTTCTGCTCATACTTTTGATCAAGTGCTTGTATTTGCTCTTTAGTAAGACCCTCTTTTATCTTATCAAGATATTTAGCGTCTGTGTATGAGTCTGGGTTAGGTTGCTCTCCTCCCTTTAGTGGTGTGTTAGCAATTTCCCATGCGCGTTTTCTCCACGCTTGAACTTCTTGCTGTTTTTCTGGAGATAGCAATTGTTCAGCTTCTAGTCCTTTTGCGTAATCAGATGTTTGACCAAGCAAAAACGGAACACCTTGTTTTACTGCTTTTGCGGATCCAGCTATAAAGTCTCCCGCAATTCCTGCTGCCATTTCGGGAATCTCTCTAAGCAAGAAATCCGCAGAAGAATAGGTTAAATTATAAAAATCCTCTTTATTTTTAGGAATTTTATAAGGGGTTATTTCCCTTAAATAATCAAATATTTTCTGATCTTCAATATCGCCAAATATAACATCTGGACGTTGTTTCTTAAATTCATATAATTCTTTACCACTCAATGTTCTTACAAAATCATAAGCATCTTTTTTCCATTCCTCTACAGGAGTATCTCCAACTAGTGCTACCAACTGATTGTGGGCTAATGAATAATCAATTTCTGGTGCTTTAGGTGGTGTTGGTTCTGGAAGTCGTGATGGGCTTGGTTTTGGCAAACCTGCCTCTGGTTGACTTACTGGAAGTGGAGTAGGTGAGGGTTGCGGAGTAGCAACTGGTGCTGGAGTAACGGCAGCAACGGGTTGAGGTGTTACAGACGGAACTGGAACAGGAGGGGTTGGTGTAACAGATGGGACTGGTGCAGGTGGTTCTGGCTTTTCTCCTAAAGCTGCATCAATTTCATCTAGTATCGCTTGAGTTGGATTCTTTGGGTCTTGCGCTTTTTCTGTTTGCGCTAAAGCGTCATCAATTGTTTTTAGCAATTCATTGTAATCACTCATTAGTATTTATTTTCCTGCTTTTTGCGCTTCTACTATTTTTTCACGTATAACTATTAAATCTTGTCTTGCCTTAGCTTCTTCTGGACTACCCTTTGGAAGAGTTGGCAATAGCCTTGCTATAGCAGTAGCTTGATTATTAAGATTTTCTTTATCGGAAGCAGCTTCTTCTGGAATATTAAACTCAAGTACAACATTTTCTGGATCAAAACCTTTTCGTTTGGCAAGTTTTGTGTATGTAGTTTTTAATTCTTTATATTCACCTAATCTTGCATCGTATTGTTTTTTAGATTGCCCTAAGAAATCATTTCTTTGATCGATATTTAAAATAACACCATCTATTGCTTTATTATATGCGTTCATAACTCTGCCCGGAATTCCTGTTGCGTTTTGAGCCGTGGCATATTCTCCCTCTCTTACAGTGGAATTTGGATCAAGCAATTTCATAAATCCAAATATTAACGCCATATCAGATGCTGGAGATGGCGGGTCTGTTTCTTTTCTTTCTCCAGCCGATCTAATTGATCTCCAAGCACTCTGAATTATTTTATAATCTTTTGTAAGTCCAAGATATTCTTGCCGCAATTCTTTTTCATCTTTAAAAGAAGGTTCTGTTGATGTTTTGGATTCTGCCAATTCTTTTCTAGTCAATTTTTTGGGAATATTTACCCTATATCCAACATCTCCACTTTTATTTTTAAACTGCGTAATTTCTGGATAAGCATATTCACTTCCCATGATTTCAGCAACCTTATCAGCGGCAGATGATGCGACACTTGGATCTGCCCACGCTTGAACATATTTACTAATATCTCTTGGTTGTGATGCCTGTGCTACTGGAATAGCTTTCTCAACACGAACAGGAGCAACATCGCGCATTGGTTTGTCGAATTGGTATCCTACTCCAGATGGAACTGGTTCCATCTTTCCATCTCCAGAAAATTCAGTCATTTTACCAGAGAACTCAGCCCTCATCTTTTTAGCCTCTTCAGGAGTATAAAGACCACGGAATTTAGCCATTAAACCAAATCTAGGTTCCTCTGGTGCTGGTGCTTGAGGTTGAGGTTGAGCATCAGTGGATATTGCTTGACCCGCTGGGGTGAGTGTTCCAGCACCCATCGATGCCAATGCTTGCTCTTGCTGCGCTCCAGCAGTTCCAGCACTTGCTGTCAATTGAGCTAAGGGAGTGTTCCACAATGCAGCAATTTTTTCTGGAGTTGGGTTAATTTGACCTAGAAAATCAGAACTTTCTACATCGTTTATATTAAACAAACTAGGTTGATTTGAAACGTCTGCTTCTGGATCGGTTGGCAATGAATCACCAATAGGAGTTTCATCATCAAAACCACCATAGTTAATGGTTTCATCGCCTTTATTTCCACCTCTTTCATTTACTCTGTTTTCAAGATCTTTATATCTTAAATTTTCCATCAGCAACTCTTTTTCAGTCTTTGCCGCACGAATTCCAGCAATCTTTTCTTCATGTTTATACTTTGCAATGAGTGCTGTGTCTGCTTTTTTCTCGTCTGCTTTCGCTTTAATCGCACCAAAAACAGGTTCAGCTAACGCTTGGAACCCTTTTGCAGCACCCATGCTGACTAACTCCTGCTGCGCGGACGGAACCTCGTATTTCGGCATTGGAGTAAACTGAACGCTTACTCCAACGTCGAGAGGTTTCAACGCAGAAAGAGGACTCGCCCCAAGACTTGCGGTCTGTGGAGTGTACGAATAGCCACCAGTGGGTAGTGCCATAAGGTTATACCCCGCCGAATGTTAGTCCAGATGCTGAAGGAACTGCGAATTGATTGACCCGCTGGTTGCTGCCACCTGCACCTTGATTCGCCGCAGTTGTCATAGCTGGGTTCACCATAGTAGGGTTCATCACATTTGCGCCCGTGGATGGGAGAGTGCCAGATGCCGCGCCAAGATTTGACAGCGCACCTTGACGAGCAGTATTGATGTCGTAGCCAGTTCCCGTTGCTGCCGCTCCTGCACCCTGTGCCGCAAGCAAGCTACGTTGACGTGCAGCGGCATCCTCTGCTGCTTTTAAGGCATTCATACCACTAATCGACTGCTGGGCGCGTTGCGACCCTTCACGCGCAAGCATGGAGGCTTGCTGATTTTGCGCTTCGATCATTGCGTTTCGTTGCGAAAGGTCTGTTTCGCGTCGAGCGCGAGAAGACTCTTCTCGATTTTGACGCATTTGCTCAAGCAACACTGGCGTGTTGTCTGGTGGTGGTGCTGGTTTGGGCATTGATCCTCCTCCCATAATATTACTCCTTAATTTTAATGTTAGTTGTTAGGTTGTTAGTGAAATACATTAAATATTTCAAATTGTCAATTTCTTTCTCGCTTCCTTGCAAAGATCGGAACCGGGTTGGAATTGTCTGCAAGAATTCGGCCTGTCTGCATATACCATGCAACACACCTTCTCACCAACTTTTCCATCCAAGGCAACGCATCTGGAATCGGTCGTTTTCATTAGCGGGTAGTCTTGCCTTTGCATTTCTTGCGGGATACCAGTTGCGTCAGATCGATCTCGTCGCAAGACAGGCCATGACCATTTGAAGCAACAACAAGCACCGCACTTTTCGCAATCGTATTCATTATCCATTAAACACGGGTAGCACGGGGAACCCATCCCATTCCAGCATTAAATGATCCAGTTGTTCCGGGGGCAGTATGTTTTAGCATTTCTGATTGTGATCCAAATCCACCAACCCCGCCAGCAGCACTGCCATAAGCCCCAGCAGCAGATGTAACAAGAGACTGCATTGCATTAGCCCAACCCTGAGAAACTTTTTCCTCTCCAGTTTCTGGTACTGAATATGCCCCCATCGATGAAAATCCAAGACTTCCGCTTCCATCACCACTTCCACGTTGCATGGCAGACCACGCTGAAGCGGAATCAGACTGCGATTTTGCTGCGCGATCATACGGGGATGCTGCCGCTTGACCAACTTTTCCAAATGCGTCTTTTATAGCATCACCCATTTGGTTCTGTTGTTGCTTTTGGGGATTGTAATCAGGTCGAGGTTGCGCTCCAGTTCCTAACTTGCCAGAAAATAGATTTTGCACTGTGTCACCAGATCGACCAATTGCATTTGATGCACTACCAAGAAGTCCACCGAATTGGCTATTAGCCACTGGTGTTGATGCTCCTGTTGCGTTTGCTGATTGTGATCCACCCATAATTTTATTCTTCTTTGTTGTTCCAAGTTACTGGTTTAAATCCTAAGTCTGGTATTACGATGTCTTCGTAAGGTGCTAGATGTGAAATGTTAGTAATCTTTGCTTTTAGCTTTGGGCAATTGACGTGTGGGCCTTGATGCCGATCAACGCAGTTCAAACAGACAGGATAGAAGTCAGCATTGAGTGACTTGTCTGGATTATTCATCCATCCATGCTTTCCCTTTACATATCGTGTTGGGTCTGGCTGGACATTGTTAGTCTCAAGGTATTCAAATACATCCTCATCAGTCCAATCTTTTAGCAAGTAAAGCGAGACAGGATTTCCATCGACGTGACGAATATCTTGTGACAACGAAAGTTGCCCCTTCATTAGATCAGTGTCTCCACCTTTAGTTCCAATCCAAACTGCATTCCACGGAAAATTAAATGTACCAGTTGGACGCATTAGGAAATCATCCACACCACACATGAAAGATTCGTTTGCTTTTGGACGCTCAGTTCCCAAAGACAAAACAATGGAATTTTTACCCCACTGGAAATAGTGAAGCAAATCAAAGCGAACATCTCCCGTATGAACATCAGGCCCATCTGCAAGCGTGTGTTTGAATGCGGGATATTCATACATCGTCAATTGCCAATCCTTGATTAGTTTGTCTGAATATGCATATCTTTCGCGGAACTTTGGTTGCCGAAACTGAACCACAGGGACATCAATTCCACACTTAAATTTTAGAAAGTGCAGAAGGACAGTTGAATCCTTGCCTCCAGACCAAAATATGACCGCATTGGGCCACTGTTTGTTCCAACGAACTGCTTTATCGATTGTTTTATGTATTAGGTTTTTCATTAAACTATAATTGCCGCACCAAGGATTGCTCCACCAGCAGCACCACCAGCAGTAAGCCATGATCCAGTTGCTGCATTTTTGCTTTGAGCGTTTTGTGCCATGACTTGGTTCATCATGTTGTTATAATTTTGAGTGTCAGCAACATTGGCAGTGTGAGCAGATTGGATATTACCCATCGAGCGGTTAATTGCGTCTTGTGCCGTTTGACCAAGACCCTGTGCGCCAGACAAGACACCGCGTTGCCATTCTTGAAGACTCTGTTGGTTTTGTCCTTTTGCTGCTTGCTGTGCAGCAACCAATGAACCGGGGTCAATGCCTCCCTGCATTTGAGTTGCGTCTAGATACTTTTGACGCAGTGCCATATCCTCTAGCGCAATCTGTCTTCCTTGTGCCGTGGATTGATCGAACATTGCAGACCTTCCGATGGTGGATCCCATGTCGAGTCCAGTCCCCATCATTTGAGCGAGTCCTTTTGTTTTTGCCCACTGACCTAGCTTTTGTTGCCAACTCTCAGGAGAGGTTAGATTCTGTACAGTCTCACTCATGCCAGAACGCATCTTGGCTAGGGTTGGATCTACGCTTTCTTCAAATTGTCTAGCGCGATTTGCGTTTTCAATTCCTAGTTCAAAAGCCTGTTGAGATACCTCGCTTGGGTTGAACTCTTGGTAAATTGGCTTTAGTTGAGTAGCCATTTCTAGCAACCTGCCTTGAGAAGCAAGACCACCATACATCCCCTTGTTTGCCTCAGATGCCATCATCATGTTAAGATCAGGACGAGGACGTTGAATTTGAGGAGTATATGTTTGGCCACCCATAAGTTTAATTAAGCTAAAGAATAAACTTCTCTTTTAAGAGGAGTCAACCCTAATTTTTGGATTATTTCGTTTGTAAAGTTAGGTCTTTCATCCGCTAATGGAACTCCGATGAACCCCGGAGAGTTGGAGAGTTGTGAGTGTGCCTTCCAGTCGCTCATCACTTGTATAACATCCTGTGGTCTTGTATACTTAGGATGAAATGCGGGATAGATTGTTGGGATAAATACATGATCAGAGTATCCAAATAGCACACCATCACGATAATGTGCATAAACATTAATATTAGGATGTTCTATAATCTTATGATCGAATTCTTCAGCAAAATCAACGAGTTCCAAGAATTCATTGGTTCCTTTTTGAACAAGTTTATATTCAATTTTTGGCCTCATATTTATTAATTAAATCCAACCAGAATATCATCTGGATTGGCTATGGTTTGTGTATAGTTAGCAAACCTGTCAGCTTGTGCTTTCAGGATATTGTTGCGAGTAGAGTTACTGCCACACACTGCACATGGCAAGCAATTATTTTGACCAGTCGTGAATGGGATTGATGAGTAAATTGGAACTACGGGATCGTCACCAAATGGGGATATGTACTTGTTTGGAAAGTTAGTGACCTCTTTGGTTGCTGTGATAATCGATGGCATATTAGCAGGGATTCTGTGCTTTAAATTGCTGTGCAGCGGCAGTTGCTGATTGAAGTGCAAGCACTCCAGCTTCCTCCTGCGCGTGTTCAAAACTAATGTAAGACAAGAACGTAGCAGATGCCGTAGCAGAAATTGATTTCGATGGGTTTACATCACAAGTCAATGTTGCGGTCTTGAATACTTTTGCGCTATATGAGTTGTCATTTGGCGATTGTTGCTCGTATGGATTAGGCAACAGGTCGATTAACAATGTTTCACCAGTCTGTGCCACAACGCAGGATTGCGTCTCGTCTCCCTGCGGAACACCTGTGGATTTCTCCTGCCAAGGATCCATAAAGAGTCGCACAATCTCTACTCCGAATTCACCGCACCACTCGATTAACAAAGAAAATGCCTTATCGACATCGTCTGTTAGGTATGACTCGCACGTTGAAACAAGTGAATTCCGTTGCGCCGATTCAGTGGTCAACCTTCGATACTGGGAGTTAAGGAAACCTAGATTCTGAATCTCTGACTCATACGGAGTATTCTGCCATTGGTAGTCATCCGTGACCGCAAGAATGCGCTT
>Ga0315909_10003385_pt1 | contig 19482 bp, 20 predicted proteins | sample LakEriMetagenome_11_FD_203527 | JGI IMG/M metagenome (GOLD analysis project Ga0315909, IMG submission 203527) | Freshwater fungal communities from buoy surface, Lake Erie, Ohio, United States - Buoy 2 MA125 | ecosystem: Environmental > Aquatic > Freshwater > Lake | place: USA: Lake Erie, Ohio... | reverse complement strand
CTCAAGCCCGATGGCGCGCTGTGGGTGATCGGCAGCTACCACAACATTTTCCGCGTCGGTTCGATCCTGCAGGATCTGGGCTTCTGGATCCTCAACGACATCGTCTGGCGCAAGACCAACCCGATGCCCAATTTCAAGGGCACCCGCTTTACCAACGCGCATGAAACGCTGATCTGGGCGAGCATGGGCGAGAAGTCGCGCTACCACTTCAACTACCGCGCGATGAAGACTTTGAACGACGAATTGCAGATGCGTTCGGACTGGGTGCTGCCGATCTGTGCGGGCGCTGAGCGGCTCAAGGAAGATGGCAAGAAAGCCCACCCCACGCAGAAGCCCGAGGCGCTGCTGTACCGCGTGCTGCTGGCGACGACCGAAAAGGGCGACGTGGTGCTCGATCCCTTCTTCGGCACCGGCACCACCGGCGCGGTCGCCAAGCGGTTGGGCCGCGAATGGATCGGCTGCGAGCGCGAGGATTTCTACCGCGGCGTTGCTGAAAAGCGGATTGCCAAGGAGTTGCCGCTTGATGAGAGCGCTCTCACGACCATGCAATCGGCCCGCACCGCGCCCAAGGTGGCGTTCGGCGCGGTGGTCGAGACCGGGCTGATCCCGCCCGGCAGTCAGGTGTTCGACAAGAAGCGTCGCTGGATCGCCACGGTGCGCGCCGATGGCAGCCTCGAATGCCAAGGCAAAACCGGATCGATCCATGGCCTCGGCAAGGAATTGCAGGGCGCGCCGAGCTGCAATGGCTGGGCCTTCTGGCACTACGAGACAGGCGCTGACGTCCAGCCGATCGACGCCGCGCGCCAGTTCTACCTGCTCGCCGCCGAGGATTGATCGCAGTTGCCCCGCCCATGATCGATAACATCTATCTCCATCCGCTGACGCTCGTTTCCGGCCCGCAGACGGTCGAGGGTGACGCGGTGCGGCTGGGCGGCAGCATGGCCTATGCCCGCGAGTTCGCGCTGGTGCTGCGGCGCGATGGCGCGGTGGCCGAGCGGATCGTCACCACCGCTTCCGGAATGGACGCCGCCATCGCCCGCCTGCCCGAAGGTGCCGGGCGCGAGGCGGCACGGCAATGGGCCAACCTAAGAAAGGCCCACGCGCCGCTGCAACTGGGCCAGCGCACCATCCGGCTCGACCAGCCGCAGGTGATGGGAATCCTCAACGTCACGCCCGACAGTTTTTCCGATGGCGGCGCGAACCTCGATCCGCAGGCGGGGCGCGATGCCGCCGCAGCGATGATCGAGGCGGGCGCAGCGATCATCGATATCGGCGGCGAAAGCACCCGCCCGGGCGCGATGGCGACCTTCGAGGACGAAGAAATACGCCGCGTCGTGCCGGCGGTCGAATATTGCGCCGCGATGGGCGCCGCGATCAGCGTTGATACCCGCCGCGCCGGCGTGCTCGATGCCGCGCTGGCAGCAGGCGCGCATATGGTGAACGACGTTTCAGCCCTGCGCTATGATCCGCGCAGCATCGAGCAGGTGGCGGCCAGCGGCTGTCCGGTGGTGCTGATGCATGCGCCCGGCGCTGGCGAGGATCTCCACGCGGGCGCCAATTATGCAGATGTGGTAAGCGATGTGTTCGACTTCCTCAAGCTGGCGCGCGAGCGGGCGATTGTCGCAGGCGTCGCCGAGGAGCGCATCCTGCTCGATCCCGGCATCGGCTTTGGCAAATCACTCGGCGAAAACCTCTCTTTGATCAATGCCCTGCCGCTGTTCCAAGCGCTGGGTAGCCCGCTGCTGCTGGGCGTCAGCCGCAAGCGCGTGATCGGGGCGCTGTCGAGCGAGGAGAATGCCGACGTGCGGCTCGCCGGCTCGATCGCGCTGGCGGTGAAGGCGATGGAGGCCGGCGTCCACCTGCTGCGCGTCCATGATGTGGCCGAGACGGTGCAGGCGCGCAATGTCTGGCGGGGCCTGCGCGACGCGGCGCTGACCGACTTCAGCCAGCTTCCGCCGCTCTGACAACCGCTTTTGCGGCTTGTCGCACCTGTGTCATGGAGCGCGACCAGAACGCGCCCACCAAAGCGAATCCCTTCAAGGAGCCTCCCCATGCGCCTGCCGTTGCTCGCCGCCACCACGCTCGCCGCTGCCGGTCTCGCGGCCGCGCCGCTGATGGCCGATAATCATGGCGAGACAAGCGACGCGCCGGTCAGCGTCAGCCTCGCGCCTGACCAGTTGCTCGCGCCCTATTATGCCGAGCTGCGCAAGACAGTGGTAATGCCCGATGCCGGGCCTACCCCCGCGCTGGCGCCTGCGACCACGCTCACCCGCATCGCCTTCGGCAGCTGCAACCACCAGTCCGCCCCGCAGCATATGTGGGCGCAGATTGCCTCGGCCAATCCGCAGCTGTTCCTGATGATCGGCGACAATGTTTACGGCGACAATGGCTGGGATGCCGATGCCGGGCTGGAATCCTTGCGCGCCTCCTATGCGCTGCAAGCCTCGCACCCCGAGTTTGCCGGTTTCCGCGCCAAGCATCCGATGATGGCGACCTGGGACGACCATGATTTCGGCCTCAATGATGCAGGCGGCAGTTTCCCGATGCGGCGCTGGGGCGAGGCATTGTTCGAGAGCTTCTGGGGCTCGTCCGACACCGTGCGCGGGCGTGACGGGATCTATGACAGCGCGATCACCGGCCCCGAGGGCAAGCGCGTGCAGGTGATCCTGCTCGACACGCGTTTCTTCCGTTCGGATCTGAAGCGCATGGCATGGTCGAAGGACCGCCCGCCGCTCGGCGTCTATCTGCCCGATGACAGCGCGGCCAAGACGGTGCTGGGCGCCGAGCAATGGGCGTGGCTCAAGGCCGAGCTGGCCAAGCCCGCTGACCTGCGCATTCTGGTCTCCTCGACCCAGGTGATCACCGATGCCCACCAGTTCGAAGGCTGGACCAATTTCCCCGGCGAACGCGCCAAGCTCTATGATGTGCTCGCCAGCCGCGAGGCGAGCGGGCTGGTGATGCTCTCGGGCGATCGCCATGCCGCGGGCGTCTACAAGGCCGAGCACAAGGGCGAGACCTTCTGGGAGCTGACCAGTTCCTCATTGAACCTCGCCTTCGGCCACGACAATGACAAGAGCACCGCGCGCGAGCCTGATCCGGCGCGTGTGACGCGGTTCTTCTCGGTCGAGAATTACGGGCTGATCGATATCGACTGGAAGGCGAAGAAGCTGACCATGACGCTCAGGGACAACCAGAGCGGCACGCTGGCGGAGCAGGCCTTCAACTGGTAATGTTCATTATATGTTTCAAGTGAAACATCTTGTCGCCTGTTTGGATTTACGCGAAAAACCGTAAGTAATTCAAAGCGTAAATCCGCCATCTGAAACCATCACGTGGCCGGTAATGTTGGAAGCGGCGTCGCTCAGCAGGTAGAGGATGGTGTCGGCCATCTCTTCCGAGGTGGCAAAGCGGCCGAGCGGCGTCGTCTTGGCCATGGCCTTCAGCGTTGCCTCGCGCCCGATGCTTGCGACCGAGGCCTTGAAGTCCTCGCCGCCTTCCCAGATCGCCGTGTCCACCCCGCCCGGCGCAATCGCGTTGACGCGGATGCCTTTGCGCGCGTTCTCCACCGCCGCAATGCGGGCCATGTGGGCGACCGCCGCCTTGGAGACGCCGTAGGGCCCGATGCCCGGCACCGGCTTGATCCCCGTGGTCGAGGCGACCACCACCGCGCTGCCGCCGCTTTGGCCCATTGCCCTTAGCGAAGTCGCCAGCGTCATGAACGCACCGTCGAGGTTCACGTCCATCACCCGCCGCCATTCGGCCAGCGTGAGGCTGGCAATCGACCCGCCTGCACCGATCCCGGCGTTGACAACGGCATGGTCAAGACCCGCCAACTGCGGCTCGATGACCTGCCAAAGACCCTCGTCAGCCACGTTGCCGACAATGCGGTGGACTTTGCAGGGTAGGTCGAGCGCATCAAGGCCAGCGCCATCGACATCGACGAGGAACAGCTTGGCCGCGCCTCGTGCGGCAAGCGAAACGGCACAGGCCATACCGATCCCCGATGACGCCCCGGTGACGAGCGCGCTGCGCCCAACGAAATCCTGCGGCGCGAAATCCTGAATCTGTGTCATGCCAGCAGGGCTAGTCCCGCCGGCAGCCGCGTTCAAGCCGCGCTATCGATCCCGAGATCGCTGAGCTTGCGATAAAGCGTCGAGCGCCCGATCCCGAGCCGCCGCGCCACTTCGGTCATCCGTCCGCGATAATGGCCGATCGCAAGCCGGATCACATCGGCTTCGATGTCCTCCAGCGGGCGCAGGTTGCCGTCATCGGTGTAGAGCATTATGCCCACGCCATCATGCGCCATCGAAGCGCGCGCGCTGCTCTGTTCGCCGAGCATCTCGGACAATTGCGGGAAGCTGTCCCCGGCGAGCGCATTGCCTTCGCAATAGACCGCCGCGCGGAACAACACCGATTGCAGCTGGCGGACATTGCCCGGCCAGTCATAGGCCGCCAGCAGCGCCAGCGCGCTTTCGGAGATCGAGAGGTGGTTGAGCCCCGGCTGCTCGCCGATGCGGGCGAGGAAGTGGCGGGTGAGGGCAGGGATATCGCCTGTGCGTTTGCGCAAGGGGGGCAGGTGGATGGAGGTCATGCCCAGCCGCGCGGCGAGGCCTGCATCGAACTGCCCCGCATCGACCAGCAGATCGAGCCCGGCATTGCTGGTGACTAGCAGCCGCACGTCAACGCGGAAGCCGTAGCTCGCGCCGACCGGGCGGATGATGCCGCTTTCGAGCGCCTCGCCGAGCCTTTGCTGGAGCGCCGGGGTGAGCCGGTCGATCTCGTCAAGGATCAGCGTGCCGCCATCGCAATGCTGGAATGCGCCGATCTGGCGATCAAAGGCGCCGGGAAAGCTGCCGGGCTCGTGGCCGAACAATACCGATTCGATCGAGCCGGGCGGAACGCTGGCGAGGTTGACCGTGCGCAAGGCTTCCTTGTTGCGCGGGCTGGCCCCATGCATCGCGCGCATCAGCATTTCCTTGCCGGTGCCGCTTTCGCCGTCGATCACCACATGGCCCTGACCGCGCGCGGCCTTGGCGGCCTGTGCCAGCGCGGCGCGGAATTGCGGGGCGGTGCCGATCATCGCGTCGAAATCGAGGCTGGCCGACATCTTCTCGGTCAGCGGGACAAGCTCGTAGCGCGGGCCTTCGCGGGTGGTGACAGAGCGCAGCGCGTCCATCAACCGGTCGGGCGAGACGGGTTTTACCAGATAATCGCTCGCGCCCGCCCGCATCGCTTCGACCGCAAGCAGCGGCGAGGCGCTGGTGGTGAGCATCAGGATCGGCAGGGCCGGGCGGCGCGATTTCAGTTCGGCGATCAGCGTGCAGGCATCATCGCCTGGCACCCATTGATCGAGCAGGATTGCGGACAGCTGCATCCCCTCGCGGGTGCCAAGCACGGCAATCGCGGTTTCGGCATCGGGAGCGACAATCGTGCGCCAGCCATCGCGTGCGGCAATCGCGGTGACCAGACGCGACTGGGCAGGTTCATCGTCGATCAGCATCACGATTCGCGCATTGTCCTGCGCCTCGGGGTGGCCTTCCATCTCCGCCATCAGCCTTGCCGCTCGCCTTTCCTTGGCCCGGGCAATTGTCCCGGGGTGACACACCCGTTCCATAGGGCCCACGGGTAAAGACGGGATTAAGGCTGTTACCGGGGTCTTGCGCGGAAGGGGTGCAGGAGCCTGTCCACGGGTTCGGCGGCCTGACATTAAAGGTGACTTGAGCGCGCGGCTCTGCTTCGATACGGGAGCAGGCAGAAAAATGGGCACCGCCCGTTTTGCTGCAACCAATTGCCGCCTGCGGTGTTCACAAGCCCAAGGGGAAAGAGACATCATGACTGTTCACGACATGGAAAAGGCGCAGGCCACCTTCGGAGGGTTCATGGCCACGCTGAAATGGGCCGTTCCGGTGATCGCGGTGATCACTTTCGTCGTCGTCGCGCTGATCGCCAGCTAAGGCGCGCCGCTCAGTGAAAATCGCCATCCTGAAAGAGCGCGCCTCGGGCGAGACGCGCGTTGCTGCCACCCCGGAAACGGCCAAGAAGTTCGCCGCGCTCGGCCTCGACGTCGCGGTCGAGAAGGGCGCGGGCCTCGCAGCTTCGGTTGATGATGCCGCTTTTGCCGAAGCCGGCGCGACGCTCGGCACCGCCGCGGCGACGGTGAAGGATGCGGATATCATCCTCGGCATTCAGGCGCCCGATGTGAAGCTGCTGAAGGGCGCCAAGCCTGGCGCGTGGGTGGCGGCGCTGTTCGATCCCTTCACCAAGAAGGACGTGGTCGATGCCTATGCGGCAGCGGGCTTCGAGGCGCTCAGCATGGAATTCATGCCGCGCATCACCCGCGCGCAATCGATGGACGTCTTGTCCTCGCAGTCGAACCTCGCCGGATACAAGGCGGTGCTGGCCGCAGCCGACGTCTATGGCCGCGCCTTCCCGATGATGATGACCGCAGCCGGCACGGTGCAGGCCGCGCGCGCTTTCATCATGGGTGTGGGGGTTGCCGGTCTTCAGGCGATCGCCACCGCGCGGCGGCTGGGCGCGCAGGTCTCGGCGACCGATGTGCGCTCGGCCACCAAGGAGCAGATCCAGTCATTGGGCGCCAAGCCGATCTTCGTCGAGAATGTCGCGGGCATCGAAGGTGAAGGCTCGGGCGGCTATGCCACCGAAATGAGCGAGGAATACCAGAAGGCGCAGGCCGAACTGGTCTCCAGCCACATCGCCAAGCAGGATATCGTCATCACGACGGCTTTGATCCCGGGCCGCGCTGCTCCCAGGCTCATCACCGACGCGCAGATCGCGACGATGAAGCCCGGCAGCGTGATCTTCGATCTCGCGGTGGCGCAGGGCGGCAACGTCGAAGGCTCGAAGCCCGATGAGGTCGTGGTCAAGCACGGCGTCAATATCATCGGCTTCTCGAACACGCCCGCGCATCTGCCCGCCGACGCCTCGGCGTTGTTTGCGCGCAACCACTACAACTTCCTCAGCGCCTTCTGGGACAAGGAGGCGCAGCGGCCCGTGCTCGACGAGGAAATCGGGGGCGCCATCCGCCTCACTCAGTCCGGCAAAATCGTCAACGAGCGGCTGCTTGGTTAAGCCCATGGGCCTGATCAACGCGACCGTGTGGGATGCCGAAGACGCGGCCAGCGATCTCGCCTATGCGCTGGCGCAGGGCGAGAACGTGCGCTTCGCCTTCAAGCTGGTGCGCGATTCGATCCTGTTTACCGACCGGCGCATCATGCTGACCGACATTCAGGGTCTGACCGGCTCGAAGCGGCGCTATCTCTCGGTCCCCTACCGCGCGATCACCACCTTTGCGCTGGAAAGCGCGGGCCATTTCGATCTCGATACCGAGCTTTACATCACCGTTTCGGGGAGCGAGCCGATCGCTTTCCAACTCAGCCGGGGGGCGGATGTGCCCGGTCTCGTGACGCTGCTGACCGAATATCTGGCACCCGGCAAATAGGGGCAATCATGGACTTTATTTCGATTCTCTCGATCTTCGTACTGGCCTGCTTCGTGGGCTATTACGTCGTCTGGTCGGTGACCCCGGCGCTCCACACCCCGCTGATGGCGGTGACCAATGCGATTTCGTCGGTGATCATCGTCGGCGCGCTGATCGCGGCGGCCGAGGCGCAGAGCCCGATTGCCAAATATCTCGGCCTGTTCGGCGTGGTGCTCGCCAGCATCAACATCTTCGGCGGCTTCGCGGTAACCGAGCGCATGCTCGCAATGTACAAGAAGAAGGAGAAGTGACGATGAACCGCTTCTCTTCCTTCGTCACCCCCGCACAGGCGGGGGCCCAGATGGCCTCGCTGGCGCGTTCCATCGCCCGTAGCTGGATCCCTGCCTTCGCAGGGTTGACGGCCTTGTTTTCCACGCCTGCCCATGCGGCAGGCTCAGGCGGCACGCCCGCTTGGGCGATGCTCGCCTACCTCGCGAGCGGCGTGTTCTTCATCCTCGCACTGCGCGGATTGTCGAGCCCCGCGACGTCGCGCAGCGGCAACCGCAACGGCATGATCGGGATGGGGATCGCGCTCGTCACGACGCTGGTCACCCACAACCTCGCCAATTTCGTCGAGATCGGCATTGCGCTTGCCATCGGCGGGGTGATCGGTGTGGTCGTCGCCCGCCGTATCGCGATGACCGCGATGCCCGAACTTGTCGCGGGCTTCCACAGTCTCGTCGGCCTCGCCGCAGTGGTGGTGGGCCTTGGCGCATGGCTCGATCCGCAGTCGTTCGGGATCGTCGATGCCGCAGGGCAGATCCTCGCAGTCAGCCGCATCGAACTCGGGCTTGGCATCGCCATCGGGGCGATCACCTTCTCGGGCAGCGTTATCGCCTTCCTCAAGCTGTCGGGCCGGATGAGCGGTTCGCCGATCATGCTGCCGGGGCGGCACGTCATCAACTTGGGCACGCTTGCCGCGATCCTTGGGTTGATCGCGCTTTACACCGTCTCGCCTTATGGCGGCGCGGGTGAGGGTTGGATGATCCTTGCCATCGCGATGCTGGCCTTCATCATCGGCTTCCTGCTGATCATCCCGATCGGCGGCGCGGACATGCCCGTCGTGGTGTCGATGCTTAACAGCTATTCGGGCTGGGCCGCGGCGGCGATGGGCTTCACGCTCGGCAATACGGCGATGATCATCACCGGCGCGCTGGTCGGCTCCTCGGGCGCAATCCTCAGCTACATCATGTGCCGCGCGATGAACCGCAGCTTCATTTCGGTTATCGCCGGCGGCTTTGGCGCAGCGCCCGAAGCGGGCGGCGGCGCGGCGCGCGAACAGCGGCCCTACAAGCAGGGCAGCGCCGAAGACGCCGCCTATATGCTCGAACAGGCCGAGAAGGTCATCATCATCCCGGGCTACGGGATGGCGGTCGCCCAGGCCCAGCACGCGCTGCGCGAAATGGGCGACAAGCTCAAGGAAAAGGGCGTGGAGGTGAAGTATGCCATCCACCCCGTCGCAGGGCGCATGCCGGGGCACATGAACGTGCTGCTCGCCGAAGCATCCGTGCCTTACGATGAAGTCTTCGAGCTCGAAGACATCAACTCCGAATTCGCCCAGTGCGACGTCGCTTTCATCATCGGTGCCAACGACGTGGTGAACCCCGCGGCCAAGACCGACAAGTCCTCGCCGATCTACGGCATGCCGGTGTTCGATGTCGACAAGGCCAAGCAGGTGTTCTTCATCAAGCGTTCGATGGGCGGCGTCGGCTATGCCGGGGTCGATAACGACGTGTTCTACATGAACCAGACCGTCATGCTGCTGGCCGACGCCAAGAAGATGGTCGAGGAAATCGTCAAGGCGTTGGACTGAAGCATCGCGCCGAAAAGTGGGATCCGGTTTTCGGCTCCCCGGCGATGCGATAACAAGTGGTCATCCCGTGATGAAGAAACTGCTGCTGTGGATTGTCGTGCTGGCGGTGCTGGCGGGCGGGGCGCTGTTCTCCGGCCTCGCCAATCCGCTGGTGGCATGGCAGGTCAAGGGTTCGCTGGTCGAGGCGGGCGTTGGCGAGGGCCGCGCCCAATGCATCGCCGACCGGATGGTCGAGCGCCTCGCGCTCCCGCAGCTGTGGAAGTTGCGCCAGGGCATGGCCCCCCAGCCGGGCGAACCCGAGAACGCTGAGGGCGTCGGCGAACTCGTCAAGCGGCTTGATCGTGTGGGCGACCGCGAGGCAGTCGCGGTGCTCACCACCAGCGCGGGCCTGTGTGCGATAGGTATCGGCTAGCCGCTTGCTTTTCCTGCCCCGCTTGCGCCAGAGTGTGCAGCGGAGAGGGAGAATATCATGAACCGACTGGCTCTTGCCGCCGCGCTGCTTTGCACCGCCGCACCGCTCGCCGCCGAAACCCACCGGGTCGAACCGGGCGAGGGCGCGGCTGCCAAATTGCAGGAAGTGCTGATCCTTGCAGCCCCCGGCGATGTGATCGAACTGGGTGCGGGCCGCTTTACCCTCACCGACGGGCTCAGCCTTGATGTTGACGGGGTGACGGTGCGCGGCGCGGGGATGGACGCAACCGTGCTCGATTTCACCACGCAGCAAGGCGCTGGCGAAGGGCTGCTGGTCACCTCGGACAATGTCACCTTGCGCGATTTCGCGCTCGAGAACCCCAAGGGCGACGGCATCAAGTCCAAGGGCGCGGACAATATCATCTATCGCGGCATCCGCGTCACCTGGACCGGCGGGCCCAAGGCGAGCAACGGCGCTTATGGCATCTACCCGGTCGAAAGCACCGGGGTGCTGGTCATCGATTCCAAGGTCTCGGGCGCATCGGACGCGGGCATCTACGTGGGCCAGAGCCGCGATATCACCGTGCGCGGGAATATCGTTGAATTCAACGTCGCCGGAATCGAGATCGAGAACAGCCGCAATGCGCTGGTGATCAACAATTTCGCGACCCGCAACACCGGCGGCCTCCTGGTGTTCGATCTCCCCGGCCTGCCGGTGATGAACGGCGGCAATGTGATCCTGCGCGAGAATGTGGTGGCGGACAACGACACCCCCAATTTTGCGCCCCCGGGCAATATCGTCGCCAGCGTCCGGCGCGGCACGGGTGTGCTGGTGATGGCCAATGACGGCGTGCTGATCGAGGACAACGTCTTGGAGAACAACCCGACCGCGCATGTCATGGTAGTCGCTTACACCCAGCCCTATGATGACGCGCGCTACAACCCCTATGCCCGCAACGTGATTGTCGGCCGCAATGCTTTCGGGCGCGGCGGGGATGATCCGCAGCTCGATGGCAAGGAGGCGCTGCTCGCGGCCTTTGGCGGCGCGCTGCCGCCGGTGCTGTGGGACGGGATTGTCGAGGACGGCAACGGGCTGATGATCGCGGAAGGGGTGAGCGGCTGGACGCTCAACCTGTCGAAGCCCGGCCAGAGCCTTGCCGAAGCCCAGCCCGGGCCGCTCACGCTGACCCCGCTTGAACGCTATAGCTTCCCCGAGGTCGGCGCGCCCGCGGCGCTGGAGGCGCGGCTGAAGTGAAGGCGGGGCTTGGCCTGTTTGCGCTGGCGCTGGTCACGCTTGGCGGCGTGATCGCCGAGGCGCGGATGGTCGCGCCGACCGTGTCCGATGCGGCGATACAGGGCGATGGCTTTCCGCGGACGCTCGAGGAATACGGCTTCTTCATCCATCCCGAGGCGCAAATACCGACTCTTGGCGTGACGCCCTATGCGCTGGGCACGCCGCTATGGTCAGACGGAGCCGACAAGCTGCGCTTCATCTACCTGCCCGAAGGCACCAAGCTGGCCGCCGACGGCGAGGGCCTGCTGCAATTCCCGGTCGGTGCGGCGATCATCAAGACCTTCGCTTTTGGGACAGGCGCAGACCGCCGGTTGATCGAAACCCGCGTGCTGCTCCACCGCGCCGAGGGCTGGGTCGCGCTCCCCTATCGCTGGAACGCCGAGCAGACCGAGGCGACACTCGCGCTCACGGGCGGGCGGATTGAGCTCACAACGCCGGCAGGCGAGGCGATCTCCTATGCCATCCCCAACAAGAACCAGTGCAAGACCTGCCATTCGAAGGACGGTCAGGTGATCCCGATCGGCCCCAAGGCGCGCAATCTCTCGGTGGAGTGGATGGCGCAGATGATGCAATCGGGCGCGCTCGACCGTCTGCCGCCGGGCGGGGCGACGATGCCCTTGTGGGCGGCGCGCAAGGACACTGATCCGGCCGCGCCGCTCGCCCGCGCCTATCTCGATGTGAACTGCGCCCATTGCCACCAGCCGGGCGGGGGCGCGTCCAATTCGGGCCTCGATCTGCGCTGGGAGCAGCCCGACGCGCACGCCATCGGCATCATGAAGCGCCCCGTTGCCGCAGGGCGCGGGGCGGGGGGGCATGACTTCTCGATCCTGCCGGGCGAGCCGGACAAGTCGATCCTGCTCTTCCGGATGGACAGCGCCGAACCGGGCATCGCCATGCCCGAACTGGGCAAATCGAGCGTCGACCGCGAAGGCGTGGCGGTGGTGCGAAAGTGGATTTTGGAGATGCAGCAGCAATGAAATGGGTGTTCCGCGGGTTTCTGGCGCTGGTCGCGCTGCTCGTCATCGCGTTCCTGATCTTCCGCACGCCTGATACCGACGCGGCCGAAATGCGCGCCAAATATGGCGGGCCGCCTTCGCAATTCGTGGAAATCGGCGAGGGTGTCACCGTCCACCTGCGTGACGAGGGGCCGAAACAGGCGCCCGCGCTCATCCTGCTGCACGGCTCCAACGCCGATCTGCACACCTGGGAGCCGTGGGTGCAGGCGCTCAAGGCCAAGTACCGCGTGATCCGCTTCGATCAGGTCGGCCACGGGCTGACCGGGCCTGACCCCAAGGACGATTACAGCCGCGCCAATTATGTCGCGGATGTGGGCGCGGTAGCGGATAAGCTGGGCCTCAAGCAGTTCATCCTCGGCGGCAATTCGATGGGCGGCAAGCATGCGCTCGCCTATGCCATTGCGCACCCCGAGCGGGTGACCGGCCTCGTGCTGGTCGACGGCAGCGGCGGGCCGATGCTCAAGCTCGACAAGAAAAAGGACGATGAGGACAGCGGCAATATCGGCTTCAAGATCGCCCAGACGCCCGGGATCAACCTCTTGGTCGAGCAGATCACGCCGCGCAGCCTGATTGCCCAGAGCCTCGAGCAGAGCGTCTCGGTGAAGTCCGTGGCGAACGCGGCGGCGGTTGACCGCTACTGGGAAATGCTGCGCTATCCCGGCAACCGGCGCGCCACACTCAAGCGCTTCTCGCAGCCCTATGATCCGCTCGGCGAGGCCGAGATTGCCGCGGTTGCCACACCCGCGCTGATCCTGTGGGGCGAGGAGGACCGGTTGATCCCGGTCGAGGCAGGCCAATGGCTCGCCAAGACGCTGCCGAACAACCGGCTGGTGGTCTATCCCGGCATCGGTCACTTGCCGCAGGAGGAGGCGGTCGCGGCGACGCTCGGCGATCTGCTGCCCTGGCTTGACCGTTTGACCGGTGATACGCCCGCGCCGTGAGACGCCCTGCAGTTGCGGCCTATGGACGCGAGGAACGCTTCCTCGCTACACCCGTCCGCAATTGCACACAGAATCGAAGGACAGGGGCTTGCGCAAACTGGGGATAATCGGCGGCATGAGCTGGGTTTCAACCGCCATGTATTACGACCGGATCAATAGCAACGTCCAGAAACGCGCCGCCCCGATGGCCAGCGCTCCGCTGCTGATCGAAAGCCTGGATTTCGCCCAGCTCTATGCCTTGCGCGAGGAACGCGACTGGCAGCGTGCGGCGAGCGTGCTGATCGAAAGCGCGCGGCGGCTCGAAGGGGCGGGGGCCGAGACGCTGATCATCAGCGCCAACTCGATGCACCGGCTGTATGACGATGTCGCTTCCGCCGTGAGCATCCCGATCCTGCACATTGCCGATTATGTCGGCATGGCGATCAAGCGCGCCGGCCACACCAACGCCGCGCTGATCGGCACTCGCAATGTGATGACCGAGAGCTTCTACCGCAAGCGCCTTGTCGCACACGGGATCGATCTCTTGCCGCCCAACATGGAATTCGTCGAGCTGCTCGACAAGATCATCTATGACGAGCTGATGCTCGGCAAGGTCACGCGCGAGGCGCAGCGGACGATGAAGACGATCATCACCAACAAGGCGCAGGAAGGCGCGCAGGCGATCGTGCTGGCCTGCACCGAGCTGGATCTGGTGGTCGATGTCGATGCCAATGTCCTGCCCGTTTTCGATTCGATGCGAATCCACTGCGAGGCCGCGGCCAACTGGATTCTCGATCAGGAAGGGGTGCACTAAGGCCTGTTTGTGCCGATCCGGGCCACCGGGTTTGTCGCAGACGTGTTAAAGTCACCGTTTCGTCCCTAAACTGAAACGTTCCGACGCAGGATGCGCTTGCGAGGGATGCAACATTTTAACCTGCCCCCTAAAGGCGCCTCCGGATATTGGTGTTGCGCAAGTGATGCTGCTTCCGGGTCTTCGGGTCGCACCGACAGACCCTTGGGGCCGCCCTACCTCCCCCCAATCACTGGTAGGCGGCCCCATAATTCTCTCTCCCGGCCGAGGAAGCGCGGGTTTCACGCAGAATCAGCGCAGGTTGCCTGTCTGTTCCGGTTGAGCGCTCGGCTCGCCTGACCTAATTGCCGGAGCCGTGATGTCCCGCGCCCCTTATGCCGCCGATCCTGCTGCCCATGGGCCACGCGAGTGGGGCGGCGCGGCAGGTGGCGGCGATGCCGGCGAGCGGCGCGGGCCGCGCAGCGCCTTCCAGCGCGATCGCGACCGGATCATCCATTCGATGAGCTTCCGCCGGCTGAAGTCCAAGACGCAGGTGTTCATCGCGCCCGATGGCGATCATTACCGCACCCGCCTGACCCATAGTCTCGAAGTCGCGCAGATCGGCCGGGTGATCGCCCGCACGCTCGGGCTCGACGAGGATCTGACCGAGGCGCTGTGCCTTGCGCATGATCTCGGCCACCCGCCGTTCGGCCATGCGGGCGAGGCGGCGCTGGCCGATGCGATGGCGCGCCACGGGGGCTTCTGCCACAATGCGCAGGCGCTGCGCACGGTGATGCGGATCGAATGCCCTTACCCTGCGCATGATGGGCTCAACCTCACCTGGGATCTGCTCGAAGGCCTTGCCAAGCATAATGGCCCCGTGATCGCCCCGAACTGGGCGCTGGCCGAGCTCGACGCAGGCTTCCCGCTGATGCTTGGCACCTGGCCCTCGCTCGAAGCGCAGGTGGCGGCGGTGGCGGACGATATTGCCTACGACAATCACGACATCGACGATGGGCTGCGCGCAGGCTTCCTAGAACTCGACGATCTGCTGACGCTCGATTTCGTGGCCGATCAGTGGCGCACGGTGGAACGGCGCTTTTCCCATGCCCCGCGCGAGCGGCTGCTGCGCGAACTGGTGCGCGACCAGATCGGGCTGATGGTCAATGATGTGCTCGAACACACCGCCGCGCAGGTGAAGGGCATGCGTTCGGTGGGCGACGTGCGCGAGGCGGGGCGCCAGCTTGCCGGGTTCTCGCCCGCGATGGCGGCGCAGGAACGGCGCCTGAAGGCGTTCATGTACGAACGGCTCTACTACCACCCCGAACAGGTCGCCGCCGCCGAGCGCGCACGCGATGTCGTTGCACGGCTGTTTGCGGCCTATGCGCAGGATGCGCGGCTGATGCCCGCCGACTGGCAGGCGCGGCTGCCCGGGCCCGATCCGCAGCGCGCGCGGGTGATCGCCGACTTCATCGCCGGGATGAGCGATCGCTTTGCCATGCAGGCCTGCACCGCGATCTATGGCGAACGGCCGGGGGGGTTGATCAATGTCTGAGGCGCGCGGCCCGGTTCGCATTGCGCTGGTCGGCGCGACAGGCCTTGTCGGGCGCAAGGTGATCGAATTGTCGAGCGCGGGCGACGAGGTGCGGATTGTCGGCATCGCCCGGCGCGAGGCGCCGCTGCCGCCGGGCGCGCGGATGGAAATGTTCGTGGCCGAGACCGACAAGTGGTCCGAAGTGCTCGAAGCGGTGCGACCGCGCGCGCTGATCTGTGCGCTGGGCACGACGATGAAGAAGGCCGGCGGCAACGAGCTGGCATTCCGCGCGGTCGATTTCGACCTGGTGCTAGCGACCGCGCAGGCCGCCCACCGCGCAGGCGTGCCGAACATGGTGCTGGTGAGCGCAGCCGGGGCCGATGCGCGCAGCAAGAGCTTCTACATGCGGGTCAAGGGCGAGGCCGAGGATGCCGTCTCGCGCGTCGGGTTCAAGCGGCTCGATATTCTCGCGCCCGGCCTGCTGCGCGGCGAGCGGGTCGATGATCTGCGGCTCGCCGAGCGCGCCGCGATTGTCGCCGCGCCGCTGATCGATCCGCTGCTTTCGGGCAAGTGGAAACGGTTCCGCTCGATCGACGCGGCGCTGGTGGCCGAGGCCGCACTGGGCCTTGCGATGCGCCGCGCGGGCGGCCGCTTCGCCCACGACAACGAGGCGATGCGCCGCGCCGCGCGCGAATGGCGGCGGGCGCGCGAGACAGGAGACGTGGCATGATCGACTGGAGCGCGCTGTTCAACGCGGTCAACCTGCTCGCCATGATCGCGTGGGTCGCACTGATTCTGCTCCCGCGCTGGCCGGCGCTGCTCTCGGGCGTGCTCTATGCCGGCGTCGGCCTGTTCTGCCTGATCTATGCCGTCAGCCTGATCGGCTTGCTGAGCGGCCTGATCCCCAATCCTGGCGGCGGCGGGGCCGACTTTTCGACCATCGCCGGGGTGCGCGCGATCTTCGCGAGCGATGCCGGGGTGGCGATCGGCTGGACGCATTACCTCGCCTTCGATTTGTTCGTCGGCCTGTGGATCGCGCGGGACGGCGATGCCAAGGGCATTTCGCGCTTCATTCAGGCGCCGGTTCTGCTCGCAACCTTCATCGCCGGACCGCTCGGCCTGCTGATCTGGCTGGCCCTGCGCGAGCCTGCCGCGCGCAGGCAGGGACGGTTTCGCTAGACCGCTTTGCCCCACTTGGCCTAACCTTCCTCCCAAACGTTTTGGGGAGAGAGCACGGCCATGGCGAGAAACGCCTTTCACGATCACGCGAGCTTCGACGCGATCCTGCATTTCTGGGCCAAGGAACGCCCCGACGGGCCGGCCTTCGATCAGGACGGGCGGGTTACGACCTATGCCGAGGCAGATGTTCTCACCCGCCAGCTGATCGCGCTGTTGCAGTCGCGCGATATTGCGCCGGGGGACCGGATCAGCTGGCTCGGCAAGAACCGCGATACCTATTTCCTGCTCTATATCGCGGCGGCGCGCATGGGGGCGGTGATGGTGCCGATCGGCTGGCGCCTCGCCCCGCGCGAGATCGCCTATATCCTGACCGATACCGAGGCGAAGCTGCTGTTTGCCGAGGCCGATTTCGTCGAGGTCGCGCATCAGGTCGCAGGCGAGGTTCCGGCCAATCCTGAAGTGATCGAGGCCGAGGCGGCGCGGATGGCGGCTGGCGGGTTCGAGCCTGCCGATTACACGCCGCCCGGCCCGCATGATCCGGTGCTGCAACTCTACACCTCGGGTACGACCGGCAATCCCAAGGGGGCGATGCTGTCGAACACCAACCTGCTCGGCCTGCGCAAGCCGGGCAATGAAGCGGGGCTGGATTGGCAGTTTTATGAGCCGAATGATTGCATGCTGATCCCGATGCCCTGCGCGCATATTGGCGGCACGGGGTTGGTGAATATTGCGGTGGCAAACGGCGTGCGCAGCCTGGTGCAGGCCGAATTCACGCCCGTCGGCGTGCTCGAGGCGATCGAGGCAGGCGCAACGCATATGTTCATCGTGCCGGCCGCCTTGCAGATGGTCGTCCAGCATCCGCGCGCGGCGACCACCGATTTCAGCAACCTCAAATACCTGATGTATGGCGCGGCGCCCATGCCATTGGAATTGCTCAAGGAAGCGGTGCGGACGATGCCGACCACCAAATTCCTGCAAGCCTACGGGATGACCGAGACCTCCGGCACGATCTCGATCCTGCCGCCCGAAGATCACGCGCTTGAAGGCAACCAGCGGATGCGCTCGGCGGGCAAGGCCTGCCCCGGGGTGGAGATCGAAGTGCGCGGGGCCGACAACATCGAAGTGCCACGCGGCGATATCGGCGAGGTCTGCATCCGCTCGCCCTCGAACACCGCGGGTTACTGGCGCCTGCCCGAAGCCACCGCCAAGACGATCGACCCCGACGGCTGGCTCCACACCGGCGATGCGGGCGTGATGGACGCGGACGGCTATGTCTATATCCAGGACCGTATCAAGGACATGATCATCTCAGGGGGAGAGAACGTCTATCCCGCCGAAGTCGAGAGCGCGATCTACGGCCACCCTGCGATTGCCGAAGTCGCCGTGATCGGTGTGCCGAGCGCCAAGTGGGGCGAGGAGGTCAAGGCCTGCGTCGTCGCCAAGCCCGGGCACACGGTTGACGAGGCGGATGTTATCGCCTGGGCGCGCGAGCGGATCGCTGCGTTCAAGGCGCCCAAGAGCGTCGATATCATCCCGCTGATGCCGCGCAACGCCAGCGGCAAGATCCTGCGCCGCGAACTGCGCGCGCCCTATTGGGAGGGGCAGGAGCGCCAGGTCTCGTGAGGACGTTCTCGTAATGGTCAAGCAGCACGCGCCGGCTACGCTGCGCAACCGCGATGCCATTGCGCAGGTGCTGGCGCGCGAATTGCCGGCACAGGGCAGGGTGTTGGAGATCGCCAGCGGAACGGGCGAGCACGCGGCGTTTTTCGCCGAACGCTTCCCTGCGCTGGAATGGCAGCCGAGCGATCCTTCGGGTGAGGCGCTGGTCTCGATTGCGGCCTATCGCGTGGATTATCCGGGCGGCAACCTTGCCGGACCCGTGCTGCTCGATGCGGCGGCACCCGAAGGCTGGCCGGTCGCGGCGGCTGAGGCCATTGTCTGCATCAACATGGTCCACATCAGCCCGTGGGAAGCGACCCTTGGCCTGTTTGCGGGAGCGGCCCGATTGTTGGACCGTCATGGCGGGCCGCTGATCCTCTACGGCCCCTATCTTGAGCAGGGCGTAGACACCGCGCCCTCCAACCTCGAATTCGACGCCAGCTTGAAGGCACGCGATGGCCGCTGGGGCCTGCGCGAGGCCGAGGCGCTTGATCGGCTCGCGGCGACGAGTGGCATGGCCCGTAGCGCGCGCTACGGACTGCCGACGAACAACATCATGCTGGTGTATCGCCCTAGAGCAAAAGCGGCTTAGTCAATCGCTTTCTTGCCCTCGCGGCCGACCGACTTGATGTCCTCAGCGGCCCCGTCAATGGTGTTGCAGGCGGTGGTGGTCAGCACGAGGGCGGCGGCGATGATGACGATGCGAACCATAGTGGAAATCTTTAATCCTCAGAGTTTAGCGAACAATTGTTACTCCTGACTCGCGACTGACGCAACCTTCTGGCCTTGGCCAATTGTCGCTCGCGCCAGGCGATCAGCGACCCGGCGGCGATAATCAGCGGCGCGCCGAGCCACAGGCTGGCCGGTGCGGCGCGGTCGAACACGGCATAGCCATAGAAACTCGCCCATAACAGCGCGGTATAGTCCATCAGCAGGATCACCGCCGCCGAGCCAAAGCGCAGCGACGTCGTCAACAGGAGCTGCGCCAGCACGCCCATCAGCGCCATCGCGACAATAATCCCCCAGGTTTCGGCATCATGCGCGGCCGCCACAAAGGGCAGGCCGAGGGCTGCCACTGGCGCGCTTAACGCCGCGAACCAGAACACGATGCTCCACGGGCTTTCGGTCGTGTTGAGATCCTGGATCTGGAAGCTGATGAAGGACACCATCAGCGGTGCCATCAAGCCGACCGCGACGCCTGCCAGGGTTACGCCCTCGTGGGCTGCGCCGCCCGGCTGCATCACCACCAATACGCCTGCAAAACCCATCGCCACCGCCGCCCAGCGATAGGGGCCGATGCGTTCGCGGAACAGGAGCATCGCGATCAGCACCGCAAAGATCGGCGCGGTGAACGACAGCGTGGTCGCC
>Ga0315909_10003384_pt1 | contig 19485 bp, 36 predicted proteins | sample LakEriMetagenome_11_FD_203527 | JGI IMG/M metagenome (GOLD analysis project Ga0315909, IMG submission 203527) | Freshwater fungal communities from buoy surface, Lake Erie, Ohio, United States - Buoy 2 MA125 | ecosystem: Environmental > Aquatic > Freshwater > Lake | place: USA: Lake Erie, Ohio... | reverse complement strand
TTCGCCGAGAATCACAAGTTCTTGCTGCGTCACGTGAAAAAGGAAACCTACCCCAAGGTTGCCCTGAATTGGTTGTCACGAGCCAAGTATCTGCTTGACCGCATTAAGGACGGGGATTACGTGGACCAGATCAGCCGCGTGATCATGGCGACCGAAGCTCGCATCCTGCGGGAAAACGCCAAGGCACTGTGCAAGGTCAGAGTGATCGGCACGATTATCATCTTCTATGATGAAGAAGGTCTTCGTGTTGGCTTCGCAAAGGTGCATGCGCCGGATGTGTATAATCGACACATCGGCATCTGTCGTGCCATCAAGGATTCCTACGGTGAAGTCGACCGTGCGATTCCGAACGGTCTCCAAGGACCTATGACCAAGATGATGGAATTCGCGGAATCGGACCGCGGTCAAGAAGTTCTTCGTAATGCCTGGGAAGGTGACACCGAAATCTACGTCGAACATGATGGGATGGGTGAAGCATGAAAAAGTTCTACATCGGACTTGGCTTAGGATTCGTGTTTCTGGCTGGCGTGTGTCTTGTGTCATGGGTCAGCCAGTGCCACATGGAACCTGAGTGGTACCGAGAACATAATCGAATGACTCCGTGGGTTCTGATGGACCCACCGATCATGTCGCTCTACCTAAGTGTTCCGGGGTTCTTTACATCAGCAATCGCTGCGGTGGTGAGCTTTGGTCACGCTAGTTAAGTTGAAAGACATTCTGAAACCACCCTCCGAGTTCGTTGACAAGACCGCCAAGGAATACAAAGCCTTTGTGGAATCTGTTAGGGAACTCGGAGTCCTGTCACCAGTTGTCGTTGCTCCTAAAGGGAACAAGTTTCAACTGGTGACAGGTTTGGTTCGGTATCACGCCTCTCTGGATTGTAACCTAACGGTTATTCCAGCAGAGATTAAGTCGATGAGTGATGCCGAAATTGAAGAGACGCAACTTCTTGTTTGCGCTCACAAGATAACAACAACCCCGGTTGAATATGCCACTGCTTTGAGACGATTGCTTAAGGGTATGTCGATCGAAGTGTTGGCTGAGAAAATCAACCAGACACCTGACTGGATTCGGGGGAAGCTCAATGAATCAAAGAGCCGAGGGTCTACACCGTGAGTCACACAAAGGAACAAGATGATTGGGCCAGGAAACTGTTGAAAGGAATCGAGGAAACGCGTGAGCGAGCAAAGAGAGACAAGCGGTCGACTTCGTCGTACTGGAACGGCGATTCCTGGGGCAGCTTGTCAGGGGTCAGGAACGCCGAAGAGTGGACCGAGAACCAGGTGTTGGATTTCATCTTGAAGAACGCGAGGCCGAAATGAACATTGTCATCTACAAAGATGGACAATACGGACACAATGTTGCCGAGCTTTTTGAAAAGGTCGAAGAGATGGCTGCTTGGGCCGAGAAGAATCGGGACAAAACCTTCCGAGCTTTCCAGGCTCAAGAGATGGAAGTCGTAAAGACGATTCAGTTCAAAATGAAACCGGTGTCACGATGAGAACAATTGAAGACCACGATGACGAGAAACGTGTTCTCGTGAGTCAGTGGAGTGAATACTGTACTGATTGTGTCGTAAGTGCAACTTGGAAAGCTACACTTATTGGCTTTCTAATCGGCTTGGCTTTAGGGAAATTACTATGAGCATCCAGATGGAAGAAATTGTTGACAAAGTTGAAGAACTCAAGAAGGTGGCTACGCCACTGGAAGTTGAGATTCTGAAACTGGTTGCGACTCTGGCCAAGGCCATTGATAGCGAATCGACATCACGAATGTTCTCAGGAGCATCGGGTCATGGGTATTGAAGACGCTTTTCGGAGATTACGAGAGGCATGGTTCATGAGTCATGTACACCAACATGCTCATGGATGGGAAGAAATCGAAGATGAACAATGGCGAGAACGGTGCAACCTGAAAGCCAAAGAACAGTTCGATCTTCAAACGGAAGAGATTATCGCTGGCAAAGAACATAACCTCACACCCAGATGTTTGGCGGACTTAAAATGAAAGTAATCTACGCAACCAATGGTGGTTCAATCCTTGTGGATGACGTAGACTATGATTACCTGAGTCAGTGGTCATGGTCAGTAACAAATGGTCATGCTATGCGTAGCCAGTATGACGCAACTTTGAAAAGAAGTCCAACAATATCAATGGCTGATGTGGTAGCAGAACGTGCCGGTATTTTTCATCCAGACCAATTAGACCACAAGAATCAAAATGGGCTAGACAATCAAAGACATAACTTGCGGGCTGCAACCAAAAGCCAGAACATGATGAATCGTGGTTTGCAATCGAACAACACCAGCGGTTATCCCGGTGTTGATTTCAACCAAGCTAAGCAGCGATGGCGTGGCCGAGTAAAGAAAGATGGGCGTGTTATTTGGCAAGGTTTCTTCAATTCTGCTGAAGACGCTGGAAGGAAAGTGGCAGAGAAACGGATTCAATTCTTTGGAGAATTTGCAAATGAACAAGCTCATTCACGGCAAGTGTGAAGATTGGAATGAGAAAGCTGATTGTATCTTTCTCGATCCCTATGACAATATAGGGTACAAGTATCATGACTTTGTGGACAAACGGGATGATTACATTCCGTGGCTTTGTAAGCTGATTACAAAGGCGTGTGACTTGAGTCCGATTGTCTGGGTCAGTTACAATGCAATCCATGACCTTCCCTTGAAGGCATGGGCCAATGATTATGCTCGTTGGCATAAAGACAGGGAGATTAGAACGATCATTTGGTTCTACACTTTCTGTCAGTACAGAAAGGATGATTTGTCCAATGGCTACCGTCCTATTCTCCTTATCAAGCGTCAGGGGTCAGGGTTCCCCGATAACATCCGTGAGGAAAGTGAAAGGATGCGAATCGGAGATGAGCGAGCCGCAGGTCCAAAGATTCCATCAGATGTATGGAACTTCCCCCGAGTGGCTGGCACTCATAGCGAGCGTAAGCACTGGCACCCGACGCAACACCCGGTCATCTTGTATGATCGAATCATGAAGTACAGTTGCCCGGAGGGCGGGTCTTTCGTGGATTACTTCGCTGGCACTGGAACTTGCTTCCGTGCTGGTTTGTTAAACCCTAGCTTGAACATCACAGGGATTGAACAATCAAAGTTCTACTGTGAACAACTGAGGAAAGAAAATGCACTTACTTAAAATGAATGTAGTTCATCACTCAGATGAACCTTGGAATCGGCGAACGGTCTATGACTTGACCATGACTATTGCCGTCGGCCGCGATGACCGAATTCTCATGGAAGATTTTGCCAAGAGTGTTTTGTCATTTGTCAAGTGTCAAGACCCACGACGAGCAGAATCGTTCCCGATTTTCGGAGGTACCGGTGGCAATACCGATTAGCCTCTACAAGAAACGGAGAGCTTTGGAGGAAAAGGAACGGAGTCTCAAGGAAGAGAATCAGTTGATTGATATGCTCGATTTTGAGCAAATGCTAATTGCTGAACAAGATGAAAGCTGGCGAAGAAGGATGGCGTCGCGGACGCCATTGGAAATTGAACAAGGAATCTGTGCACCAGGGTGAATTATGGATAGTACAATGCAATTGTTTCTGGCGTCATTGGTCACTGTGTTCGGTGATGTACTCGATGAAGACTATGATTACATCGTGGTTGAAGCCGCTCAGTTTGACCGTGCCTTTGGTCCATTTGCTGAGGGCGAACACATTGATCGTTTGCAACTGATTGCCGAGAACGAAGAACTTTGGCTCAACGAATTGGTCCTCGGTGACCAAGACACTTGGGAACCGAAGCGAGCGATTCGTGTTCAACTCGGAGAATACAAATGAAACACGGACCAAACATCTTATACGCAATAGGAAGTTTGTGCTTCCTACTAGGTGCATTGTGGGACATCTGGAGAAAGCAATGAACCCATTGTGCGTTGCAATCACTTACGGTGCCATCGAGGAACTTGAACCAATTATCAAGAGGCTTGAGGCGATTAGTCCAAGGACTAAAGGTGAACAAGAGTGTCTTGATGCTGCCCTTAAGCGTCATGGGTCATGGGTCAGCCAGTCAGAGATTCAATCACTCTTTGACAAGACTCCGCCTCACAGGTTCGCCGGCATCGAAGGTTTCATGGAGTCAAAGCTTCACATTGTCTTGGATGAAGTCAAAGACATGTGCGTGGTCTGTGGCAAAGCTGGCGAACTTGAACCCCGATTCGGGTATGTAGTTTGCAAGGACCATGAAAACATCCCACCAAACCAGGTTCACAAACATGCTTGCCCCGTATTTCCAACAGAGCAATCACCTGCTGGTGAAAAGACCATTCCCAGTTCGATACTTCCGATTCGACCCACCGGCGACAATTAGCAATGGCGAAGGTCTCAGGACTCAGGGCGACCGGTATCAGATTTACAACGTGGACACTGGCGAAGTCTTGCTAGAAGGAGACTACGTTGAAGTGGTGGCATCAACCTAAGTGTACGGAAACGGAGTGTTACTGCTATGACAACACGATTCCTGACAGCGTTTGTTCTTGCGGTTTGCCTTGGTGGCATTGCTTGTGCGACCAAAACGGATTACAAGACATGGCACCCACGGTGCCACTTCTGCGGGAAGGTCTGGACGGAACACAATCTTGAACAAGGGTATGTGACCAATGACATCCGATTACACATTGACGACTGTCGAAGGTTGCAAAGAGTCAAATATGAATTGATTAAGGTCTCGCCCAAGTTGGACTCGCTACCTTAACTGCGTTCCGCCGGAGGCGAGTCAGCGCGCACCCGAAATTTTTTAGGAGTAAACGTGGAAGAATTGATAAAGAGAATTGTGGCTCTGATTCCTGAGAACCCGGTTCTGGTGGATATGAGCGTTGATTCCCTTCACGCGTTAAGAACAGTGGGCATTACGTGGGAAGAGTTGAACACAGTCACACGTGGCCAGATGATTGACGCCAGAACGCAAGCCGTGAAAAGGTGGAACAGGGAAGCATATCTGATTCGTGTTAAGTTTGGCTTTTCGGAAGCGACTTACGATGCCTTGGTTCGGATGGGAATCGAGCTAGGGGTAAAAGAATCTGAGGTCGTTCGGCGGGCTTTGCAATTGTACGTGAGTTGTGTGAATGGACTCAAGAAACATGCAAGTGTAACCGTGACCCCTGAACATTTGAAGTGAGCATGTCTGAACATCGATTACTTAACTACTGACTCATGAGTCATGGGTCAGAGCAATGCTGACCTATGATTCGGACGGCTTTATACAAAGCGTCATGGGTCAGTGGTCAAGTAATCGGCATTTCTTCTCAATTTTCTTTCACGTTTTTCGCCCAAAAAATTCGTATGGGAATTATTGAAACTTCCACAATGCCGCGCCAGGGCGTCGCGATGGGTCAATGGATGAGTTTACCTTTTTTGGTTTCGGACGCGCCACCGTCGAAACTGGCAACGGGAAACGGCATCCTAGAGGCAATTTCAAGCGGCATCCAACGGGGCGAACTCGCCTACTATCTTTTTCAATTTCCTTCTCTTTATTATAACTCTTCTCTCTCTCTCTCTCTCGGATATGAATATAAGAAAAAGAAGAAAAATAGTAGGACCATTTTGGGCCACACGAATTTTTTGGCCGAAAAATGTGAAAAGTTTTATTTCTGAAACGGTGATTCTTTGACACCTTTTCTAATCGATATTTCCATGTTCAGTAATCCATGTCACTTTCAAATCTGCAATTGAATCCGTAAACGCTTTTGATCCGCTCAGAATCATACTTAAGGTGATTGATTACCGAAATTATGTGCGCAATGGTACTACCGTTCTCTGGAAATTATGGCAATAATGATGCCTCATTACCATAATTCTTTGCATACGGCTAGGCTGCTTCCGTACATTGTATTAAAAACGAAAGAACGCGGAAAGTGGCATCCTTGCCACTCTCCGCGTTCGCGCCTTTAATTCAATGTCATTTTGTCAGTAGACGAATGACCACTGACAAATTGACGCCCAAAAATGAACGTCAATTTGTCAGTATACGGTTGTTCACATGTAATCAAATCGGTCGATTCGATTGCTAAGGAAACGTAATCGCGAGTTTCTTCAATTCCTTTTTAATCCGCCAATACGTTCTCGGGTCTAATCCCGTTTCCTGTGCGAACAACAGTGACTTCTGATTATCGGAGGCTTGTACGGCGCGTAACTTAAGGACGCAAACCCATGATGCCTTCTTGATCTTGAAAGACTCAAGAAGCATCCCTTTCCAATCGAGATTTTTGAGTTGCGAAGCTGTACGATACAGCCGCATGGACGGTTCACGAATCAGTGTCAGGTGATCTCCGATGAAGTTGTAGACTTCCTGGTCGAAGAATCCCTTGATATGATTGTGAACCTCAAGGGCACTTGGTTTGAACCGAACCAGAAGTCCTCGATCATCCACCGCATCGACATGCTTGTTGAGGGCACGCCAATCGTTGGTAATCACAAGAACCTTTGATGTCGTCTCAAACGATTTCTCGTCGTCTTTGTTTGCATTCGTGTGCCACGAGACAGTCTTCTTCGACTCGGTTTGACAGACACACTTCAAGATGTTGATACAATCCTTGTTCGACAGCAAACCATCGACATCATCGAGAAACACTGGCAAATCAGCTTTCTCTTGAAGACTCTTGTAGAACGTGAAAGCACTGACGCGGCCTTCCAGCCACAAGTGCCCATCGTTCGGCAGATTCCTCTTGACAATGCTTGACTTGCCGACACCGGCTGTGCCTTCGACAATCATGATTTCCAACTTTCCTTGGTTGAAAACCTTGACCAGCGAATCTAGCTCGGCGTAGGTCTTGACGAGCGTTTGCATGGATTCCTCCATAGTAAGGTAAGGCGCTTCCGACGACCCAGATATACCGCTGGATCGTGCCCGGTGTAACAACCTTGAGCCGATTAGCTAGGCTGCGTATCCAGAAGATACACTTTGAACATAGTTCAACCCATAGCCAAGAGCTTCACGGTCGCGGTTGAATCAGGTACATGGCTTTGCCACGTACAAATGCGTACAACTCTGGCCCACCTGAAAAGGTTGGGAGTGTTGCAATTCTTTCGTACTTGTGAATCATTCCAAGTAAGGCGACGCATTCCTCAACAGTAGCCAGTTCAGCTACAATCGGCATTTCGCCTTTGAACAACGGAGCGTGCATGTCATAGATGGTGAACATCTTGACTCCTTAGTTTGACGGTGTAATCGCAACATCAAGGATCACGCGAACCGTGTCCGTGCGTTGCATCGAAGTTAAGTACACAGCAACGATGTCGCTTTGAGTCGCGATTCCTCGCTGTGTCAGAACTGTTTCACCCTTGCTGTTGATGCAAGTGATGATATACTCATGTTTCATTTGATTCTCCTGTAAAGGTACGACGCTTCCGTCCGGTTCAGGCGGGAACCGGCAACCGTTTTTTGCTAGTCATCGTTGATAAAGAAATCAACCGGGCTTGTCAACCAAGCATAGATGATTCCTAACACGATCAGGATGATGAATCCAGCCATCAGTCACTCCACTTGCGGCTCTTGCTTCTCAGCTTCGAGCCTGGTTTCTACGGAAATCTCGATGTAATCCGGCGGATTCACGTTCGGCGTGCGAGTCATGAATTTGCCAGTTTCATCGAGAACGAACTCCAGTCCGCTTGCGTCGAGGTATCTTTGTGCCTTCTCGACGAACTCTTCTGGTCCGTCCGATTCCTTCAAGGCTTGAAGATACTTCGCGAGTATCTTTGGTTGCGGAGTTGCACAGCGATACCAGATATGTAACTCGATCTTCTGAGCGAGTTCACGATCCGGCATACTGTTCAACTCCTGAATCAAGTAATACTCGAATTCAGATGTAATCATCAGTCCTCCTTTGGTTAGAGTGTACGGCGATTCCGTCCGGTTCAGTCGGGAACCGGCAACCGTTTTCTCAATCGATGACCCATCCATCTGCAAGCATTGCATCGACGTTCGGGTACTCCGTAGTTGGGACTCCTTCCATTGTCTCCGGCATCTTGTAGAGGTAGGCATGATAGATAATCATCTTGCCTTCCAGGTGTTCTTCCGAACAACAGAGAAGACCAGTGAGTAACGTCTGTGCCGACTTCTTCACCGGAAGCCAAGGCCATCGTGGCCACAGGTCTGGATTCAGAATCATCTGCTTGTCAGTTTTTGGCATAGCTTCACCAACACTTCGGACAGATGCCGACACTCAACAATCGTTGAGTCTCGACACTTTGGTTGGGGAAGATCGCCGCGACTGCACCACGCTCTGGGTTGCCATATGCAATCGCTTGCTCCTGCGTCATCACGACTGGCGTGATCTTCGGGCATTTGATGCACGGCACATGGAGAGTGATTCCCGCATCCGGTTCGGGCTTGAACTTTTCATCCGAGCCGACGAAGTAGCGGTAGTTGCCGTCAATCGACACCAACTTGCCCGGACCAAAAGGTGGGGCATCCAACGTGACCTTTTGGCCACGATGAACTTTCTTGATGTAATCGACGCATTCTTTCTCCGTGTCCAGTCTGGCAACGATGGGCGATTTCCCATCGACTTTCTTGCCATCGTGGTCATGGACTTCAATCATGAGGGACTCCTTTTGTTAGAGAACGGCGCTTCCGTCTACCCAGTTTGACGCTGGGTAGCCCCCGGTTATTTCATGATCTCGTTGACCGCCGCATTGATTGCGTCGGCATGTTTAACGTATTTGTCGATGCGATCCATGTTGTCTTCGGCGATGGCCCGAAACGAATCGGAGATGATGTTCACAGGGAACCCCATCGTCAACATTTCGATTCTTTTTCGAGGCATCATTCTTACTTTGTTCACAGGTTCACGAAGATCAAAGAACTTCATGATCTCGTCGTCCGAGACTTCATCGATTCGCTTGACCAATGACGCCAGCTTCTTGTAGTCGAGACTTTCGAGCTTCTTGAGACTCGCGAATCGAGTCCCGAGATGCCAGAACCGTTGGTCGATTTCAATCAAGTCCGAGAGTTGTTTGCCTCGTTCTTTGCCGAACATATTCTGCAAGTCCACATGGTTGACCTTTTGGTGGGCAACCAAGTACAAGGCGGCAAACAACTGATCCTTGATTCCTACCAATTTTGCTTTCATTTCGATTCTCCTTGTTGGGTGAGTGTAACGGCGCTTCCGTCTACCCAGTTATACCACTGGGTAGCCCCTGGTTTTCACTTTGGCACAACTTCGTGCCACTCACCGTCAACAAGAATCTCTTTCAACCCATCGAGCGGGAAGCATTTGTAGTGCTTCGCATCCAAGTCAAACACGTTGACCAGCAAGTAATCCTTGGCGTTGTACGATTGCTCGCCACCTTTCAAGGCTTCCTTGACAAACTTCTTGCAACGCATGTGACGCAGTTGATTTGTTCCCCGCTTGATGAATTTGACAGAGAATTCATCTTGACTCTTTTCGAGGAAATCACGGACATCTTGGTACGTCTTCATAACGCATCCTCATGAACTCGGGGACGATTCCTACCATGTCCATGTAGTGGCGGCTTAGTTCGGCAATGCCGAGTTCACCGTCTACAATCCAGTAGTCTTGCTCACCGTCTAACCAGGCGATTACAAAGATGTAGTCCTTGATGTTCGCTTTCGTAATCTGGTGAGTGAAGCCCTCATACTCCGTGGTAAGAGTAGACCCCAAGTCGTTGACTTCTTCGATTAATCTGAACTTCAACGGCATGGTTCTCTCCTGTTAAGGGTACGGCACTTCCGTCTACCCAGATTCCGCTGGGTAGCCCCCGGTTTACAATTCACAATCTAGCTTGAGTTGTTCCATCGCGTCTCGGGCTTCCTCATCCGTGCCGCATTGCACGAGACGCTTTGCAGCCTCGAACTTCGATTCCTCATCAATTTCCTCCATGAAGTGAACAACTCGTTGGAATCGTTCTTTGAACGCTGAGACTCCATCCTCTTCAAATTCGCCTTCGCCGCCATCGACGAAGACCAATCGCTTTTTGGTCCAGAAAGACAGAAGCACTTGCATGTCCGCCATGATAACGTCCAGCTTTGACCAGATGGACATTCTCGCGGCTTCCATTTCCAATCGGACCTGTTCCTTCGGGTCCGTCTGTTCTTTGGCTTTCTGTTCCAGCTTGGCAATCTCATTGCCGTGTCTTTTCCAGACAGCTTCGGCAATGTCATCGTCAATATGGTAGTGATCGAACAGTTGCATGGCTTTCTCCTTGTTAGTGTACGGCGATTCCGTTGGTCCAGTTTGACCGCTGGACCTACGGTTATCTGCGTCTACGGCTCATTGCCATTGGACCGATGACGAAGATCATGATTAACAGGATCAGCCACATAGTTTCCTCCTGATAAGCAAAACGAACTTGCCGTCTTCTTTGACGGACAAGCGACGGATGGAATCTTTCACTTTGAGAAGCGGGATAACATCCGTCCATGTCTTTTTCGGGACGACGGTTGTTAATCCGTCTTCCACTCTTACGACGATGAACATGGATTCCTCCAGAAAAGGGACGGCGCTTCCGAGCCTACTTGAGGACGAAGTCCCCTAACAGACGCAAACATCCGGGCCGCAGGCTGGAACCCAGAGTTGATTCTACCCGTTGTAGCGTTTGACCGCTGCCGCGAGATTCGTGAACACTTGGACGAGTCCGTCTTTCGTGACGACGAAATCCGTGACCTTGGCGGTAACTCGGACGACCAATTTCTTGGAATCGGCTGAGGAACTTGCCAAAACGTGTTCGACCTTGAAAGTCGAAATATCGTCGATGTTCACTTGGTGTGGCTGAGCCATGACTGATTCTCCATGAAAAGTTGAGGTTACGGCGCTTCCGTTCGGTCCGTAACGTGGGCCGAATCATACGCTGGGGAACGTCTACTTGTACCTTGCTTCAAAGCTAGGTATTTGCTCGATGATTCCGTCAGACCAGTGGATGGTGTCTCCGATTCGAGTGCCAACTCGGGCACCTTTGTCCAGCCACCACGCAGCATACAAGTCCGGTGCAACATAATCGAAGCCACCGAAACCTGCAATAGCCAGCTTCGCTAAGACGCTGGCCGGATTGTTACGGTCGTTGGCAATTGCGTTAGCGACAAAGTTATCGCTAACATCGCCGAGTGCATCGGTTGTGCCAGGTTTCATACTACCCTTGCACAGTGGAGACGCAATCACTAGCCCCGGCTTTTCAGCCAGAACTTTGCTTTTGTCGATTACGAATCCACCTTCAACAAGCTCACCGTAGTAGGCTCGCAATCGAGTATCATAGTATGTGATACTCCCGCCGTCGATGGTATTACCGCCGACGCCGCCCAAACCTATTGACAGTGTCGCTACACGTCTCTCATACATGGTATCTCCAAGGTTAGTGTACGGCGATTCCGACGACCCAGTTTGCCGCTGGATCGTGCCCGGTGTTAGTACGGATTCTTCAAGTCCACGTTGGCGATATGCCGCACGGGGCGTTCGATAACCAGCGTGTAGACATCGTTCTTGACGTTTCGCGTGCCGTCTTCGTCCGGCTTGGAGTTGACGCGAATCGAACCTTTGTAGGTCTCATCGCCGACGCGAACCTTGTAGGGTGCGTTGAGGTAGAGACCATCGTTCGCTGCCGCATCAGCCGCAGCAAGTGCTGCAAACTTTTCACGAAGAACTTGACGCGAGCTAGGCAATTCGATCTCGAATGCCTTTCCGATGGGACTGTTCATTTGATTCCTCTCTTGGTTGGAGTGTACGGCGGACCCGGAAGGGCCGATATGCTTAACCATGTGCCAGCCGTGTCCTCTGCCGGAATCACCGGGTTCAGACTTTGGTCGCTGTTGATTCCCATGGCGCGATAGCCTCGCGAACACGTCTTCTCTGGCTGCCTAGTAGGTGGGACGGCGCATTGTATAGTGCAAATCAAGTGCTAGTACAACGTATCCCCAACCAGTTGTGACAGTGAAGACAGTCTTGATTTTATCGGCATACGGCGCTTCCGTCTACCCAGTTATGACCACTGGGTAGCCCCTGGTTTGCTTACGCGACCTTGACAATCTGGTAGACCGACACGGGCACGGACGGGAACAGCAATCGCACGATGCTGTAGAGGCGTTTTGCCGCCTTCTCTTCGTTGATCGGAATCACCAAATCGCCTTCCTCGAAACTCAACACGATGACGAACATGCTGCAATCTCCTTAAGGTTTGAGTGTACGGCGGACCCGGAAGCACCGGGCTGATTCCTACCCTGTTGGTTCCACCTTTCAACTTCCTAGGAAGAGTGGACTCGGAATCGTTAGGTCTGGCGGTCTCTCACGATGGTTATTTCATCGCGTCCGCTTCGCATCAATTCCTAACTGCACGGCGCTTCCGTCTTCCCAGTTATACCACTGGGAAGCCCCTGGTTATTTTCCTTCTTCTTGGAGACAAGCTCCGATTCTTGCTTGGGCAATTGCTTGTTGCAATGACGCCAGTGACGCCAGCCAATAGCCTTGTGACATTAGCGATTCGTTCACTGGCTCATCTTCGGCAAAGACAAACTTGTCTCGCAATCTTTCGATTTCTGTGGCAAGTATCTTCATGTCCATTTCTGATTCCTCTGGTTAGTGTACGGCACTTCCGTCTTCCCAGCTTGACCACTGGGAAGCCCCTGGTTAGCTCATCGCAATCGTGTTCCGGCGAGTAATTTCATCGTAGAGTTCTTGCTGGGTTTCATATTTCTTACCCGGCAAGCAAGTCTCATACGGGTCATTGTCGCCGACAATCAATTTGCGAGCAACCGCAATATCAGTATCGGCGATAGCCATGCTGGAATGATTCCCTCGCTTGACAGGGAGAGGGACATTCACGCCTTGCTTGCCCGGTACGATACAGTGCAGTCCACGCATTCCGTAGAGATCACCCGACTTTGTCAGGGTAATCTCCCCATCTTCCCAAATCTCATACACCATTCCAGGTGCTTTAATCAATTCGGGGTTATGGAGACTATGCAACAGACTCATCTCTTTCTCCTTGGTTAGTGTACGGCGATTCCGCCTAGTCCGCTTGAATAGTGGGCGGGTTGCCCTTATGGGCTGGGACTTAGACCTTGACGGCCTTCTTCAAGGACGCGATGGCGACCTTGGGGTCTTGGGCCTTGGTGACGCTGAGGAGAATCTCCTCGATGTCCGGGCCGAATCCGAGGGTGCAGATGGACGCCACGGTGTTGTAGACCGTGGCCTGGACCTCGAACTTCTTCAGCGAATCGACATCGTTCCGGTAAATCGCTTTCGCGGTTTCCTTGATGATGTCGTTCTGGTACTCCGTGTCGAACGCGGCGATGTTGTCTTTCGACATGATCTTCTGAGCGTTCGTCTTCGGAGTGCCGAGGAACTCTTCGAGCTTCTCGGCGGTCATCGGAGCGTACTGCTCCAATCCCTTCGTGCGGCGTTTGACGTTCTCGTTCGCGAGTTCCGTCGGGTCCGACCGCATGACGAGGTTGGGCAGGGCCGGGCCGGAAATCGGTCCGTACCGCAGGAAACCGGTGTCTTCCGGCTTCAGTTCGGTGAGGCGATGGAACAGCTTCACTTCGGGGAATCGCTCGTCGAGGACCATGATCCCGTAGAGCTTCTGGCCCGAGGTTTCGCCGACCGCACGGCGGATGTCGTTCTGGACACCCTTGAGGGAGCCTTTCCGAATCTTCTTCGACTCGGTGTAAATCTCCTTCGCCGCGAGGAGGAAATCCTTTTCCGTCATCTTGGAGAAGCCGGTGAGTTTGCCGGAGTTCTCCAAGACTTGGGCGATGATGCGTTCCATCGAGTTCTCGAACTCGACGACGATGACCGGGTACTCCGTAATCAACGGAAGACCCGCATCGTATCGCGCGACGTTGACCGACGGCAGGGGCTTGTCGCCGACGACGCCCAGTTCCAGGAGCTTGTCACGGGTGTTACCCGAGACGCCCATGTACTTGGGCAGAATCAGCTTGCCCTTGCTCGTGCGCGTCGCCTCGAAGACGTGGAGGGCGGAGAGTTTCTTGGAATCGGTTTTCGCCGCTTCCTTGAGACTGTTCCAACGCTCCGTCAGAATCTCCGTGGCCTTCTTCAACCACGCGTCGTCGATCTTGACGACTTCGAGGACACCGTCGCCGTTCATGCGCCAGCCGTCCGCCACCATGCTCTTGTGCAACTCGGCTTCCTTCGTGGGATTCGTTTCCCCCGAGAGACGAGCCTTGTTGAAATCGCGATGATGGAAGACTTCGCCGACCTTGACGTTCGTGCTGTGTGAGGTAGCGCTTGCCATAGTAACACTTGCCTTTCATGATGGAAGAAACGGAATACTCTAGCGACATGCTAGAGCATAAGGAATCGTTCAACTGACAGGAAAACTTAGTGGCTAGGGGTAATCGCCCTAGCGGAATCGAACAAGAATTTTTACGCGCCGAATCCAATCGGTCTTTGCATCAACCGATTCGATTATTAGTTTACAACTGACCACTGACCAATGACACTTTCCAATCGGAAAACGCTTTTGATCCGGTCTCATTTATACTTAGAGGGAAGGTTAGCCCTCCCTCGCCAAAATCTCTTCGACCGTCCAGGTCGTTTCAGTGGACACTTGTTCCACTGACAATCCGACCAGTGAACGCAGGTCCAGAGAATCAAGAAACCCGCGAAGGGAACTTTCATCAATGACTTGCGTCACCTTTTCATCTTGACGAATCACAGTAACTTGAAACATGGTATTCTCCCCTTGTGACCCATGACTCAAAGAATCATGGGTCAGTGAATTGCGAGGGCGAATACCCTAAGCCACTAAGTCAAGCGGACTAGGCGGAAGCGCCGTACACTCGCAATAATCGGCAGTTATGAAACAAACAGCCATTTCATATCCGACTATTACGGAAAGCCCCAAGTAATCCTATATGCTTGGCATTACTGGCAAGGCTTTCTAGCATACCCATGCGGTGTATGCTGGTCTTTCGGCTTGATTCAGCCTAGGCTATCCACTGGCCCCATGTCCTCGCTATAGATAGACTCAGCCACTATAGCTTACTAACCGGGGTTGACGCGGAAGGATTCAACGTGCCGCCTTCGCTTAGGTGAACATCTGTGGGGTTGAATGGCGTAGTTCATATGTAGTCGCCATCGGTCCACTTGCTCTGAAGTCTAAGGTATGCCTTTCCCGCACGCCCATTTAAGGGAGAAATCCCGTAGCCAAACCGTTCTTCTCTGCAATGAAGAGACAGAATCGCCTTGAATAATTTCCATAATTCTTAGGCATGGGCCGATCGGCTCACCTTGCGGCGATACCCTTGCGGGTACTCACCTAAGAATCGGAAGTTATTCGCAGTTATTCCTCTCTTCACTAAGTAGAGACAGAAACGGACCAAACAATTTCCACAATTCCAAAATGGAATTGTAAACGCTTTTGATCCGGTCCCATTTATACTTAGAGGAAAACGACCCCTACCTATACCAGTGTACAGTGTACGCCCATACCTTACCAAACCAGTCGAGTATTGTATGATTTTCATACATTACCAAACCAGTCGAGTATTGTATGATTTTCATACATTACTTCACTGATATTGTATTGTATCGTTTTCCCTCTCTTCACAAGCAAGAGACAGAAACGGGGCGAATAATTTCCTAGAAATTATTTTTCCCGTTTCTGTCTCTTGCTTGCGTTCCCAGCTGGCCCGCGTTCGCGGAAAAGACTGAGAACACAAGCAAGAGACAGAAACGGGGCGAATAATTTCCAGGAAAATAAAAATTGCCATAACTCATTGCGCCGCAATGAGTTATGGAATCTTGGAAATTTTTTTCGCCTTTTCTGTCTCTTGCTAGTGGACAATGGGCGAAACGCGCCCTATCTTTCTTGTGTCGGGAACGCAACGCAAAACGCGGAGCGAAACGACGCAAGGGGAAACGCCATGAACGAACAACGCCAAACGGAACGGGAACAACGGGAAAACGCGGAACGCCAATTGGCCCGCGAACAACGCGCCGCATTCATCGCCAGCGTAGGATACGACGCGGGCGCGATGGAACGGTTAAACGCCACGGCCACGGCCACGGGCGAAACGGAAGCAACGGGGAAGGAAATAACGCAAGTTATCTTTCCGCGTATCGACGTTATCGCCCATACTAACCGCGTTTCGCTTCATTGCGATAAAACGGTTATTATCGCTCCGCCCGTGGCCCGCGTTCATGCGGATACGCGGGAAGGAACGGGGCGCGTTGAACCGACATTGACGAACGCGGAACGCAAGGAACGTATCGCCCATGAAAAGGCGCATCCGTTCCTTGACGGGGCGAAAGTGAAACGCGCCGACGACATCGCGAATGACATCATTTTGAAACGGAACGAAAAAACCGGAAAGATGATGCGCAAGAGCAACGGGGCGAAAGTGAGCAAAAAACCGCGCGGGCAAGCAACGTGCGAAGCGTTGTTTTGCCACGGGGAAAGGGAAGACGATAGTTTTTCCCGTACCATCGCGTTGCGTTATCTCACCAAACGTCTTATCTTTTCTCCGCGTTCATCGGCCACGGGGAAAGAGGATGCGCCCGCGACATTGAAGGCGCGGAAAACATCGTCAAGCAAACATCAAACCGCGTTCTTCGTCGCCAGTGACATTGAAGACATCATTCAAGAAGCGTTCATTCTATGGGCCACGGGAACGCGGGAAGACGGGGCGAAAAAATACGCCACGGGAAACAAGCTATTCGACACTTGCAACGCGGTCCGCGACGCGCGGAACGCTTTCCAGCGTAGAAAATGGGCGGAAGCGAAACGGTTAGACATCCTCAAAATGAGGATGCAAGCGCGGGAAGACAAGGAACGCGGATACGCTAACCGTTTCTATGATGCCGAACTAGACGCGCTTACGGAAGCTATGCGGGAACATGGCGCATCAAACCAGCGCGAACTAGCTGACGCGCTGGGAATTAGCGCGGGCGAATTGTGCAAACGCTTAGGACGTTTGCGGGAACGGGCGGAACGGATGGAACGGGCGGAACAACGCTAAACGCCACGGGCCACGGGAACGCTAACCGTGGCCCGTTCATCGGCCACGGGAACGGGCCACGGGAACGCTAACCGTGGCCCGTTTCCCCTTGCGCACGGGCCACGGGCCACGGCCACGGGCCACGGCCACGGGCCACGGCCACGGCCACGGGCCACGGGCCACGGGCCACGGCCACGGGCCACGGCCACGGGCCACGGCCACGGCCACGGGCCACGGGCCACGGGCCACGGGCCACGGGCGGAAATAATTCTGGAAATTATTTCCCCGTTTTCTGTCTCTATCATTTGACAAGGGGCGAAACGCGCCCCATAGTTCAACGGGGAAGAACAACGGGCCACGGGGAAACAAAATGAAAACTTACTTTCTGTCTCTTGCGTTCGTCGTCGTCGTCGTCGCCAGCGTTTGCAACGCTTCCGTTGTCAAGCGTTCTTTCGCTCAAATGGAACGGTTAAACGTGGCGTTGAACGTGGCCCGATAACGGGCCACGGCCACGGGCGGAAATAATTCTGGAAATTATTTCCCCGTTTTCTGTCTCTATCATTTGACAAGGGGCGAAACGCGCCCTATCTTTCCTTGTCGGGAAGAACAACGGCCACGGGGAAACGCAATGAGCAAGCGAAACGCAACGGTTTGGAAATTGTGGCAACGTATGCCAGCGAACGCGGGCGCGAAATTGTGGGAACGGTTCAACGCGGTTATCTTACGGCGGTTTGGTCCGCCAGAAAGCGAATAGGGAAATGGCTTTATTCATTTTGTTCATCGGAACGTGGCTTTTTTGTACACTACTGAAAAACGCGGACCGATTTTCCCATAGGGGAAAAGCCCGATAACCCCCGGTGGGTCAAAACCCCTAGGCAAAGTCGCCTACGGGGTTTCGCCTGGCCGGCCGCCCCACACTATTTCGCGCCTAGAAAATTTTTATAGACCCCTACCCCCGGTGGGGTCAAATGTTAAATTCAGAGTCGGAATCACATTTCAAACAATCGTATTTTGCACTGGAAAAATTCCAAAAAATTAATCATGACCACTGACCCATGACCAATGATAAGATTAATCGTGGTGCATGATGATTACGGCAAAGGTGTCATAGGTTCATGGTTCAAATCTGCGGCGAACCGATTCCTCAAAGAGACATGGTTCGATTCTGAAAAGAGTCATGGTTCATGGTTAATCAAATGGAAAAGGTGTCATGAGTCAGGGTTAGAAAAAGGGTGATTGATCGCGGAGTCATGAGTCAGGGTTAGTTCATTTCTTAACAAAATCCCGATTGGTCGGGGAGTCATGAGTCAGGGTTAATCGGATATATTTTTTCACGTTTTACGCCCAAAAAATTTGTGAAACAAAAATAGGCATATCGGACCACCTATCATAGAGGGGTATACAAAACGACACACGAATTTTTTGGGAGAAAAAGGTGAAAAGTTTTCTTAGCTTAATCGCGATTTTGCTCCTTCAAGGAATCAGCTTCGGCCAGACGATTTCCATTGAAGACAAAGTCGAAGTCAAAAACGGACGCATGGCGTCTGTGACCATCAAATCGGACGGTAAAGCGACGAACTACGTTGCCTTGCCCAACGATAATCTCGATATCTTCCGCGAGTACGATCCCGACCCAACGGTAATCAAACTTCGCCTCCTCAGCTACACAAACGGAACCTATTACATTGTCGCCAACACGACGTTGAACGACAAGATTACTACCAAAACATGCGTGGTACAAGTCGGTGGTCCGGCTCCTGTACCTGTGCCACCCGACATCAAACCAATTCCTGTGCCTCCGGGTCCGGATGCACAGTTGCTCAAGAATCTGAAAGCCGTCTACGCCGCGGACTCTTCAAGCGATAAGGAGACTGAGCTTGAGGCATTGATCGCGTTGTACGAACAAGGAAGCACGTTTGTCAAGACGCGAGCCGATTTGAAAACTTACGGACAAGTCTGGACGGCATTCAGCGAAGTGGCCAAGACACTTGGTTGCTCGAAGAAACTGATTGCTGTGCAACAATTGATCCAAAACGAGATGACCCTTGCGGGCATCCCGATTAGTCCAAGTGACGGTGGAACCCAAGTGAACAAGGAACTACTGGTCCCGCAACTGCAACGGATTGCGAATCTTCTGAAACAGGTGAAGTAAATGTACACCCAAGCCAACGAGGGACAGCACATTGAGTCCGGCTGGATTGAGCCGGGTGTGCGAACCACGGAAACAAAGAACGCCCATGCCACAATCATGGGTGCGATGCCCGCCTTCAAGATCATCGGGCAATTCAAGGCCGTCGAAAAGGTGTTCCTTTGGGATGCTTTCCGGCAGGTAGTTGGTAAGGACAAGCCTACCAACTACCAAGCAATCGGTTCCTGTGTTGGTCAGGGTAAAGAGTGTGCCGAGGCTTACACCTTGGTGAACACGGTCCTTGCCGATCCAACACAAAAGTATGAACAGATTTATGAGCCGTATGGATACGCTCAGAGTCGTGTTTGTGCAGGAATCAGAGGCAACTCGGACGGGTCGACTGGATCGGGTGCTGCGGAAGCGGC
>Ga0315909_10003383_pt1 | contig 19488 bp, 39 predicted proteins | sample LakEriMetagenome_11_FD_203527 | JGI IMG/M metagenome (GOLD analysis project Ga0315909, IMG submission 203527) | Freshwater fungal communities from buoy surface, Lake Erie, Ohio, United States - Buoy 2 MA125 | ecosystem: Environmental > Aquatic > Freshwater > Lake | place: USA: Lake Erie, Ohio... | reverse complement strand
AAACTCATGCCATATCGTGTAGGTGCTAAAGGTTCATACGGTTGCTCAGGCTACCCAGCCGTAAAAGAAGACGGTACAGTAATGGGTTGCCATAAAACAAAATCACAGGCTGCTGCTCAAATTTATGCTATAAATGTTTCAGAAGGAAAGATTGGAAAAGCCATGGTTAAAGAAGGCGATATGGTGATGGCACCACACGAAGAAGAGATGTATGTTGGGCGTGTTGTTCATGTAATGACAGAGGGAATGTTGGGATCAGAAGGTTCAGAATACTCTATTATGGCAACACCAACAGATCCAGCAATATTAATTCAACTATATGAACTTGAAGAAGGCGGTCTAGAAGAAACAGAATACTTTGTTGGAGCGCTATCATCTGAGGTTATGGCATTGCCATCAATAGAATCAAATGTAGGAATGGATAAAGCATATGATGGATGTGGATGTCCTACTTGTAAAGAAATGAATGTTAGTTGTGAAGATTGTCCAGTATGCAGTAAAGATATGGCAGAAAAAGGAATGTGCTGTCCAGAAAATATGGAAAAGCAAGCACCATGTTGGGAAGGCTATGTACAACGTGGCATGAAAGAAAAGAATGGAAAGAAAGTTCCTAATTGTGTTCCAGCAGCAAAAGCAGAAGATCTTTGGGAAGATGACGATGATGTTGAATATGACGATGAAGATGAAATGAAAAAAGCAGAAGGATATGTTCCACCTGCAGGAGTGCGTTCAGCAGCACGTAAGGCAATTAAATTTAAAGAACAGGGTAAGGCAAAAGGTGCTGGTACATCAGTTGGATGGACTCGTGCTGGTCAACTTGCTCGTGGCGAAAGGCTATCATTGAGCACAGTTAAAAGAATGTATTCATACTTTTCACGACATGAAGTAGATAAAAAGGGCAAGGATTGGGGCAACCAAGCAAATCCTTCTAACGGATACATTATGTGGTTAGCATGGGGTGGCGATGCAGGCTTCGCATGGTCAAGATCTATTGTTAAAAGAGAAGCATCTAAATCAATCCTAGGAAATATTTTTGATCCATCAAATCTAAGACAACGTAATTTTTAATTAATATTATGTTAAATTATATAGCGGTCCTCTTGACATTGGTGAACGTTGTTGCTATACTTTATAGATGGCGAAACAAAAAAGTTTTGCTTAAGAGATATGTTTATAGGCAAACAACTCTTCATCAGATAGCCAAATTGGTTATACCAACTAATGAAGAATTGCTTCTTAAAAAACCTACTCAATATAAAAAACATATTACAGATAAAACTGTAAGGGTTATACAAACACCTGATAGAAAAGCCTATTGGGTAAAAGATAACAAGTTTTATTGCGCTGATGTGTTAGATGGTGAGTTTAATCCTGATCTTGGAAAAGAGATTAAGACTGATTCGTTATCAAAAAAGGAAATGAATAAATTATTATTCATATTGGACAGTTTGAACAAAGGAAAAGAAGATGATAGTAGGAGTTCAGGGAACTAATTCTTTTGATGACTATAATGTTTTTTTAAGGGCAATGGGGGTAGCAATATCCAACATGCAAGAAACAGATCATGAACTATTTATTTATTCAGCAGGTCCAAGAAACATAAACTCTTTTGCTTCAGAATTTACAAATGTATCTGAAAGAAGTTTTAAAGTGCGTGGTAAAAGAATTAAACTTTACAAGGTTCCGCCTTCTTGGTTGGAAGAAAACATAAAGTCTTTTAACTATATAGCATTTCTAAGCAAGCCAAAAGAGTCAGTATCAAAACTAGTTGCTTCTGCCGAATTAAACGGTATTGAAGTTGGAATATTCAGGTACTAGAAAGATGAAAACAATGATTAAAGAACTAGAAACTATGGAAAAGATAGTTACTGAAAACAATGAACTGTCCTGGGATGGATGGAAAGTTGTTGAACTGAAACCCTCAAAAACTGCTATGTTCAAAGTTAATGGTGCATTCGTTAATGGACAATGGTACATAAGAAATATGTACGAATATGGCACAAATGGCTGGGAGATTCCGAAAAAATATGTGAGGTAAATCATGAAGCAACATCTATGGAAAGATAATGCTTCGTGTTTAGGTCTTGACACAAACTTATTTTTTGATAAATATGAAGAGAACGAATCATTAAGATCTGGCGTAGACAATATATGTCTTAATTGTCCAGTATTAAAAACATGTTTTGCCGTTGGTATATCTGGCAAAGAATGGGGAGTTTGGGGCGGAATTTATTTAGAAGGTGGAAAAATTTCTAAAGAATTTAACAGTCACAAAAATAAACAACAATGGGGTAAAGTTTGGATATCCCTAACAACGGAGGTGTAAAATGATTATTCAAATAATTGGTCTTCCTGGATCTGGAAAAACTACATTAGCAACAGCATTAAAGGAACGTATCAATGCTATTCATTTAAATGCTGATGAAGTTCGTGCAACAGTAAATAATGATTTAAGTTTTACTGTAGAAGATAGAATAGAGCAAGCAAGACGCATGGGTGAGATGGCTAGACTCATTGCAAGACAAAACGTTGCTCCAGTAATTGTTGATTTTGTTTGTCCAACTGAAGATACTAGAAATGCTTTTGGACATGCAGACGTAGTTGTATGGATGAACACTATTGGCTTTAGCAGATTTGAAGATACTAATAAAATGTGGGAGCCTCCTACATTTCATGATATAGAAATTGAGGGGCATATTGATTCTCAAAATCTTGAAAACAATGTAAAAAGAGTAATCTTAGAGGCTGGATTATTTGATTGGTCTGCACCAACTACCCTACAACTTGGTAGATATCAGCCATGGCATGAGGGGCACCAAGCACTTAAACAAGAAGCGCACAAAAGAACATCGCAGGTGCTAGTTGGAGTTCGTAATACTTATGGAACTTCAGACAAGGACCCCTTGCCTTATAAGAAGGTTCAAGATTTAATTTACACAGATAATAATGATTACAATACTTTAATATTGCGACTACCAAACATTACCAATATTGTATATGGTCGTGATGTAGGATATAAGATTGAGCAGGTAGAACTATCTCCTGATATTCAAGCAGTTTCAGCAACACAAAAAAGAAAAGAGATGGGTCTATGAATAAGATAAAATATATATGGACTATAGTAAAAGATAGATGGATAAAGCCATATGATGACATTATACTAAGATTTAATACAAAAGCAAAAAAGAATGATCCGTATGTTTGGAGAGTAATAGTTAATGGTCATGAAGATTTTGCTACATCATTTGAAATACATGGATACGTCTACGATGTGCTCTCAGAAGAAAATGGAGTAACAAAATACAATGTTGGATGCAAGGGCAGAGTAAGATGGGATGGTAGTAAAGCCATTATTATAACAGCACCAAAGGCTCCAGAGGAAATGATATAGTGTACACAGATGAAATGCGTAGGGCATTCCATTCGTTAGATGGGCTTGCTCCAAAAGGATTTAAGGTGGATCTAATAGATAATGACAACTTTTTAACTATTAGAATTGATGAAAAGTCTATCTTTAATTTATCACATGATGATAAGATTGCTGCAGTTAGATACGTTGCAGTTTTAAAAGATGCCCTTGAACAAAATGGTGCAATTGTATTAGTTGTAAGAAAGCCATTAGAACAATGAGCATTTTTATTTCAGTAGCATCTTACAGAGATCCAGCATTAGAGGATACTTTAAAAAGTGCTGTTGAAAATGCTTCTGGTAAAGAGGCTATAAAATTTGGGATAGTGCAACAGGATTTAGAAACAGTTGACCTATCTTTTATAAAACAATATTCATTAACTTTAATGCATCCAAGACATGCTAGAGGGGTTGGACTTGCAAGAAGTAAAGCAATGGATCTGTATACTGATGAAGACTATTATTTACAAGTAGACTCTCATACTATTTTTAGTAAAAACTGGGATTTAAAATGTATTGAACAGTTAACATTATCACAACAAATTGCAAGAAATAAAAAAGTAATACTATCTTCTTTTCCTCCTCCATACTCTATAGAAAGAAATGGCTCACAGTTTATTCATTCTATTTCAACTGATGAATTGCCAGTTGAGCCAACCAAGCAAGTTCCTTGGTTAAGAGTAGACAATCAATGGGGAGCAAAAAGATTACCATTTGATGATTTATCATATTCAAAACCAGAATTATCAACTACAGTTCTTGGCGGTTTTATATTTGCTACTGGCGATATAGTCAAAGAAGTACCATATGATGAAGAAATTAGTTTTTTTGGAGAAGAAATCTGTTTTGCAATGAGAGCATGGACAAGAGGCTGGGATATATATTCTCCGCCTATTCCAATTGTTTATCATTTTTATAAAAGAAACGGCTATAAAAAAATATGGTCTGATGAGGTAAGAAGAGAAGTCAATTGGGATCAAATTCAAACAAAATCACAACAAAAACAAAAGAAAGTTTTATGTGGCATTGAAGATGGAATAATGGGTGCAGGAAATGTTAGATCTTTAGAAGAGTATCAGCAGTTAATAGGATATGATTTTAATAAAATATATAAAGATTTGACATTCTAGTTTATCAATAGTACAATATAAGTAGGAGGAATAAATGGAAATTGCAATAGTGGTGCTATCTGTATTGTTGATTTTTTTTATGTACAGAACTTTTAAGTTAGCAAAACAGAATGTTGAAATGGCAGAGGCTGTTCTTTCTATTGCTGATCTAAATGATACTAATAATAATCTTATTAAAGAAGACTTTTTAAAATTTATTTCAGACTCACGAGATTGGGCTTTTGATTATATTGAGGAAGTTCAAAATGGATTAAGTAAATTTATTAAAGAAGTTGAGCCAGATATTGAGTATTATGATAAATATGGAACGGCTGTTGAGGGAATGGTAAGTCCACATGATAAGGCTCTAAAAAAAATATCTGAAGAATTCAAAGAACTAAAGAAATTATTGCCGAAAGATAACTAAAATAATATGAAATTTTATAATCAATCTCTATGCTTTGATGACATATTGTTAGTGCCTCAACATTCTAATGTTGTAAGCAGAAAACAGATAGACATATCAATGAGTGGTTTTGATTTTCCAATTGTTGCCTCCCCAATGGATACTGTTTGTGAAGCATACATGGCAGAATCAATAGCAAACGAGGGCGGTCTTGGAATAATTCATCGCTATATGAACACATCTGAAAGACTAATATCATTTGAACATGCTGCTTCTAAAAATAGTGGCCGTGGCATTGGTATTGCACTTTCTTCCTTAGAATGTTTTGATACTGATTTTATTGATAGTGCTATTGAACTGGGCTGTTATTGGTTTTGTATAGATACAGCAAATGGACATAATGATGCAGCAATAAAAGCGGTGCAGCATCTTAGAATGTATTATCCAGGCATCCACATTATGGTTGGAAATGTATCAACTGTAGATGGATTTTCAATGTTGGCAGAAGTTGGAGCAGATGCCATTCGTGTGGGTATTGGTGGTGGTGCTACCTGTACTACAAGAATAGTTTCTGGACATGGCATGCCAACCCTGCAGTCTATTATTGATTGCTATGAGTATAAAAATAAAAATCATATGGACACACTAATAATTGCAGATGGTGGAATCAGAACTACTGGAGACATCGTAAAAGCCTTTGCAGCAGGTGCAGATATGGTTATGCTGGGATCTATGCTGGCTGGCACAGACGAGGCTCCAGGAGCCGTTATTGAAGGATTTAAGGTATTCCGTGGCATGGCTAGTGAGGATGCTCAGGTAGATTGGAAAGGCCAATCTTCAGTAGTTGAGGGTATATCAACAAAAATAAAATATAAAGGGCCAGTTAAAAATATATTTGAAGAAATAAGAAATGGAATTGGTAGTGGATGTTCTTATTCAGGAGTATCTAAACTATCAGAGTTGGCTGAGAATTCTGAATATACGATTGTATCAACATCGTCATTGCAAGAGTCTAAGCCACATGCTATACTAATATAGTCAAATCTATCCTATAGGAGGAAACGAAATGGACAAGAAACTAAAGGCACTACTAGCATCATATGGACGTTCAGTTCTAGGTGCAGGTCTTGCGCTATACATGTCAGGAGTTACTGATCTAGGTACCCTTGCATATTCATTGGTAGCAGCGATTGCACCAGTGGCACTAAGAGCAATTAATCCAAACGATAAGGCTTTTGGCCGTATGCCAGCAGCATCACTCGTTGAAGATGCTCTAAAGAATGTTGAAGTCAAGAAGGCTCCAGCAAAGAAGGCTGCCAAGAAGGCATAGTCTTAATATAAGAAGGCCAGCCTGAAATATGGCTGGCTTTTTTATTGTTCAAATAAGTCTAAATATTTTTGTTTTAAAATATCAGTAGAAAAATTATTAAATCCTATTTCAAATGCTTTTTGCTTTATGTCAGTCTTATCGTTTATGTCCATATATTCATCAATTTTATTTGCTAATTGAACTTCATTTGCACCATAAACATCAATTTTAGTTCTAGTTTGTAGTTCGTCAATCTTGTTTGAATCTACTAGCCATTCTTTTGGAAGTATATTATTGTTGGGTGATATATCAGTCATAAAGACTGGAATACCGCTCATCAAGGCTTCATTCATAGGTAGGCATAGCCCAGCATATCTGCGTGGAAGGATCAAAGCGTCAAATCCTGAATATAAATCTTGATTGTTTATTACATTATTAATTTCAAGTTTAAGTCTACCAAAACCAAATTTAACTGGCAGTTCTGTTTGACTTTTTATAACTACTTGATATTCTCCAATAGAATGTTTTAGCATATCTAGTACAGTATTGGTACCATTTCTATCTTTTACCGCAGCCTTTCCACCAATATGTAACACACGACGATGATCTCTGCTTATATTTATTTGTTTTGCTTCTTCAAATAATTTAGGATCAGTTGGTGGAGGTAGATGAACTACTTTAGTTTTATCTCCAAACTTATTTAATACTTCTTCAAAGTTCCAAAGGCTAGGTGCTAATAATACATCTGGAAGAGGCAAACTAGGATTGACTAAATGATCTAAAAATTCATAATTATATTGTAAAATAGTTTTAACTTTTTTACGTTTTGCTAAAGTAACAAAATTGGGATTATAAAATATCTCACAACTTATAACAACGTCAAGCCCGTCAAGAAATTTTACAACTTCTTCATTGCTTGCAAACCCTTCTGTTGTTATACACTCATAATCTTTATACCAGTCTGCGTTTTGTTTATTTCTATTAAAAAAATAAGAATTAATAAGCAAAATCTTTTTTGGATTAAGCATTTTAACAAGTTCTTTTGTTTGATTGCCTAACCCAGTATTATCTGATCTTGCTACTATTCCTATGTTCAATACAACCACGCCCAAACCATACCACCACGTTCCCAACTACCCATAGTTCTAACGTGATGTGTTTCAGAAAGTTTTTGTACAACATCTCCTAATTGATTTCCAGACCGAATGTCAAACTCCATAGTAATATATGCACACTTATTTAAATTATCTTTTGATGCAGCAAGAATAATATCTGCCTCACTTCCTTCAACATCAATCTTTAAAACATTTACCTTTTCAATGTGATATAAATCAAATAGATTGTCCAATGTCATAACTTCAATTTCAGAACCAAATGTTCCATCATCTTTAATGCTTGATCCACCACCACTATCATGGATAACGGCGGTACCTTTAAAATTACTAATGCCATATGGAATTGAAGTAATAAGGTTATCCAATCCACTCAATGTAATATTTTTTTTCATTGCTTCTAAATTGTGTGGCTCTGGCTCTACTGCATATACTTTAGATCCATGATTGGCTGCTAATAAGGTAAATGCTCCTATATTTGCTCCAATATCCACTGTTACTCCATCAACTGCAAATCTTCCAGCATTAACTTCATAAACATTTTCTTCAAAAATTTCTTTAACAACAATCTCATCAGTTGGATAGTTTTCTCTTAAATCAAACTTTATCTCTGTGCCTTCAATTTCTTTAATCATATGCCTAACTCCTTCAATATTTGCTGCCATCTATGTTTATATGTATAGTTATTCTTCACTAACTCATGACCAGCAATCCTTATTTTTTCTCTTTCATCTTCATGTTCTAAGTAATAATTAATTAATTCTTTTAATTGATCAAAATTACCGTACTCATAAAAGACTAAATGTTTTTTATCTTCAAACTCTTCTTCCATACCTTTTACATAAGGGTGAATGATAAAGCCACCACGACCCATTGTTTCATAAACTCTATCTGACCAATAATATGGGTATTTATAGTCAATACAAAGCGTATCACCAACAACTACCTTTGTGTTCCAATATAACCTATTTAATTCTTTACCTCTAATATTTTTAATACCACCCTGACCATAATGCTCAAACCAGTTTCCGTAAGTTCTTTCAAGCCAGGATATCAACTGCTCCCTATACTTCCATTCTGGATGATACTTTCTGCTTCCAACAAATACTACATTTTTTTGAGGTTTAGACACACGATATTGACAGTCAGCATCATAAACTCCTGCTGGAATATAATGACCTTTTACATTAGTTTCTTTATTAAACCATTCTGCCATTTGTTTATCAACGGTAAAAAAATGTTCAATATCTTTATATACTGGAACGGACTCAAGATCTTTTTGTCTTTGTAAACCAAACCAAAGATCTAAATGGTATGTCATTGTAGGGATTTTGTTTTCTTTTAATTGTTTTAAAACTTGTGACATGGTAACTCTTCCAGGTGTTTTCCAACTATGTGTATGTACCCAAACAAACAAATCGCTTCTTGAAGCCTTCTCGTATATGTCTTCTGATCTTGCTTCTGTTTCCTGTAAACGAATTACTGTATGCCCAAGGGATTCTAAAGACAGGGCATGATGCGTCTCAGTTGTATAGTCAACACGAAAGTTGCCTAAAAATACTATTTTTGCCATTTTAATTAGTATATCATACGTGCAACAGGTAGGACTTGAACCTACGATAACCGAATTATGAGTTCGGGGCCTTAACCGACTTGGCTACTGTTGCTTGTTAAACATTATAGAAATACCTGCTCTAGGTGTGATAGATTTAACTTCATGGGTAGTATTTGCAGGTACAAAAATAATATCTCCGTTTTCTAATCTAAATACCTGCTCTTCCATACCAACCTGAACATGCCAATCAACTGCCCCTTCGCACTGTAAATAAAATACTTCATAACTATCTTCATGTCTTCCAACAGTAGGTTCCATCGTAGTAAAACTTATCATGCCAAAAGCAGTTTTAAACTCAGAATCTAAAAATGATCCTAAGATTGTTAATACATCTTTTAAACCTTTATGATGTAAATGAGCATTGTCTAACATTATTGTGTATGGACTCCAAAAATGTGCTTGTCCAACAGTTTTATGTAAATTATCTCTTACCGCAGCATCATCTTGATGCATAGCAAAATCTAAATGATTGATAAAATTAGACCAGTTAGAAGTGTTTGGAAAAATACCTTTAAACAAAATTGGAGTTTTGTTTATTTTTGCTAACTGTATTGTCTCACGATTCATATTCATATTGTACTATGATTTTGTTTTAGGTTTAGGCATTCTTTCTTTTATTAATACCTCAACAAAATCCACCCCTTCAATATAAGCCAACGCATCATCTTTAGCCCATAAAAGATTACCCTCTTTATCAAAAGAACTGCCCCTATATTCAAGATATTCTTTTTTGTGGTCATTGATTAATTGTAGCAATTGTTTTCTTTCAAAAGCAACTGCCTTTGCACATCCAGCGCATGGACATGCCCAATCCCCACGACTAGGTGTTTGATTTGGATCAGCCATTGTGCTCTTTCATGTGTCTATTTAATGTGTCATGACCAAAAATACCCCAACGCAATTCTATCTCTTTTTGACATACATCGCAAATAACTACACGATTACTCGCCACTTTGATCAACCCCATACGTCATTTGAATATAGCATACAAACCAACCGCAAATAAAAGCGGGGATAAGCCATAAAGCATGAATCATTTTGTTCTCCCTTCATGAGTTACCCAATAATATTTACATGTAGAGCAACATGGTTGGTTATATATACTATGTTTTGCATAACCAAAATGTGCATAATATATTGGATCTTTGTCAAATAAACTTGCTTTATGTGTTGTTACTACACGCATTAATTTTGTTTTATCATACCAAAATGATGGTGCATTATTACCCCAATCATCCCAGCATTGATCTTTTAGTCTATTAAGATTTGCTTCATTGTTTTCTGTACGAATGCCACGTTTACGAGCCTCATGAATCATGGCTTGCACATAACTCCACAAACCACGCTCAAAACCTTTCCACATAAGCACAGCAGGATGATTACGCCATCCACCAGTAGGCGACTTACCAGATAAAACATTAAGGATTTGATAGCATTCAAGTATCTGCTTATTTAATCTTTTGCTGTCAAGCATACTAGCAGTAACCACAGCATTTGATGATGGTAAAAAAGTTTGCATATAACCAGTATATCAATGCATGATTAAGATGTCAAGTTATTCGCAAATATAAGAAAATGACATGTGGAATTTATCTTCAGCACCTGGAGAAAATGGAGTATTAAAATCCATTGGCTCATCATTTCCAGATCCAGCATGTTGCCATAATGTCATAGTTGTACTAGAAGGAACTAAGTGTCCTTTTAAACTGTAATGACGCAATGTTGGTAAAGTATCATGCGCTGAACCGCCATAAACATCTGTGTGATATTTAGATGCAAATGGTAAAGTTAAAGAGTATTGTCCTGTGCCAAAGTTAGTAACAGTAGTATACAAAACATCAATTTGTACTATAACTAAATTACCAATCTTAATATAAGATCCAGTTGCTGGTGTTCCAGTAAATGCAAGACCAGTTCCAGCCCAAGTAGGTGAGTATGTTTTAATTTCTGTTGTTAAGCCATCAGTATCGCCAAATGCTGGATGAGTAAAACGTGCCATTATATTGCAGTCTCCAAACCAATTTGAATTACTGCTACTGACATTCCAGTTGTAGATGCAATAGCATAAAGTGCATCAGAGCCAGGAAGTTCAAAGGAAATAGAATGATTTGGCAAAATTCTAAAACCATAATTGGTTGAAGAAACAGTTTCATCTCCACCAAGATAAATATATCCAGATGCATTTACGTTTTGAACAGTAAAATCTAATCCAGAATGTGAGCCAAACGGAGTTAATCGTAAAGGCGTTGTATTGCTAACTGCGGTTAATGAATGCTGTGTCATGTTGTAATTATATCATTCTTTTCATTTTGTCCACGAGCAATGGCAGCGCATATTTTAAAGGCTTTTTCAGTTCGGCGGGATTTAAGAAGGCCCATTCTTTTCCATAAAGGAACAGTAGCCTCTATATCCTGTGCAATCTGCTCTCTGATTTCTTTAACAGTCAAGATAACTAATTGCATCACATCAGCCTTTTGATCATCAGTTAAATCATCAAAGGTACTTTTAGAAACAACGTTATCTTCAGACATATGTTTCTTTTAGCATTGTAAGAATATCATCATATACACCCTTAACCCAAAGGTATCTTGGATCTGAAGGATCGTTGAGTGCATTAGTTTCCAATACAGTTTTACATCTTTCTTCAATAAGATAAATAATCTTATCTTTTGTATCTTCTGCCATTTTTCCCCCTATAGTTCTTCTAAGTTTTCATCAAATTCTTCTGCAAAAGAATTTATTTCATAAAAAGTTCCCCATTTTTGATAAATGGGATATGTAACCTTATAGATATATGAATACACTTTATACTTTAATCCAAAATTATTATCCTCATCCAGCATAGCAATTTTCCAAATCGCTGTTCCATTGATTTCACCAACAAAATTGGCAAACCAGCGCAAAGGTGGTTTTGAATTGTGTATAACAGTTGTCTTCATGATTCTATTATTCCATAAAAGTTTTCATATGTCAAGACTTAGGAACGAGTCTTTCCCAACCGCATCTTTGGCAGTAGTATAAAACCTTATCTCCCATGTCTAATTCTTGATATCTGTGTAGGTGCATTTTAATATTATAACAGAAAGGGGGCTGCTAGTTGTAATCAGAAAGGGAATTTTACTAGCAGCCCCTCTGCTCCACAGAAAGGGAAAGGAGCAGTACTATAAGTATAGCAAGGGTAGATCGTGATGTCAAATTAGGGGTTAAGGTCGTCTTTTATTAGATCAAAAAATTTTTCAGCAATATGTATTTGAGAGTGACTTCCAAAGTGTTGATTATCTGCTGCTATATTATAAGTTTTATTGTCTTTTTGTTGCAAATTTTGATGACATGAAAAATTTACAATTTTATTTTTTTTGGATATTTTTGAATATATATTTGCTTCATCTAAATCATTAATATAGTACCTAAAATAGGTAGGGTCTGACATAGATTTTATTTTATTAAAAAATGCTGTAGAAAGGGTGCTCCATGTTCCCCAATATAGTTTAATTCCACTTACAAAACAATATTGTTCTAATAAATGTATTTGTTGTATTGTATAAAAATGAACAAATTCAATAGGCAAAACATCACTAACACTGTGGGGCAATTTAGAATATTGTGGCTGCCAACTTTCTGAATCATTACTTATAAAATTTGCATAGCAGATGTCTGTTAGAAATGGTTTTACTTCTTTGTTTGTGTAACAATAAAAATCGCTGTATGGTATGCCAAGATCTTCAAATCTTCCTGGAATAAGTGGTAAATAAACTCTATTTATATCTGGCCAAAGACATAAAATAATCTCTGGATTGCCAAACTTTCTTATGTAAGCAAAAATTCTATAAATTAACCCTATTATAGACCCCCCATTTACACTTAAATTTGCACATTCTTTATTAGACCATTTTTTTATATAATTAGGCCAAATATATTTTTCTTCTAATCCTTGCCCAAATGTCATTGAACAACCCACCATAAGTATATCTGCTAGTTTTGTAAAATCATCATCTCTATATCCATAATTATTTATTCTTCCTTTATCTATTGTTATTGTCTCAGGATCATATTGGTTTAACTTTATGTTGTCAGATAGTCTTAAGTTATTTAAAAAAATTTTTTTTAAACTATCATCGGTCCAGGTTTGTTTTTTACCCATAAAATAATTCATTTAATAAATAAACCAACCCTTTTTACTATTTTTGTTTCTAATAATTTTGTTTTTTATTAATGAATATTTAAAATATAAAAATAAAATTTTATTAATTATTTGCTTTTTCATATACAAATTATATCATTTGTTGTCTGGATGATCTAATGGAGTAGGGGCAGTAATTAAACACTTACAAGACATACATTCAGCATCATCTAATAAATACATTTGTATTTCATATGTATTGGGGTCAAATTCAGCAGTGATTCTAAGCAGAGTAGACCCACAACATGGACATACTGGAGTTGGGATACCTCTTACATCTAATGTCATATGTCCCACCAAACCCTTATAGTTCCACCACAATGATCACATTTATATTTAAGGTGTTTACCTTCATCATAATACTGTTTGTATAGTTTTGCTTGTAATTTCATGTCAGGTTCGTGTGTATCTTTACCACAATATGGGCATATTTCTGCACCAACATACTCGTATACATGTTTACAAAATGTCATACTAGTGCTGCAAACACAATCGTTACTAATACTAAAACAGTTATTAATGAAATAAATGCTTTAAAATTTTTATCTGCTTTTTCTTTATTCATGATCACCCCATAAATCTAAAACTAAAATGTTTTGGGCATACGTTAATTATCTGACCTGTGTCTTTCTCAGGTTGCGTATATTCTGCCTTTCTGCTGCAGTAGTGACATAACTCTTTTGTGGCTATCATTGTCTTTATATTCTATCATAAATCGTAAGATGGTGCTGGATGATCTTCTTTGAATTTTTTATCAGGGTATAAATGATTCCTAGGATTAACCAGATGGGCATCGCTTTTATCATGTCCAAACGTTATTAAAATATGTCTGTTGGGGCCAGCCTCTAAGGGTCTTACTCCATGATCATATTTTTTATGAACTCCAGGAAACATTATTAAGTCTCCCCTTGTTCCATGATACTCAATGCCAAGGTTTGGGAAATACAGGTTGGCGCCATTAAAGTTATTTAAATAATGAACAGTAGCCAGTATGGCGTAACTATTCTTTCCATTTGCCGTAGACACATAACTGCCATTGTCGCCGTTTATCTCCCTAATTTCGGCGGGATTGTCAGTATGAACTGGCATACTAGTACCCTCTATAAGCCTATGTATAGAATCAAACTCTTCTAAGGCTATATTATCTTGTAATATGTCTAAGGTCATTTTTAATACCGTATCTGAAACATTATACATAAAATGATCTGGCCCAATATTATAAATCTTGCCATACCACCATGCCTTTTGAGATTTAAACCATTCTTCTTCAGGAAGGTTTGATATAAAATCATCGTATTGAGCCAATATATCTTCAGGAATAAAGTTCTTTATGACCCAAATATTTTCTTCAATTTTTGTAACATTCGGCAGCAAATCCTCTTTTACCATTTCGGCGAGAGGTGTATATTCAGTGTATCGTGATGACAATCTCATATCAAATGATTATAGCAGGGTTTCCAGTTCGGCGCAAAATAGATATACAAAACCACATTTCGCCCTACAGGGCGGTATGGTTAATCATTTCTATGTGCACCATGATTAAACATCAAGAATATGATTGCTAGTATTAGCCATATTATAAAATATTTCATTTTAACCTCCATCCATTTGCATCAAAACTAGTTCCTTGTGGATCGTATTCTGTAATCATTTCATATGCCATATCGTATATTCCTGCAAAGGTGGGAGCAGTTCCTGCACCTACAAACTCACTACCCATATGAACATCCATACTCCAAACAAAATCGTCACGAGATATATTAATCGTTATTGGTTCCATTTTGACCTCTAGCAATATCAGCACATCTCTTAATAACATCTACAATAATATGATCAATCTCATCAATTGGCGGGGGATCAATTAAATCTTCAATCTCTGATGCTATCTTCTCACGAATCTTGGCTTCAGTATCGTTATACATATAGCCTATGATATCTTGATCTCGTCTCACGATAACTCCTTCTCAATAGTTTGAATAGTAGGACATGGATATTCTTCTCCACACTCACAGGCGGTATAAGGTATTCCACCAAGATTAAAGTCAAATGTCTTATGTAGTTTGACTACATTCCACAACGCTGTCATTTCGGGGGATTTAAAGGAATCATGCCAAAGACCCTCTACCAGCCTATATAACTCATCATATGTCATCTGTCCAGTTTATCAAAAATGGGCGGGTATGTCAATTAACCATGAATATACCAAGTAGGAGTATCCCCTATAAGAGAATCATATATCTTGGCTGCTAGGTCTTTGGATATTTTATCCTTATGTTTGCCTTTAATATGATCATGTATTATGTCAGATATGATGGCTATGGCTTTATCTTTATCTATGTCCATTATAGTGTTTGGGCCTGTAGCCATGCAAAGTAATTTAGGATAAGAAATATTAAAAATATCATACCTATTGCTATCTTCATATGGCTATTATAGCCCAAAATTAATTGTTTGTATACCCTGGTTTTATAGAGTTATCCACAGAAACGATAATTTATATGGGCTAAATTAGTGTTTTGGACATAGTTATCCACAGGTTTATCCACAGATAAATCTTACTGATATTTTTATTATATGGCAGAAAGTGGAGAGAAGTGGAGGATAGTGGAGGATAGAGCACTTTTAACGATGGCGTTCGTAATGCCAAACCACCTATCATATATATGCCAAATTGTCAAACCTTCATATCCCCATATCCAAATTTGGCATTATATCGCCAAACCACCTATTTGTCAAGTAATTTTGATACAAAAAAATATGACAAATTTGTGGAAAAATCTGTCAAATTCGTAATAAAATGTTTGAAATGTTTTATATTTGTTTGAAAAATACCAAGAAACAATTGTTTTCTATAGGTATGTTTTATATAGGGGATATTAGAGAGAGTTCGTAATCTTTTTTATACCCGCTTTAGCGGCCCGCCAAAAACGGCGGGGGATAAAAGAGATAGATCGTAATACCCTATATACAAATACCTCTATATTCTTTTCCATATCTTGTTGATGTTTGGTATATTTGTCAGATACAAAATATGGTCCTCCATGTTTGGAGAAATGATTTCTTGTCATATAATTATTATACACCTGTTTGACAAATTATTTAAGGTTTGGTAGAATCTGGAAAATTTTTTGATCGTTCGTAATATGATTGTTTGAAAAATGTCTCGGGACCTAAGCCCTACCCGCTTCAAAGAACATCTCATCTAGTGAGACGTATTCTCTGTCCTCTATCTCCAGGGCAGCAATAAGCAAATCCCAGGTTTCTTGTAAATAGATTTCTGCTCTTGGTGTCATAGACATTATCTCTTCAGCAACTAGCACAGCAATAGGTAGCCCAAGATCATTATAATCTATGAAATCCTCAAAGGATTCATCATGTCTGTATTTTAACCAGAGTTCGTTTAGGATTTCACATTTCTTAGTAGATTCCAATTTCGTGCATCTTCCTTCTGAAGTTTTCGTCTTCAATCATTTTCTTCTCATGCTCTGCAGCATGTGCAATCTCTTGGAATCTATTATACACCAATGGAGGCATGCTATGATAAATGTAATAGCCAACCATGTCAAGGTCTAAATGTAAATCAGATAACAATTTACTGACAGCCCTTGCTATTTTTTCTGCTGTTGTGTATGTTGTATTTAGTCTCATAGTCTCCCTTTCATTGTATCAAAGATGTAAGAGGAGCGCAAGCGACGACGGGAAACTTACGCTCCTCCAGTGTATGGCAATGACCAGTCGCCATACTTGGCCCCCTACCAAAGGCCCCTCAGTTAAACTGTTATACCTGCATGATATTTAATAAAATCATCAATAGAGTGTGTCCCAGTATCATCCTCTACTGTCTTATCTATTAAATTAATTACAATTGGATGGTCCATGTAAAATAGATTGTTTGGGTCGCAGGCATAAATTCCATACCCCGTCTCATCCAAAATGCTATCTTGAAGTAGATAACTAATAGCCATACGTGTATAGTATGACTCGTCCCCTAGCCTTGGACTTGCATGCCGCAATGCTGCAGCAAGGTCACCATACATAGAGTCTTCGCCCCAATGGCTGTATAAGGCCACGGCTTGGTCTGTTGACTGTTTAAATACGAATGTGCACCGTGCTCCCATTACTCTTCTACCTCCTCAATATCTGTTACCTCTAGTGGAAACCAATCATAGGCATAGTCCTCAACATTTTCACTAATCTCTATGCGGTTCATTTCCTCTATTGCTTCTATCTCTGTGTCAGCCTCAATCTCAAACTCATAGTAAGTTTCTCGTGAGGCTGTAATGTTATACTTTGGCATTACGGTCCTTTCTGTTAGTCGTTTTGTTTATCATACCAAAATGTGTAATCTTTGTCAATTCCCGCTCTGATCTGCCAGGGCAAAGGATAGTTGATAGGTTAGATTATATAGATGTACGTAAGCGTCCAGGGCACCCTCGCAGTACCTGCGCTCCATGGATTCCATAGCGTCTGAGTAGTCGTTATCCTCCTCAATACGCTTTGCTTCCTCAAGTTCTAGTTCAGCCTCATACATCAGGTTCTTTAGTTCCCCATGCATGATATCTAAGGCAGAGATACCCTCATCCACCATATGCTGCAGGTGTTCAGGCAACTCAGTTGACAGTGGCTGCATGCTCTTCTCCTACCTGTATAAAATGGCGGGTAGCGATAATCTGACCAGCCAGCCAGTTGTACTCAAAGTCTAGTTCTTGATAGTCCTTAGAATTCATATCTAAATCTTCCATTTGTTTAGATACTTCTTCTTGGTCCTGCTCAATAGATATGAGATGTGCCTTCATATATTCAATAAGATAATTACTCAATTTCTGCCTTTCTGTAGTCTGGTACGTGTTCGTTATCTAAGAATACCTTATGGATGTCACATTCCGCAACACATTCTAAGTCTGCCTCGCCTAGATAGTGACAAGCATTACATATTTGACCACAGTCATTATCACAATACTCTAACGTATCTATCTCGTCGCAGTCTCTACACTTGCTCTCATAAGATTCTATCTCAGCACCATTGCCATTGACAAATAGAACTTCGCCACCCCACCCTGTCTCTTCTTCGTAGGACAAAGTAAAAGTAAGATTAGGATATTGTGTAGACAGTTCACCTATGACAGGCACAGGTGGAGACCAAGCGGTATTGAACTTATAGCAAAGACTATCCCCAGTATCTTCATATAACTCTGTCTCAGGATACTTATCGTCATCATGAACAGATACATCCCACTTTGTTCCCCAGTTTCTTACATTCCAGTCATACCAATGGTCTGAATCAAAGGTAATAGGAGTATTAGGCTCATGCTTTGGTTGCTCCCCAAAGTATGCCTCTAGATTAGTTGGTTTGATAATATTCCAGAAAGCAAATACAGGATTATTATATTCTTGTATATTCTTCTCCATTTGGCCAGTCTCAGCATTCCATTGGTCATGCTCACGGCTAAAGGGTTGGTTTAGTTGTTTCTTTAGATTAGAGATATCTTCCTCAGACCCTGCAACTTCTAAATAGTTATATACCCAGTTTGGCATTGTCGTCCTTTCTATTGGTCATTACATTATTCTAGCAAAAATGGCAGGGTATGTCAAATACGTCCCTCTACCAATAGCCCTAATAACAAACTCTCTAGATCTTTTAGAACTACAATATCCTCTTGTGCAAACTTAGTATCCTTAATATGATGATGAATAGAATAGTTTAATATCGTCAACATATTTTCTACTTGGTCTCTTGTATATCCCAGCATTTTTTCCCTTTCTTTAGAAATCAATCATAGCAAAGTTTGGGGAAAAAATCAAGTCCTTCTTAATTAAAAAATATGAAAAAATAAAATTGTTTCTTAATAGGACAAAACGGACATTTCTCGGGGGCATTTTTTGATCAATAAAAAAGTGAGCAGTTTATACTCATGCTCAGGAGTTGCGTTTCTGACGTCGCTATTAAATTATACCAGTTCTAAAGTATTTTTTACAATACTTAGCAAACGATTTTTTTCTGCTGTAATTGTTGCATCAAAACCAGATGCAGCAGCAAGAATTGACTCGTTATTGCCACCCTTAGCAGAGCGATGCCAATCTAAACGCTCAGTTAGAGCATTGAAAGCACCCCACGCTGTGCCAGCAATCATGCCATTGAACTCACCAGTGTAGATGTCATTGATAACATCAACCTTATTAGTCCATTTTGTAAGAGCGATTTTCTTATCGTCTTCAGGCTTAGGATACGCAGCAAGAACAATATCATTGAACTGTTGCGCTGTGATTTCTTTCTCAATCATAGCCTTAGCCATGAGGTCAAAAGAGTCCATGTATTTATTCGCAAGACCAAGAGTCTCACGAGCAACTT
>Ga0315909_10003382_pt1 | contig 19494 bp, 28 predicted proteins | sample LakEriMetagenome_11_FD_203527 | JGI IMG/M metagenome (GOLD analysis project Ga0315909, IMG submission 203527) | Freshwater fungal communities from buoy surface, Lake Erie, Ohio, United States - Buoy 2 MA125 | ecosystem: Environmental > Aquatic > Freshwater > Lake | place: USA: Lake Erie, Ohio... | reverse complement strand
CACTGCCGGGTTTACCGAACCGATTCCAACTTGGACACCGCCACTGCCAGACGGAACGTACCCAGCACCCAGCGGACAATATCAAAATCATCGTAGTTGGACTGACCTAACACAAGCTCAACAATGTGCAAATCAGGTCAATGCTTGGTTAGATAGTAATCCTGAGTGCAAAGCATTCAACACAACAGGACCAATAGTGGTGCAAGAGTAAACATGCGAGTATTCACTAGAGCTACAAAAAACTTTGCTGTTAGCAGAGAACTGCTTGAAGAATATCATAAGGTCATTGGCGCCGAAATAAAACAAAGATATCTAGATTCGGGAGCTATTAAAAATAAAATACCAACGTGGGTTCCACCGTTACCTGGACAGTATCCACCTTCCTCTGGCATCTTTGTGACCATACACGAATGGACCGATGAAGAGCAAGCTAGAAAAGAAGTGGCTGAAGTCACTGCAAAACTAGAGCAGTATCCGCATCTTCGCGCCTATACAAGTGGACCTGAAGTTTATATCGAAAACGATTAAGACAATAACTTAACAACGCTGTCAAAACTATCTTGTGTTAGATTTGACAGCGTTATTTTTTTGGTCACAGGATTAGGATGGTCTATCAACACCCATTGCGTTTCAGGATAGGTATTGAGGGTGGCGCGAAAAGCATTGTAGTAGTTTAGTTGTTTGTGATTTTTAAACTTGTCATCAAAGATTTTATCAGTGAGATCAAACCCCAACAATAATACCAGGTCATTTTGCTCAGCCACAAGGTGCATGGCTATTATTTCTTCTGGATAGTCAAGAGCACCAGGAAAATCCCCTTCATAGAGATTTACCCGAGCAGGACGATTTAACTGTGCATAGTTTTTGTTGGCAGTATAAAAGTTGCACACGCTGTGGAATGCTCGTTGTATTAACTCTTGTGCCTTGTTCACGTCGTGACACAGTACATTATCTGTGTTCCAGGCACGCCATGTCTTCCAACTACCCCAGCTGGGTGCAATGTCTTTGAGCTGTTCGGGCGTGACGTGAGTGCTGGCAAACTGCTCGCTGATGATCCAACATACTCTCATTTATTTTGCCTTCAATGCTTGCCAACGGAACGCACCAAGACAGATCCAAGCAAACACACCTTCAGCAGTGGTATTGATGTTGATCACCAAATCGCCTTTGGTTCCACTGTAGCCCGGTGTTTCTGCAGACCATGAAATGGTATTGCGTCCAATGCGCAATCGTTGTATCGTGGTCATACCATCACCGTCGATCTCGATGTGATTCTGGCGGTTGGTACCCAGCACCAAGTTACCTTTGCGCCCTGTGCCAACAAATGCCGTGTTTTTGCTGAGTTTGCCCAGGCTCACGTTGACTTCTTCGTCCCATACAGACAGTGCAGAATCAGGATCTTCTGTGTTGATGCCCACACGTCCGCGATTAACTGTCACGGTATCTCTTAGACTCACGTGACCATCTACTTGCAGACTTTCCAGTGCGCCCACAGAAGTGATATTGGTGTTCTTGATACCGGGACTGAGAGCGTTGCCCGATACCAAAGGACGTCCGCCCACAGATACGTCTTCAATGTTGATACCACGTTTGATGGTTTTCAACATTGATTCTGTGAGCTCTTGGGCAAAATCATTTTTGATACGATCGTAGGTCACCGTGCCCACATGTTCGCTGAGATCTTGCCAGGCTTTGTTGTCCACAGCGATACGACCTTGCACACCAAGATCTCCCTTGACCAGCAAGTTACCTTTGAGTGTGGTATTGCGTTCTACCGACAGATCCTGGGTGACTGTTTCACCTTCGACTACAATCACTCCATCCATCACAGTGAGCTGTGTGTTCGATGCTTGATCGTCAATACCATTGGATTGGAAGTTACGAGCAAGCTCTTGTGTGAGATGATCTCTGTGTTCCATGATCACTTGCCCTAACACAACGTTCATATCCAGCTCTCGAAGTCTAGCTCTCACACGATCTTCCATGCGCTGTGCTATGAGATTTTCAATCTTGACCACCCAAGCAGGATCTATGCTCAATGTATCAATGGTGTGTTCTACAAACTTTTCTACACCCTGATCCACGGCCTGGCGTATACGAGGTTGATCCACGTAGCTGGCCAGATCTGGCACAAATCCGTTGGCAAACATTTCACCAACTTTTTGTTCTACTGTGGTTACTAAATCAGGTAGGGTACCAATGTTGGCAAATCTAGCTGTGATGCGGTCCTGGACAAATCCAATGATCTGTTGCTCAAGATCCTCAATCCAGGCAGTCTGGCTCACTGCCTGTTGCACCTGTTGTGCTACAGCAGTTTTGATTTCTTGTTCTACCAGCTGAGCCAGTTGTTGTGCGTCAAGCATGTTCTCTCCATAGATCTAATGTGACACAGTGAAACCCACCGCCCAGGGTGCGACTGTGACTTAATTTGTGTGGTATCACTGTAAACCCACGAGTTTCTAGAGCATACCGCAGATCAGCTTGATCTGCGTCCATGATCACTGTAGTAGGATCAACCACTAACATATTTAACGCAATCCACTTTGAAGCGTAAGGGTACTGATAAAAGCCTTGTTCGACCACCTGATCTACGTACAGAACATCCCAATCTTGGAATGCTCGGGGCAAGGTTTCACTGTTTACCCGTGCGCCATTGACGATGACCAGTCCTTCACGCAAAGGAACTATGGTTGAATCTATGTGTACTCCAGCGTAGAAGTTGCAAAGCTCAATGTTAATGTTGGGAAACTGGTTGCATAACCATTCATAGGCGGCTCGATTACCCGATGCACTTTCTAAATACAACCAAGTGTCGCCCAGCCTACATACATTGGCCGCATCCAGCGTCATGCCTTCGTTTCTTGGCATATGGAGATAATGTTCAGCGGCATCAACAATGTCATAGTAGGCCGCCAACTCCATGTCTCTGCAGGGGTACATCATAGCGGGATCAACAATGGTAGTTCCTGCCACCAGCAATCTATCTCTAGGGCAATAGTTATACATACCACCCAACTGCACAAAATCCATTTCTTGCGGACGATGTACTTCTACTCCAAGATCAGTGAGTTTGCGAGCTAGATCATCCAGCTCTGCTTCGGCTTCGTTGATGATCCACCCAGGCACGGGTCCTGAGGGAACAGGAGTTTGTTTCCAAAGAGTTTTCTCACTTTCCTGTGCAAACACAGGGTCCGTGGTTGGCCAGTTGGCATGTCGAGCACTGCCTACCACAATGCTACGCAGTGGATCCCACTCGTTATAGGAATGGATCTTCAATGGGGACTCCTGTGATTTGTAGTGTGTAACGATTGGTCATGCCGTTGTTGGCAGCTAGATGCTGGACATCATTGCGCCAGATATACGTGTCTCCGGCTATCCATTTTGTTATAGGGTTGCCATCTATTTCAAGATAGTGACCGCTTTGCCAATCTTCCAACATGACTATGGCACGGTATATAGAATCATCATCCACAATTTTGTAGAGTTTTTTAAATCGAGCATAGGTGTCTGAGTGATTGGGCAACACAGTACCCGGAGGCATGCGATACACTGACCAGGAAAAATATTGCCAGGGAAAATGAAAACGGAAAGGTGCTATCCAAGGTGGTTCAGGATTACGCATGTCATACATATCTCCCGTGAATCTTGTTTGGGTATAGCCTAGACTGCGCCATAGCTCTAGACTTTCAGGATCGTTGAAAGGTTCGTTGACATAGGGCAGACTCTGATGGCTGACCCACCAAGGTTCCACCCATTTCTTGACCCACTGTTTATTTTCTGGTATTACCATAGTGGATGATTTCGTAACCCTTCATGTCTGCCATTTTACGCCAAGGATCAACTATGACCGATCCTGCTTCGATAGGAGCATAGAAAGTATCGTCACGCACATCACCTGTATAGCCATATGTGATTTGTCTATTGTGTGCCATCAACAACACACAAGCACCTTTGACTGATTGGATCACATTGGCATCGTCATCGGCCAAAGGATCCAAATAACTCACAGAGAATCCAGCTTCCTTGATATAATATCCAATCAAAGTTGAGTAGCTACCGATGCAATAAGGCACATCAGGCTTGTAGGCTTTGCCATGTATGACGATGGGAAGATTCTTTTCTTTGGCTTTGTCTATCAAAAAGTGTGCAAGATTTTTTGCTTGTATTTCACGGGCATGCATGATGGTATCAAACAGGTCGTATCCGATGTCATACTCTTCTGCCAGCCAACGCAGAGCGATGTTGTCTCGAGGATGACAAGCGCCAGCATCGCCCATGCCTGCTGTCATGTACTTGGGTCCCATGATGCGCATGGTACTTTGTGCTAGAGCGTCTGTCACAACATCTACATTGATGTTGCCGATCTTCAGTGCAAAGTCCTGGATCATGTTGACCAATCCAACCTTGGCAGAAATGAATGTGTTGTAGAAGATCTTGATGGCTTCGCACTCGTCCCAGGTGCCTGTGACATAGCGTGGATTGTTTTTCATCAGCGGACGATATAAATCAATGAGATCGCGCATTTCACTTGGATCACCGGTTTCCGTGCCAATCATGACCATTTCTGGATTGGCCATGTCCCACTTCACAGAACCCATGGCAATGAGATATGGGTTGTACAAAAACTGATGGCGCTTGTCTAACAATGTAGCAAAATGTCTGCGAGTTGTGCCAGGCAGTACTGTAGAGATCAGCACCACACGTTTAGATTCTTTGGCATAGGCATTGACATACTCAATGGCCTGTTTCACGGCATCATGCCCAAAATCTCGTGGTTCCATGTGTGAGCTTGGAACTGATCCATCATAACCCTCTGAGTGCGGAGTGGGCACTGCGATAAACAACCAGTCACTGTTGTCTACGACTTCTTCTACATTGGTGCAAACTTTGACTGTGTCACTGTAGCGTGGATATATATCATAACCGTAAACTGTGTAACGTTCTGCAAAGACTTCGGCGCAGTCCAGACCCAGTTTACCTAACCCAATAAAACCTATATTCATTGTATCCTCCATATGTCGGTTCCTACAGATAATTTATATGATTTCATCCACCAGGTCACAGAAAAGCAGTACTGGCTCATGCGATTCTATCCCTGGGGTAGCCGACGTCTGCTAGACTGTGGGGATTATCAATCCACAGTAGCGCATCTCAACGGGCCCAATGGCATACCCAAACATCAGAGAACAGTGGATCAGATCTTGCCTGAACTATTGCCTGCATTGCCATATGAAAAACAAGTTAGAAACTTCCAGCCTGTATTATTTTGTCATGATCAAGAACCCCTGAACTTTGATTTATATCAAGACTCTGATCCAGGAATGGCTGAATTTTTCAATAGCCAAAGCCACGACCCGACCTTTCCACATCCAGACTTCAATCTAAGAAACACCATAGTATGGTCTTGGCAAAAAGCCTGGACACTGTTACACAGCGAAGTCAACAGTGCAGAGCTGGTCAAGTACGAAAACACCGGGCGATATGTTGGAGCATACTGGTGGAGCCATGGTATGATTGCTAGAGACTGGTATAGGTATGCTGAGAATGATAGATCATTTTGTTACACTGACCCAAATAAGTTATTTTTAGTGTATGCACGAGATTTTACCGGTACTAGGGTGTACAGAAAAGAGTTCTTGTCTAAACTCGCAGACATAGAACACAGTTGTCAAATAGGATCCATTGGTAGTCATTCAGTGACATCAAACAGCAGTGCTGTGTATTGCAGTGACGATTTCAATGCCACGGGAATAAGTGTTGTGTTAGAGACTCTGTTCGATGATGTTAGGATACATTTAACTGAAAAGATACTCAGGCCCATCGCATGTGGGCATCCTTTTATTTTGGCTGCGGGCCCAGGAAGTTTGGCGTTGCTCAGGCGCTACGGTTTTGAAACATTCAGCCCTTGGATCAACGAAAGCTACGATGACATCACTGACTCTGCCCTCAGAATGGAGGCCATTATTAACGAAATGAAAAGACTGGCCAATCTCAGCAGACAACAGCAACACTGGATTTTAGAATCCTGCAGGGCCGTGGCTCAAAGAAATAAAAAGAGATTCTTTCACAATGATTTCTTCAATCACATTGTGAAAGAACTTATAGACAACGTTGGTCTGGCTTGGGAAAAACATCAGGGCCAGTTAAGCCCTGATTTTTATTGGCAAACTCTGCGCTGGCGTCGTAAAAACAAACCTGAATATTTTACGCCTGAACGCAGAGACGATCACCGATTGTTGTTACCTCTAGTGCGTCAACTACGTAGATCTACTTAAACAGTATCATGGCCATCAGCACTGCTTGGATGATAAATCCAGCACCAATGGTCACGATATTCAGTGTATCCTTGAGTACCACTGCACGACCAAACAACAACACCAGGCCGCCCCACATCAGCATGATGATATCCACCGAAGGGGTACGATCGCTGAGTCCTGTGAGTATGGCCAACAGCGTGGGCATTGTGGCGCCATGGATCAAGATCACTGCCAACCAACCCAGGGTTTCTGCCGAGATGGTGTGCAGTTGTGTGGCTAGATAGTTGCTGAATCCCGATCTGATATTTCCGATGAACTGAAAGAACTTGCTCATACTTTACCTTCTTTCTTTTTGTAGAATATATGCCGACCAAACTGCCCCAAATACTGCATGTTGGGCCATCCGGGTTTCACATAGTCAGCGTGAAAATACAGTGCTTCTTTGAGACTGGGCAGTCGGAATCCTTCCAACAGGACCTTCTTGGCCACTTCCATGCTTTCATCCCATAGTGCAGGATGTACAGGCCGGATCTTGTGTGTGGGTTCGCAATACCATGAAAACTGGCACACGACTTTTTCATAGATTACGTTCTTCTGATATACCACTCCGCAGACGTCTTTGCCGAAACGTCCGTCATTGACACGGTTCATGGTTACCTGGGCCACACCCACTTTGCCTTCAAAAGGCTCAGAGGCGGCTTCCCAGTAGATGTTGCGGGCCAAGCATTCTAGTTGCTTGGAACGATCCGCGGTGGACACGAAGCCTTGGCGCCATGAGGCTGCTTCGTTGTCAGATGCTAGTGCATCCAGACGCAAATTTGTGACTGTGATCAAGATCGATGCTACGATCATTAGGCCGATCACACGGGGCAGACTTACTAAAAGTTTGACCATGCCAACTTGGTGCGTTCTTGACTTTGATACTGTCGCTGTCATAACTTCCTCCTTGTTTACAGGTTTGTTTTTACCGTAGTAATATGTACAACTCCTACGACCACGGATAACTGCGCACATTTCCAAAAGAGCTATATTTAACACAATCGCTCCAAAAGAAACAAACACAAGCTATATTTTAGCTGATTTTCTGATTGATGTCAAAATATTTTTCACCGTTCATCGAGAGCCACTGACATTTTGGTAAATACTCCAAAGAATCCCACAAGAGGATCAAAGGAGCTAGGATGGACTTTTTCAAACTCGTGGCCGAGGTCGGTTTCCCGATCGCGGCGGCATGCGCTGGTGGTTACTTCATTTTCCTCACACTGAAATTCATACTCGCTGGAGTGATGAGCTCGGTGCAGGGACTTTCAGGCATAATCACTGCTCTAGATAATCGTGTAAAAACAATGAACCATGATGTCATACGCATCGACACCGTGGTATCCAATGCATTGGGTCTCAAACCCGACACCAATCGTATTGCTAGAGCAGATGGCAAAAATGATGCCCGACGTGACTAAAGATCCCCGTACCTGGACTGCTCAAGAACGCACCCATGTTTTTTGCAACAGGAACGAGTGGACCCAAATGTGCATAGATTATCACGATCAAGAAAAGAATATTAGGAAGTTAGTTGATTTTGTAACCAAAAAGGAAGAAAAATGCTCTACGTGGACTACTCGTGGGATCTGTCAGAAAATCGCATCATTCTGGACGAAGAATTAGATATTGATCGGCTGGGTTGGAAAGCCGGTGATCTTTTCAAGGTCACTAATATAAATGGTCAAGCACAGTTGGTCAAGGTTGACCCGTTGGAAAAGTTTGTTCGCGGGCATGGCCCTGCCATGATGGGTATCGTCAACGAAGAAGATGATACTGTGCATTTTGTAAATGTGCCTACACCGCAGGATACGTTTGATATTTTAAAAAGGAAATAACATGGGAAAATGGGAAAAATGGTATGAAGCGCAACCTGCACATATCAAGGCATGGTACGATCAACCCAGAGCTATTTGGTATGATAGCGATATGTTGAAAGCCGTTGTGTTTGGAGTTTTGATCGGAGTGTTAGTTGGGCTTGCTGTTTGAAGCATTCATGATTTTTTACTTGTTGGAAACGCTGGTATTGATATCAGTGGCTGTTTGGTATTATCACGAACCTAAAACGGAACAAAAGAAAATACATGATCCTTGGGGATTTTGGAAAGAGGAAAAATAAATGGACTTAGTAGCACTGATTAACAAATACGGATTTCCTATAGTGGCTGCCGGCGGTATGGGATATATGATTTACTATGTGTGGACCTGGGCCACCAAAGAAGTCAAACCTATCTTGAAAGAAGCCAACACTGTGCTGATTGCCTTGATCGATCGTATACGCATGTTAGACAATGACTTGATCCGCTTGAATCAAAAAGTTGATGTGGTACTGCACTTACGTGGCAAGATCATCGAAGGTGAACGTGTGATAGAACAACAGAAAACCGAGCGCGAAGCTGATGCCAAGTTCCGCGAAGCACTCAAAGCTGACGAAGACGATAAAAAGACTGCCTCCGCTGGCGAGGGCTAATCACTTGCTGGTTGCTCGATAGATGCCATCCCAGTCCAAGGGCAAGCCAGCAGACTTCATTTCCACACAGCGTTCTTGCCACATTTCATAGTAATGATCCATGGCGCCGTTGAAACGACCCATTAGGTCATTGCAAAACTTCACTGCCTGATCAAACTTCTGCTGTCGATAAAGATTCAGCATCGCATCATGCATCTGTGTGTCTGCTGATGAAACACGTAACTCATCTCTGTGTCCTAACACTGTATAAATGTTCACACCTTCTTTTTTGCCTTTTACTGCGATACAGTCTAGCTCAAGCACAAGGTATTCGTCTTTTACATATTCGGCAGTTTTTGCCCCCACCACGATCTTGACACCGTACGGTTTACTCTGGCCTTCCAGTCTGGAAGCCAAGTTGACGCCATCACCAAGACAAGTATAGTCAAAACGCTGATCACTTCCCATGTTACCCACCACAACGGTGTCAGTATTGATGCCAAGGCCCATACCAAAAGGTGGTACGCCTTCTGCTTGAACTTCTTTATTGAACTCATCCAAACTCCCTAACATTTCTAAACCTGTTTTTACAGCATCCTTGGCATGCTGAGTATTGTCCAAGGGTGCGTTCCAAAATGCCATCTGTGCATCTCCAATGTACTTGTCTAACGTGCCTTTGTTTTCCAAGATCTTTTTAGTCATGGCTGTCATATAACGATTCATTATTTTTGTTAGCCCTTGCACGTCTTTACCATAGTGTTCGCTGATACTTGTAAAGCCACGCACATCTGTGAACATGATTGACAGTTCACGACTGTCACCGCCCAACACCAACAGATCGGGATTGCGTTGTAACTGTGCCACAAGATCTGGGCTGAGATAAGTTCCAAACTGTTTCTTGATCTGTTGCTTCTGCAGGAACTCACTTATAAACTTAACGCCGTAAGTATGCAGAGCCACGAGAACAAGACCAGCTGTGCTTGCCGTCGCGTCTGCCAAGATTCGCCACTCACTATAAGCCAGGCCACTGGCAACAACAGGGGCAATGACCCCAACAATAGATATAAGAATACCTGCATAAGTCCACCTCGACATTCCAATGATAATCAGTCCCATGACCGCTATGAATATGATTTCAACTCCATCTGCATAGTCAGGACGTTCGATCGTGACGCCGTTGAACATGGTAGCTATCACAGCGGCTTGTACTTCGTGTGGCCATACTGAACCACGAGGAGTGGGCACAGGATTGCCTAGCCCCCCGGCGGCCACGCCCACAATGACATCAGCACCACCAAAGTCCTTGGGCAAGTTTATAGCCGACACGCTTTGACTGCGCTGGCTCCAGTCGATCCATATGCGACCCAGACTGTCTGTGGCGATGGGACCAAATGCAGGTATACGCATCTTTTCTACGCCCAGTTCCGTGAGCTTGATCTGTGTGGTACTGTCTCCTGCGCTTACACGCAATACTTCCATGGCCAAGCTGGGATACACTCGACCATCCACTGCCACGACCAAAGGCATCCTACGGTTGACACCGTCCACTTCAGGCAGTGTGGCTACGATGCCCACGCCTTTAGCTCTCTTTTCCAGCATGTCAATGTTGGCTATGATGCCAGGGTACTGTACTATCTGATCGGAGAACTCTGCTCCTATCACAGCAGTGCCCGGCTGTTTTGGTGTATTTTTCATACGATCCGCTGGCAAGTTAGGCAGTATGACATCAAGTTCGTTGAGTGTGGCTGCCAAGGATCCATCGCCACCGGATCGATCGCGTTCGGGCATCATGACATTGAATATGACCAGGCCTGCATTTCTTTTGTACAATTCCTCAATGAGGTTAGCGTACACCCGTCGATCAAAAGGCCACTGCCCGTGTTTGGCGATGGTATCTTCGTCGATGTTTACTGTGTAGATATCGGTGGGTGTAGGTGGTTGGGCAGTGATCAGGGTATCAAAGTAGCGTAGGCGCACACTTTCTACAAAGACAGGATCGGCAATTCTTATACTTAAAATAAGTGCCAATGTTATAAGTGCAGTCCAAGGACTTGTCAATAGTTTTTTGAGAGTGGATTTTTTCAACATTATGTATTTACTTAACGTTATTTTTGTACAATGGTTATAGTAGTGGATCCACTGCGATTCACAGGTTGTGTGATGGCCACACCATCTTGTGTGATATTGAGGACCATGTTGTGTTCTCGGTCAACAATGACTCTAGCGATATGTCCCACAGATCTATCCAGCACCAACTTGCTGTCATCATCAGCATCAATGTAATATTTTAGTTCAGTGGCTGCATTGTATCCAGGTAACATCTGATTCTGCATGGCAAACTGTTCTTGGCTCATAGCCAACTGTGCGTTGCTGATGTCCAGCATGTTGACCAAGAACTCTCCGTCCAAAAAGTTTTGATCCAAGGCTGTGAACTTTTTGAGTTCATCCTCATCCAAGGCATTGTATTTTAAAAAATCCTGATTAAGGAAATTTACGTCCAAGGCAGTCTTGACCGAGTTTTGCAGTTCTTCATCTTGAAACTGTGGTGGTGGCGACACTATCAACAAGTTATTGATGTTGGTCTGATCTATGTTGATGATTATTGGTGCGCTGGGCGGTGTAGAGAGCGATTGTACCAGCGTGGCTTGGTAGGCATGTTCCAACAGTACTGAACCTGCTTCGTTTGATACTTCGATGGCACCTGTGACACATCCTTTGTTGTCACAGCTGGGCAACAGCATCACGAGACTGCGACCCAGCTCGTCCACGGTCATTGAAAAGTCTGTACCGCGCACAGCAATGCTGGCTGTGGGAGTTTTTACTGCTACCTGCTGTGGGTTGTTTTTGGCTATCTGCCCCGATGCATATCTAGCAGTGCCCAGTGCCATTTTAAGCGCCAGCTTGCCTGTGCCTCGTCGAGGATCATAAACAAAATCATCTATTATCAGTTTTGACTGTTCAGTGATCTGAACCGTGGTCTTGTCTTCAAACTCCAGCTTGGCTCGAGCACGAGCCGTGACAATGGTGTCGTTGGATTCTATAGATGCATTGACCTGACTACTCAATGACTTTTTATTTCTAACTATCTCAGTAGGACCAGTCTGTTCAGAAACTCGCCCTACTGCTGCCTCAGTTGGTCTGATTGATAGTAATATTGTTGTTATCGCCAGTACTATTAACAGTAACGCTTTTAGCCGTTGTGCCACTTTGAGTGACTCCTATGGTGTTAGTATTGCCGGTAACAGTGATATTAGCACTCGTGGCACCAGTATTGGTACTGGTGTGTGTCACGTTGTTAGTATCTCCTGTGATAGTGATCTCACTGGTGTGATTGGCACCGCCGCCCAAGTTTTGAGTCACTATGTTTGAATCTCCTGTGATCGCTTGCTTGATAAAACTAGCATTACAGCCAGCTGATGCAGTGGTTCCGCAGTCGATGGTTGACAAGTTATTACTGCCCAACACATCGACCACGACATCCGTGGCCAACCCATTGACCACAAGATCCAACTCGTTGGCACTGCCAATCTGATCTATAGTCACTGTGTTTGACCCTGACCCAATGTACGCTGGACTCAAGGCTGTACCTATTCGATTGCTAGAACCATCCTGTGTGATAGCTATGGTAGAGTTATCGCCTACCTGTTCCATATAAACTTCGTTGGCCACCGCCATGGTGGTACTGCAAAACATGGCCGCTAACCAGAAGTTGGTAAGTATTTTTCTCGACAACTTACCAGCGCCTGTCATACTTGTTTTCATTTTATTTTTTCCTGGGTACTTTATCATTTTTATTGGTGTACCTTCATGAACCGTTTTGCTACCCAACCTTCTTTGCCATCCACCCGGATGTTGTAGAAGTCTTTATCTTCTGCTAGTATTTCAACAGTGGCACCTGGACGAAGATTTGCTATTTTTTCGCTTTGATGTTCTCTGCTGACTCTAACATTACTCCACTCGACGACGGTAGCTCGTCGTGTTTGTGTTTTAGATACTGGTACATCAGCTGGTGCGACCGCTGGGCTGGCCTCGGGGGCTGATGTGGTCTTTGTGGTGTTTTCTTGAACCAACTCATTTTTTCGTTCCTCCTTTACAGCAGGAGGGGCCATCGATATTTCAGGCTTGTGGGCCCGAAATCTCCATAGTCCCTTTTTTTCTCCGGCCATGATCATTTCATACACACCTTGTTCAATGGCCACTCGCACAGCATAAGTGGTGGGCTCATTCAAGGCCGCACCATTCTCTAACTCAAGGCTTCTAGTGCCTTGATCAAAGAACTTGAACACTCCCACGTTGTGGGCTGTGGAGTATATGGTCTTGCTCACAGCAGTGGTCAGTAACACTTCTCCGGAGTTGATACTAACCAATCTCAAACTGATTATGACTTCATCTACTCTATACTGCTGGCTGGCGCCTATGCCCAACCAACGAGCACCGTTGCCGCCTGACCGTATGTTCGAGTCATACCCAATGATGCCACCTTCGATCATGATTCCGGCCACTGTGAGTGGTTTGAGTGGTCTGGCATCTTTGCCTTCGTATACTTCACGTTGGTTACGTATGAGCTGTCGCTCTTTGATGAGGTTATCTAACCCCACACGCTCTACTACCCGGAACCAACTTTTAGAATCTTGCAAACTTTTGATCAAGAAACTTTCTGCACCTTGTGTGACTGCTTTGCTAAACAGGGCCAACTTGTCGTTGGATTTGTTCTGTCCGGTGAGATCACGGAATCCATACACAGCAATGGTCATGGGAGGCCCATCTAGATCTGGTAGCTTGGCTATGAGATCCTGTTTGGCTGTGACAGCCACAGGTTCTTCACGCAAGGCTTCCATGGTCAAACTGGCACAGCCTGTGAGAGTAGTCGCGAGCATGATCATCAATAGTTTTTTCATCAGAAACTAAAGCTCGCTATAGGTACTGTAATCTCAGTGCGATTACCGTTGGTTTCAATGATGCTCAGCGTGACATCTGTGCCGGTCTTGACCCAACTGATATTGGTGCCTTGGAAATCCATGGCACCCGAAGTGGCACCACTTTCGGTAAACATGGCATCAGCCAGTTGTTTGGAAAGTTGTGCGTATATCCTTGACTCTACATTGACCAAGAACTTGGCCAAGTTGGTATTTTTAGCATCTCTCTCGGCTTTGTCTTGAGCGGCCCGTTGTGCATCGGCTATGGTTTTACGACGTTGTGATTCCAGTTGTTCAATGGTAAGGACGTGAGAACTGTAGCCGTTGCCTGGTATAAAGGCCGGACTTTGGAATTGATGTACCAGCTCACCACTTATTGCGATGCTGGTCATAAAAAGATTTATAGTTATGGCGACCAGCCACTTGTTCATAGTCTGCTCCTAGACTTCGACTAGTTTATTTACTAGAAAGCAGACAAAGTTTAGCTAGGGTTTTAATGCAGGCTATTTGATAGGGAGATTTTTCAACAGTTCTATGCACTCGTTGAATGCGATCTGTGCGTCTAATTCTCCAGCACTGAGTTGGATGTTTTCCAACCGTTGTAGATCGACTAGGAGTTCTTGATACTCGGCATCTGACATATCACCACGTGCTAGTGCGTCTCGATAACTCACTGCCAGTCTCACACGATTTCCAAGTTCGCCTTCACTGTTGCAAAAATTATTAACTACATCTATAATGCTCATGGTCTAGGTCTCCTTCCACTGACGTCAAGCATGCGAACAGTGGCTTCATGTATTATTTTTATCTTGGCCCGGCAATAAAACTGACTAGGCGGTTTATCTTTGGCGTAACTCTTTTTAAAATCTTCAGTGATTCCAGCAAGGTTACGGGTCATGTCTGTGAGTGCATTGTTGCGTGGAATCGAGGCGCTGTAGATTTTCAACCACTGTGCCGAATGGTCTATGTCACGTGCCACCGTGACCATGTCTGGTCGGGCACAAACAGAATCATCCTGGCTCAGCAGGATGATGTCAGTGACACGAGCTTGTTCGTTGCTGTCAAAGTAGCTGGGGAATAACGCACAAGCCGAAAGAGCAAATGCAACACTAACTGCCGCGATTGTATTTTTCATAAACGCCGTTCCATTCTGGACCTGGGTCCTGCTCTTTGTACTTAGCTACTCTGTTGGAAATCTCGTCGTAGAATGTGTTTACTGTACCACCCCAGGCATTGTGTAAATGTTCCAGAGCCTGTTCACAAAAACTCCAGTTCTTTTTACGATAGTTTTCCATGAGCTTGTTGTGTAGGCGTTGTAGATTTTCTATTTTCCATACATCATCAAGAGGAATCTGTTCTTTTTCCAAAATACAATAGCTGTCTAACACAGGACCCTGCGGTTCGATCTGTATGCGATCCAACTCCAGCACTGTGTACTTTTCTTTTAGCTCATCAGCTACGGTGTTGCCAAATATTATGTGCATTTAAAATCCTTTTAAATATGTATCATGAAACTTGCATTTGATTTAATTTCAGACCTACATGTAGACACATGGAACGGATCTTTTGATTGGACGGGCATGGCCACCAGTATGGTCTGTGTGGTAGCCGGTGACATTTCCAGGGATCGCGATACGGTGATCAAAACTCTCGAACATCTGGGCCAGTGCTATCGAGCAGTTTTATACATCGACGGCAACGACGAGCATCGATATAGTCTTGACGATCTCGGAGAAAGTTATCGCACATTGTCAGAGGCCATAGAAAAAATACCCAACGTCACTTATCTCCAAGACAATGTATGCATCGTTGACGGTGTGGCATTCCTAGGTACCAATGCATGGTGGACATTTGATTTAGATCCCAACATAGATTATGATCAAAGCAGAGCATGGTTCCGTGAACGTTATCAGATCAATGAAACCGAAGTAAACGCTGTGGAAGCCATGGCTTTTAACGATTATGCTTATCTTGCCAAATCTGTAGAACGACTACAAACACATCAAGACGTTAAAAAGATAGTGTTGGTCACACATACTGTACCTTCAGTGGAGCTGGTCGATCATGATCCGGAGTTGTTTGGGACCTACAGACTCAACTGCACAGGCAATAGCCACATACTTAAAGTATTTAAAAATGACACTGAACGCAAGATCAGCACTTGGTGTTTTGGTCATTATCATAATGATGTTGACAATCTCATAGTGGGTGTTAGATTTGTCAACAACTGCCGGGGTCGAGGGAACACGCCTTGGTCAAAATCCGTTTACTATCCCAAACGCATCGAAGTGAATCTTTAAGCCGCGTCGGGCTCGAGCTTGACCTGTAGAGGAAATCCAGCACCTCGGGCATCCACAGTGACTTCTATGCCTTTTTGTTCGGCCATTTCATAGGGCAACACGGCCACCACAGCTGAACCTGCTTCGTGTATGTCTACCGTGAGTTTTTCAGCAGTTGTAGGGCTGTAATCAAAATGTTCTACCAAGCTGCCAATAACAAACTCCATGCTGGTCTGATTGTCATTGAGATAGATAACCTTGAACATAGGGGGCTCTTTGACGTCTTCCCTGGGTTTTATTCTAGTTTTAGTTTCGATAGCAGTATCTGACATCTTTTTCCTTTGCTGTGTGTGGGGGCTTTTGACACCCCCACATGTATTTACGATGCTATGCTAGTATTATATCACTTTGCGTAGGAAATAGCAATACGCTTTGGCTTCATTTCTTCGGGCACAATGCGTTGCAGATGTACACAAAGGATACCATCTTTCATAACAGCGTCCCGTACTTCTACGTAATCCGCCAGCTGGAAGGTGCGCACAAATTTGCGAGCACTGATCCCGCGGTGTAGATAGTTTAGTTCGCTTTCGTCATTGTTTTTTTCGCCTGTGACGATCAACTGCCCTTCGTGGAAATCCACGGCAACTTCACCTTCTGTGAATCCTGCTACAGCGATCTGGATTTCATAGGCATCATCACCTGTTTTCAAGATGTTGTAGGGCGGATAGTTCTGGCTCTGTGTAGCATGATCAAACTGATCCATGATACGATCGAACAAACGATCAACACCGATTGTGTTACGGTAGAAAGGGGTGAGATCAAAAGATGTGATTTTAGTCATAATTTTCTCCTTTTATTAAGCAAGTTTGACTAGTGTAGACCCGACCATCGGCATCTACATGTGTATTTATAACAGATTTTCCTCTGAATGTCAATATCCTTCGTTGCCGATGTTGACGATGGTGTAAGGCTGGCCTTCCCAACTCATGTAAAAAAGAGTAAAGTCCTTTTCTCTATTGAGCCCCAGTCGGTGTTGATATTTTATGGTTTTCTGTGTGTACTGGACTTGATATCGTTCAGCCCAGGAGGCGATCTGTTGTTTGACTAAATCTAGATCTTCTTGAAACTTGACATCAAAAACAATGTACATTAAAACAGTTTGGGCGGAAGTTGCTGACTGCGTAGATATTTTTTCCAGCGTTTTTTGGCTGCCGATGCTTTGAGCTTGCGCTGTGTGGTGGGCTTGACATACTGTTCTCTCTCTTTGAGCTCAAACAATAAACCACTGTTCTGTATTTTTTTCTTGAACTTTCTCAAGGCCTTTTCAACGTTACCGTCATTGACTATTACCGATTTCCCCAAACTATTCCTCCTTGTATATTGGTGTAGGATTATTTATTTGTGTTTTGTCAATAACTACGCGGTTTATGCCACGGTCTCTGTAGCGTTTGATATGGAACATATGGGGCAGTAACACACGTTCCATTTCTGAGTGCAGAGCTCGGGCACCTGTGCCGAAGTCTGCGGATCGTTGGGCGATGGTTTCTAGAGCACTGCGATCAAAGTCTAAGTCAACTTGATCCACTGCAAATAACTGCTGATATTGTTTGACCAAGCTATTTTTAGTATCTGCCAGCACATGAATCAAATCGTCTGTGGTCAGTTCATCCAAGTTGACCCAGCTGGGAAAGCGGCCAACAAACTCAGGTATCATACCAAACTTCACAAGATCGTCGGGCACCACGTGTTCAAGACTGACTTCTTTGGGTTGGCTCACCGTGGCTCCAAATCCCATAGATGTGCCATACATACGCTTTTTAACTATTTGATCTAGACCTACAAATGCGCCGCCGGCTATGAACAAGATATTGCGAGTATCGATTTCAATCATTTCGCCCCCAGGATGCTTGCGACCTCCTTGTGGCGGTACACGACACACAGTACCTTCAACCATTTTCAGCAGAGCTTGTTGTACACCTTCGCCTGATACGTCACGAGTGATTGATGTGGATTCACTTTTGCGAGCAATCTTATCAATCTCATCAACAAACACGATACCTCGTTTGCATTTTTCTACATCGCCGCCGGCGGCTGTGAGTAACCTGGTGATAAGACTTTCAACATCATCACCAACATATCCAGCTTCAGTGATACTGGTAGCATCAGCAATGGCAAATGGTACATCAAGATATCGTGCCACTGTTTTGGCCAACAGAGTTTTACCTGACCCAGTGGGGCCTAGCATGAGAATGTTGGCTTTGTCGATTTCTATGTCTTTGCTGGAATGTTGTATGCGTTTATAGTGATTAGCTATGGCAACACTGAGTACTGTTTTGGCACGATCCTGACCAATCACATACTGATCGAGATAGGCTTTGAGTTCTTGAGGATCGATGTCGGTGAGGTCTTTGGGACCAGGTGCAGTTTCATCATCAGTCAAAAGACTCTGGCAAAGGTCGACACATTCATTACAAATGGCCACTTCGTTGCCGACGATGAGCTTCTTTACTTCGTCTTTGTGTTTGTTACAAAAACTGCATTTTTCATAGAGGTTTTCTGCCATTTTTATCCTAGTTTGGTGTCAGTACGCAGACGTTGTTCTATTTGTTGTTTTTCGTTGTCGTTGAGAAGATCAGGGTCGTATTCACCTGATCCAATTTTAGCGATCAAGTGATCGATGTATTCGTCATTGTAGGCAAAGGTATCTGTGGAGTTTTTATCTATTTCAATCCACTTCTGTCCATTCCACTTATACAGCTTGGTTGGTAGATAGTCTACTCTTATATATGCATCGCCCTTGGCAGGGTTGTCAGGAAACTTGGTGCCAAAGTCAACATTGGTAATGTTTTCTAGATCATCCGCGTGTGCCACTAGTAAATCTTCCCAGGGCAGTTTGGTTATACGGCCTTGTTCAAGCAGTTGTTCTTGACGATGTATGGTGTCATTGGGATTCTGTTCTTTCCACAATCTGCGAGCTTGTTTTTCTGGATCGTTGGCATCATCGTCTATTGTTTCGGCTGGTTTGTTTTCTATTTGTGTGGTTAGGTCTTGTCCTCCCCATTGTCCTGCTGGGATGCCTTCCACGACCTCAACCACGGGTAGCACATCAGGTTTATCTCCAGGATCCAATCCATCCAGATCCTTGGCATCAGGTTCCACATTATCATCCAGTTTGCCGGCATCGTCATCCTCCTTTCGAGGAATAATAGTTCGTTCTTTTTCCCACTTCAATGATTCTGTTGCACCCAACAACATCATGATGGCCAATGGATCAAACACTATGACCAAAAGTATGATGACCCAGCGTACTGCTTTTTCTAAAATGTTGGCTTCAGGATTGTCACCATAGATCAGTGCGGCAATGTATTTTACAGGACCCACTTCAGCTTCTACTTTACGAAGCTCTGAAGCAATGGGAGCACGTTCTTCATTAAGAGCGGCTATTTTCTTTTGTGCAGTGGCTATGTCATTTTGTAGCGCACCACGCTCACGTGCTTGGCTACGACGCAGTTGTGCGGCTTTGTCAGCACCTTTCTCATCATTGCTTCGACTCA
>Ga0315909_10003380_pt1 | contig 19496 bp, 14 predicted proteins | sample LakEriMetagenome_11_FD_203527 | JGI IMG/M metagenome (GOLD analysis project Ga0315909, IMG submission 203527) | Freshwater fungal communities from buoy surface, Lake Erie, Ohio, United States - Buoy 2 MA125 | ecosystem: Environmental > Aquatic > Freshwater > Lake | place: USA: Lake Erie, Ohio... | reverse complement strand
GGAGGCGTCGGCCGCCCCGTGCAGGAGGAGCACCGGCGGGTCGTCGGAGGAGACGTGCGACAAGGGGCTGGCCCGCTGGGCCGCCTCGCGAAACTCCGGCAGCGGACCGCCCACCAGCCGGCTGGCGGGCGAGGTGGCGCGGTCGTGCTCCGCTCCCAGGGTCGTGAGCGCGGTGGGCGCAGCGGCGGCGAACACGGCCGCGATCCGCGGCGCCGGTGCGCCGGGGGCCGTCGTGGCCGCCGGACCGGCGAGGCCGACCAAGGCCGCGAGGTGGCCGCCGGCGCCGCTGCCTGCGACGGCCACGCGGGCGGGATCGATGCCCCACAGCTCCGCGTTCCGCTCGATCTCGACGATCGCCGCGCGGCAGTCGTCCAGCTGCGCCGGAAACACGGCCGCGTCGGTCGTGCGGTAGCCGATGCTCGCGACCGCATAGCCCTCGCCGGCCAGCCAGACGATGGGGCAGTCGGATTTCGATCCGTCCCGCCAGGTGTCGCCGTGGATCCAGATGACCAGCGGCATGGCCCCGGCGGAGCAGCCGGCGGGCAGGTGGATGTCGAACCGCTGGCGGCCGTCGGACGGCTGCGCCGCGCCGGTGGTCGGATAGGGCTGGTCGCGGTGGGTCGTGATGCCCGCCGCTGACGCGCTCGTGGCGCGGAAAGGCTGACCGGAGCCGGAAGCGGCGGATGACGGCGGGGCCGTCACCTCGACGGCGGCGGCGGCGGGGTGCGGCGGCCGGGCCGATCCGAATGCGCGGATCTCGTCGACGCCGCGCGGAGCGGACTGCGTGGTCCAGCGTCGTCCACCGGCCGCCTGCGCCGGAGAGGTCGGCATCTCTTCGGCCGGCTGATACCGGCGGCTGGCGGCGCGGCGCTGCGCGCGGCGGGTGCCACGGCGGCCGGGAGGGCCGTCGACGCCCTCGGGGGCGTCGGCCGGAGGACGCGGGTCGTCGCGCCACGCCAGCTGAATGCCAGACCAGTCGCGGCCCTCGTCGCCCCGCGTTGCTCCACCGGCCGACAGCGTGAGCAGGACCGCGAGCGCGGGCAGGCAGCCCGCGTTCCACGCCGCGGCCGAACATGCCGGTCCACGCGGGGAAGCCGTCCGGCACGGGGCGAGGAGGAGTGGCATGGGACGAACCGCCCGCCGGGGTCAGGGCATGCGGCCACGTCGAGTGCGACGGCCGCCGAGGTCTCCGAGTATATCCTCCGTCGCCCGCCGCCCGCCGCTGGATGCGGCGGCGGGCGGGGGCGTACGGAGGGCGGATGGAGCGACGCGGGTCACCGCCGGGAAACGCCCGCGCCTCGGCCACGGCGGCCCGGTCGTGTCAGCCCCGGCGCTGCAGCTGACCCTGGGGGGTGAGCTCGTCGATGATCTTCGGGATGTAGCGGCTGAGCACCTCGGCGAGCTGGTCGCGGTCGATGCCCCGTCCGCGCGCCATCTCGTCGATCTGGTTGCGGCCGAACACGTCCTCGATCTGTCGGCGGTCGATCGGCTTGTTGGGACCCGTGCGCACCCACGAGTCGACCTGGTCGCGCATGCCCTTCTCCTCGAACTGCTTCACGACGTCGGGAAGCTTCTGGGCCGAACCGCCGCCGAAGATCTGCGTGAAGATGTCCTGCAGGTCGTTCGCGGAGGGCATGCCCTGGGGACCGCCTTGCTGCTGGGGCGCTCGCTGCTGCTGCTGGGGCGCCCGCTGCTGGGGCTGGGGGGCCCGCTGCTGGGGCGCCTGCTGCTGTTGCTGGGCGGCGCCCTCGAGCACCTGCTTGAGAATCTCACCGAGAATATCCATCGACACGCCTCCGAACGATTTGCCTGCGTCCGCCGGATCATTGGCACGCGGCCACGCGGCCGCCTTCATGCCCTCGATCCCTGGGACCCACCACCGCACACTAGCAGATCGGCGGCGGGGATGCGCGGCCCCCGAGCCGCCCGTCGTCCAAGGCGGCGTGTCGGCACGGGGTTCCGCCGCCGCCGGTGTCGCGACGTGGCGTCATGCCGCCGTGGCGGCGACGGCACCGGCGGCGGCCGTCGATCCGCGGTCATTCGGTCGGCGGCATCTCGCCGCCGGCCCGGGTCGCGAGCTGGCCGAGTACCAGGACCGACGTGGTGTCCGACACGAACCGCGTCGCGCCGTCCACCATGACGACGTGCGCACCCCCCGGGTGGAAGGCGTAGAGCAGCCAGCCCCATTCGTTGGAGCCGTTGACCCGCATCAACGACGTGGGGATCGTGCCGGAGGTGGGGCCCGACGCGCACCAGCCGGTGGCCCGCTCGCCGAATCCGTAAGGATTGTCGTTCGTCGCCCAGGCGCCCCCCTGCGCCCGCGCGCACTTCGCCCCCGCGGAGTTGTCCGCATTGGCCGGATACTGCTGGCCACCGCGCCACACGTCCTCGCGGCCGCCGCACTCCCCGAGGAGGATGGTCTTCGACGTGCCGTCGGCGATCTTTGCCAGAGTGCTCTTCGGCCTCACCGCCGCGGCCCCGCAGCCCGACCATGCCTCGGTCGGCCCCGGCGCGGCGGCCACGGTGCCGGCGGGGAGCCCCGCCACCGTGTTGAAGTTGGCCCCGGTCCCCGCCACCAGGAAGTAGTCGGTGCAGGCGCCGGTCTTGCGCGGGCTGTCGATCTTGTCCTGGATCCGATCGGGAACCGGGCACGACGGGCACTTCAGCACGGGAACGAAGTTGCGCACCAGGGCGCGGTTGCCGGTGGGAGTGGTGTCGAGGACTCCCGCCGCGCCGCCGCTCACGGCCGAGCCGTCCGCGTTCAGCCACCAGTCGTGGGAGAAGTTGTAGGTGGCCAGCAGGTTGGCCTCCTCGACGTAGGGCAGGGCGTCGGGCGCCCAGCTGCGCTGGGCCATCCCCGCCTCGCTCGTGGGGGCCGCGGTGCAGTTGCTCGTCCGCTTCAGCGGCGGCAGGATGCGTCGCGCGCTCTCGTAGTTCGCGAACGCCAGCGCCAACTGCCGCAGATTGTTCGAGCACGCCGCCCGACGCGCGGCCTCCCGGGCGAACTGCACCGCCGGCAGCAGGAGCCCCACGAGCGTGCCGATGCTCGCGACCACGACCAGGAGTTCGACGAGCGTGAAGCCGGCGCGGGATCGACGCATCAAGGGCTCCGGAGATGACGGCGGATCATGGGCGGGCCGGAGCGGCGTCGCGCGGTGTCCCGGTTCCCGCATCCCTGCATGGTGGGGACGGTGGGCCGAGATTGCAAACGACGTGCCGAGCGGCGTCCGGCCTCGTCCGACCGCGCGTCCGGCTTCCGGGGAGCACCGGCTCGGGGGCGGCAAACGTCTCCTCGCCGTGGCTGCCGCGGCACGCCGCCGATCGCGTCGGTGAACGATTCACCGCCACCGGTGAAGGTTTCCCCGGCGGGACGGCCGCGGCCGTCGTCACGGTCGTCGCCGATCAGCGTTCGCGATTGAGCTTGGAGCGGAGCGTGGCCCGGTCGAGACCGAGCACGCGGGCGGCTGCGGTGCGGTTGCCATCCACGGCGGCGACGACCCGCTCGAGCAGCGCGGTTTCCACGAGCTGCAGGAGCGACTCGTGCAGCCCGCCGTCGCCGGCTCCGAGAGAGGCGTCGACCCAGGCTTCGACGGCGGCCACCACCCGGGCGGCCGCCCGCGCGTCGTCGTCCGGTCCACCGGCGGCGGCGGGCCGGGGAGGGAGGTGTTCGGGCCGCAGCGTGCTCCCGCGGGCCAGCACCGCGGCATACTCGACGGCATGCTTGAGCTCGCGGACGTTCCCGGGCCACGGCCGGTCGCGGAGGGCGGCGAGAAACTCGGGCGGCAGCGGCGGGGCGACGCGGCCGGCGGCCGCGGCATGGCGGGCGAGGAAGTGCGCCGCCAGCCTGTCGACGTCGCCGCCGCGGGCTGCCAGCGGCGGCATCCGGATCGGAAACACGTGGAGCCGGTGATAGAGGTCCTCGCGGAACGTGCCGGCGGCGATCGCCGCCACGAGGTCGCGATTGGTGGCGGCGATCACGCGGACGTCGAGCGGTCGGGCCACGGCCGAGCCGACGGGAGCCGCCTCGCGGTTCTCCAGCGCCCGCAGCAGCTTGACCTGGATGTCGAGCGGCGTCTCGCCGATCTCGTCGAGGAACAGCGTGCCCCCCGCCGCCAGCGCGAACAGCCCGGGCCGCTCGGCGGTGGCGCCGGTGAACGCGCCGCGGACGTGCCCGAAGAGCTCGCTCTCGACGACGCCCGGCGACAGGCTGCCCAGGCTGGCCGCGAGGAACGGCCCGTCGCGACGGGGGCCGTGGGCGTGGATCGCCCGCGCGGCGAGTTCCTTGCCCGTGCCGGTCTCGCCGAGGACGAGCACCGGAAGGTCGGTGGGCGCCACGAGCGAAATCTGCTTGTAGACCTCCTGCATCGGGGGCGAGGAGCCCACCAGCGGCCCGCCCGTCACGGCTTCGGCGGTCTGGGTTTCAGGCGCGGCAGCCGCCGCCTGCCGCCGCTCGGCCAGCGCGTGCGACACGACGCGAGAGACGCTCTCCAGGTCGAACGGCTTCACGAGGTAGTCGAACGCGCCGGCGTTCACGGCCCGGACCGCCGTATCGAGGTCGCCGAAGGCGGTCATCACGACGACGGCCGCCTCGGGCGCGATCGCCCGGAACTCCGGGATGGCCGCGATGCCGTCGCGGCCGGGGAGACGCACGTCGAGCAGCATCGCCTCCGGGGCGAAGCGGCCGCACGTCTCGAGTCCCTCCTCGACGCTCGCCGCCACCTCGACGGCGTGCCCCTCTTCGGCGAGCAGCTCGCCGAGCGTCCAGCCGATCGCCTGTTCGTCGTCGATGATGAGGATGCGGCTCATGGGCACTGCTGCTCGTGCTGAGGGGTCGCGGGACCGCCCTCCGGACCATGCTCCGGTGTCCGCGCCGGCAGTGCAATCGCAAAGCGTGTCGTGCCGTCGCTACGGTCCCACTCCAGCGCGCCGCCGTGCCCCTCGGCGACGGCCCGGGCCACCGCCAGCCCCAGCCCGATCCCCTCCGGCTTCGAGGTGACGAACGGCTCCTGCATCGTATCCCGCACGGCCGTCGGCGGCCCCGGGCCGGAGTCGGCGACGGTCAGCAGGATCTGCGGGCCGCGCGCGGTGGCGGCGAGGTGGACGTGTCCGCCGCGGCCGGCGGCGTCGATGCCGTTGAGGGCGAGGTTCACCAGCGCCGCCCGCACGGCGTCATGCCTGGCGACGACGGCGAGGCCGGCGCGGGGCCCGCACTCCAGCCGCACGCCGGCATGGGCGCACCGCGGCGCGGTGAGGTCGCGGACCTCCGCTAGGAGCCCATCCACGTCGAGCGGCGCGGCCGCCGCGGTCGCCGCCGGCTTGCCGAGGGCCAGCAGCCCGCGGACCTCCTCCTCCAGGATGTCGAGCTGCCTGATCGCCACGCCCAGGCTCTCGTCGGGATCCGCGCCGGTGGCGCCGGCGCATCGCCGCCGGTGCAGGTCGATCGCCAGCCGGGCCCCGGTGACGGCGTTGCGGAGCTCGTGCGCGAACCCGGCTGCCAGCTGCCCCAGCAGCCGCTGCCGCTCGCCGGCCACCAACGACTCCCGCAGCTCCCCGAGCTGCCGGCTCATCCGGTCGACGCCGAGCACGAGGCGGCCGATCTCGTCGGCCGGCGCGGCGTCGACGGCGGTGGCGAGCGTCTGGCCGAATTCACCCTGCGCGATCCGGCCGACGTGCCGCTCGACGGCGGTGATCCGGCCCGCGAGCCGGCGCGTCGCGCGGACTCCCAGCGGCACGAGCACGGCCAGGGTCGTCGCCGCGACGGCGAGCACCGGCCACACCGCCTCCAGCGTGCTCGCCAGCACGTCGCGATCCGGGGTGAGCACGAGCACCGTCTCCGGTCGCACGCCGGAGGCGCGCACGCCGCCGACGTGATACGGCCGGTCGGCGAACGTGCCGCGGCCGTCGCGGATGGCGGTCGCCAGCAGGTCCGCGTCGACGTCGCGCAGGGCCTCCCGCGGGAGCGTCGAGACGCCGATCTGCCGATCGGTCTCGTTCCAGACGATGAAGTGGTTGCCCGTGAGCCTGCGGAGGGCGTCGAGCACCGGCGGCGAGAGCGACACCCGCGACGCGGCCAGCGTGTCGGCCACCTTGTCGCGGGCCGCGCGGGCGTTGTCGGCGGAGCGCCGCGCCGCGAGCCAGGCGGCGAAGCCGACGTTGGCCAGCACCGCCGCGAGCAGGAGGCCGACCACCGGCCAGACCAGCTGGCGCGTCAGGGACAAGTGTCGCGGGGAAGGATCCATGAACCGAGTCTAGCGTCCCCTGATGCGGCCGCCGTGCCGGCGCTGGCCCGCGCAGGAGTCGCGGAAGACGAACCGCAGCGCCGCGCAGCTGCCCGGCCCGGGCACCGCGTCTCAGCCGCGGCCGTCTCCACCGAATCCGAAGTAGCCGCGGGCGTTGGCGGCGCAGACGCCCTCGACCAGCGGCACGAGCCGCGCCCGCCGCCAGGCGGCGTCGGCCGGCAGCCGTCCGCTGGCGACGTCGGCACCAAGCAGGTCGCAGAGGATCCGCCGGAAGTACTCGTGGCGGGGGTAGGAGAGGAACGACCGCGAGTCGGTCACCATCCCCACGAACCGCGACAGGAGCCCGAGGTCGGAGAGCGTGTTCAGCTGGTCGCGCATGCCCCGCTCCTGGTCCATGAACCACCAGGCGCTGCCCCACTGGATCTTGCCGGGGATCGTGCCGTCCTGGAACGAGCCGGGCATGGCGGCGAAGAGGGCGTTGTCGGCGGGGTTGACGTTGTAGAGGATCGTCCTCGGCAGCGCGGCCTCCGCGGCCAGACGGCCCAGGAAGCGGACCAGCCCCGGGCCCTGCCGGGCGTCGCCGATCGTGTCGCAGCCGGCGTCGGCGCCCAACAGCGCCGCGAGCCGCGGGTTGGGATCGCGAAACGGCCCCAGGTGAAGCTGCAGCGCCCAGCCCTTCTCGTGGTTGAGGCGGGCCACGTGGAGCAGGATGAAGACGGCGAACTTCCCGGCTTCCTCTGGCGTGGCGGCGGTACCGGCCGTGGCCCGCTCCCAGATCGTGGCGGCCTCGGCCTCGGTGCAGTCGTCGTCGGGCAGGCTGGCGAGGCCGTGGTCGCTCGCGCGGCAGCCGACGGCTGCGAAGTCGTCGTGCCGCCGGTCGAGCGCGGCGAGCAGTCCCGGAAACGTGTCGGCCGCGATGCCGCCGGCGTCGGAGAGGCGGCGGACCCAGGGCTGCAGCCGGGCGGGATCGTGCACCCGGAAGGCCGCGTCGGGCCGGAACGTCGGCACCACCCGCACGCCGAACGGCGCGCGGGCGATCGCCTCGTGGAACTCCAGCGAGTCGGCGGGATCGTCGGTCGTGCCCACCACCTCCACCCGCATCCGCTCGAGGATGCCCCGGGCGGTCAGGGCGGCCGTCGCCAGCTGCCGGTTGGCCTCGTGCCAGATCCGCTCGGCCGAGTCGCCGTCGAGCAGGTCCTCGATGCCGAAGTGGCGGCGCAGTTCCAGGTGGGTCCAGTGAAACGCGGGGTTGCGGAGCGTGTGCGGCACCGTCTCCGCCCAGGCCTGGAATTTCTCGCGCGGCGAGGCCTTCCCGGTGATGCGGTCCTCCGCGACGCCGGCGGCCCGCATGGCCCGCCACTTGTAGTGGTCGCCCTCGAGCCAGATCGCCTGGAGATTCTCGAACCGCCGGTCGGCGGCGATGTCGCGCGGGCTCAAGTGGCAGTGGTAGTCGATGATCGGCTGCCGGGCGGCGACCTCGTGGTAGAGCTGCCGCGACGCGTCGCAGGAGAGCAGGAAGGAGTCGTCGCAGAACGGCATGGGTGTGTGCGTGAGGCCGTCGGCTTCGCGGTGCAAAGAGGTGCGCAGCAGCACCATACCGTCCGCCCCGGCACCCGCGAAAGCGCGGGGACCCGCCGTCGAGTATGATGGACGTCCCGCCGGTTTTTCCCGCCTTCCGATCCTTCCGCGCGAGCCCACGCATGCGAGTCCTCCTGGGCAGGCTCCTGAGGTATCTGCTGCTGGCGGCGGTGGCGGCGTCGGCGGCCGCCGGCGTGGTCTGGTGGCGGCGGGCGACGCCCGGGGCGGCCGAGGCGGCGTTCCGCGAGGGGGTCGTCGAACGGGAGGACTTCCGGCTGTCGATGGCGGGCACGGGCACGCTCGAGCCCGAGGAGGTCGTCGACGTGGGGGCCCAGGTGGCCGGCATCATCCGCGAGTTCGGTCGGGCACCCGACGCCGACAAGCCGATCGATTACGGCTCGGTGGTCGAACCGGGCACGGTGCTCGCGAAGATCGACGACGCCCTGTATCGGGAGGAGGTCGAGCTGGCGAAGGCCGATCTCATCGCGGCCGAGGCGCGCAAGCGGCAGGCGGAGTCGGGCGTGCTCCAGGCGCAGGCCAACCTGGCCCGGGCCAACGCCGATCTGCAGCAGCAGAAGGCGCGGGCCGAGCAGGCCGAGCGGGACGGGCAGCGGACCGAGCAGCTCTTCGCCCGCAACTCGGCGGCGGCCCAGGACGTGGAGGCCGCGCAGCTGGCGGTCGTGGAGACGCAGGCGGCGGTCGCGATCGGCGAGGCGGCCGTTCGCCAGGCCGAGGCGGCGGTGGAGACGGCGCGCGTCGCCGTCGTCGGCGCCGACGCCGCCGTCCTGCGGGCCGAGGCGTTCCTCCGCAAGGCGGAGACGAACCTCGGCTACACCACGATCACGTCTCCGATCCAGGGCGTGATCATCGATCGCCGCGTCAACATCGGCCAGACGGTGGTGGCCAGCCTCAACGCCCCGAGCCTGTTTCTCATCGCCAAGGATCTCCGCCGGCTCCAGATCTGGGCGAGCGTGAACGAGGCCGACATCGGCAGCGTGCGGGTGGGGCAGCGGGTGCTGTTCACCGTCGACGCGCTCATCGATCGCGAGTTCACCGGCACCGTGAGCCAGATCCGGCTCAACGCCTCGATGATCCAGAACGTCGTCACCTACACGGTCGTCATCAGCGTCGACAACGCCGACGGCTCGCTGCTTCCCTACATGACCGCGAACCTGCAGTTCGAGGTGGACGTGCACGACGACGTGCTGCTGGTGCCGATGGCGGCCGTCCGGTGGCGGCCGCGGCCGGAGCTCATCCACCCCGACGTCCGCGACGCCTGGCAGGAGCCGGACGTCCCGGCGGACGGACCGGCAACGCCGCGGTCGCGGGGTGTGGTGTGGCTGGCCGACGGGCCCTACGTGCGGCCGGTGCCGGTGACGATCGGCGCGAGCGACTTCACCCGCACGGAGGTCTTCGGCGCCGAGCTCGCGGCCGGGATGAAGGTCGTGACGGGCGAGTCGCGGAGAGCCGCCGTCGCGGAGACGGTCAATCCATTCACTCCCAAGCTCACCACGCCCGCGCCGCCCGCCCGGAAGTGACGCCGCCGCCCCCGACCAGCGCCGCACCATGCCCGACGAGCCGCTCATCCGCCTCGAGGAGATCACCAAGAGCTACCGGCTCGGCGATGGCGACGTGCCCGTACTGCGCGGGGTGTCGCTGGCGATCGGCCGCGGGGAGTTCGTCGCGCTCATGGGGCCCAGCGGCTCCGGCAAGAGCACCCTCATGAACCTGCTCGGCTGCCTCGACCGGCCCACGTCGGGCCGCTACTGGCTCGACGGGGAGGAGGTGTCGCGGGCGTCGGCGGACCGACGCGCGGTGATCCGCGGCCGCCGCCTCGGCTTCGTCTTCCAGAACTTCAACCTGCTGGCCCGCACCAGCGCCCTGCAGAACGTGCTCATGCCGCTCGACTACGCCGTCGGACGGCCGCCGCCGCGGCAGGCCCGTGACCGGGCCGTGCAGCTGCTCACGCGGGTGGGGCTCGGCGAGCGTCTCGACCATGAGCCCGCGCAGATGTCGGGCGGCCAGCAGCAGCGGGTGGCGATCGCCCGGGCGCTCGTCAACGCGCCGCCGGTGCTCCTGGCAGACGAGCCGACGGGCAACCTCGACTCCCGCACCAGCCGCGAGGTGCTCGAGCTCTTCCGTGAGATCAACGCCGAGCAGGGAATCACGATCATCCTCGTCACGCACGACGCCGGCGTGGCGCGGCACGCCGATCGGGCCATCCGCGTGCACGACGGCCTCGTGGTCGAGGGGGCGTTCGCCGACACGGCGGGGGCGGGCGCATGACGCAGCTGGCCCACACGATCGACACCGCCCTGCGGGCCCTGCGCCGTAACGCCATGCGGTCGGCGCTGACGACGCTCGGCATCGTCATCGGCGTGGCGGCGGTGATCACGATGATGGAGATCGGCAACGGCTCGGCGGCCGCCATCGAGGAGACGATCTCCCGCATGGGCAGCAACAACCTCATGGTGCTGCCCGGCTCGGTCACCACCGGCGCGGTCAACTACGGCACCGGCTCGCAGCAGAACCTCACCATCGAGGACTTCGAGGTGGTGGCGGCCGAGTGCGGCGAGCTGGTCGCCGGCGTCGCGCCGGTGGTCAGCACCCGCACCCAGGTGGTCTATGGCAACCGCAACTGGATCCCGACGTATCTCTACGGCACGACGCCCGGGTACGTCGACGTCCGCGAATGGGGGGACCTCGACGAGGGGCAGATGTTCACGGCGGCCGAAGTGCGTCGCGGCGCGCAGGTCTGCGTGATCGGCCGCACGCTGGCGACGGCGCTGTTCGACGACCGCTCGCCCGTGGGGAGCGTCGTGCGGATCAACCAGCAGCCCTTCAAGGTGATCGGCGTGCTCGGCCCGAAGGGGGCCAACATGATGGGCACGGACCAGGACGACATCCTGCTGGCCCCGTGGACGTCGATCAAGTACCGGGTCGCCGGCCGGTCGGTGCCCACGGTGATCGCCTCCGACCCGTCCACCGCCGCGAAGATGAACACGCTCAGCCAGCGGTATCCGAGCCTCGGCCCGCTGCTCTACCCGACGCCGTCGCCGGCCCAGATCGTCAACAACCCGCGGGTCGACCGCATCCCGAGCCTGAGCCTGATCTGGGCCCGGGCCCGTTCCGCCGCCGACGTTGCCACCGCCAAGGCGCAGATCGAGGCCACGCTGCGGCGGCAGCACCGCATCGCCCCGGAGGAGACCGACGACTTCGTCGTCCGCGACCTCACCGAGCAGAGCAGGATGCTCGGTTCGACGGCCGGTCTGATGGCGGGGCTGCTCCTGAGCGTGGCGCTGATCTCGCTGGCGGTCGGGGGCGTGGGCATCATGAACATCATGCTCGTGTCGGTGACGGAGCGGACCCGGGAGATCGGCCTGCGGATGGCGGTCGGCGCGCGGCCCCGCGACATCCTCAAGCAGTTTCTCGTCGAGGCCGTGGTGCTCTGCCTGCTCGGCGGCACGATCGGCATCCTGGTGGGCAGGGGGGGCGCGGAGCTCGTGCGGCTGCTGCTCAACTGGCCCACGAAGATCTCGGTGTGGGCGATCGTCGCCAGCGTGAGCGTGTCGGTGATCGTGGGGGTGCTGTTCGGGTTCTACCCGGCCTGGAAGGCCTCCCGGCTCGATCCGATCGGGGCCCTGCGGTACGAGTGACCGGGCCGGTCCGCAGGCCTGGCCGGCCGCGGGGGCTGCGCCGGCGATCGATCACGCGCGATGCAGGGCCCGGCGCGGCCCTGGCAGCCTGGGAAGCCTGCGTTTCCGGGGCGGGAACGAACGCCGCGGCTTCCGGCTGCGTACAGAATCGGCCAGGCACGGAAGCACCGCCCTCATGGAGACGCCGATCATGGACGCACACTTTCGGGACTATCTGGCGGCGGTGGCCGCCATGCAGGAGATCTACGGCGAGCGGGGGGACGACCACCCCACCGAGTTCCACGACGACACCGTTGCGGCCCTCGTGACGACCGAGGAGATCGAGCCGCGGGCGGGATCCCACTGGGACGCCTGACACGCCGCACGAACTCTCCGGCCGTTCAAGCGGCCGCGGCGTCGCGGCGGCCGAGGATCAGGTGGAGCGCCGGGCCCGCGGCCATCGTCGTGATCACGCACATCAGCACGCAGGCCACGAAGAGCCGCAGGTCGATGAGCTCGGCGTCGAAGGCCGCGGCGGCCATCACGATCCCGAGGATGCCACGGGCGTTGAGGCCGCAGCCCACGGCGAGCGCCTGCCGATCGGCCATGCCCACGAGCTTGCCGCCGGCGTAGACGCCCGAGATCTTGCCGAGAAACGCGACCACCGTGATCAGGACCACCAGCCACGCGTCGAAGCCCGCGACGAAGTCGGCGGCGATGGCCATCGAGACGAAGAAGATCGGCGTGAAGACGGCGTAGGAGAAGTCGCCGATGATCTCGAACGGCCGCGGGTGCCTGGCGTAGGCCGTCGACAGCGCGATGCCCACGACGAACGCTCCGAGGAACGAGTGGAGCCCGAGGTGCTCGGAGCCGGCGGCGCCCAGGAGCGTCAGCAGGATGATGCACGAGATCGATCCCGAGGGCTGCGGCAGCCGTGCCTCGGCCCAGTCGAGGAGCCGCGGCAGCACCAGGCGGCCCAGCAGCAGGACGCCGCCGATGAAGAGGAACACCAAGGCGAAGATCGTCACGCCCTGGCCGCGGCCGGCGGCGTGGGGCCCGAACTCCGCGAGGATCACCGCGAAGAGCCCCCAGCCGACGAGGTCGTCCACGAGCGTCGCCGCCATGATGGTACGGCCGATGTCGCTCCTGAAGAGCCCCATGTCCATGAGGATCCGCGCGATCACGGGATTGGCGGAGAGCGACAGGATCGACCCCATGAACAGGGCCGTCGAGAACCGGTCCTTCTCCGTCACGCCGATGACGCCCGGAAACACGTAGCACATCAGGAAGCCGAGCACCAGCGGCACGAGCGTCCCGATCGTGCCGACGGCGACCGCCTTGCGGCCGCTGTGCCGCAGTTCGCTGGCGTTGATGTCGAGGCCGATCGTCACGATGAAGAAGAGCATGCCGACGCGTGCGAGCGCCGACCGGGCGTCGGTGATCGGGCCGGAGGTGGGGAAGAGCCGGGCGAAGAGCTCCGGCGCCGCACGGCCGAGGATGGTCGGGCCCAGCAGGAGTCCGCCGGCGATCTCGCCCACGACGGCCGGCAGCCCCAGCCGCCGCGCCCCCTGCCCCAGCACGATCGCCACCGCCAGCATGGCCGCCAGGTGGAGCGAGAGGAGCGTCCAGTCGGCCGGGGTCATGCAGGTGGTCCGGGCGGGGAAGGGCTGGCGGAAAAACTTGTTTCAACGATAATTGTCCAAACGTTACTTTTCCAGAGGGCTTGTTCATGCACACGAGCACCGCCGCGGCCGGCCGTCGCCGGGCCGCGGGGCCGGCGGGCGGGACGTTCGACTCGCTCGAGCAGGAGGCCTACCTGCAGCTGTGGCGGACCTACGACCGGCTGCGGGAAATCGACGAGCGGGTCTTCGCCGGCCACGGGATCAGCGCACAGCAGTACAACGCCCTGCGGGTGCTGCGGTCGGTGCATCCGGCCGGGCTGGCGACGGCGGCGGTCGGGGGCCGGCTCGTCTCCCGCGCCCCCGACGTGACCCGGCTGCTCGACAAGCTCGAGGAACGGGGACTCGTCCGGCGGCGACGGCGGGCCGACAACCGCCGCGTGGTGGAGGTCTGGATCACGGCGGCCGGCCTGGCGCTGGTCAGGCGGCTCGCGGCGGCGGTCCGGCAGTGCGGCCGCGACCAGCTCGGCCATCTCGACGCCGCATCGCTGCGGCAGCTCGTCGGGCTCCTGAAGCGGGCGCGGCGGCCGCACGAGGGCGAGGGTGAGCGGTGGCCGGGCGACCGCCGCTGACCAGACCGCCGACCAGAACGGCACGATGTCCTCCCAGCGTCGCGTTTCCCGCGAGGCTCATCGTCGTCGGGGTGGCGCGTTGGTCGTCACCGGGGCTTCGACGGCGACCCCGCCTGTGGCCGCCTGAAGCGGAAGCAGTCGATGTCGCCGACGCTCTTCGATTCGCCGTCGGCGTCCATGACGACCTTCATGACGGTCCGTCCCGCGGGCACGCGGACATCGTCGACGCGGACGGTCTCGAGTTTCGTCCACGCGCCCGTATCGGGCACGACGATCGGCCCGGTCGCATCCTTGCCGTCGAACTCGATATGGAAGCGGCCGCCCGCCTTCGCCGACGCGACCGGGATCTCCAGCGTGTAGGGCCCGGGGTCCGCCGCGTCGACGGTGTACACGAGCCACTCGCCGGCCCGCGTCCAGCCGATGCCGTGGCCGTTGGAGGCGTCGGGCCGCCGTTCGACGTCGACCTGGGTGCGGCCGCGGTAATCGGCCCCCTCGTTCGCCGCGGTCAGGTCGTGATAGGCGAGCTCGGCCTCCCCCTCGTCGAAGTCCTCCGCCTCGACGACGCCGGGTATCCGCCGGGGCCCGCCCCGAAACGGCTCGGTGCCGAAGCCAGCGTCGCCCAGGAGCAGCGCGAGGAGGAGGGTCGCGGGCAGTGGCATCGCGCTGCGTCGTGTCGATGCGGTCATGGGGCGATGTCGGTGACGGTGGAATCGGTCTGACGGGCGGCGGGCACGGCAGGCATGGCGTCGGGATCACTTCGCCCGCATCGCGGCCAGGAGGTCGGCGCAGTCGTCGACGCTCATGAGCGTCTCGAGCCCGACCGGCATGATCGACGTCGCCAGGGTGGTGATCTCGTCGATGTCGCTGCGCCGCACCGCGCGCTCCTCGCCGCCGGCCGAGCGGATCGTGACGCTCGTCGGCGTCTCGGCCACGACCAGGCCGCTCACGGCCGTGCCGTCCGCCAGGAGCGCGACCGTCATGGCGTAGCGCTGCTCGACGGCCCGACTGGGATCGAAGATCGCCTCGACCAGCTGCGGCGTCGGCTTGTTGGCCACCGCCGCCAGATCGGGGCCGACCTCCACGCCCTGGCCGCCGAGGCGGTGGCAGGCGGCGCAGCCGGCCCGCCGGAAGACGGCCCGCCCCCGGGCGGCGTCGCCGGCCCGGTCGGCCGCCGCGAGATACCGGCCCACCACCTTCTGGCGATCGGGATCCTGGCTGGTGATGACCGGCGGCTTCTCCACGGGAGTCGTCGCCGCCTTCCCGGACGCGGTCCCGGCCATGCTGGCCACGAGCGCTTCCTCCGCGGCGGAGAGCGAGCCGCCGCCGGCCGCCGCGAGCGCGGCGCCGCGAACCCGCGGCCACAGGGGAGCGAGTTCGGCGAGGAGATCCTCCCGCGGGAGCCTGCCCAACGCGTGGAGCGTGAAGAGCGCCTGCACGCGGACGGCGCCGGAGGCCGACTCGGCCAGCGACCGCACGGCCGGCTCGTCGTCGAGCCGGCCGCGTTCGATCGCCAGCCTCGCGGCCGTGTCGCGGGCCCAGCCGTTCGACGAGGCGAGGCTCACCGCGGCCGGCCGCGGCGCGAGTCCCGGGGGCGCGATCCGCCAGATCCGGCCCATCGTCTCGCCGCCGCGCAGCTGCATCCGCCGCGCCATCTCCGCCGGCACCCACTCGGGGTGCTCGAGCACCAGCCGGTACATGTCGACCACGTAGAGCGCCCCGTCGGGGCCGGTGCGGGCCATCACGGGCCGGAACCAGCGGTCTTCGCTGGCCAGGAACTCGCGTCCTTGGTCCGCCGGATGCCGCCGCATCGTGATCGTGTCGCCGGAGTAGTCGAGCACCTGCCGCAGGACGAGGTTGTTGGCCGGCTCGCAGATGAACATCGCGTCGCGGCCCTCGTCCCCGAACGCCTCGTCGCGGTATGGCAGCGGGTTGCATCCCGACGTCAGGGTGTCGCTCGCGCTCGCCTGGTTGAGCCTCCGCTGCGGAGGGCCGACGGGAAAGACGTGGCGGTCGGGGGTGAGTTCGGATCGGATCGAGGCGACGACCAGTTCGGGGTGCCGCTCGAGGTGGCTCATGGGCAGCCAGTAGTGCCAGCCGGGTACGGCGTTGTTGTTGCCGAACCAGTTGCCGAAGTCGTCCCGCCACTTCCCGCACTGGGTGCAGCCGGTCTCGAGCCTGAACTCGCCGGTCCGCGGATCGAACCGGAAGTCGCTGCGGCCCAGGGCGACCCGCGTCCCCGTCCGCACGCACTCGACCTCGCCGCCGCTGTCGCCGTTGGCGCCGTGGAACCAGCCGTCGAGCCCGAAGCAGAAGCCGTTGACGAGGTGCTGCGGGTTGCCGGCCGTGAAGCCCGTGAACCAGGTCTCGCGATGGTCGCAGCGGCCGTCCCCGTCCTCGTCCTTGGCGTAGAAGATGTCGGGGATGTTGGCGATGAACACGCCCCCCTTCCAGCAGGCCAGCCCGGTCACGTGCCGCAGGCCGTCGAGGAAGAGCGTCGAGGTTTCATAGCGGCCGTCGCGATCGGTGTCCTCCAGGATCCGCACGCGGCCGGCCCGCAGCGGCCGGTCGGCGCCCTCGCCGGGCACACCGTCCCGCCAGGTCACGCGGCCGTCGCCGGTGGACTCTCCCTCGGCGAACGGATAGTCGCCCATCTCCGCCACCCACATGCGGCCGCGCTCGTCCCAGTCGATGAACACGGGGTCCATCACGAGCGGCTCCGCGGCGGCGAGCGAGATGGTGAAGCCCTCCCGCACCCGCATCGCGGCCCGCGACTCGTCCGGCGACCGCGGCGGCGGGCCTGGCACCCGCAGGAGCTGCTCGTAGGTCATCCGGACGTCACCGACACGCATCACGCCGTCGGCGAACGAGACGTCCGGCCCGGTCAGCGGCGGCAGGGCGTCGGCGTCGCCGGGCAGGCCCTCGCGCATCACCCGCGTCCAGCCGGTCTTCCACTCGAGCGCGTCGCGGGCCTTTTCGGGAGGGACGAAGAGGTAGACGCCGTAGCCGGACTCGTTCGACACGACGATGTCTTCGTGGCCGTCGTCGTCGAGGTCGACCTTCCACGCGCCCCGGCCGTCGCGGGCGAGCGCGGGCGGCGCCGGCTCGGCGGCCGCGACCGGCGGGCAGGCGGCTGCGAGCAGCAGGATCGCGATCGTGGCGGGGTGGCGCATGGCGTGATTCCCGCGGGTCACTTGCCGAGCCGTTCGAGCACGTTGCGGGTGATCCGTTCGACGACCGGATCCTTGCCCGCGAGGCCGTGGGACCAGTCGGTCGAGCCGACGGTGACGACGGTGCCGCCGGCCGTGTAGCTGCCGAGCACGGCCGCGCCGACGCGATCCGCCGGGAAACGATCGTACCAGAGGGCATCGTCGGGATGCCACTTCGCCGGGCAGCTCGCCAGGATCGTGAAATCCTCCGGCGTGCCGTCCCGACCCGTGGGCACGGGCAGGCCGTCCCGCATCTCGAACTCGCAGCCGTCGCACTCGTATCCGACGATCGTGTCCTTGCCGCCGAAGGCGTCGCCGCGCGCGAGGTTCGTGCCGGCGAAGAGCCAGTGCTCCGGCCGATGCACCGTGTAGGCGGCGGGTCCGTCCATGAACTGGCCGTGGCTCCTGTGGTAGCCGCCGAAGAGGAAGCCGACGCCGGTGAGCCGGTTCTCCGGCCGGCCCACGAGGTGGTGGCTCCAGAGCGTGGCGAGCAGGGCGTGGTCGCCCGACGGATAGACGGGGTCCATCACGAGCCGCTGCTTCCAGCAGGTCAGCGCCGTGCCGCCGTCCTCGCTGCGGACCTGCCAGCAGCAGGTGTTGCCGCTGAAGAAGGCGACGTTGCCCCCCCGCCTCACGTATTCCTCGAGGTGGTCCCGCATCGGCGTCGACCAGTACTCGTCGTGGCCGATGCTGAGCACGAGCTTGTAGGCCGACAGGTCGGCGGGATGGAGTTCGAGGTCGGCGTTGGCGGCGAAATCGAGCCGGAAACCGTTGGCCTCGGCCCAGGCGACGAACGGCTCCTCCCACCGGGAAAACTGGCTCAACGGCGGCCGCAGGAACGACACGCGGTGGCCCTGCACGCCGCCCCGGCCGTTGTAGGCATAGAGACTGGTGCCGCCCCAGTTGTTGTAGGCGTTGTAGGTGTTGGTCGCCAGCTGCAGGAGGATCCGCGAGTCGGCCCCCGGCCGCGCCGGCCGCACGATGAAGAAGCAGGACGACTGCACCGTCCGCCGGCCGCGCTCGACGTACTTGCCGCCGCCGTCCTCCGCGCGGAACACGACCTGGTAGTAGCCGCTGCGCCACGAGTCGGGGACCGGCACCTCCACCAGCGCCGGCCAGCCGCAGCCGTGCGACGACGCGTTCTCGGGGAACGGCGAATGCCGGCCGGCGACGTCGGCCTTCGAGTAGACGAGCTCCTTTTCAGCGCCCAGCCTGGTGATCTCCACCGCAAACACCTTCGCGGTCGTCGAGACGTGCAGCGCGACCGTCTCGCCGGGCCTGTAGCTCGTGCGGCCGGCGTAGCCCTCGAGCGTCAGGGGCACGGGGTCCGACGCGTCGGCGGCGGCGGCCGGACCGCCGGCCGTCGCCGCGGCGAGCGTCGCCAGCAGCGCCAGGACGGGATACTTCATCGGCACGTCTCCGCGGTGACGGACGGGTCTGGGCCGCTCGTGATGAACCATAAGCATAGGCTCGGGTGCGGCCGCGGGGAGCGGAACGCACCGCACCGTCCGACGGGCCCGAGCGTAGTCGGCCGGCTCGCGGCTGCGATCGCCCGGGGCGTCGCGGCGGGCCGCGGCCTTCAGCGGCCCGACCGCCGCGGCCGGTCCGCGATCGGCAGGGCGGTGGCCGGCAGGGCGGCCGACCAGTTGACCCCGTACATCGCGAACGCGCTGGAGAGCGCGGTCCCGGACGCCGGCGTCGGCCGGTCCACGGCGCCGGCGATGCGGGCCGCATCCACGGTGCCGGCGGCGACCGACGAGAACGCCAGCCGCAGCTGGTAGACGCCCGTCGATCCGGCCGAACCCGAGCCCGCGGTGGCCGCCGAGTAGGAGCGGTTGCCGAATCCCGACACGCCCACGTAGTACGTGCCCGACGCCGTCACCTTCCTCGACAGGTAGCTGTCGAACGTGCCGCCCGAGTCGTCGTTGGCGGCCACCTGCCGGCCCCGCGAGTCGAAGAGCCGCACGTAGCTGTCGAGCGAGGAGCCTCCCGCGAGCGTGACCGCGTCGATGTCGACGACGATCGTCTGGCCGGCGACGAGCGTCACCCGATAGAGATCGACGTCCCTCGATCCGAATGCGCCGTCGCCCACGACTCCGGCCAGCCGGATCTCGCCGGAGGTGATGCCGATGACGGCGGCCGTGGCCAGCGAGTCGCCGGCGTCGACGAGCGTCGCGGCCTGGGTCGTCCAGGTGTCGCTCGCCGCCGCGGCCAGGGCGACGCCGTCCGCCGACGTGATCCCGCTGCCGGCGGCGTTGAGCGTGAGCGTGTAGGCGCCCGCCGAGGCGGTCGCGGCGTCGAGGCCGTTGACCGTCCAGCGGACGTTGTCGGCCGTCGTGACGGTGACGCCGGTGAGCGGCACGGACGCGCCGCTCCGCATGAGCGTCAGATCGGCGGCGTCGAAGCCGGTGACCGCCCGGTCGAACACGACCAGCACCGCGCCGACGGAGGTCGTGCGCGGGTCGGGGGACACGTCGACGACGTCCGCGGTCGGGGCCGGCAGCGCCACCGTGAAGGCCGCGGTGTAGCCGCCCGTGGTGGTGCCGGCGGCGCCGCTGCCCGCGGCGGAGGCCGAATAGGTCGAGTT
>Ga0315909_10003379_pt1 | contig 19498 bp, 21 predicted proteins | sample LakEriMetagenome_11_FD_203527 | JGI IMG/M metagenome (GOLD analysis project Ga0315909, IMG submission 203527) | Freshwater fungal communities from buoy surface, Lake Erie, Ohio, United States - Buoy 2 MA125 | ecosystem: Environmental > Aquatic > Freshwater > Lake | place: USA: Lake Erie, Ohio... | reverse complement strand
ATAATAGAAGAATCTGGGTGGTCTAATTCACCTAATGCTCTATTAGCATTAACATTTTCCATATACTTATCAATTTCTCTTTCCCATAAGTCCTTTGAGTAATATCGGCCATTGCCGTTTTTTACTTCTGCTGTAGCTAATATTCCTTTAACAAGTAAATTTCCATTACCTGCACCTTCAATTATCTTTACAGGCTTAGCTGAGAATATTTGGGTTTCAATAAGTATCTGTTTCATATTATCCCTTATCGCTTGTTTTTAAATTAGCTTTAAATTTAGGATTCCATTTTTTAACATAAGCTTTTTCTATAGCTTTTTTATCAACATCAGGAAAATCAGCAGCAATATCATCTACTTTTTCACCTTTAGCAATTCTATCAGTTACACCTGATGGTAAATCAGCTTCAGATAATACTTCTTTAATCATTTCTGAAACTAAAGCACGTAGTACTGATTCTTTTAAAGATTTTTTTATATCACCATACTTATCATTTAAATCATCCCAAGCATCATTACTTACTGCTACATTAGACGTAGTATCATCCTCATATGTTACAGTATATGATTTATCGCCATTTTGCTTAGCATTTTTAACTGTTTTTCCTTTAATGCTAATATCTTTTCCTTCTTTCAAATCACCATATCCAGATGATTTAAATTTACCTTTAGCTTCTTTTGGAGTGCCTAAGCCTGGTAATTCAGTTTCGTAACCTACTCCTTTTAAACCAAACTGACCATCTTTAACATAGTAGTTACAATCTTTAGATAAGTTTTTAGCTACAATTTGTCTTAATTCTTCAACTGTTTTACCTTCGTTTTTAGAATCACCCATTTCAGTGTAGAATCCTTTTAAAAATTCTTCACCAAATACGTTATCATAGTTTTTCTTATCCTTATAGTCGTAACCTGCTGTTTCCATATCAGTTACTTCTTTGGTAGCTTCTTTTTCTACAGCTTTTACTTCTTTAGCTTCATTTAAAGAACGAAAATTCCCTGCGTCTCCTAACCATACATTATTATATACTTCATTAGGTGATTTTCCTTTTTTGTAGTATCCTTTTATTTCTTCTTCATCCACTGCAATTTCATTATCATCAAGATTAGCATCTTTTTTAATAATATCTATTAACTCTTTTTTCCATGAATTATAATCCATAGAATTCATGTTTTCTTTAAAGATAGAATGCCAATCAGGCGTTTTACCTGTAGTAACTACACCTCCGATACCTTCGCTGATAATGCTTCTATTTTTTAAAATACGCACTGTATCCTCGTAAGTATTAACTGGGGATAACATGTCTGGAAATAGTCTAAAAGCTGTCTTTAAGAAGTGAGCTTTATTACCTTTACCTTCTTTAATAAGGTTATATTGTTCTTGTAATACTTTCATTTTTATTTAAATAATTTAATTAAATCGTCTATTAATGATATTGCTAAATCTGTTCCATAAATAGCTTTAAATTCAGGATTTTGTCTGTAACTGTCTATAGTTTCTTTTTTAGCTTCTCTTATAAGTTCTATAAGTTCTTTTAATTTACCTGCTAATAAGTCAAAATCTCCTAAACGTCCTGCTATATATTTTTTAAGTTCTTCATTGTCAGTTTGTAAAGTTGAAACAAATGATTCAATATCAAATTTTGTTTTTTCCTCTTCCCACAATTGTTTAACTTCAACTCCTTTAGCTGCTTTGTTTAAAGCCTTTCTATTTACTGGTTTAAATCCTAACTTGTAGTAGTAGATGTTTTCAGCACCTTTAGCTTTTTTATTTGGATTAAAAGCATATTTTGTTGCTACACCTTCGCCTGTACCAGTAGAAACAGAAGCGCCAGTACCTGTAGCACTGGCTTCTTTTATTTTTTTAGCAATTATTTCTCGTAATTTACTCATTTTGCCTTTTCTAATTCTTCTACTAATTGATAGTATTGAAGAAGATTAATTAAATGATCATCATTTACTTTATTACTCTTAGTTAGAGGAGAAAGTAAGTTAATAACTTCATTGATTTTAATTTGAATGGCTTTATCTGTAACTGAGGTGCTTAACTTGTTTAAGTGTTCTTTAATTTCACCTACTTTAGTATTGTAGAATTCTTTTAGTTTAGGAGTACTATCAATACCATTAATGAATTCTTTTAAAACATTCTTTTGATTTTCATTTAAATTAGAGTATTTGTCATTGAATTTCTCTAACAATACTCTGTATGTTAATACACGAATGTCTTTATCTTGAGTTTTGAAATCTTCTAAAATATTTTCTTTAACTTCTTTCTTATCAATAGATTTTGAAGTTAAAAATTCTAAAAGAACAGTTTTGTTTTCTATAATTTGATCTGGGTTAGACAAATTATCACTATTATATACTTCTAACAGTGTAAATAAAGCTGCTTGGGCTTTATAATTAGGGAGTTTAGTTCTAAAGAACGATTCTAATTCGTAATGTTCTTTAATTTCTTTAATCAGATTATACTTTTGTCTTCTTAAAGCTGAGCGGTTTAGTTGTTTAGAACTCTCAATTAGAGTGCTTATTACTATATCAGCTTTAGTTTCGCTAGTATTAATATTTTTAAAGAAACTTTCGTATAATTTGTATTCTCTACCTAATTCTGTTTTAGTAAAATACTTCTTTAAGATGTCCATTGCTGGCGACTCATCACCTGATAATGTATCAGCTGTAATTTGTCTAACAAGCAATTCAAAAAGAATTCCAGTATTTTTATACTTTGAATGTTTAATTGTCATTCCTAGTTAATATTTTGTCTATAAATATATATGAAAATGTTACTCTCGTATTTGAGATTCATCTAAGAGTGAGGAATCATCTTTTTTAAATACTAATTTTTTATCTAGTGATTCAAGTAATTTAGAATTTTTCCTAGCACTTTCCATAGCTAATGGTGAACCACCTTTATAATTAGGTCTCATACTTGGACCCTCAGTATCATCTACTTTCATATCATGTTTACCTAATCTGTCTCTACCAAGAGAATTATCTTGAGTATTGATATTAGATGATTTTTCTTTAGGTCTACCTAAAGGTGCATCTTCATTATATCCATCAGGAACACCCATTCCATTTCTTCCAGCTCCATATAGAGCAGCTAAATCATGAGGTGTACCATATGATTTACCTGATTCAAGTGGATCATTACCTTCGTTTTCAATTTGTTTAAATCTGAAAGTACGTTTTTGATCTTCAGCTACTAAATCTCTATATTCATCATATTGGTCTTGACTTAAGTGGAATACATTGTCATAAATCCAATCTGTAGGTAATATTTTAGTTTCAATAATTTGACGAGCTAAATCAACTTTTTCTTTCATTAACGCAATTCTTTCTTGATCATAAATGATAGAAGGTGTAGTTAATGATAATTCAAAGTTTGTTAACTGGTCATTTCTATATCCTTGAGTATATAAGTGAACTAAAGCAATTTTATTTAATTCTGATAATACAATTCTTTGTATTCTGTCAATTGTACGAGCGAAACGAATATCTTCTGCTGCTAGCGTTGCTTTACCTGTTAAGTCTTTTTCATAACCCATGAATGCTTTAGGTACTTTTAAAGCAGCAAATAATTTATCTCTTAAATAAATTACGTCTTCCATTCCAGTATAATCTAAACCTTTAGTAGGTTCAATTTTAGTAGTGGTATCATTACCTCTAACTGGGATATAAAAGTCTTCTAATGAGTTTTGTAGGTTATATTTTAAATTATATTCACCTGTTTGTGGATCAATGAATGGAGTTCTTTTCATTGTTGAGATAGTCTTCTGCATAAAGTTTTCTACCTCATTTGGTGGAATTGAACCTACGTTAATATAGAAAATACGTTTTTCTGGGGCACGAACAATACGATGGATCAACATTGCATCTTCCATTAAGATATATTGTTTAAATAATTTACGTGCTGGTTCTAAATAAGAACGACCATATGGAAGATAGTTAACGTCAGTAATTAATCTGAAGTGAGCCATCTCATAGTTGTCAAAATAAATTGCTCCGGCTTGTTTTTCTTTACTGTAAGTTGAAGCGGCATTTACACCACCATAACCACCTGTTACACCTGAACTGTAACCATCTGGGCTGTATTTATATCTTACTTCAGCTGGACTAGCAGGATCAATACCTTCTTCTCTCGCTATGTGATATGCAGTGTAAGGAATAACATTATATACACCATATTTTTCTGCAATTTCTAATTTTAAGAAAAAGTCTCCGTATTTACACATTTGACGAATCCAACTCCATAAGTTAAATTCAATGTTTAATACATCATAGAATAGATTATAAAGAATTTTCTGTGTATCCTCGTCACTACTTCTAATTTGAAGTACCTCTCCCATATCATTTTTCAAAGTACACTCATCAGAAATAATATCTAAAGCAGAAGCTACAATAGCATCTGTATCCATAGCATCATAATCTGAGTATACTTGAGTACGTAGGTATCTCCAGTTTAAGTTTAATTGTGAACCGTAAAGTGAGGTTGTATTACTAGAATAAACACGGTTGTATCTATCTACTAAAGCATTTGTTTTAAATTCTCCTGTAGATTGGATACTATTAACGTCCATTACTTTTAACTGGTTACCACCAGCGTTTCTAATTATGACGTCTGTAGAGAATAATCTCTGTAATCTTGAAAATAAGCCTGTATCAGCCATTCTATTATTAAATTATATGTATAAATATCATAAAAGCCATCTTAAATCCTCATTTTGACCACCTATATTAGTGTTATAAGGATTTTGTTGACCACCAGGCATATAAGCCCCGTTAAATGGTGATCTAACTACTGTAATATTACTGATAGCAGCTCGAGCTAAATCCATATTTTGTGATTTAAACTTTAATGCTGTATCACGAACAAACATTGCAATACCAAAACTCATTATTAAGTCATCATTATATCCAGATTGTGCTTCTGCTCTACCATTTTTCCACATAAACACTCTCATTTCCTCTAATAATCGTTTAGATTGTATAGTAACACTTTTATCACCAACATATTCTCTAAGTTTATTAACAACAAGCGGTCTTGATTTTAAAGACATTGTAAAACCTGGAACCATTTTTGACGGATCATCTGCTCTGTCTAGATAGTTTTCAGCCGTTAACGCGTCACTTTTTGTTGAGTAATATAAGTTTCTATATTCTCTTTCTTGTATTGCTTCAATTGTTGACCAACCCATATTAGCATTTTCAACTACTAACATAGCATTGTTATATTCTGTAGCTAAACCACAAAGGAAGTAACCAAATTCTCTAGGAGGTAAATGACCTTGATATTCTGCTACTTGCGTATTAGATTCTATATCTATAACATGGCAAGCAGAAAAGTCTTTACTATCTCCTCGAGCCACGTCAGCCACTACCATATAACTACGAGTATAATCTGGCGTTTCCCATATCCATAAGTTACGATCAACTCCTCGTCTCTCCAAGGGATCTTTAATAGTTGTTGTAGAAATAAAATCTATTTGTTCTGAGTAAAATACTGTATCACCAGAAGTATTAAAGTCACAGTCACATTCTTGTGCTGCTAAACGAGGGTCACCCAACAATCCATCTTGTGCTTTCCTCCATTTCTCATCCCGTTCAGGGTGAACATACCAAGGTAATTTGATTGGTAAGAAGCTAGGTACTCCTTCTTCTATCACACCAGATTCTGCTTTAACCCATGTTTTATGAAACCAGTTACCAGTACCATAAGGAGTAGATAATACTATTGCACCTCCACCTGTAGCTAAGGTTTGTTGAGCTGAAGCCCATATCTCTTCTACACCATCAATGAAAGCAGCCTCGTCAATAATCAGCAATGATACTGCTTCTGATCGACCTGCGTCACCAGCTGCTGATACTGCTTTAACTTGTGAACCATTACTTAATCGTAATGTTAATTTATTATTTTCATCAGCATGAATTTTCAACCATGATGGTAAATTTTCAAACATGAACTTAACTTTCGTTACCATGTTTTTAGCTGTTTCTTGCTTGGTGGCTATACAAAGAACGTTTTTGTCCTTTTGAAATAACATTAACCATAATGAGTAACCTGCTACCAAGGTTGATATACCTAACTGACGAGATTTAAGTATTATATCATATGGATTGTCTCTCCATAGACGTAATACTTTTTCTTGGAATGGGTATAAATTAAATTGTATTCTACCACGAGTAGGATGCTGAATGTAGCAGTATTTCTTCATAAAGTGCGCAGGATCAGCTGCGCACTTCAAGTATTCTTCTCGTATTATTTGTTTAATATTCTGTTCTGACATAAAACCCTTTACTTTTAATTATTATCCGATAATATCTGAAATTAAAGCTTTAAGGTCTTTACCTCCGTCTTTAAATAGTTTTTTAACATCAGCTCTACTAATAAGCTGTTTTACAATAGCGATATTATCTTTAGTAGGGTTAGCTAATTTTTTCTTGATACCTGCCTCTAGTTTGTCTAGTCTTTCTTTTTCTTCAGCAGATAGTTTTTTGGCAAATTTGCTTGAACTAAATTCTTTATCGATTTTCTTTAATTCAGCTTTTGAAGGTTCTTTTTCTGGAGTATCAAATTCTTCATCTTCAGTTTCTGCTACTACTCCAGATTTATTGACTTCTGCTTTTTTCATTGTAAGAGCTTTTATCTGAGCATCAATTGATTTTTTCTCAGCTTCTTTAGCAGCTCTTTCTTCAGTTTCTCCTTCACCTAATATTTCAGTGATTACTTCTTCTATTTGTTTTTTTAATTCAGATTTTTTCATTTATGTCCGGTTTTTTGGACATAAATATTAGAGACCTAAGTAAAATTTAACCTGTTCTATTCTCTGCTCTGTAGTACCAGACACTATACCAAAATTAGTAATATATGGTAATGCCTCTTTAACCGTATGTCTAATAGTTAGATCAATCAGATTACGATATTCCAAATCAGTTTCTCTAACACCGTTATTTTCCATATTTACACCAACAGGAGACACATAGAATATATAATCATATTCTGGGATAAAGACAGAAGCATAATTAATGAATTCTTCTTTCTCATCACTTTCAATTGACTCAGCACAATGAGCAAAAGCCATCACATCAATAACTGTTCTATCAGTAATAACTTTATCTCTCATTAACTCAGAACAACGTTCAGCTAGAAATATTGTTTGACCTTTTAATGTACTATCAGTATTTAATGGAATACCTAAATCACGTAAGTATTTACTACGCTCAGTAGCAAAATAATAGTCTTTAAATTCAGGTAATTCTTTTAAAGCATTAACTAATGTTGTTTTGCCAACACTCATTGTCCCACAAAATCCTATCTTCATAAATTGTTTTATTTGTATTATAATAAAAAAGGCTTGCATTAGCAAGCCTAATTTAAGAAATTATTTTTAATATTCATCATCAATATCCCAACCTTGTTCTGGATTATCATAATGACCAAACTCATCATCATTGTCTCCTTCATCATCTGGTAAATTAAATCTGAATTCAAAATATTTGGATTCAAAAGGAACGGTATTTCCAGATTCTTCAACTTCAAATTGATTATTACGTACTAATCCTTGTGTTCCTTTCGCAATATAAAGTTCTGTTCCTTCATATTCTTTAGGGTTATCATACCCTGGGGCATCTGGAACTACTCTACCTTTTGGGCCTGGGTAGTCACTATATTCTTCAATATAATACCAATCTACTTTTGATGTATAAATTGCTGTTTCTTCGTTTAATGCTTTGACTTTTTGATTATACTGATTTTCAGTAATAATACCAGCTGTTTTTTGCATTTTAAGGAACTCTTTATTCATTGCTTTAATATGTTTATAAAAATTATGCGATATCAATATTAGCTGCTGATATAGCTCTACTAATAGCTCCTACTAATTCTTCTTCTTGATTAGTCCAAGTACTCTCACTATATGCATTAGCACCATTACCAAGAGCGTCAAATAATTCATTTAAAAAATCCATATATACTTCTTGATCAAGGGAAGCCATTTCTCCTCCAAATTTTTTCATTCCCCAAGCTTCTAAAGCTTGACGGGCTCTAGTAAAATCTCCACCCATTTCATCTGCTACTGCATCTACTAGATCTGAATGATCCATTTCATCTTCTAATGATTCATAATCTGTAATTGAGAAATCATTTTGAGAAATAATTCTATCAATTATATCAAAATCATTTTGGTTTTCATTTACATTTTTTTTATATTCTGATTCTGTAATTAAACCAGCCAACTTTTGCATTTTTTTAAATTCTTTGTTCATTATATTTAATATGTTTATTGTTTATTTTCTATAAATATTTAAAAAAAAAATTAGAATCGCTGTTTAGCAACTCCACTCTTATACCATGGTAATCCAATACCATCACGTTTTGCTTTGTGGTGACTATCCTTAGTGTGTGGAGCACCATTAATAAAATATTCTTCTTTTCCATCTGGATGAATCAAAGCTGGACCTTCCCAGTTGTGGAGTTTACCATCTTTAATATAACGAACTGTTCCATCGGGAGATGTGAATTTCTTTGTTTGTAATGTTGGATCAACTGACATTCTGTACGTGTTACTCATATGTTTTTATTTTATATCTAAATATAACATCAAAATTCTGGAGAGCCAAACAAAAGTTACACATTTTCCAAATACTCTAAGAAATTTTCGTACACTTCTCGTTGTTCTTTGCTTGATTTTGTGATAGCTTCACGTAACATTGTTGGAACATCTTGGTTAGATTCAACTAAAAGTTGACCAAAAGTGTGAAGAGTATGTTCAGCTATTACAAAATCAGCATCATTATCACCATAATCTTCTAAATCATTCAAATACAATTGAATCCACTCGTTTATTTTACTTTTTGAGAACTTCATATATAATGTTTTTTAATTTAGTAAATATTTCACTTAACTGGCTATTTAACCACTTTAAACGTTGTCCAAATCGTTTTCCATCCATAGGTTTCTCAATGTTTTCTTCTGGGATGTATTTGGTTAATGGCTTCATATATTCATTGCCAGTGAGGAATATGAATTTGTCTTTTTCTGGGTTTATACCAGCTGATTTCATCTGCTTTACTGTCTCTTCTCCCCATTTTTCTTTCTCATCTTTAGGCATTTCTTTAAGAGTTTTATCATAAGGAGCCAATTCTTTAGTTAAAGGTACTAAGTGATGTTTAGCAGATAGAATATACATCTTATCTGGTTTTAATTTTTTTCCGTACTCTAAAGTTTTCTGGAACATTGGGGAAGCAGAATACAGCTCCTGTGCAGGAGCTGATTTATCTAGTTTTGATTTGGTGCAACTTAAAAGTACTATTCTTGCCATTTATGATATATTTGTCATAAATATTATTAAACTATTATCTCTTTAATTATTTCTCTTCCCACCATGTGATTAAGATGAACTTTTAAACATTGAGCGTATGTTTCACTATATTGAGGAGCAATCTTAGTTAAACCAACAATTATTTCATTGATAGTACATCTATCATAACGTGTACCAATCTTAAATTTACCTAATTTTTTAATTAAGAATTTATAATTGTCGTTACCATTAATTGTTTTCAATTTAGGATGAACATTAAAGATATAAGAAAGATATGGTTCTGAAGTTTCATATTCTGAGTTAGCCATGATTTCTTTAACCATACTTAGATTTTCTATATCCTCACTATCAATCATAGTTAATAGATTTGAGAATATATCAATATCCAAAGTCATACCTTTATTTACTTCGTTTCCAAGTACGTCATCATATACTACTTCTAGATTCCAATCTCGGATATGTTGAGGTAACTCCATAAAGAACTCATATTGAGCAAATGCTTTAGAATTACCATGTCCATTAAGTACTAAAGCACCTGTGATGGGCGGATATCTAAGTTTTAGACTACTAAAATTAGAATCATGTTGGATTGCTTTCTCTAAGCAATCTGATTTAATTAAAACATATTCTTCATCAACTTTATCCCAATGGCCATTTCCTTTAGGCATATATTTGCTAAAGTTTTTCTTTAGAATCGCTGTAGGAATTGGATAATATTGATTAGTTAGAGCTTTTTTAAGCTCAAATATTTCTTCAATAAAATTATTACCAATAACTACAGTATCTAATTCTCTCCATTTGCGACCAAATGAAATATCCAGTTTATTTTCTTCAATATAATTTTTTAATTTAAAAGAAGGTAACTGAGATAATTGAGTAGAATATATCTTAGTGTTAGTTTTCAAAGTATTATCTTTCCATTTATCGCGTAACTCTTGATATTCGAGAGCTACGCTTTGTGGAATAAATAATGGTTGTTTTCTAGCGTACCAAGTTTTACTAAAAAAAGCAACAGTATTACTTTTGCTATTAATATTAACATGAAATACCAAGCTAGTAAAAGATACTTGTTTATCAATCAGTTGTTTAACTATATCTTCCATAATTATTTAGTTAAGAATTTTAACAATGTTTTATTTAACATCAATGATTTGAAATTAGATGTGTCACCATTGTAAATTTCTTTTACAATTTTATATTTCAAATCCACAGCAAACAATTCTTCATTCATTAATAATGCTAAACGATCAATAACTGGTTTTTCAATTTTGTTATGTTTAGCGTAGAATAAACTGTAGTTTATGATACGTTGTGAGATAATTGAAGCTAAATCTGCTCTATACTTATCATCTTTACCAATTGTGCTCTTTAATTGATTAAGTACATAATCCTCATTTTCATGAGTTAAAATTGATTGAGGTGAAATAATCTTATCTAAACGATTATTAATAAACATTGTGAACAATGTTGAGAACTCACCACCAACACTACCTTCACCAATCATTTGAATCAAAGGCAACGTGTTTTCAAACGATTCAAGTGATGAAATTGAATTAAAGAATGTAGTGATACTTCTTGAGTTGGTATTTGTAGTAACTAGTTCTGGATGTTTCAACAAGAAGTTAATACATCTGCTATCTACTTGAGCATCTTCAGCCCATTCACTCCAACAGTTAATATCAAATTTCAAATTAACTGAGATGAATCGTGTTTTTTGAGCGTTATCAATACTATTTACCAAATACTCACCGTTATCAGGATTACTTGTGAGAATAATATGCCAATCTTTTGGTAGTTCCCAACTAATATATTGTTGGCGATCAATCAATTCCATTACAGCTTGAATGAAACGGATATCAGCACGGTTCCAGTCATCCAAAAGCAAAATACCACCACTTGATTTACCACTAATCCATTCAGGTGGACAGTAACTCATTCGATTTAAACCAGTAGAACGGTAACCAAGACGTGTATACTCTTCCATAGCATGTTCATCTATCCAACGAATAGTCTCATCATTCTTCATTTCGAACTGGCGAATTGGAAATCCTACTAAGTCACCTAATTCCTCAATTTGTGCTAAGTTTAACTTAACAAAGTTCAAATCCAATTCTTTAGCTAACTGAACAATGGTTGATGTTTTACCAATACCTGAATCACCAACTACTTCAACTGCTACAGGTGGTTTGCCTCCGCTTTGTAAGTAACGATTGTTACTGATAATGTGTTTCAAGAATTCTTTTGCTTCTTTAACATTCAAATCTACTTGACGTGAAGCATTACTTTTGCTTGTTGATTTTGTTTTTGCCATTTTTATAACCTATTTATTTTATTTAAATATAACATTTAATTTTTGAAGAGCCAAACTAGTATTGAATTTTGATTGTATGACCCCAACTTTGTTTTACTTCTTCTACATCAGCACCTACTTTACACAACACCATCATTGTTGGTTTATGTGAACGAACATCACGTTCTCCAATAAAACCATCAGTCAAGATAATCAAACTACTGTAATGACGATGCTCATTAAAATACTCAATAATTGGATTCATATTAGTACCACCTCTACCTCTAACTTGTTCAGGCATAGTACCATCATATTCCCATGTTCTGTGAATAGTTGCATCACATTCAGCTATAGTAATTTTAATACCAGTTTTCCACATATGATAAATTTCATTGAAAAACTCAACTAAATCATCATCACCAACAGAACCAGATGTGTCTATTCCACACAAAACATGCTTTTTAGTTTTGATTTTTAGAGCTGGATTTTCTGAGAAACGTTTATTTAGTTTTCTACGTGTTTTCTTAGTGTAGATTTTATTTGAAGTACCAAAAAAACGTCTAAAATATGATTTCCAATCATATGAAGGTGGTACTACTTCAAACAAACTATTAATAAATGATTCCAACTCAGATGGAATAAATCCTCTACCTCGGTCTTTTTGTAATTCTACAATTTCTTTAATTTGGTGTTTGATCTGATTGGCAACCAATTTCTTTTCAGCATCAGTTAAACTTTCAAATTCCTTCCAAGTTGGATGTAGACCATCTCCTCCTTTTAACGCACTCATTAATGCATCTAATTTAGGACTAGTACCATTTTTCTGAGCTTGTTTTAACAAATCATAATACATTCTTGTACCTGCTTTAGGAGGTAAATTCAACTCTGGGAATGTTGATGGTAAAAGAATATCATCTGTTGGATAAAACGCTGGATCAATATATTGATTGATTTCAATATCTGCTGCTACATTGTGAAGTTCATGGTCATCAAATTTATCTCTGTCTTCTAAGTGATTGAAACATATATGTAACAACTCATGTTTTAAAAGACCAATTTTTTGATTGTCTCCTTTTAAAGAATTCCAAAATTCTTCATTAACTGCTAATTGATAGTTAATATTGTTTTTACAAACACCGGCAGTTGGTACATCTTTACGTACTACTTTATTAAGAGTAGACAAAAACACACCATAAAACGGTTCTTTAAACATTAATAACTTACCAATCTTACTAAGATCGTCGTATACTGCTGACATATTTTAATTATTTATACTTAAATATAACAAGAAAGCCTGGCGAGGCCAAGCTTTTACTTTTAAAATATGTTAAAGAGATTATAATAAACTCTCAGCTACATAAATACCATGAGCACCTGATACTGTAATACCACGAGCACTCAATGCATCTCCTACAAAATAAACATTTTCGTGTTCTACTAATGACAGATCCATATAATTTACTAATGGTTCAGGAGACAAATATTTTACTTCAGGAATATACATACCCCAATCATCACCAAATTGAAATACTTCATTCATTTGGTCAATAAAGTTAAGAATATAATCAGCATAGTCACCCAATGCTTCCTTAAAAGGTTCTAAATTAAATATTGGAGTACATAACATTTGATTGTTTTCACTTGTATTTGATGGTTTTCTTGATTTAGAATAAAATAATCCAGTTTGTTTTGGATTTATGTCTTCTAAACTTCCAAAATTACTTAATGCTTGACATTTCTTAACTACTTCTCTACACCATTCAAATGGATTTTCAATACCTTTAATTTCCATCAAGATACCAAAATTAGTCATATCATTTCTAAATTCCTCACCTTTCTTAGCATGACCATTATAAGTAATATCACCATATGTTTCCTCTACTGCTACATAAGCTGCGTTATTATTAGTACAGAATGAGCGTAATGATACATTATCAAACTTTTGATATAGTTTAAAATCATAGCTGATATCGATTAGTTTTTGGAAGTATTTTTGTGGTGCTTCAAAACGTACTCCAATTTGGACTGATTTTGGTTCTGTTGGTAGATGATAATCATTTGATAGTTGTTGAGCAAAATCAATACCTGATTTACCTACTGCGAAGATAAGTTTGTCATATCTTTGTAAACCAGTATATTTAAGATTATTTTGATGATAATCAACTAATTGTTCTTTAAAATCAATATTTGTTACCTCTGTTTCCCACATAAAATTAACACCTCTATCAACCAAATAAGTATACCAATTAATAGCAATTTCATGTAGATAGTTTGAACCAATATGCCATACTGGAAATAATCTTAATCCAAAGTGTGGTTTAATAAAATCTGGTTCTTCTTGTGGATCAGAACAAAATATTTCTTCTGGTTTAGGATGGAATCGTCTAAAGTTACTAATAACTTGATCCATTAATTTCATTGCTTTTTCTTCACCACAGTATTTTGACAATTGACCTCCAATTGCTGTGTGATAAGTTAATTTACCATCACTCCAACCACCTGCTCCTAACATACCTGTCATTACTTCCTCAGGTTTACGTTTAAACGGATCATTACCTTTGTCTATAATGGTGATAAGTTCACCTGGGTAGCCTTTATCAACAAGTGTAGTAGCTGCATTTATACCAGCTACTCCTGCGCCTACAATAACTATTTTTTTATTCATTCTTCTCATTATTTGATGTAATATAATAAATTTATTTTTAAAGCCAAACTAAGGATAGAGAAAGCCCAATCAAATGATTGGGCCACATCCTCCATTTTTATTTTTTCAGTTTCGACTGGATATGAATCAGTCTATATGTTATTTAATTAAACCTGCAATCTTTTGCATTTTAAGGAATGATTCATTGATAGAAATTTCTTCTTCCATTTTTTCTTCCTCATTTGTAGTGTCCATTTCTGCTGTGATATCAGCTTCGTCTACTGGTGCTTCTTCAACAGGTTCTTCAGTTACTACTTCTTTACCTTTGTTAAGTTTTTCAAGCATTTTACCATACTTAGCTTTTTGCTTGTCTAAAGCTTTGATCTCATTTTTAAGATCTTTTATTTTAGACTCATCAAACATACCTTGCATTTCTTCTAATGATTCAGCCATTTCGATTTTTTTCTTTCTTTTCTCAATTGCTTCATCACATGCTTTCATTTTAGCTTCATACATAGCAGTAGTACCAGCTGAATCAATTTCTTTAATGTATTCATTGATTGATTCACGTATGATTGATCTTAGTTTTTCTGTATTCATTTGTTTGTTTTATTTATAAATATGTTGGGGGGATTTATTAAACTGTTTTCTTTTCTACGGGTTTTGATAATTTAAAGTTTCTTACACCTTTAATTGCTCTGATATCTTTAAACATATTTTGTAAATCCTCATCTGAAAACCCAGTTGGGAATGGATGTGGATCTATTTTTACTTTTAAAATAGTACCATAATTTGGATTGCTAAAAGCTGAATCATCTGGATTTATATCTTTAGAAGATACAATTGTAATACCAGCTAATGCTCTGATGTCAGATAAAATATCTTTTTGAGGGCGTTCTTCTGTGTTAGTGTAAAGGTATCCTTCAATATTATATTGTGTTGATTCTTCTTTTAATACTTGATATAAATCAGTTAGTTTAGTAGATTCATTAACTCCTGTAGCATCATAATCATCCGCTCTTAAATCATCTTCAATATCTGAAATTGTACTTTGAACCCAATTTATTTGTTGTGGGGTTAGATTCTCATTAATAGCATTTTCTACAAATGAGAAAAATTCATTATCTCCTAATTTATAAACGTCTTGGAAAAAAAATGACTGTATTCTACTATCATCAGACTCAGCAAACGCTAAAAATATATTATTGATTGCTTTATAGATGAATTTACCATAACGAATATCTTCTGGTTCATTTTCTAATTTATCTACAGCTCTAACAACAGCTTGTTTAGTTTCTCTATCACCTTTAAGGCCACTTTGTCCTAAAATACCATAATATCCTTTAATTAGTTCATGTACTAACATTGGAAAACAAACTGCTCTTGCTCTAATACCTAATGCTTCTGAAATAGTAATTTTAGAAGAACCACCTGCTAATTTTTGACCACTAGCAACTGCAGCTAACATTAAAGCAATAGCATCATCATTATCATAGATTCCAAAAACATCATTCATTATTTGATTATATTTTTCATACAATGAAGGATTAATATCATCTAAATGGCTTCTAAAAATACGAAACAATTCAGTCATACTAATAACTGAGGCTCCTTGAGTAATAGCGTTTATAACACGACGACGTTTTTCATCAGGTGTAGCTTCATCTAATGATCTTTCCACATCTGATAAGCCAACTATTCTAGCATCTACTCCTATGTTTTCTTGATTGATGATAGGATATTTTTCTTTAATTATAGATGTAGCTAAATTTTCTAATCTTGATTTATACGGAGCTTCAGCGGCAATGATATCATTTAATAGAGCCTGAGAGGACATCATTACCTGCATTAAATTACGATTACCAATCATCAACTGTAAACTATCAGATGATTTTTGATTTAGTTTATTTAATGTCTCAGGACTAAATATGTCTCTATATTGTGCCATTATTTTTTACCTTGTTTGAATCTTTGAGCGATTTTTTTAGCTATTGCTTTTGCTGGTTCTTCAACTGGTTCTTCAGGAGACATAGTTCTACGTCTTGTAGGTGTAGTTGGTTTTGTCTCTACATCAGTTTCTGGTTCAGCAATTTGTGGTTGCGGTGCCTCAGCTAGTACTTTTTCTATTTCTTCTCTGATGATACGTCTTAGATCTGATTTTTTCATTTCTTTAATGTTTGTAATAAATATTTAATCTCTTCTAACTCTTGAGGCATAGCTAAAGTATGCATATGAATAATAGGTGCTTTCATTTCCTCAGCTAAGTTTCTTTGTTGTAATTGAGAAATTAAAGCATTAGCATTTGGTATTCTAAAAGCAGATTGAGATGTTACAATATAATGTTGGGCATCAGGCTGCATTGCCACTGATCCTATCATAGTACCACTTGCTAAACGGATAATGTAAAATTTACTTTGTCCTGCTGTTATTACACTTGTTACTCTACCTCTTCCTCCTAAAGCACCATTTCTACGAGTAGCGCCTCTATCTGTTGCTGTTGGTGTTATAGAACCATTTGATATTCTGTTTCTTACACCTGTAGGTAAAGCATTGAATCCTGTTGTTAGCCCAGCTTGAGCTATTGCTTCTGTTACTCCTCCTCCAGCTTGTGTTGTAGGAGCAGTTTGTGTTGTAGGAGCAGGTTGTGCAGTAGCACCCGCTGGTCTTCCTCTTCTACCTGTTGTAGTAGTAGGTGTAGCTGCGGGAAGTGGTGTACCTAATAATTGAGCCGCTACTCTAGGATTAATGCTTGCTTTAATTAATTTCCCAGTATTTGGAGATATTTTTCTACTTTCTCTAGAATTGTTTTTATTTAAAAGATAAATTGTACCTTCATATTCTACTATCTTATATGAGTTACTTTCTGATAGTGGAGGATTAGCTTTAGCAAATTTAGCACCTGTATAGTAAGAATCATTAAGTACTGTTTCTAATTCTCTAGTATCATAGGCTAAATTTTGACTTCTTAAATAATCAAAATATGCTTTCCAAGCCTCTGTTGAATTTGTACCACTATATGATCTAAATTGTCCATCACTTTGCCACATATATTTAGATGTCTTATTACTAAGAAGATCTCCAGTTCTGTAAGCCTTAATATTATTATTTTCATCAACTAATAAAACTAAAGATTCATTATCATTACTATTTACTATTCTTTTATCATAAGGAGTAGATTTAAGTATAGGAAGTATAGTAGACATTGGAACATCAGTGATATTGCTAAATTTAGATAATAATCTTACTACTCCATCCTGGAAACTATTATTTCCTTCCTCACTTGTTAATATACTTTGTACTGAGTCATCTTCGAAAGGTATTGGTCTGAATGTGCCATTATCTATCTTATATGCTTTAAAAGCATTAGAATCAAGTAATATCTGACCTTCATCTGTATCTTTAATTATTATTGCAGAATTAGGATCTGTTTTAGCTTTTTCAAGAACTTGATTTACAATTTCTTTAGGTAATATATTATCTGTGGTTAATTTAACTAAAGTAGAAAATGGTATTTTGTCTAACTCAGGATAATCAGTTATAACTTTACCTGTTCTTTCATTTAATTTCACATTAGGATAATTTTCATTTTCTGTAAAAATACCCATTTTAATGTCACCTGCTTCAAATTTTAATTTAACTATAGCTTTATCATCTTTAGTCACATAATATCTTTCATCATTTGGAATTTGTAATAATCCACCTTTAACCGCTGCTTTTTTAGCAGACCAAGGATAATTTTCTGATGATACTATTTTAGGATTTACTTTTTCAAATCTAGAAGTATTAGCTATAATAGATTTTTGATTTTGAGGAGAAAAAGAATCAAATTCTTGCAATAATATATCTACATCAACATACCCATAATTTTTAGCTATCATCTCAGCTATTTGAGGTGATTTGGGTATTATTTTACGTACAAATTGTTGATTTGATATATCTGAGAATAATTGATTTCCTTTTCTAACTACAAGATATTGTTCCTTAAAAGAGAAGGGGGCTTTAAGCCATTCCTCAATAGGCATTGAAGATTTTTTATAAGCTTGAGAAAATTGTTCAGATTTAGAGATAGGAATATATTTAAATATTCTTTGTAATCCTTGAATTGAAGGAAAATTTTGTTCAACAAATGACCATGGTTCCCATCTATCCCATTCTGTTTGTCTTCCACCCACATCATTATTTGAACGATCTGAAACTTTGTAAGTGTTGTCACTACCTACCACTACTACAAAGAAGCTTTTTCTATCAGTACTTGGTAAGTTAGTATCTTTTACAAGATAAAATGTAGGATTTTTTCTGTTTTGGTCATAACGATAAGTAGCAAATGATCCTCTAGTGATACACCATTTTTCACCTCTACCAAAATTTAAACAGTTTTGTTCATTACTACCATTATAAATGATAAGACCATTTTCATTATAAACAATATCAGGAGTAATTTCTATTTCTTCCTCTTCTTCTTCCTCTGTTGTTGAGCCTTTATAAGAAGATACAAGTTTAATTAAAGACTGTAGTGAATATTTACCTAGATCTTTTTCTGTTACTTTAGGATTATTTTTTAAACGTGATTCAAAAAAGTCAATATAATCATTTAGTTGTTTATCTGTGATTGTAATATTAAAATCATCAGCCTCTTGTTTAAACTTATCTACAAATTGTTGTTTAATTCTAGGAGCTAACGCTTCAGATAAATTGTTTTGCCAATTATCAACTATATGTTCTATTAATTTATAAATGTTACTCACGACTTATATATCTTTAATTTTAATGTTCCTGTAGTACCTTTAATAAGGCGATGCCATTCACCTCTAGGTATAAATATTGGCTTATTAATGGAAGTTGGTAATTGATTTTCAAGTTGCACTTTCCAATCTGTCTCCCCTATTATTTCTACTGTGCGATTTTCTAAATCTCGGTGCCAAAGTAATTCAAGAGGATCTACATTTTCATCAAACTCTCGAATTATATATTTGTCTGTTATTTCAAGATCTGTATATGGTCTCATTTTTCTTTAGGCATAAACCAATTGGAACACCATTTTGAAGGATCTTTAATTTGATTTCCTTCATTGTCTATTAATTCAGCTGTACCTATATGTTCTTGATATTTTTTGTTTGAACACATATGTTTTTCATTTTTAACATAATAGTATTTACAAACATGACAACCAAATCCTACTGGAGAGTACATGTATGGAGGATATTCTTCTCCATTTTCTTTTAATAAGTCTGTTAGTTTTATCATATCACCA